>Ga0070711_100002769_pt1 | contig 10059 bp, 9 predicted proteins | sample LARL53metaG_FD_65452 | JGI IMG/M metagenome (GOLD analysis project Ga0070711, IMG submission 65452) | Corn, switchgrass and miscanthus rhizosphere microbial communities from Kellogg Biological Station, Michigan, USA - LAR L5-3 metaG | ecosystem: Host-associated > Plants > Roots > Rhizosphere ... | reverse complement strand
GGGGACGGTGACGGCGGGCAGCAGCTCCCCCCACGGCCCATCGCCGGCGAGCGCGGTCTCGCGGTTGACGAACGCGGTGAACCGCATCCCTCCGGGTGCGGCGGCGAGCAACGCGGGGATCAGCTCACGCGCGTACACCTCCATCCCGCCGGTGGCGCCGGGCACGAGGTAGATCAGGTTCAGGCCGATGTGAGGGTGGCGCCGGGTCACGGCCGTGAGGCTAGGAGGTTTCATTGCCCCGCGCCGCCCGGCCCGAGCGGGCGCTCGCGAACCTGGGCGGGCGATCGGCTGCTTGCGTCGAGAGGGCGCCCTGATTCGACTCGCTGCGACAGTCGGCGGATGCGCGAGGCCCGCTCGAGCCTCGCGCACCACCATCATGTATCGCCAAGGGGGTCAGTCCATGATTTCCACTGCTTCTGCGAACGTCATCGTGCCCGAGGCTATCTCCGCGGCTCCTTCGAACGCTCCCCCGTTGATGGAGGCTTCCAGCGGCGTGATTTTGACTTTTTCGCTTTTTTCGTTGAAGTATTCCGTCTCTTTAGGTTTGCCTTTTTCGCCTTCGCAGTGGAGTTCATGGGTTGTTTTGGACGATGTCGGTTCTGCAAATAAGCACAGCACGCTCCCCTTGACCGAGACTAAAACGATGGAGCATGTGAAATGGAATTCTCCCGGTTCGAACAGGATGGCCGCCCCTAATGATGGTTTTTCACTGTCGATGACCGTTTTCCATGTCCCTGACATTAATATGCTGCCTTCTTTGTCTCCTGAGCCGGCACATTTGACTTTCAGCGCCGGTTCAGCGCATCCTTCGAGATTGGCATGGAACGTGCCGGTGTGCCTATTGAGCGCCAGCGTACCTTCGATCGTCTCTTTGCTGCATTTGATTTTGGTCCCTTTGGCCGATTCCAAGATCGGTTCGCCGACGCTTCCGCCGGTCCAGGTTTTTTGTTCTTTACTGGATAACACGCCCGCTCTTGCTTCTTTCGCTTCTTTTTCTTCTTTTTCTTTATTTTCTTTACTTTCTTTTTCTTCTTTGTCTTTAGCTCTGTTTTCGTTGTTCTTTGTGAGAAGTTCCAGTTTCAATCCTTCGAGCGCAGTGTGCAGCGGCTCGTAGACCGTCTGTTTGGTTTCCGGATTTTTCCCCGAATGTATGCCCAGCATCAGAACTTCCTTGCTAGTTTCTACGAAAACCCATGGACCACCGCTGTCTCCCGCGGCCGAAATCGCTTCTTCGTCTTCGACAAGGCCTTTGACAACGACGGGGCCCGGGTACGTCACCGTTCTTTCCGTGGCTTTTATTTTGCCGCACGACTCGCCGGTGGTCTGGCCCTCGTGGCAGTTGAGCATACCTTCCGCATTTTTTCCTTCGCGGATCACTTGGTATGATTTTTCTTCACCAGCTAAGCTCCACTCGGCGGTGACTGCAAAGAGAGGTTCATTGCCGGGTTCCGTCCAGTAGCTTTCTTTTCCAATCAGAATGTCGCCGTAGTCACCGCCTTCGCCAAACACGGATTCATGGGATCTCCCGATTTCCTTTTGTTCACCCGCCCGATTGAACGCATCCCAAGGTTCAGCTTTGTTTGGCACACAGTGACCGGCTGTGAGCAGATAGGATTCAAATGGTTCGCTCTCTGAGATAGCGAGGGGTCCGGCCGTGCAGGGTTCCGTCGGAGCCAGCGGTTCTATGGTTGTGACACCAGACGTAATCGGCTTATCGCAGTACGCTTTTCCTTCCGCGAAAGCTTTGCATAAGGTTTCCTTGTTCTCCGGCGTGATACGGGTATGTGGGCTTGCGGCAACGGTAACAGACACGTTCACTCCGGCATTTGCAGCCTCCCGTTCGAGAGCGGCGCGTTCCCCAGCAGGCACCGACGAGCTGAGCGTAATCGATACCGCGTTGTGCTTGGCGGAGAGCGCGCTCTCAACCTCTGCGCGTGCATACAGGCTCGAGAGTTTGCGATCCCACCGACCCTGCGTTGCTCGGAGCCGCGCCCAGGTCGAGCGAACCGGCGTCAGGGTCACGTCTCGCGCCAGCCCCGCCCGCGCGAGGACGCTCTCAGACGCCCGTCGGCCAGCCGGCGAGGCCACTCCGATGTGCAGCTGCGCGGTCGTGGGCTCGAACCACACCCCAGCGTACGCCTCGCCCATCGCGGCTTCCATCTTGCCCACGAGGTCACTCCGTGCGACCTGGCCCTGAACGTCGATCGCCTGCGCGGCGCGCACAGGAGAAATCCCCTGACGCGTGAGCACCTCCGTCTCGCGGGCGAGCAGCGAGCTCGCGGACGTGGATGATGTTGTGGGCACGGCGGCCGGGAACGGGAAGCCGGCAAGCGATATCGCGCCCCCTTGGCTCGACACGTCGGCGAAGGCCGCGGACGCGAGGACGACGCCGAGCACAGCCGCTGCCAGGGCAACGCACTCACCCAAGAATCTAGACGGTTTCATGTCATTGCCTCCCTTTCGACAGGTGCGATGGAGAGTCCAAGCTAATGCGCGCACACAGCCGCGGGCGAGCGTCGTGAGCGGCGCCTACCACAGCGGCGTAAAACGGCGCTGTAGAGCGATAAACCTGGCCCAGCTCGGGGTAAGGTCGGGTCGTGTTGTTTCTGATGGGCCGCACGCCCCGCGCGCTCGTCACGCCCCGGGGCTCGGGTCCCTCTAGCATGGGGCTGTGGCCGCCTCGATCGACGTCGTCGTTCCCGTCCACAACGGGTATGACCTGACGTGCGAGTGCCTCGCCCACCTGGAGCGTCAGACGGCGGCGCACCGCGTGATCGTGGTCGACGATGGGTCCGACGACGGCACTCCCGAGCGGCTGCGCCGGGAGTGGCCGCGGGTGAGGACGGTCGAGCTCGGGGCCAATCACGGCTATACGCGGGCGGTGAACCGCGGGGTGAGCGCAGGGACGGGGGAGTATGTGGTGCTGCTCAACAACGACGTGCAGCTGCGCCCCGACTGTCTCGAGCGACTGGTGGCGCCGCTGGACGGCGATCCGCAGGTGGGATCGGTTGCGGCGTTGATGCTGAAACCGGGGGAGCGGACGATCGACAGCCTGGGGGTCACCGCCGACGTCACGCTCGCCGGGTTCGCGCGCATGCAGGGGCGTAACGTCGATGACATGGCGACGCGCACGCCGGTGCTCACCGGCCCAGAGGGCACCGCGGGGGCGTACCGTCGCGCCGCCTGGGAGCAGGCGGGAGGGCTGGACGAGACGATCTCGGCATATATGGAGATACTCGACCTCGCGCTGCGCCTGCGCGCCGCGGGATGGGGCGCGGCGAGCGCGCCCGCGGCGCGAGGGATGCACCTGGGCTCGAGCACGTACGGCAAGCGTTCGGCCAGGCAGCGTCGCCTGGCGGGGTTCAGCAGGGGGTATCTGCTGCGCCGCTACGGGGTGCTGAGGAGCCGGGCCGCCGCGCGCGCGCTGCTGACCGAGGCGGCGGTGGTAGCCGGGGATCTGGTGATCTGCCGCGACGCGCACGCGCTGCGCGGCCGCGTCGAGGGCTGGCGCGCGGGGCGCGAGGGGGAGCCGCGGGAGCGGCCGCCGAGCGACGCGATCGACGGATCGATCGGGCTGTGGGAGTCCCTGAAGCTGCGGCGGTCCGCCTACCGGCCATCCGGCCCGGCGCCCGAGTCACCCTTTCCCGAGCGCGAGCCGGACGTCCCCGCGCCCGAATCCGACGGCCCCGTGCGCGAGCGGTCGGCCTCCAGATAGCCGGCGCCCCAGGCGTCGCGCGAGAGCCGTCGTCGGAGGCGCGGCGAGGCGGTCTGCCAGTCGCGCGTGCGACGGTCGGCGACGAGCAGGTTGTCCTGCTCGCCGCTGCGGTACGTGCGGGCGGCGGACCAGTCCTTGACCCCGTAGACGCGACCGTCGCGCCCCGCGACCACGGCGCGCAGCCCGCGCTCCAAGGTCTGGCGGGTGATGCTGCGACGGCCGCTCTCGAGCAGATAGGTGGAGCGCTTGTCGAGGGCGGCGTCGAGTCCCATCCGCAGGATGGCGGCGCGCTCGGCGATGAAGGCGGTGGTGCGGATGTGGGGATTGGGAAAGCGTGGGTAGTCGCGGCGCGCGCGGCGCAGCAGGGCCAGCTGGTAGGGCCAGTGGCGGGCACGGCCGCGGATCCACTCGGCCTGGCTCTCGCAGCTGGCGGTGGCTCCCACCAGCCCTACGTCCGGCTCGTCAAGAGCGCGCGCGAGGTGTGACAGCCAGCGATCGGCGAGGACGACGCTGTAGGAGTTCAGGAAGCACAGCCGCCGATGGGGGAGCGCACGCGCCGCCAGGCCATAGGCGGCAAGGTCGAGCGCAGGGCGGTCGAGCACCAGCAGGCGGTGCTCGACGCCGGCCAGCTCCGCGAGCAGCGCCGCGTGCGTGAGCGGCTCGCCGGGGGCCTGTAGGCGGCGGCCGCGAAGACCGCGGCGCATCAGCACCTCGCGCGGCCGGCGCCGCCCTGCGCCACGAAGGCCGTCCGGCCGAGCCTCGCCGGCGCCGCCCTCATGCGCCTGGCGGGTGCGCGACGACGGGTTGAGCACGATCACGAGCTCGTGATCGATGCCCGGCGGGTGGGCGCTGTAAGAGCGCAGGAAGGCCCGCAGGGGTTGCGGACCAAGGGGCGCCCAGACGAGATGGACCAACCCGACAGTCCCCGGCCCGATCGTGTCCGCCGGGCGCGGTGTGCCTGATGCGACCTGGGTCACGACCGCTCGGCGGCGACCGTCGATGGCGGGGTCGGGGCGGCGAGGGATCCCCATGCGAACGCCGACAACAGCCGCCGGCGATCGAGATCGCCGTTGGCGTACGAGCGGGTCTGGTTGTCGGCTACGAGCAACCCCTGCTGGTCGTCTTGCCAGAACGTGCGGCTGGCGGGCCACTGGGGGTGGTCGTAGAAGGCGCCGTCGCGGGCGACCACGAGCGTGCGCAGGCCCATGCGCTGGACCTGACGGGTGAAGCTCGCGCGGCCGGACTCGAGTAGATATGCGTCCATCTTCCTCGTCAGGGAGCGCATGTGCAGGGCCGCAAACGTGGAACGGTCGAGCATGAAGGCGTTGGTACGCACGTGGTAGGCCGGGAATGGGGCGAAGCGCAGGAGCTGCTCGGGCATGGGGCGAAACGACTTGAGCGTGGAGAGCACCGAGCCGGACAGCGTGCGGGGCGGCAACTCCGGGGTGAGCGCGGCCGAGGCGCCGGGCTCATGGCGGGCGTCGCCGAGCTCGTGGGCGGCGCCAGGTCGGCGAGCGGCGGCAAGTTCTAGCTCGATCGCGCGCATCTGTTCGCGCGCGATGCTACGCCGGGGGACCACCCGGCGGTAAGGGTTCGGCAGCAGGAAGGCATTGAGGACAGCCGAGTGCAGGCTCGCCCACGAGCCGGTGGCGCCGACGAGGCCCGCGCGCGGTTGGTCGAGCGCATGGTCGAGCATGGCCAGCCAATCGGGTGCGAGGATCGCGGAGTAGGAGTTCAGGAAGCACAGGCGGCGGTGCTCGAGATGCTCGGCGGCATAGGCGTACGCGGCGAGGTCCTGGACCGGCCGGGCGGTCGTGAGCAGCCGGTGCTCGACGCCCTCGAGCTCCGCTTCCAGCTCCGGGCGCAGTGGAGCGGGGACATTGTTGAACAGCACGACCAGCTCATGCTCGACGCCCGCTCGGTGACGCCGATAGGAGGCCAGAAACTCACGCAGCGGCACAGCTCCAAGGGGTCCCCAGACGAGGTGCACGACGGCGATCACGTCGAGACTGTAGCGAGGGGAATTTTTGCTTACGGCGCCCGCGAGGCCGGCGCGTGGAGACCGGGGAGCAGATCGATCAGCTCGGGGGGATAGGCGCGCGTGACCAGCAGCGCGCCGGCGAACAGGGCCGTGGAGATCATCAGGCGCACGATCACGGGAATGCCGGTCAGCGCGAGCGGCGCGAGGCCGAGCGCGGCGGCGAGCACCACGCCGGGGACGATCCTCAACGACGGTCGCAATCGCTGGCGGCCGTGAACGACGGCGACAGCCTGAATGACGGCGGCGACAATCTCCGCCAGAGCCGTTCCGATCGCGGCGCCACGCGCGCCGTCGAGCGGGATCAGGGCGCCGACGAGGAGTGCGTTCAGCGTCAACGCCGCCAGGTTGATCGCCAGGATCAGTCGAAACAGACCCAGGCTGAGCAGGGCGTTGGCCCACACCAGGCTCACGAACATCGCGCCCAGCGCGACCCCCTGGATGGCCAGCACCGGCGCGGCGGGAGCGAATTTTGGTCCGCCGACGATCTTGATCGCAAGCGGCGCGCCGACCGCAATCGAGACCGCTACCCAGGCGCCTGCGATCAGCGACACCTCGAACACCCGCCCGAGCGCGTAGCCGAGGCGGTCGTGGTCGTCATGGGCGGCGCGGGCAAAGATCGGCAACGCCGAGCCGACGAGCAGTCCGGGAACCAGCGTGAGGACCTCGATGATGCGGAACGACGCCCCGAAATAGCCCACCTCGGCGGCGGTGCCAAGCACCGAGACGAGCAGGATCGATACCCGGAAATAGAGCGCGGAGGCGGCGACGGCGAGCGAGTAGGGAATCATCGGCCCCAGGAACCTGCGCCAGCGATCGAGGCTGAACGCCGGCATCAGCGTGCGCGTGCCGCGTACGAGCACGGCGGTCGCAACGAGCACGATCGCGCCGACCGGAATCGACACGCCCAGGAACGGGACCAGCGTCGCGCCAGCGAAGACGAGCAGGATGATGAACACGGCCGCGAGCAGCTGGCGCGACAGTTCGAGGGCGGAGACCCAGCCGAGTCGCAGCCCGATGAGGAGCGGCAGCGCGAAGTTATCCTGGGTCGCCTGCAGCAGCAGGCCGACGCACGCGAGTGCGACGCCGACGGCGAGCGTGGACGAGTAAGCGACCCAAGCGACGGCGATGACGACGATGCTGCCAAGGACCGTGAGCGTGATCCGCAGCCCGAGCAGATCACGGGCGAGCGGCCAGCGCTCCTCTGGCGCACGCGTGGAGAGCTCGCGCACCCCCACGGCCGTCAACCCCAGGTCGGAGAGCGCGCCGACGATGGCGACGAGCGACAGCGCGGTGATGTACTGACCCGTGCTCGCCACTCCAAGGTGGCGAAACAGCAGCGAGGCCGAGACGACGCTGAACAGGACTCCGACGAAGTAGCCGGCGACGCGCAGGCCGCCCCCCCGCGCCGCCGCCGAGCCCGCGGCGGCGGTCGCTAGGAAGTCGTCGGGCGGGACATCCGTCGCCATGCTCACCGATCCCGGCGCATGAGGATCGTGACGGCCGAGCCGCGATCGCCGGTGCGCTCCAGCGGCGCCACCGCTCGGCACAGCGCCCGGGCGGCGTGGCTGACGAGCGGCGGCGTCGAGCCGACCGCCGGTCTGCGCCTCAGCGCGCTGACCCAGCCGAAGAAGTCGCACTCGAGTCCATCCGGGTCGGTGGTCGTCAGCGTAACGCCGCGCATGCCGTGCTCCTCGGCCATGCCGAGGAGCACCGCAGGCGGCATCAGGCACAGATGACGGGGAGCATCGAGATGGGCCCACCGCTCTCGCAGTAGGCGGAACTGCAGTGAGCGCGGGTTCGGAACCGCGATCGCCAGCACCCCCCCGGGCTCCAGCTTTTCCGCGGCCCGCGCGATCACCTCGACCGGGTCGGGCAGATGCTCCAGCACATGCCACAGCGCTACTACGCGAGCCGGCGGGAGCGACGCGAGTGCCTTCAGGGGACGATCGCTGCAGATCGCCCTGACTCCCGCGCGCTCACTCAGGTATCGGCAACAGCGCTCGCTCATCTCGATGGCGCTCACGTCGAAGCCCGCCTTCTGGGCTGCTGTCGCAAACGCCCCGGTGCCCGACCCGATCTCGATCAGGTGCCCGACCGCTGTGTGCGATCGCAGCAGCGCGACGCGGTAAGAGGCAGCTTGCATCCGCAGCGGGTCGGTCGTCCATGCCGGAGATTCGTCGGGGCCGAACTGGTAGTAGTCCTCGGCGTAGTAGCGGCCGGGATCCTCCGGGGGGTCGATCATGAACACCGTCCCGCATCCCGTGCACCGCGCGTAGACGAACCGCTCGGGTGTCGTCTCGCGGTTGCGATCATGCGCGTCGAATGCGTGCGCTCCGGCTCCGCCACAAACCGGACAGGCGGCGGCGACCGCGTGTCGCGCAGTCATGTCGTTCGCTCACGCCGTCCGATGATCGAGGATCCTAACTGCGGGTCGCGCATATGCTCGCTAAGGCTTGCGACCCCGAAACCGCAGCGAGCGGGAGCTCGTGTCCGCATGGACGTCGGCACCAGGGGACCAGCTCGCGCTCGACTCCGCGCGCCCACCAGCGCGATGCGCAGATCGTGCGGTGGATGGCGTTCATCGCCGGCTGACGTTAGCGGGCGGAGGGGTCAGCGCATAACCTGGTCTACATGACCTACACCACCGCGGATGGACGACGGCAGCTGCTCGATGCTGTCGCGCGGGCGGTCGAGGAGATCGGGCTGGCACTCGCCGCGTTGGGCGAGGTGTATGAGCTGCTCGACGAACTCACCGCCGACAGGCTCGAGCAGGAGCTGTTTCAGCCCGTGCAGGCAGCGTACGGCCGAGCGCAGCGCACTTACGTCGAGTTCGCCGATCGACACGGCCTGCCCGGCCAGACATTTCAGCCCGCGTCTGCAGGCGCTCCGTCGACAGGCGTGAAGGGCTTTATCGACAGCGCGGTGGACGCGGCAGGCAGGGCGGACGGCGAGCTGGCAGGGCTCCAGGACTCGATGCTGCCGATCGAGGTCGGGGACGTCGAGCTGCGAGCGGATCTACGCGAGGTGCGCGAGCTCCTCGGCGAGCTTCGAGGGCGAGCCCGCGAGCTGGTGCGGACGCTGGGGCGCTGAGGGTCACGCCCGCCACTTGATCGAGCACCCGACCGGCGGCGTCTGCGCCGGCTCGGGATCGCGCCCGTCGAGCACAGCGTCGAGCGCGTCGCGCACGAACGCGGCGTCCTGCGCCGGGTTGTCATAGTCCGCGTCCGGAGCGCCGCGATAGCGGACCAGTCCGTCGGCGTCGAGCACGAACACGTCGGGGGTCGTCTGCGCGTCGTATGCCCGAGCGACGTCCTGCGACTCGTCGTGCAGATATGGGACGCCCTCGAACTCTCTGCTTTCGACGCGCCCGCGCATCGCCTCGCGCGAGTCGCGCGGATAGCGCTCGGCATCGTTGGAGTTGATCGCCAGCACCCGCACTCCGCGGTCGGCGTAATCCCGCGCGAGCGCGATGATCCGCTCGTGCCACGCCAGCGCGTAGGGACAGTGGTTGCAGGTGAACACCACGACCGTCGCGGGCGCCCCGCCCGGCTCGTGGGTGACGCCCTCGGTGTCCGGCAGCGTGAACGTCGGGGCGGGAGTGCCGATAGCTGTCATCTCATCTCCTCTCGGTGGTGGCGGTCTGAGCGGCTGCAAGCGCGTCGCGCACATCGGCCGGATCCGGCGTCGGCGAGACCCGGCCGTCGCGACGATGGTAGACGCGACACGTAAGCCCGCACGGCTCCGCGCCCGGTGGCTGGACGTCGACGCCGTCGACCCGGATCGTCGGCGATCCGACGAAGTGCTCGAGCAGCGCCTCGGCGTGCGTGTTGATCTCGCGGACGACGACCGCGCTCGGGTCCAGCGCCATGTCCGCCATCGCGGCGCGCAGCTCGGCGAGCGCCTGGGGATGTGAGGGACAGCCGTCCCAGTAGAGAAGCTCGACGTGCATGCCGTCAGGCTAGGACACCAGCGGCGCGACCTGGCCCATCCGCCTGGATGGCACCACCGAAAAGCGCTATCGCGGAGCCGACCGCTGCGGTGACCGGCGCCAACAGGGCCGGTATGACGACTGGCTTGCGGGTCACCCATCAAAAGACGGCTGGAACCGCTCCGCTGTGTGAGACTGCCGCCATGCGGGCGAGCCGGCCGAGGGTGGCGGTGGTGGGTCATGTCGAGTGGGTGCGGTTCGCGCGCGTGCCACACGTGCCACAGGTCGGCGAGGTGATGCACGCGCGCGACCCGTTCGAGGAGCCCGCCGGGGGCGGCGCCGTCGCGGCCGTGCAGCTGGCGCGCCTGGCCAGCG
>Ga0070711_100002767_pt1 | contig 10062 bp, 5 predicted proteins | sample LARL53metaG_FD_65452 | JGI IMG/M metagenome (GOLD analysis project Ga0070711, IMG submission 65452) | Corn, switchgrass and miscanthus rhizosphere microbial communities from Kellogg Biological Station, Michigan, USA - LAR L5-3 metaG | ecosystem: Host-associated > Plants > Roots > Rhizosphere ... | reverse complement strand
AGCGCTTGGCATTTCCCGTACCAAGGCTTGAACAATGGCTACGAAGACCGATCTATCGATTTCGCAGCAAATCGCAATCCCTGCTGTCGCCGTGTTGACATCGAAGGAAAGGACGCAGTCTGCAAAATCCCAGTTGTTGTCTGCGCTGCGCAGGCCTGTGCGCGGGTCCTCAGCCATGGGCAACAGCTGCTTCGCGTGCCTCCTTTTGTGTGCTAAACTTTTTATTCAAGTCGGTCTGGCCAGGCGAGGGGGATGCAGTGCCTTCTCTGCCCGACAGCCGTCACCGGCTTGATGGCGGAGGCCGACCGATGAATCCTTCGATTCGGTTCGACGCTGATGGGAATCGAGACTTCGCCGTCTTGTGGGACGACGGCGACCGCATCTTCTGCCGGGGACACCGCCGGAGCGCCGATGGCGACCGGGACACGGTGCTTGCCGTTCTGCCTGCCACGGAACACCCGACACCCGCCAGCCTCGATCGTCTCGCTCACGAATACAGCTTGAAGGATGAGCTGGACGTCACGTGGGCGGTGCGGCCGCTGGAGCTCGTGCGCGAGCGCGGTCGAACCATGCTGGTGCTCGAGGATCCGGGCAGTGAGCCGCTCGGCCGGCTGCTTGGGGCGCCCCTAGAGCTGGGACGCTTCTTGCGCTTCGCCATCGGCATTACCAACGCTCTCGGCAAGGCGCACCGGCGCGGCCTCGTCCACAAGGACATCAAGCCGGACAATATCCTCGTCAACCGCACGACCGGCGAAGTCAGGCTCACCGGTTTTGGCATCGCTTCGAGTCTGCCGCGCGAACGCCAAGCGCCCGCGCCGCCCGAGACTATCGGCGGCACGCTCGCCTACATGGCGCCCGAACAGACCGGACGAATGAATCGTTCGATCGATTCCCGCAGCGATCTCTACTCACTTGGCGTCACGCTTTATCAGATGCTCACCGGCGCTCTGCCGTTCACCGCGTCCGATCCGATGGAATGGGTGCACTGCCATATCGCCAGAAAGCCGGTGTCACCGGGCGAGCGGCTGGAGACCGTCCCGACCCCGGTCTCGCAGATCATCATGAAGCTGCTCGCCAAGACCGCCGAGCAGCGATACCAGACCGCGGCCGGCCTCGAGCTCGACCTCCGGCGCTGCCTGGCTGCATGCGAGGCTGAGCACCGGATCGACGCCTTCGCGCTGGGCCAACAGGACATACCCGATCGGCTGCTGATCCCCGAGAAATTGTACGGGCGAGAGCGTGAGATCGAGACCTTGCACGCCGCATTCGATCGCGTCGTGAGCAGCGGCCGGCCCGAGCTCGTGCTTGTCTCCGGCTATGCCGGCATCGGCAAGTCCGCCGTCGTCAATGAGCTGCACCGAGCGCTGGTGCCGCCGCGCGGTCTTTTCGCATCCGGCAAGTTCGATCAGTACAAGCGCGACATTCCCTATTCGATACTGGCGCAAGCGTTTCAGACCCTGATCCGCGCGCTTCTGGGCAAGAGCGAGCTAGAGTTGGCCGGGTGGCGCGAGGCGCTCAGCGAGGCGCTAGGCCCGAACGGGCGGCTCATGGTCGACGTCGTCCCCGAATTGAAGCTTCTCATCGGAGAGCAGCCTCCGGTCCCGGAGCTTCCGCCGCAGCAGGCACAAACCCGCCTCCAGCTGGTGTTCCGCCGGTTTCTCGGCGTCTTCGCGCGGCCGGAACATCCGCTAACGCTCTTTCTCGATGATTTGCAATGGCTCGACGCGGCGACGCTCAACCTGCTCGCCGACCTGTTTATTCAGGCCGGCGTGCAGCATTTGCTGATGATCGGCGCTTATCGCGACAACGAAGTCGATTCCACCCATCCGCTGACGCGCAAGCTCGATGCGATCCGGCAAGCCGGAGCGCAGGTGCAGGAGATCACGCTTGCGCCACTCGCCAACGAACACCTCGGGCTGTTAATTGCCGATGCCCTGCGCTGCGAGTCGGACCGCATTGCGCCGCTGGCGCAGCTTGTGCACGAAAAGACCGCAGGCAACCCGTTGTTTGTGATTCAATTTCTTTACGCGCTCGCCGAAGAGGGGTTGCTCACCTTCGATCACGAAGCTGCTTGCTGGGACTGGTCTCTCGATCGCATTCAGGCCAAAGGCTATACCGACAACGTGGTGGACCTCATGGTCGGCAAGCTGGCTCGCTTGCCGACAGAAACACAGCAGGCGCTGCAGAAGCTGGCCTGCCTCGGCAACGTCGCCGAGGTCACGATGCTTTCGATCGTTCTCGCGGCCTCGGAGGAGCAGGTCGACGCGGCATTGCGGGCGGCGGTCCGCCTGGGGCTGGTCGAGCGCCTGGAACGCTCCTACAAGTTTGCCCACGACCGTGTTGAGGAAGCCGCCTACTTGCTGATCCCGGAAGCATTGCGCGCTGAGGCCCATTTGCTTATCGGGAGGCTGCTGGTGGCGGAGACGCCGCCGGAAAAGCGGGAGGAACTGATCTTCGAAGTTGTCAATCAGCTCAACCGCGGCGCCGCCTTGATCACTTCACTGGACGAGCGTGAGCAATTGGCCGAGCTCAACCTGCTCGCGGGCCAGCGGGCCAAGGCCTCTGCCGCCTACGCCTCTGCGCTCACTTTTCTCACCTCCGGCACGGCTCTGTTGCTGGAAGATGCGTGGGAGCGCCGGAACGAGCTCACCTTTGCGCTGGAGCTACACCGGGCCGAATGCGAGTTCCTCACTGCCGCGCTAGCGGAAGCGGAGCAGCGCCTGGCGGCGCTGTCGAGCCGCGCCGCAAATACGGTGGAGCGAGCCAAGGTCGCGTGCTTGCGTGTGGATCTATACGTGACCCTCGATCAGAGCGGCCGCGCGGTCGCCGTCGGTCTCGATTATCTCCGGCGTCTGGGCATCGAGTGGTCACCGCATCCGACGGCAGAAGAAGCGCGCCGCGAATACCAGCGCATCTGGTCAACCCTCGGAGACCGCCCGATCGAGGCGCTCGTCGAGTTGCCTTTGATGAGCGACCCGGTATCCCTCGCTACCCTCGATGTTCTGACCAAATTCGCGCTGCCTGCCCTGTATACGGATGCGAACCTGGTTTCCCTGGTCATCTGTCGGATTGTCAATCTCAGCCTCGAGGGCGGCAACTGTGACGGCTCGTGCTTCGCCTATGAATGGCTTGGCGGCATGATCGCCGGACCGCGCTTCGGCGACTACCAGGCCGGATTTCGATTCGGCCGGCTCGGCTATGATTTGGTCGAACAGCGCGGGCTGAAGCGCTTTCAGGCCAGGACGTATATGAACTTTGGAAATGTCGTCCTGCCGTGGACGAGACATGTCCGGGATGGCCGTGAACTGGTGCGTCGCGCATTCGAGGTCGCAAACCAAAGCGGCGATTTGAATTTTGCGGCGCACTGCTGTAGTCACCTGAACACGAACCTTCTCGCGGCGGGCGATCCACTCGATGAGGTGCAAGGCGAAGCCGAGCGTGGTCTCGCCTTTGCGAAGAAGATGCGGTTCGGTCTGGCCGTTGACCGCATCAGCACCCAGCTCGGGCTGATCCGGACGGTCCGGGGATTGACGCCGACATTTGGCTGCTTTGACGGTGAACAGTTTGACGAGCGTCGGATCGAGCGCCGCTTTTTAGAGAATCCGGACTTGGCATTTGCTGAGTGCTGGTATTGGGTCCGCAAGCTGCAGGCGCGCTACTTCGCTGGCGACTATGCGGCAGCACTCGATGCGTCGTTGAGGGCGGAACCGCTACTTTGGACATCAGTGTCACATTTCGAAACGGCGGAGTATCACCTCTACGGCGCGCTGTCCCGCGCTGCATCCTGCAACTCCGCAGCGGCAGACCAGCGCCAGCAGCATGTCCATGCTCTGGTCGCGCACCACCGACAGCTCGAGATATGGGCGGCGAATTGCCCCGAGAATTTCGAGAACCGCGTTGCGCTGGTCGGTGCGGAGCGCGCCCGCATCGAAGGCCGCGCGCTCGATGCAATCGACCTTTACGAACAGGCCATCCGCTCGGCGCGTGAGAACGGCTTCGTCCAGAATGAAGGGATCGCCAACGAGCTCGCCGCGCGGTTCTATGCGGCGCGCGGTCTCGAGAAGATTGCCCGTGTGTATTTGCGGGACGCCCGGCATTGCTATCTGCGTTGGGGAGCCCATGGCAAGGTGCGGCAGCTCGACGAGTTGTATGCGCACCTGCGAGAGGACGAGCCAGCTCCCGGCCCGACGAGGACAATCGGAGCATCGGTCGAACACCTCGATCTCGCGACCGTGATCAAGGTGTCGCAGGCCGTCTCGGGCGAGATCGTCTTGGAAAAACTGCTCGACACGCTTATGCGCACGGCAATGGCGCAGGCGGGTGCCGACCGGGTTCTGTTAATTCTTCCGCAAGGAGCTACGCAGCGGATTGTCGCGGAGGCCACGACCAGCGGCGACACGGTGACCGTGCATCTGCGCGACGGGGTCGTGGCCGGGACCGAGCTACCAGAGTCGATGCTCCATTACGTCCTGCGCACCCGGGAGAGCGTCATTCTCGATGATGCCGTGGCCCAGTCCCCGTTTGCTGCGGATCCCTACATTCGTCAACGCCAAGCCCGTTCAGTCCTCTGCCTGCCCTTGCTCAACCAGGCCAAGCTCATTGGGGTGTTGTACCTCGAGAACAACCTGGCCCCCCGTGTCTTCGCTCCCGCCCGACTCTCGGTCCTCAAGCTGCTCGCCTCACAGGCGGCGATCTCGCTGGAGAACACCCGCCTATACCGCGATCTCGCAGATTTGTACCGTGATCTCGCAGAACGCGAAGCGAAGGTCCGGCGCCTGGTCGAGGCCAACATTATCGGCATCTTCATTTTCGATCTCGAAGGTCGCATTGTCGAGGCCAATGACGCATTCCTGCAGATGGTGGGATACGACCGTGACGATTTCGTCGCGGGTCGCGTCCGCTGGACGGACCTGACGCCACCGGAATGGCGTGACCGACATGAGCGGGCCGTCACCGAGCTAAAGAGAACCGGAACGGTCCAACCGTACGAGAGGGAGTATTTCCGCAAGGATGGCAGCCGAGCGCCGGCGCTAATCGGCTCGGCTGCGTTCGACGAACAGCGAGACCACGGTGTCGCTTTTGTACTCGATCTGACCGAGCGCAAGCGGGCGGAAGCAGAGGCTCGAGAAAGTGAACAGAAATACCGCAAGATGCAGACCGAGCTCGCACACGTCAATCGCGTCACGACGATGGGACAACTTGCAGCTTCGATTGCGCATGAGATCAGCCAGCCGATCACCGGAGTGATCGTCAATGCCGATGCGGCGATGCGCTGGCTTGGGCGCCAACCTCCTGATTTGGATCAAGCTCGGTATTCCCTTGGTGAAATCGTCAATAACGGCAAGCGGGCTGGTGACGTTATCGGCCGCATACGCGCTCTCATCAAGAAAGCTCCCCCGCGGAAGGATGGACTGGAGATTAACGAAGCGATCCAGGAGGTCATTGCGCTGACCCATGGCGAGGTGGTCAAGAACAGGGTCTCGTTAAAGACGCGACTCGCGGCCGGCTTGCCGCCCATTCAAGGAGATCGAGTCCAACTTCAGCAAGTGATCCTGAACCTGATCATCAATGCCGTCGAAGCAATGAGCGCCGTCAATGAGGGGGCACGAGAGTTGCGGATCGCTTCCGGAAAAGATGGATCAAACGCTGTCCTCGTCACTGTGCAGGATTCCGGTCCGGGACTTAACCCGGAGAATTGTGATTGCCTGTTCGACGCATTTTACACAACCAAGCCTAGCGGCATGGGCATGGGGCTATCGATCTGCCGTTCGATTGTTGAAGCTCACGGAGGACGGATATGGGTCTCTCGCACTGCTGGCCCGGGCGCCACCATTCAATTCGTCCTGCCTGTCGCTGCACCTCCTCGAACACTCTCAGGACCGGACATTACCTTCGCTTCGTAGAAGCTTGATCAGTCCCTTCGCGGTCCGCGCCGGTTGGCTTTTTCATTTAAAAAACTGAAAATTTTGCGTACGAACCAGGGCCACCGGTCCACGGGAATTGGCCGCCAGACTTTTGACCGCCCCCTTCTTCTGGCGCGTCAGCTTTGCCCTCCGAAGCGGACGTCCGAGATATACATGCGCATGTCGGCAACGGGCCAACACCCGAAGTCAGTTGATTTATTCATCGCCCTGTCGGCGCATCCTTCCTCGACAGAGCAGCTCGGCTCACGACCGAAAGGTCGCCGCCCATGTCGAGCCTTAGCTATGGCGCCGATTTTGGGTTGGTCGCGCCCCTGAGATCAGCCGCGCAGTATGGCGAGACCGCCGCACCGAATAACATTCAATTTAATGGGGGTGGCGGATTGCGACCCTACATTAGCTCCCATGCTTATCGGCGGTCGACCGTCACGTGGATCGCGTGGAAGGCTTGCGAGACGGGCTAATGTACGCTCAGAAAGTACCTGTGCCGCTAGCGGCATTTGTCGCAGTCTTGGGTATAGCGATCATCCTGCCTTACGACTTCGGCCCAGACAGCGCTTTGCAGGGTAGTGGCAACGAGATGACGGCCACGGCTCCGGCGGTGTCCAGGGCTGGCGCAATCGAGGTTTCGTCAGCACCGCGCGGCGGCCGGTCCGCCCCCTTCTGCGCGAGCAATTCGGTTTTGCCTGGCGACGAGCGGCTGCTGGGGTCAGTGCTGAACCCGTGCAATGCGCCCTTGCGATCATAGCCTGTCGAAAAGGGTTGGTGAATCCCGTGGATATCAAGCCCTTGTTTGGTCTCGTCGGTGTCCTCATCGCGGCGATGACGTCTGAGTTCAACGATCAGGTCACAGCCATTGCGTTGATAGACGTCCGCGGAGCGCTCGGCATCAGTCACGATCCTGGAACCTGGATTGAAAGCTTGTACGTGTGGGCCGAGATCGTTGGTATGGCGATCTCGCCATGGTTGGCGGTGACCTTCACGTTAAGGCGTTGGACACTTTTTGCGATCGCGCTGTGCGGAGCCTCGAGCGTTCTGATCCCGTTCGGTCCGAACGTGGAGGCGATCTATGCTCTGCGGCTTCTCCAGGGGCTCGCAGGAGGCCTGCTCATTCCTCTCGTAATGACCACGGCTCTTCGCGTGCTCACGCCGAACATCCGGCTTTACGGCTTGGCAGTCTACGCTTTAACCGCAACCTTCACGCCTGCGCTCGCCGCAACGGTGACCGCGCTTTGGGTGGATATCGTGGGCTGGCGCTTCGTGTTCTTGCAGGCTGTTCCACTCTGCTTTCTGGCCGGAGCTCTCGTCTGGTATTGTCTGGAACAGGATCAGCCGAAATACGAACGGTTGCGAATGCTTGACAGGCGCGGCGTGCTGCTTCTGGTTATCGGGACCGGAGCCCTGAGTACCATGTTGTATCAGGGCGATCGGCTCGACTGGTTCAACTCAAGGCTGATATGCGTTCTGGCGTTGGTGAGCGCCTTGGCCATCCCGTTGTTCCTGGCCAATGAGTGGTTTCACCCTTTGCCACTTCTCAAGTTGCAGTTGCTCGGCCGGCGCAACTTAGCCTATGCCGCGCTCGGTCTGTTTCTCTTTTTGATCATAAGCCAATCCGGTTCGACGGTGCCATTGCGATACTTGCAGGAAGTGCAGGGTTACAGACCGTTGCAATCCAACCTGATCACGCTGGAGATCGCGGTATTGCAAATCGTGATGCTACCCGCCATGGCGCTCCTGCTCGATTTCGAGCGGGTCGATTCGCGCGTGGTCAGCCTGGTCGGGTTGGGATTTGTTCTCTCGTCCTGCATCGGCTCCTCCTTCCTCACGATCTATTGGAATCGGGATCAATTCTATTTATGGCAGCTGCTCCAGGCGATCGGTCAGCCGATGGTGATCATGCCGCTGCTGATGATGTCCACCAATACCGTTGCCGGTCCGGCAGAAGGCCCCTTCGTTTCCGCTCTGATTAACACATCGCGCGCTGTCGCCGAGGCGACGAGCGCCTGGGTCCTAGAGTTGATTGGTCGCTGGCGCGGCGCGCTGCATTTCGACCGCATCATGGATCAGGTTGGCCAGGACCGCTGGCGGGTGATCCAGAGCAACGGCGTACTGCCGCAATACCCACCGCCGTTGATGCCCGATGGTCGTCCCCGCGTGCCGACCAGCCTGGAGGCCTTCAGTCACGCCGTGGAGCAGCAGGTAGCAATTTTATCGGCAAGCGACACCTTCCTGATCCTTGGAGCACTAACGGTGTTCTTGATGGTCGTGGTGATGACGTTGCCGATCCGCACTATGCCGCCGCGCATCCTCTTTGCAAAGCACTAGGAGCCCGCATGGCAGAGGATATGGCTGAACTAGAGATGCGACCCGCCGAGGCGAAGAGGAGCGAAAAGCCGGACCTCGCCTCGATGCGCGAGAATGACAATAAACCTCGACCCAGGGATGGACTGTCCCATGCGGGGGTGGGGCCTGCGCCGCGGCCGCGCTGGCCACTGCTTCTGGTCGGACTCCTCGTGGCGAGTTTCGCAACCGTGGTTCTGTTCATCATTTTCCGTTCGCACCCGGACATCCGAACCAGCGATGCTTATGTGATGGTCCATTACGCCGTGATCGCACCACGCATCTCCGGCCAGATCGCTACGGTGCCGGTTGACGACAATGACTTCATCAGGACCGGAAAAGTGCTCGCGACTCTCGACCCCCGCGACAATGAGGCTGCGTTGGCATCCGCCGAGGCGGCGGTTGCGCGCGACAGATCGCAACTCGATGAAATCTCAGCGACGGTGTCGCGCCAGCCGTCGATCATAGAAGAGCAGCAGGCCGCCATCGCATCCGCGCGCGCTAAACTCGCCTTCGCGCAAGACAACGCGCGCCGCTTCGGCAACCTCGCCACGACGGGAGCCGGCTCAATGCAGGAGCGCCAGCAGGCCGACACCACACTTGCGCAGGATCAAGCCTCGCTGGATAGCGCTGAAGCGTCGCTTGATGCGGCGCGCCGGCAGTTGGACGTGCTCAGGGCCCGGAGATCCGCGACGGAGGCCACGGTCAAAGCCGACGAGGCTCGACTTGAACAGGCGAGGCTCAATCTGTCCTATACGCAGATCAGGGCGCCGATCGACGGAATGGTCGGTGAGCGATCAGTGCAGGTCGGTAACTATGTCGGGCCCGGCACGACGTTGATGACCGTTGTGCCGCTCGACCAAGTCTATATCGAGGCGAACTATCGCGAATTAGATCTGCTGCACGTCCGCGGCGGCCAGCCCGTAACTATCCATGTGGACGCCTACGATATCAACCTCAAGGGAACGGTGGTCAACGTCCCGGCAGCCTCCGGCGCCACCTTTGCGCCCATCGCGCCCAACAATGCCACCGGCAATTTTACCAAGATCGTGCAACGGCTACCGGTCAAGATCGTGGTGACGCCTGGGCAGCCTTTGGCTAAACTCCTGCGCGTGGGTTTGTCAGTCGAGACCACCATCCATACGGGACTGGAGGACATCGTGGGCGAACAACGCAGATCAAGCGATCGCGTGACCGGGCATTGACTTGTGCGTGCTTTGCGCCTTGTAGCGTACCTCTCGGGTGCGACGATAGCCGTGGGGCTGATCGGTTGCACCGTTGGGCCGAATTACCAGAGCCCGGAGGTGCGAGAAGAAACCAAACCGTCCGCGCTAGATGGAGAAAGCGTGCCCAGCCGAACGGTCCCGGGTGCGATCGACATAACCTGGTGGAAGAGCTTCCGGGATGTTGAACTATCCTTGCTCGTCGAAAGGCTGGTGGCGCAGAACCTGGACCTCAAGACGGCGGCCGAGCGTGTGATCCAGAGCGTGGCGCAGCGCCGTATCGCAGTTTCTCAGGCATTGCCGCACATCGAAGGTCAATCATTAGATACCTATAATCGGCAGAGTCCGAACGGCCCGATCTCTTTGCTTGTACCTGCACCCGGCGCTCCCCTGGAATTCGCGCTGTTTCGAGATGGCCTGACGTCATCATGGCAGTTAGACCTGTTCGGCCGCGTTCGGCGGGCTGTGGAAGCCGCCGACGCCAACGCCTTGGTGGCTGTGGAGAACCGGCACGGCATCGCGCTCGCGGCGGTGGCCGAACTGGCGCAAAGCTACATGCAATTGCGCGGGACGCAGAA
>Ga0070711_100002760_pt1 | contig 10069 bp, 6 predicted proteins | sample LARL53metaG_FD_65452 | JGI IMG/M metagenome (GOLD analysis project Ga0070711, IMG submission 65452) | Corn, switchgrass and miscanthus rhizosphere microbial communities from Kellogg Biological Station, Michigan, USA - LAR L5-3 metaG | ecosystem: Host-associated > Plants > Roots > Rhizosphere ... | reverse complement strand
TCGATGGATGCAGCTCCGGCACGAATTGCGTTCTTGATGCCTTCGGCGGCATGCGCGTGGACCATCACCCGCAAGCCAAAATTCTTCGCTTCGCTGACCCCCGCCTGCAACTCCTCGGGCGTAAACTCCAGCGAGTTGGGATTGCTGTCATGTGTCAGCACTGCGCCGGTCGATAGCATTTTGATGTGGTCCGCGCCGTCGTGAACCAACTGGCGGACTTTCTGCCGGACTTCCCAGGGGCTGTTGGCTTCACCGTAATTGAGGTCCCACGGCATTTTGATGTCCGGCGAATAGCCGGTCATCGCGCCGGCGCCGCCACTGATGGTGATGTATGCGCCGGCCACAAACATGCGCGGCCCCGCGATGTAGCCTTTATTGATGGCGTCACGCAGGGCGACATCGTTCAGCGCGCGATATACGCCGGCGTCTCGAACCGTCGTGAAACCAGATTGCAGTGTCACCCTGGCGTTTGGAACCGACTCCAGGACCACGTTCGATGCCGAGCGTCTCAGCTGGTTGAACGGGTCGGCGTTTTGTTTCTGATCGCCGTCGGCCAAATGCGAGTGGCAATCGATCAATCCAGGGAGGACCGTCTTTCCAGAAAGGTCAATCACCTTAGCGCCGGCGGGGATTTCCAGGTCGCCACCAATCGCTGCAATCTTTTTTCCACGCAACAGGATGATCTGCTTGTCCAGCACTCTTCCGCTATCGACATCGACCAGATGTCCGGCCTTGATCGCAGTCACGGCTTCCGGAGCCGCGGCCTGCCCTTGTGCGACGCCCGCGATCATCAAACTCACCGCCGCAAAAAATAAGAAGTGTGTTCTCACGTCACCCTCTTCTCTAACGGATCTTTGCTGTGTCGCGCATCATAATGGCCGGCGCAACTTTCTTCAATTCCACAACAAAATGGCTCCGCGATACCGGAGCCATCTCGTCTCTCAATTTGATGATTTGCTAAATCATCTGGCGCAGTACATACGTTAAAATTCCGCCGTTCTGGTAATACAAAACTTCCTCCGGTGTATCGACTCGCGCCGTCACGGCGAACTTCTTTACGGCGCCGTCTTGGGCTTTCGCCGTGACTGCGATGTCGATGCGCGGCGAAAGGGAAGTGATGCCGGCAATTCCAAAAGTTTCTTTTCCCGTCAATCCAAGTGTTTCGCGATTTTGTCCGGCCTTGAATTGCAGCGGCAGAATTCCCATGCCTACCAGATTGCTGCGGTGAATTCGTTCATAGCTTTCGGCAATCACGGCACGAATGCCCAAGAGTTTCGGTCCTTTCGCCGCCCAGTCGCGCGACGAGCCGGAACCATACTCTTTGCCCGCGATTACGATCAGCGGCACGCCGGCTTCGCGGTATTTCACCGAAGCGTCGTAAATGCTCATCTCCTCGCCGTCCGGTTGATAGGTGGTCCAGCCGCCCTCGGTGCCCGGTGCCAGCTGATTTTTCAGTCGAATATTCGCAAACGTGCCGCGCGCCATCACTTCGTGATTTCCGCGCCGCGCGCCATAAGAATTGAATTCACGCGGCTTGACTCCGTTGGCGATCAGATATTTTCCGGCTGGAGAATCCGCGCCAATCGAACCTGCGGGCGAAATATGATCCGTGGTAATGCTATCACCAAGCACCGCTAGCACACGCGCGCCGTGAATATCAGACAGCGCTGCCACGGTCTTGGACATATTTTCAAAGTACGGTGGCAACTTGATGTACGTGGACTTGGGGTCCCACTGGTACAAATCTCCTTCCGGCACCGTCATGCCCTTCCAGTGTTCGTCACCGTCATACACCGCGGCGTACTGCTTTTTGTACTGGTCCTGTGTCACCGCCTGCCGTACCGTAGACTCCACTTCCTGCGGTGTAGGCCAAATGTCGCGCAAATAAACGGGCTTCCCCGCCGTATCGGTTCCCAGTGACTCGGTCGTCAGGTCCAGGTCCATCCGTCCTGCCAGCGCGTATGCCACCACCAGAGGCGGTGATGCCAAATAATTTGCCCGCACCAACGGATGAATTCGTCCTTCAAAATTTCGGTTGCCGCTCAGCACCGCAACAGCGACGAGATTGTTTTCCTTAATCGCCGCACCGATCGCTTCCGGCAGCGGTCCGCTGTTGCCGATGCAGGTGGTACATCCATAGCCGACCAAATTAAATTTCAATTTGTCCAGATACTGTGTCAGGTCGGCTTTCAACAGGTAGTCGGTCACAACTTTGGAGCCTGGCGCCAAACTGGTTTTCACCCATGGTTTTACCTGCAATCCGCGCTCGACTGCTTTTTTCGCCAGCAGTCCCGCTCCCAGCATCAGCGACGGATTGGAAGTGTTGGTGCAACTGGTGATGGCGGCAATCACCACCGCGCCGCTGGCCAAATCGAAGGAACCGCCATTGTTTCCAACCCGCGCGTGCTTCGCGGGCAATCCCTCCGTTATTTTTGTGAAGGAACTCTTCGCGGCATGCAGCGCTACGCGATCCTGCGGGCGCTTCGGTCCCGCCAGCGTCGGTTCCACCGTACCGAGATCAAGCTGCAAGCTGTCTGAGAAGGATGGATCAAGAGTCTCGTCGGTGCGGAACAGTCCCTGTTCCTTGCAATACGCTTCCACCAGCGCAATCTGTTCGTGCGGCCGCGCTGTGAATTGCAGATACGCCAACGTCTCTTTGTCCACCGGGAAAAAGCCCATGGTCGCGCCGTACTCGGGCGCCATGTTGGCAATCGTCGCGCGGTCGGGAACGCTCAAGCTGGAAAGGCCACTGCCGTAAAATTCCACAAACTTTCCGACCACGCCCTTCTTGCGCAGTATTTCCGTGACGGTCAACACCAGGTCTGTGGCCGTCGCGCCTTGCGGCAATTTTCCGTATAGCTTGAATCCCACCACCGCCGGCACCAGCATCGAGCTCGGCTGTCCCAGCATCGCCGCTTCCGCTTCAATTCCGCCCACGCCCCACCCGAACACGCCCAGCGCGTTCACCATGGTGGTATGGGAATCCGTCCCCACCAGCGAATCAGGATACGCTTCAAACCGGCTTCCCGATGGCACCGCGCACACCACGCGTGCCAGATATTCCAAGTTCACCTGATGGCAGATTCCCGTTTCGGGCGGCACCACTTTGAAATTTTGAAACGCGGTCTGCCCCCAGCGCAAAAACGCATAGCGTTCCGCATTGCGCTGAAATTCCAGCGTTGCATTGAGACCAAACGCGTCTACGTTGCCAAAATTGTCCACCTGAACCGAATGATCGATGACTAATTCAGCGGGGAACAGAGGATTGATTCGTTTCGGATTGCCGCCCATTTTCTTTACGGCTTCGCGCATAGCCGCCAGATCGACCACCGCCGGCACTCCCGTGAAGTCTTGCAGCAACACCCGCGCGGGCATGAACGCGATCTCTTTTTCCGCGCAGCCCGGCTTCCAGCAAGCGAGCGCCGTAATGTCTTCGGCGTGCGCGAAGCGGCCGTCTTCATTGCGCAGCAGATTTTCCAGCAGAATGCGCAGCGAAAACGGCAGGCGGCCAAGGTTCCCGCTGCTGTGCTTTTCCAGCGCTTCTAATCGGTGGATTTCAAACGATTGCGCGCCTACGTTCAATTTGTCGCGTGTGCCAAAAGAGTTTGCAGCGGAAATTGCCATATCGCGGTCCTTTCCTGCCTCCCGAACCCTCTATGATAGCCGAACTCGCAGCGGCGCGCCCACGCGGCCGATCGGGCGGCATCCGCAGCACGCGCTATACTATTTATGTCGTGAAGATTCTCCTGCTTTCAACATACGAGTTGGGACGCCAGCCTTTCGGCCTTGCTTCGCCCGCGGCCTGGCTTCGCAGGCGCGGACATTCCTTGCTTTGCTGCGATCTTTCCCGGCAAACCCTGGACGAGGCCGCGGTCCGCGAAGCTGAGTTGATCGTGTTCTATCTTCCCATGCATACGGCCACGCGCTTGGCGCTGCAATGGGCGTCAGTAATCCGGGCGCAAAATCCCGACGCCACCTTGTCCGCCTGCGGCCTCTACGCGCCGCTCAACGAGGCGCACCTGCGCGCCGCAGGATTCGCCTCAGTCCTCGGCCCGGAATTTGAAGAAGAACTCGCTCAGCTGGCAGAGACGCTGGCGTCCGGCAAGATTGAAAAACAGCCGAAACCAACCGCGAGCGAGATTCCGCGCCTGTCCTTCGAAGTCCCTGACCGCGCCGGTCTACCCGCTCTGCGCAACTACGCACACCTAGTTCTTCCCAACAACGAACACCGCGTCGCCGGTTACACCGAAGCCTCGCGCGGCTGCAAACACCTCTGCCGCCATTGCCCGATCGTTCCGGTTTACGCCGGTCAATTCCGCGTCGTGCCAAAGGAGATTGTTCTCGCCGACGTTTGCCAGCAGGTCGAAGCCGGCGCGCAACACATCACTTTCGGCGACCCCGATTTTTTCAACGGCATCACGCACGCCAGGCGCGTCGTCGAAGCCCTTCACGCGCAGCACCCTCATCTGACTTACGATGTCACCATAAAGATCGAGCACCTCCTACGCCACGCCGATGCTTTGGCAACCCTCGCTCGCACCGGCTGCCTCTTCCTCACCAGCGCTGTCGAATCACTGGATGACGAGGTCCTACGCAAACTGGAAAAAGGCCACACCCGTGCCGATTTTTTTCGTGCCCTCGGACTTTGCGCTGACGCCGGCCTGGCTTTGCAGCCCACTTTCATCCCGTTCAATCCGTGGACCACGCGAACATCCTACTTCGGCCTTCTCGAAACCATCGCCGATCGCGATCTCATCGCCAGCGTCCCTTCGATCCAGTTGGCCATTCGCCTGCTGATCCCGTCGCGCTCGCGCCTGCTCGAACTCCCCGAAATTGCGAACTCCATTTCCGAATTTGATTCCGAGAGACTGGTTTATCCCTGGAAGAACGTGGACCCGGCACTCGATTCCTTGGCCGAAGAAATCGCCGGCATCGTTGCCAGCGCCGAAAAGAAGAAGGAATCGCGCACGGACGTCTTCCAGCGCATCTGGGACGCCGCTTCACGCTTGCAGGAATTTCAGAAACCGCAGTTTCGCTTGCCTACTGCGATCAAGCCCGCGCCGTATCTAAGCGAACCCTGGTATTGTTGAGCGGAACCGACCGGGGACCAGTTGGTTCCCATCCAGAAGTTTGGCGAAAGCATCGAATCCAACGAAGGATTTGTCTGACGAATGCACCCACGTTATGCACCGTCGTTCCCGGTCCGCGAGGTGTCTCTTTATCGCGCGCGCCAATGACCACGTCACCGACTAAAACCGTCGCACTCTTCGCCTCCAAGCTCGGCTACCAGACTGGCAGCTTCGAAGCCGCTGCGCGGAAGCTTGCCGTGGAACTTGCCTACGTCACCGACCGCTGCCATGAACTCTCCGATCCCTGGGGCGACCATGCCATCGCTGCGCGCTTCGCGAATCCTGAAGAAGCCGCAGCCACGGCGATGCTAGCACTTCGCGGCAAGTCTCTCGACGCAATTGTCGCCCTTGGCGACGCTCCCGCGGTCGCCGCGGCCCACGCTGCTCGGGGTCTGGGCCTACCAGGAAACCACCCAGCCGCCGTCGAAGCCTGCCGCAACAAACTCCGCATGCGCGAAATCTGCCGCGATGCGGGTCTGCGGAATCCCTGGTTCCGCGCCGTTCCGCTTTCTCCAGTGCCGGAACCCTCGCTGCTTGGCATCAGATATCCCTGCGTTCTCAAGCCACTCTCCCTTTCCGCCAGCCAAGGCGTCATGCGCGCAAATACCCGCGACGAGTTCCGCGCCGCCGCCAGCCGCCTGGCGCATCTACTGGAACGTCCCGACCTGCAAATGAAAAGTGCCTCAGGCGCGCGAGAAGCCCTGGTCGAGGAATATATTCCCGGCGTGGAAGTAGCCGTCGAAGGCATCGTCATCGACGGCCAGCTGAAACTCCTGGCGATTTTCGACAAACCCGATCCACTCGAAGGGCCTTGCTTCGAAGAAACCATCTACGTAACGCCGTCACAGCTTTCGCCGCAGCGGCAAGCCGCGATTGACAGCAGCGCCGCGCAATTCATTCGCGTCATCGGCCTAGCGCACGGCCCGGTGCACGCCGAATTTCGCATCAACGATGGTGGCGTCTGGCCAATCGAAGTTGCTCCCCGCCCCATCGGTGGCATGTGCGCCGCCTCACTCGCCTTCGTCTCGCCTCTGCGGCCGGCGCCGATTGGTCTGGAAGAACTCATCTTGCGCCACGCCATCGGCCAAGACATTTCGGAGTGGCGACGAGAAGCCGCGGCATCCGCCGTCATGATGATCCCGGTTCCGTCCAGCGGCAACTTCGAACAGGTTGTTGGGGTCGACGAAGCGAGGCGCGTCCCGCATGTCACCGATGTACAAATCACGGCCCGCCTGCACGACACCATTGTCGCGTGGCCCGAAGGATCCTCTTATCTGGGTTTTATTTTTGCGAAAGCGGAACACTCGGCGGACGCCGAGCAGGCGCTGCGCGAAGCCCACTCCAAACTACACTTCAAAATCCAGCCGCGACTCCCCGTCGAACATCCGGTCACCGGCAAAATCCACGACTAACGCGAGCTCGCAAACCTGGAACCTGGCGCTGAAAACTGCTTCACCCCTTGGCCTTTGGCGCCACATATCCTTCCGGCAATTTCGCGCCTTCGCCAAAAAAGAACTGCTCCAGCTGCTCTTCCATGATTTTCTGTGAATTCGGATCGAGCGGGTTCAGCCGGTATTCGTTCATAATCATCTTGGAATGCTCAATCCACAATTTCCAGGCGTCTTTCGATACGTTTTCATACACGCGCTTGCCCAGTTCACCTCGCCATGGAATGCGGTCCAGCCCCGGCAGGTCCTTGCCAAACTTCACGCAGTGCACCAATCGCGCCCCGGGAGCTATCGGTGCGTTCGCAGGTGTTTCAGGTCCGCACGAATCATTTGCCACAGCTTCCTCCTCGTGCTCGGCACGAAACTTAACCTTACTTCATCCGCGCGGAAATTCCCAGCCAGCCAGCTTGCCCAGGCTGATTCGCCAGCCCTTCCTCACTTGCAGTAGAATCCCTGCGGCGTAGCCCACTCCTGGTCTGGAAAGGAAGCCTGCCCATGCCTGGCATCACCACACTCTTCTGGGATATCGGCGGCGTCATTCTCACCAACGGCTGGGATCGCGGCTCTCGCAAGCAGGCTGCCGACGCGTTCCATCTCGATTGGGAGGAGTTTCAAGACCGCCACGATCTTTCGTTTCCCGCATTCGATGCTGGCCAGATTTCCATCAATGAATATCTCGATCGCACGCTTTTCTATCGCCCGCGCAAATTCACCCGCGAAGAGTTCACCGCCTTCATGTTCGCGCAGTCCAAGGAATTTCCCGGCTCCCGCGCCATTCTCGACGCCTGCGTAAGAACCAACAAATACTTTGTCGGCGCTATCAATAACGAACCCCTGGAGCTTAACCAGTTCCGAATCGAAACGTTTAATCTTCGTAAGAGCTTTCAGGTTTTCTTCAGCTCCTGCTACGTCCACTCGCGAAAACCGGAAGACGCCATCTTCCGTGTCGCGCTCGCGGTCACCCAGCGCCGGCCGGAAGAGTGCGTCTTCATTGACGACCGCCCGCTCAATCTCGAAAGTCCGCGCCGACTCGGTTTTTCCGTCATTCACTATCAGTCTCCAGAGCAGTTGCGAAGCGACCTGCGAAATCTTCAGGTTGAGGTATAGTTTTCGGGTACTTGTGCCCGGCCGGTGGCGGCCGGCTGGTTCGAGGAGATCGTATGGCTGCAGAGTCCAGTTCCAACAATCCCGGTTACGGCGGCGCTTGCGATCCTTGCGCCATCGTGCTTTTCGGCGCGTCCGGGGATTTAGCCAAACGCAAGGTCATTCCAGCCATGTTCGATCTGGCCGCCCACAATTCTCTCGGCTCGCGCTACGGCATCATCGGATTTGCCCGCACGCCGATGAACGACGATTCTTTCCGCTCGGCCACCAGCGAAGCCGCCAAGGCCATGTCCGATATTGGCCCTGTCGATTCCGCCAAGTGGGATGAGTTCGCTTGCAACCTTTTCTACAATCCCGGCGACTACGGCGATCAGCAGGCCTATGCGCAACTTGGCAAGCGCCTCGCCGAACTTGACGCGCAAAAAAATCTTGGCGGCAATCGCCTTTTCTACCTTTCCACGCCGCCGGAGGTTTATCCCGAAATCGTCGAACAACTGGGCCGGGCCGGATTGTCGCGCCCCACAAATTCGAAATCCTGGGTGCGTATCATCATCGAGAAACCTTTCGGTCGCGACCTTGCCTCCGCCCAGGCGCTAAACGAAATCGTTCACAACGTCTTCGAAGAGCAGCAGGTTTACCGCATCGACCATTATCTCGGCAAAGACACGGTGCAGAATCTCCTCGTCTTTCGCTTTGGCAACGGTATCTTCGAGCCACTCTGGAATCGCAATTACGTGGACAACGTGCAAATTACCGCCGCGGAGACTCTCGGCGTCGAGCGGCGCGGTGGTTTCTACGAAACTGCCGGAGCGCTCCGCGACATGATTCAGAGCCATGTTTTACAGCTTACCTCGCTCGTTGCTGTCGAGCCGCCCGCCTCTTTCGACGCCACCGCCGTGCGCAACGAAAAACTCAAGGTTCTTCAGTCTATTCGCCCTTTCGATCTCGAAATGGTGGCGCAATCCGTGGTCCGCGGCCAATATGCGCCGGGAAGCGTTGCTGAAAAGCATGTCCCCGGCTATCGCGAGGAACTTAACGTCAGTCCGCAGTCACGCACCGAGACATTTGTCGCTGCAAAAGTTGTGATCGACAACTGGCGCTGGGCAAATGTTCCGTTCTATCTGCGCACCGGCAAGCGCCTTGCCAAGCGCACCACCGAAATCGTCATTCAGTTCAAACGCGCTCCGCACATCGTCTTTCGCGGCCGCGAAGCCGACGCCAACCGCCTCATCCTCAACATCCAGCCCGACGAAGGTATCTCGGTTTCGTTCGGCGCCAAGCGCCCCGGCACTGAAATGAGCATTGGCAACGTCACCATGAATTTCAGCTACCGAGAAGGGTTTGGCGATTCTTCACGCAGTGCTTACGCTACGCTGGTCAACGATTGCCTGCGAGGCGACGCCACCCTTTTCGATCGTGGTGACAGCGTGGAAGCCGCGTGGTCTCTGGTCGATCCGATTCTCGACGTGTGGAGCGCTGCCAAGACCGCTAATGTTCCCAAATATGCCGCCGGCAGCTGGGGCCCGAAAGAATCTGATGCTTTGCTCGAACGCGATGGCCGAAAATGGCATACTCCTTAGTTCTCATGTTGCGGCGGCCTACTGAGTTTTTGCATTTTGTCGTTTCTTGGGGGATCTCGTGATCTTGGCCGGTGACGTCGGCGGCACAAAATGCAACCTTGCTTTGTTTTCGGAAAAGGGCGGCAGGCTCACCTCCGTTTTCAAGCGACGCTTTCGCAGCAAGGATTTCGCCACCTTCGATCTCATTGCCAAGGAATTCTCTCGCGTCGCCGCCGGCCACCTGGGCGATGAAAAGATCCGCGCCGCCGGTTTCGGCATCGCCGGTCCGGTCATCAACAATCGCGTGCGCGCCACCAATCTTCCCTGGACCGTGGACGCATCGGTGCTCTCGCAGGAACTGGACATCGAAGACATTATTCTGCTCAACGATCTGGGCGCATGGGGTCACAGCATCGAATATCTCGATCCCGTCGATTTTACGGTGCTCAATCCCGGCGTCATCGAGCCTGGCGGCACGCGCGCGCTTCTCGCAGCTGGCACTGGATTGGGCGAGGCTTTTCTGGTGTGGAATGGCTCGCGGTACCAGGTCGTTGCCTCCGAAGGCGGCCACTCCGATTTCGCCCCGCATACCGAACAACAAATCGAACTGCTCCGCTTCATGCGCCGCCGCTATCCGCAAGTCAGTTGGGAGTTGATTCTCTCCGGCCGCGGATTCCGCACCATTCACGAATTTCTCGATCCCACCGTCAAGCATCCGTCTTTCGCTGATCCCGACGCCGATCCCGCTCCGGAAATCACTCAGAACGGCCTGAACAAGACTTGCCCCGTGTGCGTGGAAACCATCGATCTGTGGACCGATATTTACGGC
>Ga0070711_100002759_pt1 | contig 10071 bp, 6 predicted proteins | sample LARL53metaG_FD_65452 | JGI IMG/M metagenome (GOLD analysis project Ga0070711, IMG submission 65452) | Corn, switchgrass and miscanthus rhizosphere microbial communities from Kellogg Biological Station, Michigan, USA - LAR L5-3 metaG | ecosystem: Host-associated > Plants > Roots > Rhizosphere ... | reverse complement strand
CGGGAGAGGAACCGCATCTGGTTGATCAACCGCGTGACACGCTTCACGCCGTCCGCCAGCGCGTGGTCGAGGGACTCGCGAAATTCCTCGTCCCCGAATTTCTCGCCGAGCAACTGCTGGTGCGTGGAGAGCGGGACCATGGCGTTGCCGACCTCGTGCGCGAGGCGGTCGGCCATGGTCTTGATGAGGCGCAAATTCGCGGCCTCGACCTCCAATTGCTGCAACTGCTCGGCCTGCGTGAGGTCGTCGGCGGTGAGCAGCGCGGAGACCGGCACGGTGGAGTCGCCGCGTTGAAACGGCACGACGCTGATGTTGTAAACCGTGCCGGGTGAATTTTCCGGCTCATAGCGGAACGGCCCGATGGCCGCGCCGGTCTTCAACACCTGGTAGATTTTGGCGCCGAGCGTCTGCGGCAGGTCGCTGAATTCCAGTTCGCCGGTGCGCTGGTTTTTGCGGCCAAAATGGCGGCGCGCGGCCTTGTTGGCGTGCAGCACCTTCAGGTCGCGCCCGACGACGATGCAGGCGCTGCTCAATTCGCGCAGCACGTCGGTCATCATCGCGTGGTTGCCGGCGAGCTGGTCGTGCAGCCAGATGTTGCGGAGGGCGAGGCCGACTTGTTCGAGCAGGTGGAAAATCAATTCCAGCTCCGCGTTCACGAGCGGCTCGCCGGTGACGCGCCCGTCGAACACGGCGACGCCGACGATGGTTTCGCGGTCCGGGATCGGCACGGCGACCTGCGCGCTCAACAATTCAAATTCCTTCTGCGTCTCGGCGTCGGCGCGCACCTCGTCGCTGTCGCGCCGCAGGATGCGACCGAGCCGGGAGAGATGGCCGCCGATGCCGGAGTCGAGGGACAGTTCAAAATGTTCGAGCAGGCCGGAGGAGAGGCCGATGGCGGCGGCGGCGCGGAGCCGGCGGCCATTCTCCGGCGACATCACCTCGTCGAGCGGCGTGACCGGGCGGTTGAAAAAAATGGCGGCGCGGTTGACGCTCAAAATTTCGCGGAGGAACAGCAGGAATTGTTTCAACATCGCCTCGGCGTCCAGCGAATGCGTCAGGATGGACGAGAAATCGCGCAGCACGTCGAGCGTTTGGACGGCGTTGACGAACCGCGTGTCGGAGGTGGTTTCCGGCGCGCGGAACGGCGAGGCCGGCGCGGGCGGCGGGGCGGCGGCGCGGGCGGCGGGCGCGCTCCACAACCGCTCCAGCAATGAATTCAGCAGCCGGCCCCGGATGGGTTTGGTCAGCACGTGAGTGACGCCGTGCAAAAAGGCTTCCTCCTCCCATTCGGACTGGCCGCTGGCAGTGTAGGCGATGACGGGCAGTTTGATGGTGCGGCGGCGCAGCCGTTCGATGACCCAGACGCCCTCCAGCCCCATCACGTCCACGTCCAGAATGCAGGCGGCGGCGAGGCCGTGCGTGAGCAGCGGCTCGGCTTCCTCGACCCCGAGGCGGTGGACGACGCGGTATTGCTCCGGATTCAGGCTGGCGCGAATCTTTTCCGCGAAATCCGGATGAGTGGATAAAACCAAAATGGTTTTCATCGTTTGCTCAACAGACTGCAAATTGCTGGCCTGCATCTTTCATAATTTTCCCCCGCGGGTCAATGGAAACTTGCGGGCGGATGAATTTTTTGGCGCGCCGCCGGGCAAAACCGTCAACCGCCGGCAATCAGTTTTTTCCAAAGCTCCTCGTTGAGCAGCGCCTTTTGCAGAAAATCGGCCTCGTCCGGCGGCGTCTCCGCCCGCTCGGGCTGGAGCGGCAACCGGAGGATGAAAGTCGTGCCGTGGCCGGGCTGGCTCTTGGCGTCAATCTTCCCGCCGTGATGATGGACAATGAAAAAGCAGGCCATCAGATTGATACCGTATTCGGACGGCACGCTGTCGCGCACCACGAACGGGTCAAAAACGATGCGCAGCGCATCCGGCGGCAGGCCCGGCCCGTTGTCGGTGACTTGCAGGACGATTTCCGGTTTTGCGCCGTCTTCCAGTTCCGCCGCAAACGTCACGCGTCTGCCGGCGGGCAGCGTGGCCAGCTCCTCCTTCAACAACAATTCAAACAGCCGGCGGAATTTGGGCCGGTCCGCTTTCAGCGGCGGCAGCGAATCGGGAATCCGGTTTTCAATTTCAATCCGGCGCGCGGCAAAGTCGTCGCGGAACATGCCCGCCGCCTCGTCCACGATCTGGCGCAGGGACACTTCGTCGGCAAACGGCGTGGAGGGATTTTCCGACGCGGACCAGAGATCCTTGAGCAGGCTGTTGATTTTTTCCATCTGCCCCTGGACGTCCTGGTGGTAATCGTTCCAGAATTCAGGATTGCGCAGGCCGTTGGTGCTGGCGCGCTCCTCGGCCATTTTCTTCGGCGCGAGGTCGAGGAAGGTTTTCACCGCCACGAGCGAGTTGCGGATCTGGTGGCCCAGGCCGGCAGCGAGCAGGCCGAGGCTCACGATGCGGTCGGCAATCATCATGTTGCGGAGCACGGACATTTTTTCGGCCAGCAACTGGTCGCGCTCGGACTGCACCATGAAGAATTCCAGGCCGTGCCGGAGGGCGAGTTCAAACTCCGGCGGGTCCCACGGCTTGCTGACGTATTTGTAAATCGCGCCGCTGTTGACGGCGGAAATCGCGGCGTCCAGGTCCGAGTAGGCCGTGACGAGGATGCGCAGGATGTGCGGACGCAACTGCCGGGCGCGTTCGAGCAACCAGACGCCTTTTTCGCCGGGCATCCGCTGGTCGGTCAGCAACAGGCCGATTTCGTCGGCGTGCTTTTGCAGCAGCTTGTAGCCGTCCTGCGCATTCGAGGCCGTGAACACGCGGAACTCGTCGCCGAAGGCGCGCTCGAAATATTTCAGCGATTTCTCCTCGTCATCCACGTAGAGGATGGCGAATTTTTTGTAGTCGTAGAGGTTTTCCATGTTCAGCCTTCAGTTGACAGCCTGGTTTGTTTTGGCGGGGAATTCGAGTGTAAATTCGCAGAATTTTCCCGGCTCCGTCTTCACCGAAATTTTCCCGCCGTATTCCTGCATGATGCTGTAACAGATGCTCAAGCCCAGGCCCATGCCTTCGCCCACGTCTTTCGTGGTGAAAAACGGGTCGAAAATCTTGTCCAGATGCTTCGAGTCAATGCCCGTGCCATTGTCGCGGATGGACAGGATGCTCTGGCCGTTCGCGACGCGGCCCTCAATCCAGATCGTCGGCTTCTCGCCGGTGGCGAAGGATTTCAATTTCAGCGCGTCGAGCGAATTTTGCAGCAGGTTCACGATCACCTGGATCAGCCGGTTTTTGTTGGCGAGGATGGTCTGGTGTTCGGCAAATTTCTGCTCGATTTGCACCGTGTCGCGCCACTCGTTGCTCAAAAACCGCAGCGCCGGCGTGACGATCTCGGCCACGGGCACCGGGTCAATCTGCTCGGTGTTGGGATGCGTGAACATCCGCAAATCGGAAACAATCGCCTGCACGCGCTTGAGGCCGTCTTCGACATCGGTGAGGATTTCGGCGTAATCCGCCTGTTGCTCCGGCGCGAGGTGTTTGCCCTTTTTGCGCAGGGTGAACAGGCCGGTCGTGGCAAAGTTCAGCGGATTGTTGATCTCGTGGATGATGCCAGCGCTCATGCGGCCCAACGACGCGAGCTTTTCGGACTGCACCAGTTGCATCTCGTTTTCCTTGAGTTGCTGGAGGCTCAATTCGAGCGCCTTGCGGCTCTTGTCCAGTTCGCAGCGGGCGACAAATTCCCGCTTCCGCACGCCGCTGTGGTAATAGGTGCCGGCGATGATGGCAATTCCAGACGAGGTCAGGAAAAACAAACCGTCGGCGAACAAATGGCGGTTGAACGGAAACTTATGTGAAAACAAACACGCGGCCACGTAAAGCCCCAGGACCAGCAAAACCGAAACGATGCTCTGCCAGACCGGCCAGTCCAGCACAACGGCGAGCACCATCAACACCAGCGTCAGCCCGGCGTAATATGGCGATACGGTTCCCTCGGTCGCATAAACCATCCACGCGATGCTTGCCGCGGGCAGAAACAACAGGACAAGCCCCTGGAAATGATAATATTTCTTCCCGAAACTTGTCCCCAAAACGAGATAGAGCAACGCCATCAAGACTGAACAGAGCAGCCGCAAAATAAAAAAATCAAGCGCCTGTTCCTTGTAAACGTAGTAATCCAGACCGCCAAAGACGGGCACCAGCACGATTCCCAGCCAGCATCCCCACTTCGTTTTGCGGATGGTGCTCTCCCGGTCATATTCCCGGTAGGCGGCGAGAAATTCCTGGGGGATGGTTTGCATATCAGTCCGGTTTGCGGATGTGGAGGAACAGGTTCACGGAGGCCAGCTCCGCAATCACGCGGGTTGTTTCCCGGCAATGCGCGGGGGCGAGCGACAAAAATTCCCGGCTGTCCCGGTAAATCAACTGCCAGTCCAGGATGAATTCGATGAAATTGCGGAACGGCTTCGTGTCGGTCATGTTCGCAACCAGCAGCAGGCCGCCGGGCGTCAACGAATCATGCCAAATCTCCATCAGCGCCCGGCAGGTGTCCGGCGCGAGATAATCAAACAGCCCCGCGCAATAAATCAGGTCAAACGTTTCCGCGCCGTTGCCGCCCCGCTGGGCGTGCTTCAAAAGTTCATACACCGAAACCTGCCGCGTCCGGATCGCGGTGCGCCGGGAAAACTGGCGTTTGGCTTCCGCCAGTTTCTGGCCGGCGTGCAGCAATGTCTCCTCGTTGAAATCCATCAACAGGAAATCCGCCTCGTTGCTCAAATGCGTTTCCTTCAGAAAATCCTGCACCTCGCGCGCCGGGCCGCAGCCGACGTTCAGGATGCGCGCGGTCTTTCCGGCGCGGGCGATACGGGCGGTTTCGATCCGGATGTGCTCGCGGAGATGGGCGATGCGGTTGCGGACGGACCGCGCCGGCCATTGGCTGACCAGCAGCAGATGGATCAATTTTTCGAACAGCGTGCGGCCCTCCGGCTGGTTCCGGTAAATCATGTTCATCATCTCGTAATCGCCGGCGTAGCCGATGGGCTTGTGATAAGTGCGATGGCCGAAGGGCGAACCGAGGAAGATTGCGTGCCAGTGCCGCCGGACAAAATCCTGGTGCGCGCCGCGCGCCTCCGGCGTCAGGGCGTAAATGATTTCCTCAAACCGCTCGTGCCGGCCGTTGAAGGCGGCGATGATCCTCGGCGCGACGGCGTCGAGGATGGCGCACTCCCGCGCGGGCCGGTCGGCCGCCGTTCCGATCCCGAATTCCAACTGCTCCAGCCAGTGCCGCACGCCGGTGAGGTAGGACTGGACATCGGTGACGAGCACCTTGAACTCGTTTGAAATGCGATAATTCTTCTGCCACGCCTCGAAAAAAGAATCGTATGCCTTGTCCAGATTGGAATGAGATTCCGCGGGCGGCAAAAAAAACGCCGTGTCCGGGCCGAGATCGTCCAGCTTGGCCTCGCAAATGAGCGACCCGCCGGTGTGAACCACGCCGCTCACCACGGCGCGCCCGAAATAGATGACACGGTTGCCGCTGGTGACTTTGAAATTGGCCAGCACTTCCGAAGTCCGCAGCGTCGCCGCGAGATTATGGACCTCGAAAGTCAATCCGTGGCGCGTCAAGCGCGCGAGCCGGGCGCGCCATTCCACGCCGTCCGCCGTCTGGAAAGCGACTTCGTTTTCCGCAGCGGTCTGGGAAGATGAAGCGGTCTGCGCCGCGGCCGCCTTCCTGGCGGATTGGCGAACCGGGCCGGCCATGCCGCCGCTGGTTTTGACTGTGAGGCTCATCTCGCAGCCAGAATGGAGCAATTTCTCCGCCAAAACAACGGCGATTATTTCCCGATCAAATCAAACTTCCGCAGCTTCGCCATCAGCGTGGCGTTGAATTCAGCCGGTTTTTCCAGCATGAGAAAATGTCCCACGCCTTCCGTGATGACGTAGTCCGATTGTGGCGAGAGCGAGCGGACGTATTGTTCGTAGCCGTTGTCCCACCACGGACTCCGGGCGTTGATGACAATGACGGGCGCGTCCACCTTCCGCAAAATCCAGTCGGGCTGGTCCGGGCCGAACATTCCCATCATCGCGCCGAGCATGACGTGTTGCGGCGTGCCCAGCATTTCGGACATGACGCGGTCGCGCAGCCCGTCGGTGCCCGGAACGGGGAAAAATGTGTTGATGAATCCTTTGGCGTGGTCGAGGTATTGCGGCGAGCCGAACGGACCGACCAGCGCCCTTGCTTCCGCAGGCGTGCCGGGAGGCCGGCAGAGCAGGCCGTCCACCGAAACCAGCGCGGTGAATTTTTCCGGCGCCTGATGGTGGATTCGGCAAAGGGCCGCAGCGCCCATGCTGTGGCCGATAAAGATGGCCTTGTCCACGCGGGCGTCGCGCAGCACCGCGAGCACGGCCCCGGCGAAAAAATCCATCGTGTAAGCCGTCTGCGGCTTGTCGCTCCGTCCGTGCCCGGGCAGATCAATCAAGATGAGCCGCGCCTGGTCCGCCAGCGCCGGAATTTGTTCGCGCCAGACACCAAGATTGCCCGCCCAGCCGTGGACGAAAACGATGACGCGGCTTCCCCGGCCGGCGGTGACATAATGCACCCGGTCCGCGCCGGCCTGGACAAAATGCGGCTCGGCGTCAACCTCGCTTGCGAAGGGAGCATTGTTGGTCATGCTAGCAATTGCTTCCGGTTAATACTTTCATTTTTATGCTACGCAGCCGGGGCCGTTTCTGCAAACAGTTAGTTGGCCGGTTTGCGTCGCATGATGTGATGGATGAACAGGCTCCAGGTTCCCGGACGGGATTAAAAATGCATTCCCACGGACGCAATCACGGCGTGGCTGGTGAAGCCATAGGTTCCATCGGCCGTCTCGCCGCTCGAAGCGGTGATGGCCGCGGTCGAAGAAGTGCTGCCGTTGACCGTGTGCGCCGGGCCGTAGCCGAATTGATAGGCGACATCGAAATCAAACCGTTTCCCCTTGAAGCCGGTCCCGACGCTGAAGAAATGCCGGTCCAAGTCCGCCGCCAGCGGGGTGTAATACCTGTCCGGCACCGAACTCTGATTGAACGCGTAGCCGGCGCTCACGTGCCAGCCGCTGTCAAAATACCGCGTCACGCCGAATTCAAACATCCAACTCGCCTGCCAGCCCAGGTTCACCGGGACGTTATTAATCAGAGGATTGCTCACTGGCGGGCCTGACTGCTCGACGGTGACCGTGTTGAAGCTGCTCCAGTCCGTGCAGTTCGCGTCAAATTCCAGATTCCATTTGGGCGTGGGCCGCCAGGAAACGCCGAGGACCGCCGTCAGGGGAAAGGTGAAGCTGGCCGATGCATTCCGCTGCGCGGGTGAATTATATGCGCCCGGATTCAATTGAAAATCCGTGTTGCCTTCGAAATTCAGCGTGGCTGAACTGCGAAAAGCCGCCCCGAACGAAATTTTTGGATGCGGCTGCCAGAGCAAACCCAGATTGTAACCCGCACTCCAGCCTTCGCCGCCGAAGTTGAAAAAATTGACTCCCCTCGGTGACAGGGGCAGCAGGCCTTGACTCATGCTGATCGTTCCGTAATTCACCATCGCTCCGGCGCCTATTGAAAGTGTCGGCGATAATTTCGCCGCCACCACCGGATTGATGGTGATGTATTTCAACGAACCGCTGACAGCCACCGAACGGAAACCCGTGTCTTGTGGCCAGCTCATGTTACCGCCAAACGGCGCATAAACACCCAAGCCGAAACTGAACGGCACGGTCCTGGCGGTGTGGGTGTAAAAGAACTGCGGCAGGTAGGCGGAATTATCCAAACCGTTGTAAGTCTGTCCGCTATTGGGCGGCTGGAAGGTCGGCTTGTAATAGATGCCTTCCAGCCCGCTGCGGAAATTATTCCCCGCAAGTTGCGTGATGCCCGCAGGATTATAATAGATGGCCGCTGGATTGTCCGCCGTGGCGACAAACGCCTCGCCGCGCGCCGTTGCAAAAGCGTCCTGATCCGGAAGCCCGAAGCCGTTCGCCGATGCCTTCCAGGCCGAAAAGCCTAAAATCAGCATTGCCAGCAGCCTCCATGTAATGCGTCTGTTCATAATTCCCGATCATTGGCAACCGGCCTCCGGAGTGATGCCGGAGTCGGGCATGGGTGATGCGTTTGCGCCGGCAGCTTACCCAACACCCCGCGCCGCGCCAGCAAATATATGCGGCTAAAGCCCTCTCTCGATTATTTGGAAGTGTTTTCAGCGTGGACAAAGACGAAAAGCGAGGCAAGGCCAGTCGCGGAAATTGTCACGCGAGTTAAGGCAAAACGGAATTCGTTTGGACGCCGGGCAAAGAATGCTTCAATCGTTCCATCGGTGGATCGGGAATGTTGCTTAGTGCGATGGCATTCGTGATGACCAGTCGCGGACGACGGGAGACGGAAAACTCGCTGAAATTCAGCACCATCAATTCCTTTGTTGTCCCCAAAATTTGAACACGCGCCGGATACTGAGTCCAATTGGTGCCCCACGTCACATTATAGATTGGTAGCATCGTCTTGTTTGTGTCCCCCGGCTGGTGATAAATGCTCAAACCTGGCTGGTTCCAATACCATTGCTGCTCCACCTTTGGCGCATATTCTCTCTCCAAAGCACCGACATCAATGCCAACCGCCGCCAGCCATTGAGTTGCCAGTTGATAAGCGCCGTTGGTATCAATCAGTGAAGGCGTTTTGGCCCATTCGGGATAAAGGTCGAATCGTTCGTCATGCTTCACCCGGTTGATGACATCCCACAGATATCCTCTGGTGAAAGAAAAAACGAAGTTGGTGGTTTCGATAAAGCCTCCTGCCACAAACGTCGAAGCGAGAAGTCTGGTAGCCGGTGTAGGCAAATTTGTATTTTCAATCCGGCTATAGAAAGGTGCTGTAACATTATATTTAACAATGTCATTCTCGTGGATGGGATAGGGTGGTGGCAGCTTTAGTTTTTTCGCGAAGTAATTTGCCTCGACTACCATCTGTGGTTCCACTGTTGCGCGATAAGCCAGTGAAGTGCGGGCGAGATAATTGCTTTTGACTACGGCATACATCTCACCTCTTTCGGCATCCGTCATTTCTGCGGCCTTAAGACCGGGACCAAATGCCGCAAGCAACACAAGCCAGCAATTAGCTTGGAAGAATAAAAGCTTCATTGCGTTGTATCTGTGTTCCGCTGCAAATCGGCCGCCCCATAAATTACCCAGGAAGAACTCATGTTATACCCCGATCCGTGGGCATCATTGACAGCATTGTTGACGCAGGCTTGTAATGTGGTGCCTGGCGTCATCCAATCAGCAAAAAAACCTCCCAAATTCAACGAACGCGACACCCAATCGTTGGGGTTAAAACTGATGGTCGTTTTGAAACCAAGAAAAGCGCGGGATTGAACGTAAAGGTATCTGAAATACTGGTTGTTGACCGTCGAAGCCGGGATTCCAAACGCTTCACACATGTTTCCCTTTCCCGCATCACAGGCGTCTATAAAAACAAACTGGTAGGGATGCGCCATTCCCGGCAGGAGATACTGGCTAAGAAGAAAATTGTGCAAACTCGAGGCAACGTCATCAGCGGTGATGACGGCACGGGTCGTGCCGAAGGCGACTGGAGAACCATGCCCAAAAAAGTAACAATGCCGGTATCTGAAATCGGCGAGATAGCTCAAAAAGTTCGTTCGTGTGTTTGCATCGTTCATCTCAAAAGCGTCCGTTTGCGACGCGTTGCCCGGCGACATTTCAGCGCCAAGGCCATATTCGCCTAAAGTGCTGACGACCCCGCCATATTCGCCCCCATCGCCGCCAATGATCATTTGTTCGATGCCATACGCGCCAGACGTGCCATCCGCGACTACTGGAGAATAAGCAATGGCCCAGCCATTGCCTGGTGACCAAGCCAATTCCTTGAGCCATATCTGAATCGCGGTGGAACCCATGCCGCTGTCCGCTGGAAGGTATGAATTCGTGATGAGTTGCTGAATTGCCGGCGAAGCGTTGGTAAAGGTGTTCCCTTTCATCGCGTTTTGCTGTGAATACTGACCCGAAGACGTCACCGAGAAAGCACCAAAAAAGTTGGTGTCTGTGAGACC
>Ga0070711_100002754_pt1 | contig 10076 bp, 6 predicted proteins | sample LARL53metaG_FD_65452 | JGI IMG/M metagenome (GOLD analysis project Ga0070711, IMG submission 65452) | Corn, switchgrass and miscanthus rhizosphere microbial communities from Kellogg Biological Station, Michigan, USA - LAR L5-3 metaG | ecosystem: Host-associated > Plants > Roots > Rhizosphere ... | reverse complement strand
CGCGAGCTTTTCACCGGGGGGCATATCCCGGAACGCTATCGCGCGGGACTGACTTTCTGCCCACCCGCGCCGGGGGCGAGCCAGTTCGGCCAGCCGGTCGGCAAGTCGGTCGGCAAGTCGGTCAGGGTGGCTGTGCGCAGCTTGCCGGTCACCGCGTTGGCCCGGACTGCCCGGCGCACCCGCGGCAGCCGTCCGGACAATGCCGCCGACACGGTCCCGTGAACCGCGCTCGGCATCTGTCCGTAACGGCTGCCGCAGAGTACTAGCCGAACCCGCTCAGCTGTGGATGGTGAAATCGGCGCTGAGCGTAGCGGGCGTGCCGATCTGCACCTGGTAGGAGCCGAGTTCCACCGCAGGCGGGCTGGTGGCCTCGATATCACCTGGCGTCACAGCCAGCACGGAGACGGGGAAGGACACCTGCACCGTCTTGGACTGCCCCGGGTCCAGCGCCACCCGGGTGAATCCCGCGAGCCGCTGATCCGGCACAAGCACCACGCTGACTGGCTGGTGGACGTACACCGGCACGATATCGGTGCCCGCCCGGCTGCCCGTGTTCGACACAGTGAACTTGGCCGTCACCGTGCCGTTGCGGGACACGCTGCTGGTCGCGGACAGCGCGCTGACCTTGAACGTGGTGTAGGACAGCCCGAAGGCGAACGGGTAGAGCGGGTTGTAGCCGCTGCCCTGGCCCGAGCCGGTGTAGGGCAGCTGGTCGAACACCTTCGGCTGGTCACCCAGCGGTGATGGCGCCCCAGTGTTGAAGTCCCCGCCGGTCGTCGCCGCGTCGGACGGCCACGTGACGGGCAGCTTCCCGCTGGGATCGATCTTGCCGAAGATGGTGTCGGCCACCGCGGTGCCCGCTTCGGTGCTGCCCTGGTAGGCCATCAGCACGGCATTGGCGCTTTCGGCCGGGCCCAGGCCAAGAGGCCGGCCCGCGATCACCACGACGATCACTGGCTTGCCGGTGGCCTCGAGCGCGCTGATCAGGGCCTTCTGATCGGCCGGCAGCTGCGGCGACGGGTCGTCCCCGAGCCCCTCGGCGTAGGCCTTCTCTCCGACGGCCACGACCACCGCATCCGCTGATGCCGCGTCGCTGACCGCGGCGGACTGGCTGGGGTCGTAGGTCACATTCGGGTCCTCGGCCTGCAGGCCCTTGAGCACCGTGGTGCCTGGCGGGATCTGGTCGGCCGGCCCCATACAACAGACGTGCCCAGCGCCGAAGACGCCCTGCCAGCTAACGCTCCAGCCGCCGAGCTGGTTGGTCATCGAGTCAGCGCTCGGCCCGGTGACCACGATCTTGCTGGACGGCGACAGCGGCAGCGCGTTGTCCTGGTTGCGCAGCAGGGTCATTGACTCCTGGGCCGCCTTCAGGGTCACGTCCCGGCCCGCCTCCACCGCGGCGTCCGCCTTGCTGGCGTCCACCGTGGGGTGGTCGAAGAGACCGAGCTGGAACTTCAGCGTGAGGATCCGCGACACCGCCTGGTTGATCCTGCTCACCGGGATGCTGTGGTCGGCCACGTCCTGCTGAACAGCGGTCTGCCACTGATCGGCGTTGAAGGGCAGCATGGCCATGTCGACGCCGGCGTTGATCGCGAGAGCGGCCGCACCGGCCAGGCCAGGGGCCATGTGATAGGTGCTCGCGAGTGCACCCACGTCGCCGTAGTCGCTGATCACCACACCTTTGAAGCCGAGCCGGTCGCGCAGTTCGGTCGTCAGCAGGAAGTGCGACGCGGTCGCGGGAATCCCGTTGACTGAACCGGAATCCACCATGACCGTGCCCGAACCAGCGTCGATGGCACCCGCATACGAGGGCAGGAACGTGTCCTGCAGATAGCGGAGCGGCAGCTCAGCCTGCGCCCGGTCGTGGCCGTTGATCGACTCCGAGTAGCCAGCGAAGTGCTTCACGGTGGCGGTGACCTTCAGCCCGCCCGCGCCGCCGCTCTGCAGGCCGCGCACGTTCGCCGCGCCCAGAGCGGAGGCGAGGGCCGGCTCTTCTGCCCAGGTCTCGTAGTACCGTCCCCACCGGTTGTCCCGGGCCAGGTCCTGCACCGGGGCGAAGTCCCAGTTCCAGCCAGTGGCGCGGAGCGCGTTCGCGGTGACCGCACCGCCCGCCTCGGCTGCCGACGGATCCCAGGTGGCCCCCATCCCGATCGACTGCGGGAACAGCGGCGCCTGGTACGGGTGGCCGAAGCCATGCACGGCATCGACGCCGAAGATGACCGGGATATGCAGCCGCGAGTGCTGCATCGCGTAACTCTGCATCGTGTTGTACTCGGTGGCCCAGTCCAGGCCGGTATTGCCTGGGCCACCCTTGCCGGTGGTGTCGATCGGAATGTCGGTCCCGCCGGCCAGGATCGAGCCGGCGTGATCGTCCACGAAGATCTTCTGCTCACACGTGGGGTTGGGCAGGTTGAAGCCGCTCTGGCTGGTGCAGTCGCTGGTCTTGTCGGTGACCTGGGTCGCCTCGATCTGTACCATCTGGCCGATCTTCTCCGGCAGCGTCATCCGGCCAAGGAGGTCGGCGACCCGCGCCTGGACCGGAAGGCTAGCGGTGAGGTAGGCGGGCTGCCCGCTGGCCGAGGCGGCCGTCTTGGCCACCGCGGAGGCCGACAGCGCGACCATCAGCCCGGCGGCAAGTAAGGTGGCGGTGAGTGGCCTGCGGAGGCGGGCCGCGGCAATGCCGGGCCTCTCTCGAGCAAGATCACGGATATTGTGCATGGCGGACTCCTTCATCGTGTGTCGCCGCTGACTTTCCGTGCCTTCCGACAGTATTGGCGCCTTATCTCGAGTTCCATCAATGAACCATCAATAGTGGTCCGCAAGCCGGGCCTGGCGCCAATATGGCCTATCTGCAGCAGGCAGCGGAGGGGCCTGGTCGAGCACCTTGACCCGGTGCCGGCTTCAATGTATCGCTACAGCTCACAGGCCAGATGAGCGTCTGGCAGCGCGCAGGCTACGGTCACTGGGTGCTGATGCCTGCGTTACCCGGCGTGCCTGCAGAACGCGCATAAGTACGCCTTTCCTGCTCGTGCAGGCGGCGAACGCATTCGTCAGGCTCAGCCGTTGGCCATAAGTCAGGGTGGCGGTTGGTTCCTGCTGCCTCTGTTCTTGGTCGAGGACGTGTCCACCGGATCGATTAAATGCGGAGACCAGGCATTGCCGGCTGAAAGGTGATCCCTTTGCCGGAGACTGTTTGCCCCATGGTCTAGCTGAGCGGATCCGTCCAGGGTCTGACGTCAGAGTGACCTTGATACCTGTATGGCGGGTTAAGTTCGCGATCTGCAGCGCCAGCCTGCCGGGGCGTTCCGCAGGCTAGCGCCCTGGTGGTCGGCGGCGGGCAGTTAGCAGAGCTGGTGCAGAACTTTTACTTCTTCTTGGTACAAGGCCCGAACATGCTCCCGCCGGTCAGGCCGGGCTGTCAATGTCGCGACTGCCGCTGTTTCCGCTTTGTTACTTAGGCCGGCCGTCGGCACCGGGAGCCAGCTCGGCGGTGACCTGGTCCGCGGTGCGCCCCGGGCCGCGGCTGCCCTGGGCAGCTGGGCGGAAATCCGGTCGACGGGCTGGGCCGCCCCGCCTAGCGTGGGGGTACCCGCAGCCGGACGGCTGCTCGCGATCGAGCCAGGGAGCAGGCCCATGTCGATGGTCATGGTGCGGCGTGGCCGGGCAGCGGCCAGCCGCGCCGAATCCCCGCGGCGCTCACTTCCTTCGTGATCATGCACTGATCAGCCAGCTCGTACGGGCCTCCGGGGCGTGCCCGGGACGGCTCGTCCTCGACCTGGGGGCGGGGCACGGGGCGATTACCACGGTCCTGGCCGCGTCCGGGGCCCGGGTGATCGCCGTGGAGCGCGACCCACAGGCGGTGCGCGGGCTGCGCCGCCGCCTGGCCCGCAGCCCGCAGGTCAGCGTGGTCGCGGCGGACCTGCGGGAGATCCCGCTGCCCCGGCGGCAATTCCTGGTCGTCGCGAACATCCCGTTTTCGGTCAGCACGGCGCTGCTGCGCAAGCTGGCCGGTGACCCGTCGGTGCCGTTCGCCGGCGCGGAGCTGATCACCGGCTGGGGCGCGGCCCGCGGGTTCACCCGCGCCGTGCCGCGGAACGCGGAGCTGGCCTGGTGGGCGGCGCGCTACCAGATCCGGATCGTGCGCCGGGTCGCGCCGCAGAGCTTCGCGCCGCCGCCGCGGGCTGAGGCCGCGTACCTGTCCATCCGGCCGCGGGCGCTCACCGGCTCGCTGTCCGGCCAGCGGCTGCTGCGCCGCATGCTGCGGGCCGCCTACCGGTCGCCGCAGCGGCCCGCCCAGCAGGTCCTTCCCGGGCTAGCCGCCAGCGACGGCGGGCTCCTCAGCCGGACCACGGTGCGTCTCGCGCTCAGCCAGGTGGGCGGCGACCCGCGGGCGCCTGCCACCTGGCTCACCGCCAGCCAGTGGCACCGCCTGACCATGCTGCTCGCGGGCAGCCGTTAGTGGCCCTAGTCGTCGTGGCTGGCTGCAGTGCAGGCCGTCACGGCGCCGGCGGCGGCCTGGCGGAGCGGGTGCAGAGCGCGGCGCGGGGCCGGCCGCGTAGGTCTCCCGCGCAGCCGGCAGAACTGCCACGATGAGCCTATGAGCGATGCGCAATCACCGACGCTTGCCTTCCGCGCCGCCCGCGATCTGCTGCTGCGCCACCGGGCGGACTACGCCGCCGCGATGGCCGGATTCCGCTGGCCCCAGCTGACCGAGTTCAACTGGGCGCTGGACTGGTTCGACGTGATCGCGGCCGAGCACCCGGAACGCGAAGCCCTGCACATCGTCGCCGAGCCCGACAACGCCGCGCGCGTCACCTACGGAGAAATGGCCGACCGGTCCAACCAGGTCGCCAACTGGCTGCGCCGCCTGGGGGCCCGGCGGGGCGACCGGCTGCTGCTCATGCTGGGCAACACCGCGCCGCTGTGGGAGATCATTCTGGCCGCGATGAAACTCGGCGTGGTGATCATCCCGGCCAGCACCCTGCTCGGCCCGGATGACCTGGCCGACCGGGTGGCCCGGGGCGACGTCCGGCACGTGGTCGCCGAGGCCGACCTGGCCGACCGGTTCGCCAGCGTGCCGGGCGACTGGACCCGGGTCGCGGTGAACAGCTGCGTGGTGGCCGGCCCGCCCCCCGGCTGGCAGGGCTTCGCGGACGCGGCCGGCGAGGACGCACGGTTCGTGCCCGACGGCCCCACCATGGCCAGCGACCCGCTGCTGCTCTACTTCACGTCCGGCACCACGGCGCAGCCGAAGCTGGTCGAGCACACCCACGCCTCCTACCCGGCCGGCCACCTGTCCACGATGTACTGGATCGGCCTGCAGCCGGGCGACGTGCACCTCAACATCTCCTCGCCGGGCTGGGCCAAGCACGCCTGGAGCAACGTGTACGCGCCGTGGAACGCCGGGGCGACGGCGCTGGTGCTCGGCTACGACCGGTTCTCGGCCCAGGCCCTGCTGCAGGCAATCAGCGACGGCCAGGTGAGCACGTTCTGCGCGCCGCCCACCGTGTGGCGGATGCTCATCCAGGCGGACCTGGCCGCGGGCGACGTGACCTCGCTGCGGGAGTGCGTGGCCGCGGGCGAGCCGCTCAACCCCGAGGTGATCGAGCAGGTCCGCCACGCCTGGGGGGTCACGGTCCGGGACGGGTACGGGCAGACCGAGACCACCGCACAGGTGGGCAACCCGCCGGGCCAGGAAGTACGGCCCGGGTCGATGGGCCGGCCGCTGCCCGGCTACCCGGTGGTCCTGGTCGACCCGCTGACCGGGCAGCCCGCCCAGGAAGGCGAGATCTGCCTGGACCTGGCCGACCGCCCGCTGGGCCTGATGACCGGTTACCGGGGCGACCCGGAGCGGGCCGCCGAGGCGATGCGCGGCGGCTACTACCACACCGGGGATGTGGCCAGCCGGGACGGCGACGGCTACCTGACCTACGTCGGCCGCACCGACGACGTGTTCAAGGCGTCCGACTACCGGATCTCCCCGTTCGAGCTGGAGAGCGTCCTGATCGAGCACGAGGCGGTGGCCGAGGCGGCCGTGGTGCCCTCCCCCGACCCCATGCGGTTCGCGGTGCCCAAGGCGTACGTGACGCTGACCGCCAGCGCGCAGCCGTCGCCCGAGACCGCCCTGGCCATCCTGGTCTACGCCCGGCAGCGGCTGGCGCCCTACAAACGGGTCCGCCGGATCGAGTTCAGCGAGCTGCCCAAGACCATCTCGGGCAAGATCCGCCGGGTGGAACTGCGCAGCCAGGAAACCGACCGGCTCGGCCCGCCCGGCTCCCCCGCCGCGGGCACTGGCGGCACGGCCGCCGGCCCACGCGGCACCCTGGAGTTCTGGGAAGAGGACTTCCCCACCCTGAAAGGCTGACACCGGATGATTCAGCTGGCCGCCCTCATCGACGGGAAGCCGGTCACCACCGCGGCCGAGGTACCGGTCGAGGACCCATCCACCGGCGAGGTGCTGGCCAGCACCGCCGACTGCGGGCCCACCGAGATCGGCCTCGCCGTTCAGGCGGCCCAGGCGGCCAGCCGGTCCTGGCGGCGGGCCAGCGTGCCGGAGCGGGCCCGGGTGCTGCGCCGCCTGTCCGCGCTGATCGAACGGTACGCGGAGAGCCTGGGCCGGCTGGAGAGCCAGCAGACCGGCAAGCCGCTGCGCCAGGGTCTGCGCGACGCCGAGATCACCGTGCGCTACTTCGACTTCTACGCCAGCGCGGTGGAGACCTTTTACGGCTCGGCGTTCGCCCTGGACGAGCACACCAGCGTGCAGACGAGCTGGGAGCCGCACGGGGTCACCGGGCACATCATCCCGTGGAACTACCCGCTGCAGATCCTCGGCCGGTCCATCGCCCCGGCGCTGGCCATGGGCAACTGCGCGGTGCTCAAGCCGGCCGAGGAGGCGCCGCTCACTGCGCTGAAGATCGGCGAACTGGCGCTGGAGGCAGGCCTGCCGCCGGGCGCGCTGAACGTGGTGACCGGGTACGGCGAGACCGCGGGCGCGGCGCTGACCGCGCACCCCGGGGTCGGGCACCTGTCGTTCACCGGGTCGGTCGAGGTCGGCCGGATCATCGGCCACGCGGCCGCGGAACGGCTGATCCCGGTGACTATGGAACTCGGCGGCAAGTCGCCCAACATCCTGTTCGCCGACGCCGACCTGGACCGCGCGGTGCCGGTCATCGTCAACGCGATCCTGCAGAACGCCGGGCAGACCTGCTCGGCCGGGTCCCGGCTGCTGGTCGAGGAGAGCGTGCACGAGGCGGTCACCGCGCGGATCGCGAAGATCTTCGCCGGGGTGCGGATCGGCCCGGCGCTGGACGACCCGGATCTGGGCCCGCTCATCTCCGGCCCGCAGCGGGACCGGGTCATCTCCTACCTGACCGCGCTGGGCCAGGACCGACGCAGCGGCCGGATCAGCTACGGCGGCGAGCCGCTGTCCGGCGGCCGGTTCGGGAACGGCTACTTCTTCCAGCCGACCCTGGTCGACGACGTGGCCAGCGGCAGCACCATGTTCCGCGAGGAGGTCTTCGGCCCGGTGCTCGCGGTGACCCCGTTCCGCACCGCGGACGAGGCGGTGGAGCTGGCCAACGGCACCGACTACGGACTGGTCGCCGGGGTGTGGACGTCGGACATCAGCACCGCGCAGCGGATGATCCGCGACGTGGTGTCCGGGCAGGTCTTCGTGAACACCTACGGCGCGTCCGGCGGGGTGGAACTGCCGTTCGGCGGGTTCAAGCGGTCCGGGTACGGCCGGGAGAAAGGCGCCGAGGGGCTGCGCGGCTTCGCCCAGCTGAAGACCGCCGTCATCGCGTCCTGACGGTGCGGCCGCCGGACCGCCCGGCGGCCGGGCTGTCCCAATCGGGGAGAGGGGCGTAGCCTCATCGAGAGCAGCCATTACCGGCCCGCAGCCGCCCAGATACGGATGCGGGCGACCGAGTCGCTCCAGACCCTGGTGACACGGCAGTCCTGACCGTGATGAAACCCAGGGAGCCCGGACGATGCACGGATCATCCAGCTTGACCTCCGCTCGGACCGCGGACGGATCGCAGGTGCTGTCGCGCCGGGCCCCACCGGCTAACGGGAGCCAGGCGTCATCAGGCCGCGACGCGGCCGGCCCGGCCGCGGTGACCCGGGATCCCAGCGAAGATAACGACGAGCTGGCCCAGCTGATGAACGACATCGTGGTGCGCCGCATTTTCGCCGCGGGCCTGGATCTCCAGGGCGCGCTGTTGCTGATCGGCGAGCATCAGGGGGCCGGCAAGATCCAGCACGCCATCGACGAGTTGGACCATGTCGTCCGGGACATCCGGGACATCCTTTTCGATTCGCCAGCTCGGGGGGTGACCCGGTGACTCAGCTGGTGACGTCGGCGCTGGTGAACCGGGCCCAGGCGAGCGAGCAGAAGATCACGATGTAGACGGCGAAGGACAGCAGCCCGTGCAGCAGGTCGCCACCGTCGATGGGCACCCGGAGCAGCGAGTCGAAGCTCAGCCAGAAGTGCGTGGGCAGGTACGGGTGGATCACCGCGAACTGCGCCACGTTGTCCGCCACCTCGCTGGCCACCGCGAGCACCAGGATGGCCGCGATCGCGCCGATCGGGTGCTCGGTCAGCGTGGAGATCGCCACCCCGATCGCGGCCAGCGCGGCCATGCCCGCCGCCACGTACAGCGTGACGTACAGCAGCCGGAGCAGGCCCTCGGCCAGCGACACGGTGGTCCCGGACAGCAGCGTCACCGGCCCGACCGGGAACAAGATCACCCCCATGACCAGGGACACCGCGCTGACCAGCAGGCAGGACGCCAGCCCGAAGATCACCACCGCGGCGTACTTGACCGATAGCAGCCGGGTCCGCCCGGCGGGCACGGTAAGCAGGTACCGCAGCGTGCCCAGGCCGGCCTCGCCGGCGATCGAGTCGCCCGCCACCACCGCGATCACCAGCGGCAGCACCAGGGTGAGCAGGATGGTCAGCGCGATGAACGCGAGAAACACCCCGTTCCCGGCCAGCTCCACGAAGAATGTCGCGTTCGGCCCGCCGCCCCCGCCGTCGCCGTGCGGCAAGGCCACCCGCAGCCCGATACCGAGCACCACCGGCAGCACCACCAGCACCCCGAGCAGGGCCAGGTTGCGCCAGCGCCGGAAGATCAGGCGCAGCTCCGAGCCCAGCAGGCGGCACCATTGCCTAACGCTCCCGGGTGCCCGCTGATCCCGCGCCAGGACGCTGCCGTCCGGGCTGGCAGTCAGCTCAGCCGTCGACATCGAAGCCCTCCCCGGTCAGCTGGACGAACAGTTCCTCCAGGCTGGGCCGTGGGGTGTCCAGCCCGGCGACCGGGACGCCGGCGTACACCAGTTCACGGCAGATTCGTTCAGGAAGCTGGTCGCCCAGAGCCGCAGTGGCCTCCCCGGGCCCGGTCCGGACGTCGGCCAGCCCGAGCTGGGCCAGAATTTCGGCTGCCCGCGGCGCGTCCGCCGTGCTGACCCGGATCCGGGCCGCGCCCTGGGCGCGCAGGTCCTCCAGCGGGCCCTGGAACACCAGCTGGCCGGTGCGCATCACGCCGACCTGGGTGCAGATCTGCTCGACCTCGGCCAGCAGGTGCGAGGACACCAGCACGGTGATCCCGTCGGTGGCGATCTCCCGGATCAGGCCGCGCACTTCCCGGGTGCCCTGCGGGTCGAGCCCGTTGGTCGGCTCGTCCAGGATGATCAGCTCACGCGGCCGGAGCAGGCTGGCCGCGATGGCCAGCCGCTGCTTCATGCCCAGCGAGTAGGCCCGGTAGTGCTTTTTCCGCGCGGCCAGCAGGCCGACCCGGTCCAGCGCGGCGCTGATCCGGGCCTTCGCGCTGCGCGGGGCGGCGGTCCGGTCGGCCGCGTCGATCCGGGCCAGGTTGTCCCAGCCGGACAGCTGCGGGTAGAACGCGGGCCCCTCGACCAGCGAGCCCACCCGGGGCAGCACCCGGTTCGCGCCGGCCGGCATGGGCACGCCGAGCAGCGTGTGACTGCCCCGGGTCGGGTAGACCAGGCCGAGCAGCATCCTGATCGTCGTGGTCTTGCCGGACCCGTTCGGGCCGAGGAAGCCGTAGACGCTGCCC
>Ga0070711_100002753_pt1 | contig 10078 bp, 11 predicted proteins | sample LARL53metaG_FD_65452 | JGI IMG/M metagenome (GOLD analysis project Ga0070711, IMG submission 65452) | Corn, switchgrass and miscanthus rhizosphere microbial communities from Kellogg Biological Station, Michigan, USA - LAR L5-3 metaG | ecosystem: Host-associated > Plants > Roots > Rhizosphere ... | reverse complement strand
GCCGCGCCCTTCTCGTGGGTGATGCTGTCGAACATCTGCATGCCGTCGGTGTAATGGTGGTCCACGATAGGCCTGAGGTAATCCTCCCGGTCCTGCCGCATGGCCTCATCCTGGTAACCGAGCATCTGCAGGCGGTAGGCGTCGTTGCCCTCGTGGTACTGGGTGTAGAGCGAGGGGAAATACGTGGCAAACCCCTCGTTCAGCCAGATGTCGGCCCAATCCCGCCCCTGGGCGTAATCGCCGAACCAGTGCTGGGCGAGTTCATGGGCCACCGTCTCGGACATGGAGTAGTCTGCCGCCGCCTGCGAGTCCTGCAGCGCCCATTCCTGGAGCGTGGTGGCGCTGACGTTCTCCATGCCACCGAAGAAGAAACCGTGCACCGCCACCTGGGCGTACTGCTCGTAGGGGTATTCGATGGTCACCCGCGAGAAGAAACCGATCATATCCGGCGTGAGGCCGAACGCACGGCGCACGGTGGCTTCGTCCGTGCCCCGCGGCACGTAGTAATCCACCGGTATCTTCTTGTAGGTATCATGCACCTTCTGCCAAGGGCCGATGGCCAGCGACGTGAGATAGCTGCTGTGGGGTACGCTCTCCACCCAGTCATAGGTCACCTTGCCACCGGCACGGGTCACATGCGCGAGCTTTCCATTGGATACCACCACCTGGTCCTCCGGCACAGTGACGATGGTCTCGCTCGTCGCCATGTCGTTGGGGTAGTCCCAGCAGGGGAACCAGTAATGATTGAACTCGCTCTCGCCCTGCGTCCATATCTCCCGCGGAGTGTCGGGGTAGGTCGCGTCCGGATTATCGAAGAACAGGCCAAAACGCGGGGTACCGTGGTACACGATGCGTACCTTGAGGCGGTCCGCCGGCGTGTAGTCCCGATCCAAGGTGATCCACAGCTTCGGATCCCGGGTCTCGGATGCGAGGATCGCCGCTGCGCCCTTGGGCCCCAGCAGCGACACCGAATCGATGCTGAGTTCTGAACTATCCAGGTAGAACCTGCGGAACCCCGGAGCGAACGGCCGCAACGTCACCACCTCGTCACCGAACACCTCACCCTTAGCCTGGTCGAAATGCAGCTTCAGGCGGTAGTTCTCCACGTGATAGCTCTTGCTTGGAGCCCACTGCCATGTCGCGGGATCGCCGAACACCTGATCGCCCGCCAAGACCGGCGTCGCCACGAACACCGTGCATGACAGGAAGAAGATGGCGGGTAGACGATGATACATACGTGCATTCCCCGAAAATGGCGCAGCACCGCGCGCCCTGTACGAGACCGGGATGGTATGCATTAGTTCCTTGGATACACTTCGGCTGCGGACGCAGTATGGATGCATGCGGCACATGCACTCATACCGCGCCTCGCGGCCTGGGGAGATATGGCCGGATTCAGATGTCTCTTAGGGTGTGCCCTTGGGAGCCGCTGCTTGCGCCTGGAAATACCTCTGCATGGGCGCCCAGTAATGGGAGTACCAGTGGCTGTTGACCGTGGCGGTCTCGGTCACGAGCGGCCCATTCACGCTGTCCTTTGCGCCTACTCCCGGGTAATCAGGGATATCCGTCTGCATCATCTGAAGCTCGGTGCCGCCGTTGAACGGCCTGAGAGTGATGACGAGGATGCAGGCGAGGTCGGTGTCGTCGCCGGGTCTCGCCCCTTCATCCCAGGTGCGCGGCCGCCAGGTCATGACGATCTCCCTGCCCGGTACGAGCTTGAGGATGCGGCCGCTCAGCAAATAGCCGAATTTGCCGTCCGCGCCGGTGATGCCGAAGGCGTGCAGTTCGTCGCCCTCCTCGCCTATCGTCACTTCCTGCTTGCTGGAAGGCCGGTAGAAGACGGCCGGCATGCCGGTCATGGCCGCATGCCCCTTGGATGACATGTAGGTGTCGTACACGGTATCCGGCGTGACGCCGGGGAACTCGATGGTCTGCTGGATGGTGCCGGCGGATGCGGCCGCGACCCAGCCAGCCATGGCGCCAATCAGGGCGATCAGGATAGTGCGTGAAAATTTCATTAGACCTCCTTGAGGACGGACCAGCCTGGGTCTGTTGTGAAGACATGGGAGTCTACGCCCGGCGTCGCGTCGCGGCATCAAGGCCGAATCCGCGCCCTGACTCGGTGCACAAGGCTGATGCCAAAGTCGCGTCGGCGCTGAAAACTGGTACATGCTTAAGATTTCATCTGGTACTTTGCGGTTGCATGAGAGCACGTACAGAATAAGAGCCATGAAAATGGAATATCCCGTACTCACCGGCCGGCATGTGCGGCTGGAGCCATTGGAGCGTCAGCATATCCCCGGCCTCACGGCCGCCTCCTCCGGCGACCCGGAACTCTACCGCTGGAGCCTGGTGCCCCGGGGCGAAGCGGAAGTCATGCGCTATGTGGACACCGCCCTCGCCTGGCGGGACGCGGGCACGGCGCTGGCCTTCGCCACGGTGCGGCTGTCCGACGACAAAGTGATCGGTTCCAGCCGCTTCTTCGACATGGAGCGCTACGCCTGGCCGCCGGGGCATGCATTCCATGGCCGCTCCGCGCCGGACGTCTGCGAGATCGGCTACACCTGGCTCGCCCACGAGGCGGTGCATACCGGCGCCAATACCGAAGCGAAACTGCTCATGCTGACCCATGCATTCGAGACATGGCAGATGCTGCGGGTGTGTCTGCATACGGACGCGCGCAACACGCGTTCCCGCGCGGCGATCGAGCGCATCGGTGGCAAGTTCGAGGGCATCCTGCGCGCCTACCGCATGGCGGCGGATTTCACGCCTCGGGACTCGGCACGCTATTCGATAGTCGCGGCCGAATGGTCCCAGATAAAACAGCACCTGATGAAACTCCAGCAGCGGATGTGACAAGCGTCATGTCATATATGTCCACCGGTCTCCGTCCAGGAACTTAAACCGGCCGCCATCGTCCTACTGGGTATGCCCTTGAACCCGGGCGCTGCCCGGCGGAGACTCCCATGAGGCCCGCGCTATACGTCCGTTCGATGTTGGGCCTCGGGGCCGCCTGCTTCATGACCATGCTCATCCCTCTCCTGCAGGCAGAAACCGGAGCCTCCCTGCCTTCGGCCCAGGAGGTGACCGCCCGGTCCGCCCAGGCGCTCGGCGGCGAGCAGGCCATCGGCAAACACCAATCCATAACCACCACCCTGCGCTACGAGGCTCCAGGCAAACACCTGGTGCTGGAGGAGATCATCTACGCCAAACCTTTCAAGAGCCTCACCGTGCTGAAGTTCCCGGACGGCAGCGCGGACTACACCGGCTATGACGGCACAGACGCCTGGAACCTGGACAAGGACGGGCACGTGCATCACGCGAAACCCGAGGTGTTGCCATCCATACGACGCGATGCGGACATGCTGTATTTCGCGCACATCCTCCAGTATTTCCGTTCCATGCAGACCCAGGACATCGAGACCTTCGACGGCCGTCTCTGCTACCGCCTCAAGGGCATCAACAACTGGGGCGTCCAGAACGAGCAGTTCTACGATGTAAAAACGGGCCTCTTGGCCGGCTATCGCTTCGACCCCTCATGGCGTGGCGGCCCCAAGGGCGACGTCTATCAGGTATTCTCGAAATACGCTGATTTCGACGGCACGAAGATCGCCACGCGCATCGTCAGCACCTACCCCGGCGGCAGCCTGACAGAGACCGTCACGGATGTGGACTTCGCGCCTATCGATGACAGCGTGTTCTCGCTCAAGCACTACAGCGACAAGATCAAGCCCGGGGCCTGACTCAAGCCCATAGCGGGTAGCGTTGGCTCCTTGGCAGAATCTGTGGGATATTCGTCTTTTCGGCAAACCGCCGGCAACCTACACTTCCGCCATGTCACCCACCAAACCCGCCGCTGTGCAAAACGCAGCCCGCCCGCATAGGGTGGTCATGCTCGGCTATCCGGACGCCCAGATCCTGGACATAACCGGCCCCCTGGAAGTCTTCGGCCGGACCGACCGTCTGCTGCGGGACAAGGGCATCAGCCGCACTCCGGCCTACACCATCGAGCTGGTGGGTCTCGAGCCCGGCGCTTTCGCGTGTTCATCCGGCATACGCCTGATGGCGGAACGCGGCTACCGCGAGGTCTCGGGTGCGGATACCCTGCTCATCGCCGGTGGTATCGGCTGCAAGAGGGTGATGCAGGATGAAAGCGTGCTGCGCTGGATCCGCCGGCTCGCCCCCAAGGTGCAGCGTCTGGGTTCCGTCTGCACCGGCTCATTGATCCTGGCGCGCGCCGGCCTGCTGGATGGCCGTTCGGCCACCACTCATTGGGACGACACTGACGACCTGGTGCGCATCAGCCCCTCCATCAAGGTCGAGCGCGATGCCATCTACGTGCGCGACGGCAACATCTACACCTCAGCCGGGGTGACGGCCGGCATCGACATGGCTCTCGCCATGGTGGAAGAGGATTGGGGCCAGTCCGTCGCGCTTGCCGTCGCCCAGATGCTGGTGATGTTCCTCAAGCGCCCCGGCGGCCAGTCGCAGTTCAGCGGCCACTTGGCAGCCCAGTTCAGCGAAGATGACAAGCTGAGGGAGTTGCAGCTCTGGATGCTGGACCATCTGCAGCAGGACTTGTCGGTGCCCAGGCTTGCAGCCCGGGTGGCCATGAGCGAACGTAACTTCGCCCGGCGTTTCACCCAGACCGTGGGCATGACTCCGGCGGCCTATGTCTCCAAGATCCGGCTGGAAGCGGCACGTCGCAAGCTGGAAGAGAACGACCTGCACATCTCCCAGGTGGCCCAGCGTTGCGGTTTCGGCACCCAGGAGACCATGCGCCGCACCTTCATCGCGGAGCTCGCGGTCTCGCCCAGCGATTACCGCGAACGCTTCCGTGGCGTGACCACCACCTGAAGCCGCTCAGGCCTTGGGTTTCTGTTTGACCAGCGTCATGGGCGAAGACTTGCCGTCCTGGGTATAGGTGCCCTGCAGCATGTCGCCGGCATCATTGACCAAGCCGTCGAAATCCGCCGGATGTCCGCCGCCGTCGAACCTGATCTTCACCTTGTTGCCGGCCACACTGATGCTGGCAGGCGCGCCCTTGAGGCCGGATGCCGGTACGTCTGCGCTGGCGGTCAGGCTTCCATCACTCATGCTCGTCACATGCAGCTGTAAGGCATGGCCAGGCGAAATATCCCCCGCCCACTCCTCGTGCCCGAGCGCAGCGACCGCGTAGGCGACGCCCTGGTTCGTCTTCCAGCCGGTGCCCTGGTACTCCATATAATCGGCGGTCTTCTGCGCAATATCCGTTCCATAGTATTCAGCGACGATGTGCAAGGCGAGATCTATACCTGAGCTAAGACCGCCTGCGGAGAAGAGGATGGGGCTCGCCTGCACGTAGCGCACCGAGCGCACCAGTTTCACCTGGGGGAATTGACCGGCGAAGCCGCCGAAGAATGCATGGTGCGTGGTCGCCTGCTTGCCGTCGAAGAGCCCTGCCTTGGCCACCTTGAAGGCACCGGTGCACACCGACATGATCACTTTGTCCTCGGCGTGCACTTTCTGCAACCATTCGCTCAAACCCGGCCCGCCGGACTGGGCGCCGACCACCACGATGTCCGGTATCGGAGCATCCGCAAAACTGTAATCGGGAATGATCGTCATGCCAGGCCGGCGGCTGCCGCTGGTATGGATCGGCTCCTTCGAGGGCGCCACCGTGTAGAGCTCGAATGGCATGCTGGCGTCCATGTCGTCGCCATGGCCATCGAGCATCACGTCCTGGAACACCTCCCAGGGACCGGCGAAATCGATCACCGTCGCGCCCTCGCTCAACACGAAGGCGACCTTGATCGTGCCGCTCTTGGGAGGCGTAAGATGCGCGGCCGCATCTGCTCCATACGCGCCGGACATGGATAACAGAGTGAAGAACGCGGCAAACAACAGGCTTTTCATGGCAGAAACCCTTGGCACGTGGTGAATCTGCCGGGAACTATAGACCTCCTGCTTCCAGCCGGCAGGACACGGGCCCCACGGATCCTGCCAAACTACCCGCAGTCAGGCTACGGGGTGCTCCTGGACCTGCAATCCGGGGGTACCACGCTTCAGCGTATCCCGGGCTTTTTCGCTTTACCTGTATCAGTGACGCCCTGCTGTACCGACGCTGCATCAGCCAGACCCTGGTTCGATTTCCAGCCGGTACCCTGGTACTCCATGTAGTCCGCCGTGGCCTGGGCTGCCTCGACCCCATAACGTTGCGCGACCATGTGCAGCGCGAGATCCACGCCGGAAGTCAGGCCGCCGGCGGTGTACAGGGTGGAGTCTGCCTGCACGTAGCGCACCGAACGCACCAGCTTCACTTTCGGGAACTGGCTGGCGAACTGGTCGTAGGCATAGTGATGCGACGTCGCCTGCTTTCCGTCCAGGAGTCCGGTCTCGGCCAGTTTGAAGACACCGTTGCACACGGACATGATGATCTTCCTCTGGTCATGCACCTTCTTGAGCCACTCACCCAGGCCCGGCCCGCCGGATTGGGCGCCGATCACCACGATGTCCGGGGTGGGCGCATCCGCGAAACTGTAGTCCGGAGTGACGGTCATACCGGAACCATGACCGCCGCCATTACGAAATCCGCCACTCGTGTGCAGCGGCGCCTTGGTGGGCGCCACGGTGTAGAGCTCGAAAGGCATGCTCGCCACCATGTCGTTGCCGTAGCCGCTTAGCATCACGTCCTGGAAGACCTCCCAGGGGCCGGCGAAATCTATCAGCACCGCACCCTCGCTCAGCACGAAGGCCACCTTGACGGTAGCGAGCTTGGGCGGCGCCGATTGGGCATCCGCGGCATGGGCACCGGATGTGGATAAAAGAGCGAGAGATAGGGCAAACAGCAGGCTTTTCATGGATGCGGGTCCTGGGGATACGGATGACTCCTCAGAATATAGGCGTGCGCTTCTTTGCCGGAGCGACAAAGACCCCATGGATTCAGCCAAGCCGGTCTTCCGCCTTGGCATATGCACTCAGGTCAAAGTGGGTTCCAAAAAAGCAGGCGCCGGTGATCACTCCACCGGCGCCTGCCATGATCTACGAAGACTGTTTATCCAGCGATCGTGACGGAAAGGCCCCTCGTATCCACGCTCTTAACGCCGTCCACTTTCTCGACGATGTCCTTCACGTGATCGATGGCATCGTGGTTGGCCAGCTTGCCGGTGAGCACCACCACGCCGTGAGTGGTCACCACGTTCACATCGAAGCCCTTGGTGATGCTGTCGGCCAGGAGCTCGGATTTCACCTTGGTGGTGATCCAGCTATCGGTCACTTCATGTTTCACTGTAGACCCAGCGCTCTTCGTGTCTGCCGCCGCCTTGCTGTTTGAATGGGTCACCAGCTCGTTGTCCACGCTCTTCACGCCTTCCACCGAGGCGGCCAGGGTCTCGGCGACGGATTTGGCGTGTCCGCTGCTGGCCTTGCCATCCAGGGTGACCACGCCGTTGGTGGTCGTCACGCTGATGTGGGATCTCTTGAGATCTCTTACGCCCGCGAGCTTGAGCTTAACTTTAGCGGTGATATCGGTGTCACTGATGGCCGCGCCTACGCTGTCGCTGTGAGCCACCGGCGCGGAAGTGTCATCTGCGGCTATCGCCGGTATGCCGATACTGAGCCCGGCGACCAGACCAGCGGCCATCAATAGGCTACGGGATGGGGCCTTGTTGAACCAATACCTGTTCATATGTCTCTCCTGGTGTGTGATGCGCGCGGCTTGGATGGCGCCCATCTAGAGCACCTGCACAGTCATCTGGGGAAAAGCGCCGGAAGCAGGGCGTTGCCTGCGTAAGCAGACTCTGACACACGCATCCCGCCTTCACCGTGCGCTATCGCACATACCTGTCCCCATGCCATTTAACAGGGGTATATGACATGTGAGCCGGAGCGGAGCATACTTTTGCCAGCGGGGCTTGGATAATACGATTGGCAGGAGCTCAAGATGAACAAGGACATCACCGACCAGCACGTACTCCAGCACATCGACAAGCTGGTGGCGGAAGAAGAACGCCTCTACGCCAAGGGTGCGCTGGGCACCGAAGACCAGAGACAGCTGAAAGCTATCAGCGTGCAGCTGGACAGGTACTGGGATCTCCTGCGCCAACGCCGCGCCTTGCGCGAATTCGGCGACGACCCGTCCAAGGCCGAAGTCCGCGACGCGTCCATAGTCGAAAAATACGAACAATAACCGGAAAAGGAATGCCCGCATGCCCCTTCACCACGCCGTAGCCCTGATAGACCACCAGAAAGCCGAGGTGCTGCAATTCGACGCCGAGCATCTGCAGGCACAGAAGGTCAAGTCGCACAGCCATCACACCAACCAGCACGGCAGCGGAGTGCGCACTGAACATGAGTTCTTCGGTGAAGTGTGCGATGCGCTGACGGGCATCGCCGAAGTACTGGTAGCCGGCTCACACACCGCCCAGGCAGACTTCAAGCACTATGTGGGCAAACACCGTCCGGCTATGGCGAAGCAGATCGTGGGCTGGGAGACGGTGGATCACCCCACCGAGGGCCAGTTGCTGGCCTTGGCCAAGAAGCATTTCCTGAAGATCGACCGCATGGCGGGCTCAGCGCCACTGAAGTGACGCGGATCAGCGGACGGAGCACTGCCCTGGTTCATCGAGGCCGAGGCGCTCCTTCACGAGGGCGCTCTGGGCCTTCGCGAAGAAGTTGACGTAACCGAGCTTGATGCCGATGGCCAGGATGGCCCCCACGCCCAGCGCCACGGCCGCCACCGCGATCGCCGGCTGGTTCAGCAGCGCACCGATATGCGAGCCCGGGCCCGGGAAGAACACGGGCTTGCCGAGCCAACCCAGGGTGACTGCAGTCCAGAACACGCCGAGCGGCATGCTGATGAAACCGAAGCCGAGGGCTCTCGCCAGCACGCGCAGGGCATTCAGCGCCTGGGCCTGCCAGATCAGCCTGTTCGAACGCACCTCATCCACGATGAAGAACCAGTCACTCTCCGAGATCTCGCCCACGAAACGGCGGCCGATGTACACGCGGCGCATCCTTTCCTGCATCACTTCCGCATCAGACATTCCGCTTTCCTCCACTCGCCGCATATTCACCGGCATATTCATTGCCGAAGCGATGACCTTGTACCGGCAGATGAAACTCGCAGGCCAATATTAACGCAAAAGAGAGCCGGAGCGTGTAACACAAAGTTGCGGATTCGTGCTCATTTATCGCGCCGGCTGCGTAAGCGGCGCAGGCGCGAAAATCGAGTCAGCTGTGCGCCGGTCTTCTCTTCTTCCACCAAAAGGCACCCAATGGAAGCAGGAACGTGAGCGTGTAATACACATAGACATCCGGCTTGTAATAGCCGTCTGCCGGCTTCAATGCTTTGACGACGAACAGATAATCGAGCCCCACCGCCAGCACCGTCCAGACGACAGCCAGGATGAAGTAATACCCCAGGGTCTCGCCCTTCACCTTCCACAGCAGGACCCAGAGGGTGAGGATCGTGCCGATAGGCATGATGATCCAACCCATCAACGACGGATCGATGACGAAGAAGAGGATGAAGCCCAGGATGTAGCCGATCAACCAAAGAATGAGGCCCCAGCCCAGCGAATCCTTCAATAGACGCGTGTTCATGATCCCATCCCCAACTGCGGCGATAGTCGGGGCATTATGACCCCATATACACTTGCACGGATGGATAGGGCACCAACTAGAGATTTGAACTCTATGTCTCCAGCCCCTCGAAGGGCTCGCTCCAGGCTTTAAGTGCCATGAGCCTCTCATGCCAGCGCAGGATGTTCGCGAACCCATCGAGCGGCAAGCCAGCGCGCGCGGCGAACGGCAGGGAGGTGGCCACGCGGAAGTCCGCATAGGAGATGCTTTCACCCACGAGCCACTCCCGGTCGGCGAGATAGGCGTCCAGGATCGCGGCATGCTGGCGGAACTCGCGCAGGGGCTCCTCCAGTTCCGCCGGGTCCATCACCTTGTCCGAAAACTGCGGACGTATGATCCTCTCGAAATAGACCGGGTCCGCAGCGCGTGTCAGATGATGGGTGCCCCAGCTTATCCACATGATCATCTCTGGGCTGCCAGCGCCGGTGCGCCAGAAGTCCGATCCGGCGAGCTCCGA
>Ga0070711_100002749_pt1 | contig 10086 bp, 7 predicted proteins | sample LARL53metaG_FD_65452 | JGI IMG/M metagenome (GOLD analysis project Ga0070711, IMG submission 65452) | Corn, switchgrass and miscanthus rhizosphere microbial communities from Kellogg Biological Station, Michigan, USA - LAR L5-3 metaG | ecosystem: Host-associated > Plants > Roots > Rhizosphere ... | reverse complement strand
GCCACGGAGACGTATGCCGCGCTGAAACTCACGATCGATAACTGGCGCTGGGCCGGCGTGCCGTTCTATTTGCGCACGGGCAAGGCGCTCGCAGCCAAGCGCACCGAGATCGCGATCAAGTTCAAACAGGCGCCGTTCGCGATGTTCCGCGACTCCCCGATCGACAAGCTGTCGCAGAACTTTCTCATCATATCCACCGAGCCGGTCGAGGGCATCGAACTGCAGTTCAACACCAAGGTGCCGGGTCCGACCGTCAACATCGACGGCGTCGAGATGAAATTCCGCTACAAGGACTACTTCAAGGCGGAGCCGTCGACCGGCTATGAGACGCTGATCTATGACTGCATGATCGGCGACAATATTTTGTTCCAGCGCGCCGACAGCGTCGAAGCCGGCTGGCAAGCGGTGCAGCCATTCCTCGATGCCTGGAAGAAGGCGGGCGGCAGCGGCCTGCAGACCTACAAGGCGGGCTCCGACGGGCCGGAAGCCGCGAATGGGCTGTTGACGCGCGACGGCCGATGCTGGCGGAAGCTCGGCTGAAAATGGCAGCCAGCGATCATCGCAAGATCATCACCGTCGCCGATCCGGCGGCGCTGGCGAAAGCGGCTGCGGAGCGCGTACTGGCGCGAATGGCCGCAAACAGCGGCCGCATCGCGATCTGCCTGACCGGCGGCTCGAGCCCGAAGGCGCTGTACCAATTGCTCGCGACCGAGCTATACCGAACGAAAATTCCGTGGGACCGCGTGCACTGGTTCATCGGCGATGAACGGTTTGTGCCGGCTGCCGACCCGCTCAACAACATGGCCATGGCGCGGCGGACTTTCCTCGAGCAGTACGCGCCGGCCGCCAACATCCATCCGATTCCGACTGGTGGTGGCACTCCCGACCAAAGCGCGGATCAATATGCGCGGGAGCTGAAGTCATTCTACGGCGCGGACGAGTTGGACCCTGCCCGGCCGCTGTTCGATCTCGTACTGATGGGAATGGGACCGGACGGCCACACCGCTTCGATTTTCCCCGGCTTTCCGGCGCTTGAGGAGCGCGATCGCTGGGTGGTCGGCGTGCCCAGGGCCAATGTCGAACCCTTCGTGCCCCGCGTGACGCTGACCTTGACCACGCTCTCCTCCTGCCGCGAGATGCTGTTCGAGATCGCAGGCGCCGAAAAGCGCGCGATCTTGACGCGCGTGCTCGGAGGCGAGAATCTGCCTGCGCAGCGCGCTTGTGCGATCGGCGAGACGATCTGGCTGGTCGACAAAGCCGCGCTACCGGAGAATTTTCGTGGGTGATGCGACAACCCCCTGCGCATTGATCGTGATGGGTGTCTCCGGCTCCGGGAAGAGCACGGTCGCCGACGCGCTGGCGAAGAGGCTGGGCTGGCGCTACGAGGATGGCGACCGGTTTCATCCCCCAGGCAATGTCGCCAAGATGAGCGCGGGCCATCCGCTCACCGACGAAGACCGTTTGCCCTGGCTGCAGGCGATTGCCGATGAGATCGACCACGTCTGCAGAGGAGGCGAGCGAGCGGTGATCGCCTGTTCGGCGCTGAAACGCGCCTATCGCGACATTCTCCTGCATGGGCGCGCAGACGTCCGCTTCGTCTTTCTCGAGGGGACGCAGGATTTGATTGCGGGCCGGCTCGCCGCCCGCAAGGGCCATTTCATGCCGCCGGATCTCCTGACCAGCCAATTCAGAACGCTCGAGCCGCCGGCGGCAAGCGAACATCCGATCACAGTCTCGGTCGACGCGTCGGTTGCTGACATCGTCGACGACATCATCCGCCAACTCACACTGGTTGCCTCATGACCCGCATCGCGCTTGTCGTTTCCGATGTCGACGGCACGCTCCTGACCAAGGACAAAATCCTCACCGACGCGGCCAAGGCCGCGGCAAAAAAACTGCATGAGGCCGGCATCGGCTTCACGATCGTCTCCAGCCGGCCAACGATCGGCATGGAATTCCTGATCCCGCCGCTGGCGATCACGCTGCCGGTCGGCGCCTTCAACGGCAGTTCGATCGTCGATGCGCAGTTGAGGCCGATCGAGCAGCATCTGATCCCGGCACACATCGCGGAGCGAGGCATCGATCTGCTGACGCGATTCGGCGTAGACATCTGGCTGTTCACCAACGACCGGTGGCTGACGCGCAATCCGGACGGCGAATACGTTCCGCATGAGAAGCGGGCGATCCAGCATGATCCGGTCATCATCGACGATTTCACACCCTATCTCAATCAGGCCTGCAAGATCGTCGGCGCCAGCTCCGAGGCGCCGTTGCTGGAGCGCTGCGAAGCCGAGATGCGAGAGGCGGTCGGCAGGGAAGCCACCGCGGTCCGCTCGCAGACCTATTATCTCGACGTCACCCCGCCCGGCCACGACAAGGGCACCTTCGTCGAAGCCATCGCGAAACGCCTCGGCACTTCCACCGACGCGGTCGCGACCATTGGCGACATGCAGAATGATCTGGCGATGTTCGCCAGAAGCGGCTTCTCCTTTGCCATGGGCAACGCGACCGACGACGTCAAGAAGCACGCGAACTATGTCACCGACAACAACGAGAACGATGGCTTTGCCAAGGCGATCGAACGAATCCTGGAAATGAACGCGCGCTCCTAGCGATCACCGCCATACGCCTCACCTCTCGGCGCTTTTGTCGGTCGGGGTGCCGTCGAGAAACTCGACCGGCGTGCCTTTCTTGATGCTGCCGCCCAGCGAAGCCACGTCCCAGTTGGTCAGTCGGACACAACCGTGGGATTCGGATTTGCTGATTTTCGAGGGTTCTGGCGTCCCGTGGATGCCATAACCTTCCGCCGACAATCCGATCCAATAGACTCCCACCGGATTGTTCGGCCCCGGTTTGATGGTGAACGGCCGTTTCGACCTCACGCCCTTGAACTTGTAATCAGGGTTGTAGCGATAGTTCGGATTGACATCCACGGACGTGACCTTGAGCGCGCCGCGAGGTGTCGGCTTTTCCTCGCTGCCGACGGTCGCCGGGAAGAAGGCGAGCAAGGTGCCGTTGGGATCGAACGCCTTGACAGTCTGTCTCGATTTGTCGACCTCGATCCGGCCGATATTCAGCTTGACCGTGACGTCGCGAACGGCAGTGACGAAGATCGTCTCGCCTGACACCTCGAACTTCTTTCCGGGATTGAGGGCGGCGAGCAACGCTTCGCTCATGTGGAATTTCTCCGCGAGCGCTTCACGAAGGCTGGTGTAACGGAGCGCTGGAAGCTGTTTCATATCCTCCATTTTGGCCGGAAGCTTGTGCAGAAAGGGCCCCTTCAGATCCTTCGCCGTGATCGTGTATTGGCTGATAACCGCGTCGCGACCGGTCTCCGTCAACTTGTCCCAGAGCTGCTGTGTGAGCGTCTTGTCAAATGCCAGCCCGTTGGCCTCGGCAAATGCCCGGACAGCCTTTTGCGTGTTCTCGGCCAGCTTGCCGTCAATCTCGCCTGGAGAGAACAGGGCACGGTCCAGCAGGACCTGAACCTTCACCACTGCCGGATCGATGCTGTCAGTTTTGGGCCGGGCGCGGTATTCGGCGTTGTTGATCGCTGCCGCGTCGAGGCTCGCGGCCAAGGCCGGGCCGGCCAGCCACCACACCAGAAATGCCGCGGCAAACGGGCGCGCCATGGGAGCCCCCAGCAGGGGTTTTCGCAATAATGATTGAGCCAGTCGCAAGTTCCGCTCGCGGAAGCAGATGCGGCATGGGGCCGATTTATTTCGACCGCTGCACCGCCGGCTTCTCAGCCGCCTTCTTGGCGTCGCTCAGATTATGCGCGGTGTTGATCAGTGCGATATGGGTCAGCGCCTGCGGGAAATTGCCGGTCTGGCGGGCTTCATGGACATCGAACTCTTCGGCCAACAGGCCGAGATCGTTGGCGACCGCTACCACGCGGTCGAACAGCGTCTGCGCCTTTGCGGTCTCGCCCGCCAGCACATAGGAGTCGGCGAGCCACAGCGTGCACGCCAGGAACGCGCCTTCGATCGGCTGCTTCTCCTCGGACACCTCGCGTGGATCGTGCCGCAAGACAAAACCGTCGGACATCATGTAGTTCTCGATTGCCGCGAGCGTCCCCCTTACGCGCGGGTCCGTCGGCGGCAGAAACCCCACCGCCGGCAGCATGAGGATGCTGGCATCGAGCAGCTTCGAGCCGTAGGAATCGACGAAGCTGTCGAGCTCGCGATCAAAGCCTTTCTCGCAGACGTCGCGGTGGATGGTGTCGCGCAATGTCACCCACTGCTCCAGCGGCGCCTTCAGCCCGAATTTTTCAGCGCTCTTGATGCCGCGATCGAACGCGACCCAGGTCATCACTTTCGACGAGACATAATGCCTGCCGTCGCCGCGCCGCTCCCAGATGCCGTGGTCAGGTTGATTCCATTCTTCCGCCAGATGGTCGAGCACGGCGCATTCCAGCGCCCAGCTTTGCTTGTCGAGCTCGAGCTTCGCCATCCGCGACTGGTGAAACGCGTCGATCAACTCGCCGTAGACGTCGAGCTGCAACTGCGCGTGCGCGGCGTTACCGACGCGGACCGGCTGTGCGCCTTCATAACCCGGCAGCCAGAGCGCTTCCCATTCCAGCAGCCGCCGCTGGCCCATGATGCCGTACATGATCTGCATGTTGACAGGCGCGCCCGCGGCCGCGCGCAACAGCCAATTGTGCCAGGCGACCGCCTCCTCGGTGTAGCCCGAATTCATCAGCGCCAGCAGCGTGAAAGTGGCGTCGCGCAGCCAGCAGAAACGGTAGTCCCAATTGCGCGCGCCCCCGATCTTTTCGGGCAGCGAGGTCGTTGGCGCCGCAACGATGCCGCCAGTCGGCCCGAAGGTCAGCGCCTTCAGCGTGATCAGCGAGCGCATCACCAGATCGCGGCCAAAACCTTCATACGTGCAGCGGCTGCACCATTCGGTCCAGAAATTCTCGGTGTCCTGCAGCGCATAGCCTGGATCGATCGGCGCGGGCACCGGCAGATGCGAGGGCCCGTAGGTCAGCACGAAGGGCACGGTCTCGCCCTCGCCGACCTCGAAATCCGCCACCGTGGTCAGATCCTCTCCCCGGGTCTCGACCGGCGTGCGCAGCACCGTCATGTCCTGGCCGCAGATCGCGAGCAGCGCCGAGCCATCGGGAGCCTTCCTGACCCAGGGGATATCGACACCGAAGCCGAAGCGGATCACGAGCTCCATTCTGAGCCGGACCCTGCCGCTGATGCCGCGCGCCAGCCGCACCACATCGGAAGCATGGCCGCGCGGCGGCATAAAATCGATCAGCGCGACGGTGCCGTCAGCGGTCTCAAACCGCGTCTCCAGGATCAGCGTGTTGTCCCAATAGCGGCGCGAGATTTTGGTGATCGCCTCAGTGGGCGCGATCAGCCACCGCCCATTCTTGCGGTCGCCGAGCAGCGCCGCAAAGCAGGCATCCGAATCGAAGGCAGGCCAGCATAACCAGTCAATCGAGCCGTCGCGGCCGACCAGTGCCGCCGATTCGCAGTCGCCGATCAGTCCATAATCTTCGATCCGACAGGACAAGGCGGCTCACCGTCCCCTATCAATTAGCTGAGACGACCGTTCGCGCGTCGCGCCCTTGAGTGCCTCGACGTCGATCGCGGAAGCGATGTGCTCGATCGACACCGGGAGCCGACGCCGCCAGTTTGGATGCTCATCGACGGTGCCGGGGATGTTGGGCTGGTCAACGAGACCCAAGAGATCCTCCAGCGAGATCGTCAGCAGCCGGGCCTTGGTTCGCGCCAGGAAACTCGCCACCGAATAGAAATCGTGACGCTCGATGCCGTGATGGCGCAGCACGTTGTCCAGCATGGCCAGCGCGTGCCAGCGCGCATCGTCGCTTTCGCCCGGATCGATGCCGAGTGAGCGCTTCAATTTGAGATCGCTGAACGAACGCCAGCCCGCATAAGTGGAGAGATCGTGCGTATTGAAGGTGACGAGTGCGTTGGCCCGATAATGGTCGACGCCCCTGAACGCGCCGTTATCGTCGCGCTCGAACATCATCACGAGGTACGACCAGATGCCCCAATCGGCCATGGTCTCTCGAAAGCCCTCCGGCACGGTGCCGAGGTCTTCGCCGATCACGACGCAGCGATGCGCGACGCTCTCCTGCGAAGTCACCGCCAACAGCGCCTCGAACGGCATCTGCACATAGGCGCCATTCTCGGGGCCAAATCCGCGCGGCACCAGATAGAGGCGCTTCAGTCCCAACACGTGGTCGAGCCGGATCGCGCCGGCATGGCGCATCGAGGCGCGCAGCATGTCGCGATAGGGCTCGAACGAGCGGATTTCGAGACCGGCGGCGTTGAAGCCGGCCAGCCCCCAATCCTGGCCGGCGGTGTTGAGCGGGTCGGGCGGTGCGCCGACGCCAAGCTGGCGCGAGATTGCGGCCTGCTCGTTCCAGGCATCGAAGCCGTCGGATTGCACGCCGACGGCGACGTCGAGATAGAGCCCGACATTCATGCCAAGCCGGTGCGCATGCGCCTTGCACGCGGCAAGCTGCCGGTCGGCGTTCCATTGCACGAATTCGACGAACTCGACTTCGGCGGCGTCGGCCCCCTTGCGGAAGCGGGAACATCTGCCGTCGTCCGGCTTTCGCCACTCTTCCGGCCATTCCCACCAGGGGGTCTTGAATTTGTGCCGGAACACCTCGAAACAAGCGAAGCGCGACAGCGATGGCGCGCGCTCGGCGCGGAATTTTGCAAAATCCTGCCTTCGTTCGAGCGTCGGCCCGGCCTTGAACGCGGCGAATGCCGAGTGCAAGGCCCGCCATTTCAGGTCCGCCACGGCCGGGTAGTCGACAACGTCGCACGCCCGTAAACGCCCGAGCGCGGCCTTTAACGCCGGATCGGCGTGGAATTCAGGAAGTTTTTCGACATCGATATAGAGCGCGTTAAGAAACAACCGGCTGCTCGGCGAATAGGGACTGCAATCGCCGGGCCGGTCGTCGAACAACACGTGCAGCGGATTGAGGCCGACGCCGTCGGCCCCCAGGTGATGGGCAAGCTCGATCAGGCTCTCGAGGTCGGTAAAGTCGCCCATGCCCCAATTGCGTGCGGAGCGCACGCCGTACAACTGAACCGCCACGAGCCAGCCGCGATCGAAGTCGCCGCCGAAGGTCCGCTCGGGTGCGACAATCAGCGGCGGCTCCTCGTGGACTTTGGCGGCGTCGGTCAGCTGCAGCCGATAGACCCCCTCCGCCAAATCCTGCGGCCACCGGATGGTCCGATCGCGGGCCTCACCTTCGGCGACAATCTTAAGGCCGTTTAGGATTTTCCAGCGGAGCGGCAAGCTGGCAGCATCCGACAGCCCGGTCGTAGCGTGACGACCGAGCCGGACGACGACCGGCTGCTCGATGAGCCGGCGCGGGCTCTGCGGCGGCAGCGCCTCCAGGAGGGCCTTCAGGGCGAGCGCATCCGTCACACGGTGGTGACCCTGACCATCGATATATTCGGTCAGGATTCCGAGAGTTTTTGCTTTGGCGTAAGGGTCCATTCGGCACGCGGCTTGCACGCGACCAAGGCGTGAGAGGTCGCGAAATTGTGTAATTCCAGGAAGGGGATAGATGGTGTTTAACTCACTTCCCTTCCGGCCGTTCCTCGGGAACCAATATCCCGCGAGCGGCTTTCTATATAAGTCCTTGGCGTATCCCCCACGCAACTGGGACGTCATTTCCATGTCAATGGCGGCATCACCGTGAACATAACAGCTCAAACTGTCGAGAGTGCCGCCGGCACTTTCCATATCGAGGATGTATACCCGTTGATCGATGGCGGCCGCTATCCGGTGAAGCGCATCGTCGGCGAGCGCGTCGAGGTCTGGGCCGACGTCTACCGCGACGGGCATGAGGTGGTCGCCGCGGCGCTGATCTGGCGCGGCGAGCTCGACCGCGAATGGCGGCGCGCGCCGATGACCATGTACGAAAACGACCGCTGGTTCGGCTCGTTCGTCCCTGACGCACCCGGCCGCTACTGCTACGCGATCGAGGCCTGGACCGACGAATTCGCGACCTGGCGGCACGGCTTCGAGTTGAAGCAGAAGGCCGGCGCCGACGTCGCCCTCGACGCTATCGAGGGCGCGGGCCTGCTCACCAAGGCGCAGGCCGGCGGCCGGGCTGCGGCGGCGGTCATCCTCAAGCAATGCGAAAATTACCTGCAGACCGGCGATACCGCGCCGCTCCTTGTCCCGGAATTGCAGGAGGCCATGGCGGAAAGCCAGCTACGGCCCGACCTGACGCGTTCGCAGCTTTTTCCGTTCGTCGCCGATCGGCCGCAGGCACGGTTCAGCACCTGGTACGAGATGGTACCGCGCGGCCAAAGCAAGGTTCCCGGCCAGCACGGCACGTTCCCCGACTGCATCGCCCGCCTGCCCGACGTCGCGGCGATGGGGTTCGACGTGCTTTATTTCACGCCGATCCATCCGATCGGCAAGGTCAACCGCAAGGGCCGCAACAATGCGGTGACGGCCAGGGAAGGCGATCCCGGCAGTCCCTACGCCATCGGTGGAGCCGAAGGCGGTCATGACGCCGTGCACCCGGAATTGGGCACGCTGGAAGATTTCCGCGCGCTTGTGGCCGCCTGCAAGGAGCACGGCATGGAGGTCGCGCTCGATTTTGCCGTGCAATGTTCGCCGGATCACCCCTGGCTCAAGCAGCATCCAAATTGGTTCAAGCGCCGGCCAGACGGTTCGATGCGTTATGCGGAAAATCCGCCGAAGAAATACGAGGATATCGTCAACCCGGACTTCGGCTGCGAGGACGCCGGCGCGCTCTGGGATGCGCTGCGCGACCTGGTGCTGTTCTGGGTCGATCAGGGCGTGAAGATCTTTCGGGTCGACAATCCCCACACAAAACCGTTTCCGTTCTGGGAGTGGCTGATCCACCAGGTACAGCTGCACCACCCCGACGTGATTTTCCTCGCCGAGGCATTTACGCGGCCGAAGCTGATGAAGGGACTGGCGAAACTTGGCTTCACCCAATCCTACACCTACTTTACCTGGCGCACCCAGCGCTGGGAGCTGGAGCAATATCTGATCGAGCTGACGAAATATCCCGAGCGCGACTATTACCGTCCGAATTTCTTCGTCAACACGCCTGATATCCTGCCCTATCATCTGCAGAGCGGCGAGCCCTGGATGTTCAAGTCCCGCGTCGCACTTGCGGCGACCCTGTCCGGCACCTACGGCATCTACAACGGCTTTGAATTGCTGGAGCACGAGCCGATACCCGGTCGCGAGGAATATCTCGATTCCGAAAAATACGAGATCAAGGTGCGCGACTGGGACAGGCCTGGCAATATCAAGCCCTATATCCGCGATCTCAACATGGCGCGCCGCGCCAACCCGGCGCTGCAGCAGACCAGCAATCTGCGCTTTCTTCCCATCGATGACGGCAACGTGATCGGCTTCGTGAAAGCGTCCGTCGACCAGACCAACACGGTTGCGGTCGCCATTGCGCTGTCGCGCGACTTCCACGAGGTCTGGTTGCCGCTCGGCGACGTCCAGGTCAGCGTCGGCAGTGAACGCCGCAACGCCGCGGCGGTGGAAAACCTCATCACCGGCGAGCGTTACCCGCTGGAGTGGGGCGGCATCCGCGTGCGGATCGACCCGGTACGGGATCCTGCGGTATTATTCCGCTGCCTGGCGTGAGGCGGCGTCCATGAACGTACTGTCATCGATCGACCCCAAGGAACTGACCGCGACCGAGACTAGCGACGAGCTCTGGTACAAGGACGCGATCATCTACCAGCTGCACGTCAAGGCGTTTGCCGACAGCAACAATGACGGCATCGGCGACTTCGCGGGCCTGACCGAAAAGCTTCCCTATCTGCAGGACCTCGGCGTCACCGCGCTGTGGCTGTTGCCGTTCTATCCTTCGCCCGGCCGCGACGACGGCTATGACATTGCCGACTATGGCGACATCAATCCCGATTTCGGGACCATGAAGGATTTTCGCCGCTTCATCCAGGAGGCCAAGAGGCTCGGCTTGCGCGTCATCACCGAGCTCGTGATCAACCACACCTCCGACCAGCACGACTGGTTCAAGCGCGCCCGCCGCTCGGACCCCAAATCGAGCGCGCGCAACTGGTA
>Ga0070711_100002747_pt1 | contig 10087 bp, 8 predicted proteins | sample LARL53metaG_FD_65452 | JGI IMG/M metagenome (GOLD analysis project Ga0070711, IMG submission 65452) | Corn, switchgrass and miscanthus rhizosphere microbial communities from Kellogg Biological Station, Michigan, USA - LAR L5-3 metaG | ecosystem: Host-associated > Plants > Roots > Rhizosphere ... | reverse complement strand
AGGCGACCCTGGATCTTCTGGACGCCGGCCCCGGCGGCAAGGAACGGCGGGGAGATCAAGATCGCGAGGAGGCCGGCGCTCGCGACGAGGGTGGCGAGCAATAAGAGCAACGCGACAGGCTTGAATGCCCAGCGGTCGCTGAGCGGGTCGGACGGTGCTCTGTGGGCGGGGGCCGGATGTCTCATCTGGTCCTCAAGAGGGGTTCCCTCGGAGGATACGCCCGTCTCGGTACGATGGGTCGAGCGTGGCCCGTTCCGTGTCGTATCTCCTTACGTTTGTCATCGCCTTGTCGCTGCCCGTAGCAGCGCTGGCCCAAACGACCGATGCGCCGGGCAACCCCGTAGCCGTCATCAAGGTCGAAGGCGCGATCGACCGGCCCTTGATGGGCTACCTCCAGGACCAGATCGACCAGGCCGTGGCCGACAACGCCGTGATCGTGCTCCAGGTGAACAGCGCCGGCACGATCGGGCAGGACGGCATCGCGCTGGCCCAGCAGTTGGTCTCGCTGCCGGTGCCCGTGCTGGTCTGGGTCGGGGAGGTGCCGGCGCGGGCGAGCGGGGCAGGGATGCTGCTGATGGACGCGGCGTCGCTCGCCTCCGTGGCTCCCGGGTCGCAGACCGGCCCACTGAACCCGATCGACCTGTTGCATCCCGCGCCGCCGCCGGCCGACCTGAACCAGACGATCGAAGGCTGGCTCGCCGCGCGGGACCGGACCGGCGTGCGGCTCGAGCATCAGGACGAAGCGATGCCGGGCGCGCTCGCGGTCGAGTACGGGTTCGCGAAGTTCGGCGCGACCTCGGTGATCGATCTCTTGAACCAGGCGGATGGCGATACCGTCCAGACCGCCGCAGGGCCCTGGGAGTTGCACACGAAGGTGGCGACGACCGACGCCGATGTGACGAACGGCGTCGGGGTCACGATCCGGTTCATCGAGCCGGGGTTGTTGGTGCGCGGGGCGCATGCGGTCGCGACGCCGACGATGGTCTACGTCTTGCTCGTGCTCGGCCTCGCGTGCGTGGCGTTCGAGCTGACCCAACCGGGGTTCGGGTTCGCGGGTTTCTGTGGACTCTTCTTATCGGCGCTCGGGATCTACGGGGCGACGGTTGCGGTGCCGCAGTGGCCGGGCGCGGTGCTGCTGCTCGCGGGGATCGCGGCGATGGTCGTGGATGTGCGGATGCGACGGCTCGGGGTGCTGACGTACGCCGGACTTGCCCTGTTCACGGCCGGGTCGTTCCTCGTGTATCGAGGGGTCACGGACGCGATCCGGATCTCGCCGTGGCTGATCGGCGGCGCCGTGATCGCGAGCTGGCTCTACTACGGGTTCGCGTTGACGGTGGCGGTGCAGTCGCGCGACCGGATCATCGCGACGCAGCAGGGCCTGATCGGGCTGGTGGGTGAGGCGCGCGGACGGCTCGCGCCCGACGGACCCGTCCACGTGAAGGGCGCGATGTGGCGCGGCCGGAGCCTCGGCGAGCCGATCGCGCCGGGGACCAAGGTGCGCGTGCGCGGGGTCGACGGGCTGGTGTTGAAGGTCGAGCCCGAGCCCGATCCGGTCGGCGTGGAGTAGCGCCGGCTTCGCGGCCGCGCGGGCCGCGTGACAGGATGCGGCTCATGAACGACACCGACATCAACGCGAGGTTCCTCGAGCTCGGCATCGAGCTGCCACCGCCGCCCGCCGCGATCGCCGCGTACGTGCCGTGCGTCGTGCGCGACGGGATGGCGTTCGTCGCCGGGCAGATCCCGATGGAGTCGGGCTCGGTCATGCACCCCGGCCATCTCGGTGATCGCGTCTCGATCGACGACGGCGCGGCGGCCGCTCGCCAGGCGGCGTTGCAAGCGCTGTCGGTGCTGCGCGACACCTTGCACGGGTTCGACCGGCTCGAGCGGATCCTGCAGGTGACGGTGCTCGTCGCGGCGACGCCGGACTTCGTCGATCACCCCAAGGTTGCCAACGGTGCGAGCGAGCTGTTGGTCGACGTGCTCGGCGACGACGGCAAGCACGCACGGGTCGCAACCGGTGCGTCGTCGCTGCCGCTCGGGGCATGTGTCGAGGTCGCAGTGATCGCGGCCGTCGCTTAGTCCTCGCGCGGGAAGCGCAGGTCGCCCTGGCGCCGCGTGACGCCGGTTGCGTCGAGGTATCCGGCCAGCGGGACCGCGTACTTGCGGCTGGTGTTGAGGGCCTCGCGCAGCGCGCTCACCGTCATGCCGTCTTCCGCGTGCTCGCGCGCAACCTCCACGGCGTGCGCGAGGACCGCCGGGGTCACGACCAGGTCTGGCGATAGCCGGATCAGGCGGCCCGACCGACCGGCCGCGTCGATGAGCGCCGGCTCGAACCCGGACGCGACGAGCTGTTTCACCGTCGGCGGGGTCGCCTCGTGCTCGCCGGAGATCGCGGCGATGAGGGTGTCGAGCGCGGGCTCGTGTTCGACGAGCGAGACGGCATGGGTCGCCAGCCGCACCGTTGTGGCGTCGCGGGTGATCACACCGTCGTCGGCGAGGTGATCGAGCATCGCGTCGGCGATGCCGGGCTCTGCTCGGGTCCCGTGCTCCCGCACCGCGTCGAGCACCGTGCGGCGTGCGACGTCGAGCGGCATGCCCTCGGCGAGTGGCTGCTCCATATGGAACGACGTAAGGGAAGCGGTGACCGACGCGGCGACACGCTCGGCGAGGTCATCGGCGACGAGCCATCCGTCGGCCGAGGCCAGTGCCGGCGTTGTGCCGACCTGGCTCTCGAGTTCGGTGATGCGGATCGCGCCGGCCTCCTCGATCGCGAGCGTCGCGCGCTCCTGCCGATCGTCGGTGGCCGCGCGCCGTGCGAGGAATGCCACGTGCCGAGGCGTTGCGGCGCGCGGCGGTGCGGGGTCCAGGGCGATGCCGCCCCCCACCACTCGCCGACGTCCGGCCTCCCAGAGCACGAATCGGTCCCCGACGTCGACCACCAGTGGCTCGTCGGTGCGGACGCGCACGAGCAGGGCGCCGTCGGCTCGCCGCTCGAGCACTCGGATCTTGGCCGAGGCCTCCGCCGCCCCATGATGCAAGAGGAACGCGCCGCGCTCAGGAACGCGATCGACGTCGCGCACCGGCCGAACGATCGCATCGACGGTCGTGGTCGGCCGGAAGGCACGTGGTTCGGTCAAGACGACGCCGCGGCGCAGCGGCGCCCGCTCGACACCGGCGAGGTTCACCGCGACGCGCGCCACGTGGCACGCCTCGTCTCTCGCGCGCTTGTGCGTCTGCAGCGACCGCACGCGCGCGCGAACACCGCCCGGTTCGAGCGCGACTTCGTCGTCGATCCGCAGACACCCACCGGTGAGCGTGCCGGTCACGACCGTCCCGGCGCCCATGATCGTGAAGACGCGGTCGACGAAGAGCCGGGTGCGGGCTTCCTCGGGCGTGGGCGCTGCGAGCACGAGCCGGTCGAGCGCGGCGATCAGCTCGGGTAGCCCGTCACCGGTCCGTACGCTCACCGGCACGATCGGCGCATCGGCGAGCACGGTGTCCACGACGCGGTCGCGCACGTCCTCGGTCGCCAGCGCGATCCCATCGGCGTCGACGAGATCCGTCTTGGTGAGCGCGATCACACCGCCGGCGATGCCGAGCACGTCGAGGATCTGCAGGTGTTCCTCGGTCTGCGGCTTCCATCCCTCGTCGGCCGCGACCACGAAGAGCACCAGTCGGACCGGTCCGACGCCGGCGAGCATGTTCCGGATGAACCGCTCGTGACCGGGGACGTCGACGAAGCCCACCTCCCGCCCGCTCGGCAGCGTCGTCCACGCGTAGCCGAGGTCGATCGTGAGGCCCCGGCGTTTCTCCTCCTCGAAGCGGTCGGGGTCGATCCCAGTGAGCGCGACGATGAGGGCGGACTTTCCGTGGTCGACGTGACCCGCCGTCGCGATGACCCCGAGCGTCCCCGGCACGCTCAGTCCTCGTCGTCGAGGTCGTCGCCTTCGATCGCGTAGAGCACCGCGCGGGCGACGTGGCGTACCTGGTCGTCGGTGATCGTGCGCGCGTCGAGCAGCACGTCCGTGTCGTCCGTTCGGCAGAACACAGACGGCGAGCCGTTGCGCAGCCGTCCGGCGAACGCGTTCGGGTCGGGGCATCGGATGCGCACGCCCCAGGAGTCGAGCGACTGGCCGGGCACCGAGCCGCCGCCGACGACCGACGAACAGTGGACGACGTGCGCATGCTCGAGGTCGCCGCCGATCGCCTCGGCGAGCGCGTGTGCGCGTTGCGCGACGGCGTCGAGCGGCTCGTGGATCATGCGATGAACCGGCACGTCGCCGTGCGAGCCGGTGGCGTAGAGCGCCAGCGTTGCTTCGAGTGCCGCCGCCTGGAGCTTGTCGATCCGCATCGCGCGGGCGAGCGGGTGCTTCCGGAGCTTGGCGATCAGGTCGCCTCGGCCGACGACGCATCCGGCCTGTGGGCCGCCGAGCAGCTTGTCGCCGCTGAACGTGACGAGGTCTGCGCCGTCGGCAAGCGCCTGATGCACCGACGGCTCTTCCCCGGGGAACCCGCGCTCGGCGTCGAGCAACCCGCTGCCGACGTCGAAGATCAACGGCAGGTCGGCCTTGCGCGCGACTTCCGCCAATTGCGTCGTACTCGCCGCGGCCGTGAACCCGACGACGCGGTAGTTCGACGGGTGCACCTGCAGGATCGCGGCGGTCGCGTCTTGGATCGCGTTGCGGAAGTCCGCCGGCCGCGTGCGGTTCGTCGTCCCGACCTCGACCAGGCGAGCGCCGGACGCCCGCATGATGTCGGGGATCCGGAACTCGCCGCCGATCTCGATCAGCTCGCCGCGCGAGACCAACACCTTCTTGCCCTTCGCGAGCGCCGCGAGTGTGAGCACCAGAGCCGCCGCGCAGTTATTCACGATCAGCGCGTCTTCAGCGCCGGTCAATGACGCAAGAAGCAGCTCGGCGCGCCCGCCGCGCGATCCGCGCGCGCCCGTGCTGCGGTCGACCTCAAGATCCGTGTATCCGGCGGCCGCGGCCGCGACGGCTTCGACCGCCGGCCGTGCGAGCGGCGCCCGTCCGAGGTTCGTATGGATGATCACGCCGGTCGCGTTGATCACCGAGGTCTGGCCGGTGACGGCCCGCATCGCCTTCGCGGCGGCAGCGGCGAGGATCTCGTCGGCGAGCGGCGGCTCCTTGCCGTCGGCCGCCGCCGCGCGGACGGCGTCGAGCTCGGTCGTCAGAGTTCGTTTCAGCACCGGCCGGCCGACGACACGCGACGCTCGCTGCCCGGGGGCGGAGCGCAAGATCGCGTCGACCGACGGCACCTTGCGGCGCGCGTCCGACCCTCCCACGCGAAGGAGCCTACTGCGCGCTCGCTACTGGATGACGGCGAACGTACAGGGCTTGCCCGGCGACGCCGTGATCTCGATCGCCGTGGTTTCACCGCCGGCGAGTGGGAACGTGCCGGTGCATCGATCGGTGGGACCGTCGAGGTGCCCGCAGTTCCCGTCGCAGGGTCTCGCCCACGACTCCAGCTGATAGGAACCGGCGGGCAGCGAGATCGCGGTGGGAGTTCCGTCGTTGAGGCGCATCTGCGTGTCGATCCCCGGGCCGGTCATACGCAGGTATCGAGCGGCCCCCTCGATGTACATACCGGCGCTTGTGTCCGGGACGACCGTCACGTGCAGCAGTGCAGGTGAGGGCATCTCGCCGGCCGTGGTCAGCGTCGAACACCCACCGAGCGCCAGGCAGAGGGCGACCGCCCCGAACAGCCGTTTCGGCATGACATGACGATGCTCGCACGTCTTCCGGGAGCGCGCCGAAGGCGGCCATGCACGGCCCTCGGTAAGATGCCCGCACGATGGTCGATACGCCGACGCGTCCCGCCTTCCAGAGCCACGAGGTCACCGCCCTCGTGCGCGGCGGCGGGGTCGACATCATCCCCGCGGGGGAGTTCCAGACCGAGGAGATGATCCTCAACATCGGCCCGCAGCACCCGGCGACGCACGGCGTGCTCCGGATCGTGATCGAGCTCGACGGCGAGGTGATCAAGCGGGCCGAGCCGGTCATCGGCTACATGCACCGCGGTGCCGAAAAGCTCGCGGAGTACCGCGACGCGCGCCAGACGCTCGTATTGATGAATCGGCACGACTGGCTGAGCGCCTTCAACAACGAGCTCGGCTGGACGATCGCCGTCGAGCGGATGGCCGGCATCGAGGTTCCCGACCGAGCCCAGTGGATCCGCACGATGATGGCCGAGTGGAACCGGATCATGAACCACCTGGTGTTCATGGGTTCCTATCCGCTAGAGCTTGGCGCGATCACGCCGCTCTTCTACACGTTCCGTGAGCGCGAGATGTGCCAGGACCTGGTCGAGTCGGCCACGGGCGCGCGGATGCACCACTCGTTCGCGCGGGTCGGCGGGCTCAAGGACGACCTGCCCCGAGGGTTCATCAAGGAAGCCCACGAGGTGCTCGCCGCCGTCCGTCGTGTCTGCCACGAGTACGAGCAGCTGATCATGGGCAACGAGATCATCTTCGCGCGCTGCCGCGACGTGGGCTCGATGTCGAAGGAGATCGCGCTCGCATACGGGTGCTCGGGCCCCGTCGCCCAGGCGGCCGGCGTCGCGATCGACCCCCGGAAGGACGAGCCGTACGAGAAGTACGGCGAGGTGGAGTTCAACGTCCCGGTCGGCGACCGCGGCGACTCCTACGACCGGCTGTGGGTGCTGGTCGAGCGGGTCAAGGAGTCGTGCAACATCATCGAGCAGTGCCTGGACCGTCTCCCGCCGGGGCCGTTCCGAGCGAGCGGCCTGCCCAAGACCCTGACGATCCCCGAGGGCGAGATCTACGTGCGCCAGGAGAACCCGCTCGGGATCATGGGCTACTACGTCGTCGGCGCGGGCAAGAAGCAGCCGTACCGGCTGAAGATGCGCACGGCGAGCTTCTCGAACATCTCGGTGCTGCCCGCGATGCTGCCGGGCACGTTGATCCCGGATCTGATCGCGATCCTCGGCTCGATCTTCTTCGTCGTCGGCGACGTCGACAAGTAACGGCCTCCCGCTATCCCGCGGGCGTGAACGTGATCGAGGATCCGCTGTACTTCGACGTCGATTCCTGGACGGTCGCGCCCCCGAGGTCGTTGCTCGCGGCTGTTCGGTCCCTGATCCCGAGGCTCCTTTGGAGTTGATCGAACGCCGTGGTCGACGTCTGGACGCGTTGCCACGTGAGTCCGTCGGCGGAGCGCCACAGCGCGGGGTCACCGGTCGCGGTCGAGCCGGACGGTCGCGACCAGCCTCCTGCGTAGAGCGTGCCATCGTCAGCCTGTCCCATCCAGATGATGTTCTGCTCGCCGGGGCCGGCCAGCGTCGACTCGTCCGGGATCGAGTTCCACGAGTGACCGTCGGCCGACGTCCAGATGTACGGGGTCGGGCCACCGATCCAGCCCCACGCGAGGTACTGGCCGGCGATCCGAGTCACACCCTCCATGTCGTTCAGATATCCACTGCTACGACCCGAGACGTCCACAGCGGCGGCCGTCCAGGTGAGGCCGTCGGTTGAGTACCAGGCGGCCGCATCCCCGTTCTGGCCGAGTCCGACCGCGATGAATCCGTTCTGATCGGCGGTGACATCCCAGAGGTTCGACGCCTGCGGCCCGGAGGTCTTCGGCGCCCTCGTCCAGGTTTCGCCGTCGGAAGAGAACCAGACCGGGTCGGTGTTGTCGCCGACCGATGTGTCGCCCACGGCGACGAACCCTGTTGCGTTGGCCGCGATCGCGCGGAGGTCGACCCAGTCGGGGAGGTTGTCGAACACGATCGCGTTCGCGCCGCCGGCGGCTTGCGACGCCGTTGACGTCGCCGCTCCCGAGGCCGTTCCCGACGCCTTGGGTGCCTCGGTCTGCATCGTGGTCCCGGCGGGCACGAAAACGAGGGATCCGCCCCGGGCGAAGACGGCGCCGAGATCGTTCGCCGCGTGGGAGCGGCTCGGAACGTTCGCCTGGCTCTCGATCGCCTCCCACCCGGTGCGGCCGACCGTTGCGCCCTTCGTCCACGTGGCGCCTCCGTCGGTCGACGACCACGTCGCGTAGAGCGTGGCCTGGTTCTGGTCCTGACCGTCCTCGCCGCCGGCGAGGAGCGCACCGGGATGTGAGGTGTCGACCCAGTAGATGTTCTGTTGTCCGTCACCGGCGAACACCGACTCGTCGGCGATGGAGCTCCAACTCGTGCCGTCGGTCGAGCGCCAGACATAGGTATCGCCGCCGATCCTGCCCCACGCGAGGTATCCGTCGCCGTTCGGCGCGACGCCGAAGACTGCGTCCGCGCCGCTGCTGCCTGCCCCCGCGGGTAGGTCGACGGCGGCCTTCGTCCAATGGATCCCGTCCTGCGAGTACCAGGCCGCCGGCTGATCCTGGAGGTCGACCCCGACGGTGATGAATCCGTTCGCGTCGCCGACGGCGTCCCACAAGCTGTTGGACTCCGGACTGGTCCCGTGGACGCGTGTCCAGCTCACGCCGTCCGGCGAGAACCACACCGGATCGATCCCGTCGCCGGTGGATGTGTCTCCGACGGCGATGAACCCGGTCTGGTTCGCCGCCACGCTGCGCATGTCAGCGAAGGACGGAAGTCCGTCGTACGTGACGACCCCGGTGGGCGAGGGCGACGTACCGACGGGCGTGACCGGGGATGCCTGGTCGATGGCCCGCACGAACAGTGCGACGGTGAGCGCCACGACGGCGATCGCGGTCGACCCTGCGGCGAGCCGACGACGCAGGTGGCGGCGTTCCCGTTCCCGGTACACATCGTTCAGCTCGATGGGTGAGTTGCCTATCCGCTGGAGCGCCCGCTCGAGCACGTCATGTTCGTTCATCGTTCGCCTCGCAGGGTTTGGCGGAGCGCCGCTCGCCCGTGCGAAGCGTGCGCGCGCACGGTGGAAGGCCCAACGCCCAACATCCGGGCCGCTTCTTCAGAGGAGTAGCCGAGCAGGTCGGTGAGCACGACCGCCGCCCGCTGCCGGTCGGTCAGCGTCGCGAGCGCACGGATCGCCTCGTCGTGCACATCGACCGCGTCGATCGGGTCAGGCGGCGGCCCCACACGGAACGTCCGCTTGGCCGCAACGATGCTGCGGCGGTAGCGGCTCCGGAACGCGTTCATGGCCGTCCGATAGAGGTAGGCCTCGGGGTCGTCGAGCGAGCCAACCCGGTCCCAATGCTCGAGGATCTTCACGAAGGCTTCTTGCGCGATGTCCTCCGCCTCGCCCCGGTCACGGGTGACGAGACACATCGCCCCGTAGAGGCGGTCGCGATGCTTGGCGAAGAAGGCGTCGAAGGGCAGGGCGACGGCGTCCGGCACCGCCCCCGAGAACGACGCAGTCTGGCTTGGCTCGCTCATCGAGGCATGGACCATCGAGAGGCCCTATCCGCTGAAGCCACCGTAGGAGTTCCGTTGCCGCGGCGCGAACTGCATCGGCGCGGCTATCCTGGGGCGCCTGATGGCCCTTCCAACGCAAGCCGACGACTTCCCCGCCTGGTACCAGGAGGTCGTGCGCGGCGCCGACCTCGCTGAGAATTCCTTGGCGCGCGGCACGATGGTGATCAAGCCCTACGGCTACGCCATCTGGGAGGCGATCCGCGACGCGCTCGATTGGCGCTTCAAGCACACCGATCCTCCTCACGAGAACGTCTACTTCCCGCTGTTCATCCCGCAGCGGTTGCTCGAACGCGAGAAGGAGCACGTCGAGGGGTTCGCGCCGGAGCTGGCCGTGGTCACCCATGCCGGAGGAGAAGAGCTCGGCGAGCCGCTGATCGTCCGCCCGACCTCCGAGACGATCATCTGGGACACCTACTCCCGCTGGGTGCAGAGCTACCGCGACCTGCCGCTCCTCTACAACCAATGGGCGAACGTCGTTCGGTGGGAGCTTCGCACGCGGCTGTTCCTGCGCACGACCGAGTTCCTCTGGCAGGAGGGACACACGGCGCACGAGACCCGCGAGGAAGCGTGGGAGGAGACCCTCCGCATGCTCGACGTCTACCGGCAGGTGGCCGAGGACGTGTTGGCGGTGCCGGTGCACATGGGTCGCAAGACCGCGAGCGAGCGGTTCCCCGGCGCCGACGAGACCTTCGCGATCGAGGCGATGATG
>Ga0070711_100002745_pt1 | contig 10090 bp, 6 predicted proteins | sample LARL53metaG_FD_65452 | JGI IMG/M metagenome (GOLD analysis project Ga0070711, IMG submission 65452) | Corn, switchgrass and miscanthus rhizosphere microbial communities from Kellogg Biological Station, Michigan, USA - LAR L5-3 metaG | ecosystem: Host-associated > Plants > Roots > Rhizosphere ... | reverse complement strand
ATGTCCTTGGATAACTTGGGCAAGTACTGAAGTTGCGATGATCACTGACAGTCGTGCAGTCGCAGCAAGAAGTTTGATTCTGGTCATCGTCGGGTGGCTCCGCGTAGTTCACTCGCAGCGCATGTGCGCCAGCTGCTGCTGATGACAAGACACACAATCAAGCTCTAATATTCCCGAACGCAGCAACCGTCGCTCGTTGCGAACGCAACCCGCTAGACCTTCGCGCAACCTAGTCCGCAAGACGACTTAGACTCGGACTCTGCCAATTTCGGCGATACTCGGCAGCCCGGCACCTCACGGCGACGACTCCATCACATAATGTTGTTGGATTAAGACGGCGACAAATCGATCTCGAAAGAGGAAGAGCGAGCCTGTCGGAGTCCGGTCCGCCGTTCGCCGCCGAATGATAGTCCGCATCTCACGACTTTGCGCGCCTAGGCCGCTCCGGGATGGTAGTATCGTCGAGGCCGTCAGACCGAAGATTTCGGGTACGCAATTGAACCGCGGCTAAGCCAATGGCGTTCGAAGACATGCACTCCAAAAGCTGGCGGACGATCCTGACTGAGGTCAGACGGCGCAAGAAATGGAGGACGTTATGGCGGCGTGGCGTGACGACAAGGCCCGGGCCACCCTGATCCGCGAGGCGGCAGGAAGCGTGCAGCCTGGCAGAACCCCCCGGAGCTTTGCCGAGATTCTGTTCGGCTACACCAATATCGAGGACCTCGCCAACTACGATGCCTCGTCCCTCGCCTTCCTGGCGGAGCAGGCCTGGGAGCATGTGCAACGGCGCACGGCGGGCTGCGCCGACATCCGCGTCGTCAATCCGATGATGCCGGACGGACGCGAGATTTCCGTGCTAGAAATTCTCAACGACAACATGCCTTTCCTGTTCGATTCCACAATGGCGGAGCTCGCCGAGCAGGGGATCGAAGTCACGTTGGTCGCTCACCCGATCATTGCCGTGGAGCGCGACGAACAAGGTAATCTGCTGCGCTTCTACGGCGAAGCATTGCCGCAGGGGGCAAGGGGGGAGCGTGAAAGCCTCATTCACCTCCACATCACCCGCCTCGACGCCGATCCCGACCGCCAGAAGCTGATCGACGGCCTCACCAGGACGTTGAACGACGTGCGCGCCTGTGTCACCGACTGGCGAGCCATGCGCGCCCGGATCGAGGAGGCGATCAAGACCTTCTCTTCCAACCCGCCCCCGCTGCCGATCGATGAGGTCGCCGAAGCCAACCAGTTCCTGCAATGGCTGTGCGCGGACAATTTCACCTTTCTCGGCCTGCGCGAATATCGCTTCTCCCCTGACAGCGATGCGTCGGACGACGTCACCACCGGCGAAGGCCTCGGCATCCTGCGCGATCCCGATGTGAAGGTCCTGCGCCGCGGCTCCGAGATGGTGGTGATGACGTCGGAAATCCGCGAGTTCATGCGCGAGCCGAGCCTCCTGATCGTCATGAAGGCGAATGTGAGCAGCCGCGTTCATCGCCGTATCCGGATGGACTATGTGGGCATCAAGCTCTACACGCCCGACGGCCGGCTCGAGGGCGAATTGCGCCTTGTCGGCCTGTTCACCTCGGGCGCCTATACCCGCTCGGCGCGGCAAATCCCTTATGTCCGCCACAAGGTGGCGCGGGTGCTGCAGCGCGCCGGCTTCGACCCGAACGGCCATTCGGGCAAGGCGCTGATGCATATTCTCGAAGAATATCCGCGCGACGAGCTGTTCCAGGTCGACGTCGACACCCTCTACAATTTCGTCATGGAGATCCTGATCCTCTATGAGCGCCCCCGGGTGCGAGCGCTGGCACGCGTAGACAAGTTCGATCGCTTCGTCTCCATCCTCGCCTTCATTCCGCGCGAGAAATTCGACAGCGACGTGCGCATGCGCGTCGAAGCGTTCCTGGCGCAGGTCTATGAGGGGCGGCCCGCAGCCCACTATGTGTCCTTTCCCGAAGGCGCGCTTGCGCGCGTCCACTACATCATCGGGCGCTATGAAGGCAAAACGCCTGTGGTCGAACGCGCCACGCTGGAAGGTGGGATCAGCGCCATTGCCGCGACCTGGGGCGACAAGCTCAGGACCGCGCTTGCCTCCTCTACGGACGGCATGCGGGCGCGCATGCTCGCCAACCGTTATGCCCAGGCCTTTACCGGCGGCTACACCGAGGTTTTCGGCGCAGAACAGGCTATCGCCGATATCGCCGTCATCGAGAAGCTCACGCCAAAGCGTCCGGTTGCGATCTCGGTCCACCGCGGCGAGGAGGACGATCCGACCCGTTTCGGGTTGAGGGTCTTCTCACATGGCGCGCCGCTATCGCTGTCCTATCGGGTGCCGGTGATCGAAAATCACGGCATTCGCGTGGTCGACGAGCGCACCTACGAGATCCTGCCCCGCGCCATGCCGGCGCCTCCGCCGGTCTGGCTGCACGACATGACGATCGAGACCAGCGACGGCCAGCCGATCGCGATCAGTCCCGAATTCAACCATCGCCTGGAAGCCTCGATCATGGCGGTGGTCGGCGATCGCGCCGAATCCGACGGCTACAACGCCCTGATCCTGCGCACGGCCCTCGGCTGGCGGGAAGTCTCGTCCATCCGGGCCCTGTCCCGCTACCTGCACCAGATCCGCGCGCCGTTCACCCAGGACTATATGTGGGAGACCTTGCGCAAGAACGCCGCGATCACGGCCAACATCGTCGCGCTGTTCCAGGCCCGCCTCGATCCGCGCCTCGGCCTCACGAATGCGGAGCGTTCGGCGCGGGAGACGGCCCTGCTGGCCGAGATCGAGGAGCAGCTCAAATCTGTCGCCTCGCTCGATGAAGACCGCATCCTGCGCCGTTTCACCAACCTGGTGCAGGCCACCATCCGAACCAATTTGTGGCAGGTCGGCCAGGACGGATATCCGCGTCCGGTGATCTCCTTCAAGTTCGACGCGCGCGCGATCGAGGACCTGCCCGCTCCGCGACCGCTTTACGAGATTTTCGTCTATTCGCCCCGCGTCGAGGGGATCCATCTGCGCTTCGGCAAGGTGGCGCGCGGCGGGCTGCGCTGGTCCGACCGGCCGCAGGATTTCCGTACCGAGATCCTCGGCCTCGTGAAGGCGCAGCAGGTCAAGAACGCCGTCATCGTGCCGGTCGGCGCCAAAGGCGGCTTCGTGCCGAAGCGCCTGCCGCCGCCCTCCAATCGAGAGGCCTGGATCGCGGAAGGCACCGAAGCCTATCGCATCTTCGTTCGCTCGCTGCTCGAGCTCGCGGACAACCTCGACGGCGACACGATCGTGCCGCCCGACTCCACCGTGCGGCATGACGGCGACGATCCCTACCTCGTCGTCGCCGCCGACAAGGGCACCGCCACTTTCTCCGACATCGCGAACGCAATCTCGGCCGAGAAGGGCCATTGGCTCGGCGATGCCTTCGCCTCCGGCGGCAGCCAGGGCTATGACCACAAGAAGATGGGGATCACCGCGCGCGGTGCCTGGGAGGCAGTCAAGCGCCACTTCCGCGAGCTCGGCACCGACATTCAGACTGCGCCGTTCACCGCTGCCGGGGTCGGCGACATGTCAGGCGACGTCTTCGGCAACGGCATGCTGCTGTCGCCGGCGACGAAGCTCGTCGCGGCTTTCGATCACCGCGACATCTTCATCGATCCTTCGCCCGATCCCGCGATCAGCCATGCCGAACGCCTGCGCATGTTCAACCTGCCGCGGTCGAGCTGGCAGGATTACGACAAGTCGCTGATCTCGCCAGGCGGCGGCGTGTTCTCGCGCTCGCTCAAGGCGATTCCGCTGCCAGCGGAAGTGCGGGCCCTCCTCGATCTCGACAAGGCGCAAGCCACGCCCTTCGAGGTGATCACGGCGATCCTGAAAGCGCGTGTCGACCTTTTGTGGTTCGGTGGCATCGGCAATTATATCCGCGCTTCCGCCGAAAGCGACGACCATGTCGGCGACCGCGCCAACGATCCGATCCGCATCACCGGCGCCGATGTTCGCGCCCGGGTGATCGGCGAAGGCGCCAATCTCGGCGTCACCCAACGCGGCCGCATCGAAGCCGCACAGAAGGGTCTCAAGCTCAACACCGACGCCATCGACAATTCGGCCGGCGTGAACACGTCAGACGTCGAGGTCAACATCAAGATCGCGCTGGCGCGCCCCGAACGCGAGGGGCGCCTCAGTCCAGCTGACCGCAACAGTCTGCTTGCGGTCATGACGGACGAAGTCGGCGCGCTCGTGCTGCGCAACAACTATCTGCAAACGCTGGCGCTCTCGCTCGCCGAACGCAAGGGTGTGGCCGAGACCGGTTTCCTCGCCCGCCTGATGCAGTCGCTCGAGCAGCGCGGCCTGCTCAGCCGCGCCGTGGAATTTTTGCCCGACGATGCGGCAATCGCCGAACGCACAAGGCGCGGCCAGTCGCTGACACGGCCTGAACTTGCCGTGTTGCTCGCTTATGCCAAGCTGACACTCTATGACGACCTGCTCGTCACCAGCGTGCCGGACGATTGTTATCTCGCCCGCCGACTATCCGAGTATTTCCCGCGCGAGGTTCAGGACAAATTCCCGGCCGCGGTCGAGTCTCACCGCCTCCGACGCGAGATCATCGCGACCGGCCTCGTCAACGCCGTGATTAACCGCGGCGGTCCCGCCTGTATCGTGCGCCTGATCGACGAGACCGATGCCGATATCCCCACCATCGTCATGGCCTATGTAGCAGTGGTCGAATGTTACGGGCTTCGGCGGCTGAACGATGCGATCGACGCGCTCGATACCCGCATCGACGGGCAGCTGCAGCTCGCCCTCTATGCGGGGGTTCAGGATCTCCTGCTCTCCCGCATGGTCTGGTATGTACGCAACGTCGATTTCAAGGCCGGCCTGGACGCTGTGATCGCCCGCTTCGGCCCGGGTATCCGCGCGATCGCCGCCGGACTCGACGATGCCCTGCCGCAGGATCTGCAGGCCGCGCGCATCAAGCGCCGGCAGGACCTGATCGATGCCGCGGTCCCCGCCGACCTCGCCGGCGAACTGGCCGATCTCGACGCCCTGGTCCCGGCGCCGGATATCGTGACGGTCGCCGAGCGAACGACCCGCGCCATCGGCGACGCCGCCGCGACCTTCTTCGCCGCCGAGGCCAATTTCCGCCTCGACCGCATCATCGCCGCCGCACGCAACGTGCCGGCAAATGACTTTTTCGAACGTCTTGCCATCGATCGCGCCGTTGATCAGATCGCAGCTGCAGAGAGGAGGCTCGCTGCGGATATGCTTGCCACCGGCCAGTCCGGCCAACAGGCTGTCGAGACCTGGCTCGCGGCGCATCCCGAAGCCACGCGGATCCGCCGGTCGGTGGAGGAGATTGCCGGGAGCGGCCTGACGCTCGCCAAGCTGACGGTAGCGGCGAACTTGCTGGGCGACCTGGTCAAAGCTTGATGGGCGCGCACGGCAGCGATAGGACTCTGGAGTGCAATGTCAGGGCAGGGTTGTTAGCCGGTGAACGGAGGGACCCGATGATCCACGCAACTTGCCATACCGCCGGTAACATCCGCTGTCTCGAGTTCGATGCCACACCCTGGTTCAGCGAGGCTGACGTTCCGAGCATTATCGATTTGGCCCAACAAGGCTGGGCCAGCACGCGATTGCGGACTCCCTCGAAGGCCGACGAGGATACGAAGGCCTGCATGACCTCGTTGAGTATGTGGTGAATCGACTGCGACCCGACTCCCTCGAGGATCCAGCCTGGGAAACCTTCGAGTGTATCGTCGATGGACCGGAGGCAGTGGCTTGGCTCGAGAAAAACCGGCCTGACGTTGCGGCCAGAATCCCGAGCCAGAGCCGGGGTCGCCCTAGGCAATCCCGATTTAAAGGCGACACCGAGAAGGTTGTTGGGGACAGGCCGGCGGCGGGAACGCATCGCGCCGGACGGCGCGAGCGATCGGTCCTTGGTTGCCGCTTTCCTACCGACAGCGGTCGTCCGAAATCTGGAGGTTCGCGGTTTTGTATCGAATGGCCCAAGTTTGGCGCACCACGGCCGATGAATATGGGCACTATTGCTTCGCTGTGGCGCAATGATGCGATGGCCAGCTGCGCGCTCCAATCGGCAGGCCCGCGATGGCCATCAATCTTGCACTACGCAGCTGGCAACTTTGATTGCGCTGTTCACGGACTTCGGGTTGCACGGCCCGTATGTGGGTCAGGCAGGGCTCCATCTCAGCGGTGATTGCAGGTGACGACGAACGCAGCGCGGCTGCATTGCCACTCCGTTCCCAGCACGGGTTCGGAGATCGGGTGCGGTCGAGCCAAAGCTATGGCACCGCCGCCTAGCACGATGACGACTGCGATAGCGATACTCGATCTTTGCCGGGTGAACCCCATTGGCTTAACTCCTTCTTCCGCCGCGCGACCAATTTGTGGTCGCAGGACGTACCGCTAGAAGCTGATCGTATAATCGGTCGATCTCGCGCGCCTCATCCGGCGTGACATCCTGAAGATGCGACGATCTCAGCTCATTCTCGGTGGGTTGGTAGTTATGACCGTTGCGTATCGGCCATGGTCCTTTATGAACTGGCGGGGCTTGATCTGCATATCCGACGTTTGCCAGCAATAACGACGATACAACCAATACAACGCTAAAGATTGTTTTGCTTGACATGGATCGCTCTCTACTGCCCTTTGACTAGGGGGCGAAGGTGCGAGCAGTGCTAAGGGCAAAGACCCTGGTCGCCGTCGCCCTTCAGAGATCGATTTGTCGCGGGTCTTAGTCCAACAACACTATGTGATTGGTTTTGGCGACTGCGCTGACCTATTGCCTGTATTGATCATGTGGTTCGGGCCGTTAATCGCCCCAAGCTGTAGCGCTTCACGGTCGGTCAATTCGGCGGGGTTAGTGTCGTGATGCCCGACCTATTGCGGGTCGGGTTTACGCTATGGGCGAACATCAGCGGCGCTTTCCCCTCGGCCGCCATCATCAGTAACTCGGCTGCCGTCTGCCATTCGGGCTGGCGCTGCATCTCCTCCGGCAGGACGGTGACGTAGCGCCCGGCGTCGCCCGGTGTCCGAAGAACCCTCGTCATCGAACGGGCGAGCCCAATCCTTGGCGGCCATCAGTGCCGCCAGCCTTTTTCGTCCATGTCGACCCAGAATCCTTCAGGCAAGTCCGGAACGCCGTCCGTTCGATTGCAGACCGGGCACGGCTCCCAGGCCGCGCCGCAGCCGCACAGACTTATGGAGCGAATGTCACGAAAAGCAGCCAGCCGATTACTATCACGAGACATGTGAATGAAAGGAGATAGTAGAACCTGTCGCGCGTCATGGGCGTGTCAGCCGGACGAGAACGATCCAGACCAGCACGGTGGCAAGAGCAAGCAGCATCCAGTTCTGGAACGTCACGCCAAGGAGCGTGAAGGGCGCTGCCAGCGAGTTACCCACCGGAAACCCCAAAGCTATGAAAGAGCTATTTCGGGGCAGGCTGTGTGACTGGACTGACGTGGGCCTTACAGGCGGCCTTATTCTGTAAGCTTCTTTTCGATGTAGGCGTCCACGGTGACTGCGAAATCCCTGCTTTGCGGACTGAGAGCGCCGCGCTGATCGTGGAGAATTTGATGAATGTAGAGCAGGCCGCTCTTTCTGGCCTTGGCCGGAGTGGCTGCCCAATATTCCTCGATAGCCTCTTTCACTAGCGGAATGCCGCTCATGTCGCCATTGGCAATCAAACGACGCAAGGCGCCCAAGCAACTGTCTATGTGTCCCATGACGCGAATATGGTCCCGAATCGAAATTAGGACACTGAGGGTTAATTACGGACGATACCGCCATCTGATCGCACCCAACGGCCCCGAGCATGGGGGCTGTCTCGGGGCCGCCCAGCCTCTCTGGGGGAAGAGACCGCTGTCTCCCGGTTGAGGGTTGCGCTCGGGTCTGCCGGGAGTGCTGACTCTGAGTCCGAAAGCCGCGGTTTTATTCCCGGTCGGAAGGTCGCATCTTTAGGCGAGCGACGCCGCGCCCACGTCGAATGACCTCACCCAGGCCGCTTCCGCTTTGCCTGGAGGAATTCAGTCAGCCGAGCGGAATCCGCGCTGAACTTCTCCCATGCCGCTCTGAATTGTCGCAGCAGTCCTTGCGGTCCTTGCCTATGCCCTGTGCTTCTGTTTCCCTCATGGGGATGACGGTATCGATGCCTACCGCGCAACTGCACGGCGGTGCCGCCTACAGGCGATGCTGTATCCAGAGGAGCGTGGGAAGTGGTTGGCGGATGCCGAGCGTTGGGACCGCTTGGCCGAGGTCGAGGCTCATTTTAGAGCGTGCAATACGGGCGTCTCATTCCACCGGGAGCTTGTAGTGGCTTAGGTCGGTTCGCAAGCCTATTAACGGTAGCGGCCCGCATCAGCTCCAGGCAGCGGCATCAAACCTCAATACGATGCCGCGCCGGGAGTAGCCGCGTTAGCGGTTTGTGGGCGCCACGCCAACCGGGAGCGCCGCTTGGGCTACCGGCTTCCTCGCACGGGGAGCGTGTCCGGCGTTCGCGAAGTAATTGGCGCACTCCCGTGGTGTGAAGCAGGCCAGCAAGGCGCTATCGCGTACACGCGCGCCCGGGCAACGCTGCGACTTCGGTTCAGGAGGCCCAGCCGATAGGGCCAATGCGCTCCTCGTATTTGAACGATAGCTTGACCTTCGCGCGGTAGGCTTCCACCTTTCCCTTCGCGTCCAATTGCATATCGAGCTCGACGATTTCTGCGACGCGAAGATCGCGGAGAGATTTGGAGGCCTGCTCGCACGCGTTGGCGGCGGCCTTTTCCCATGATTCGTTGCTGCTACCGATCAGTTCAATCACGTCGTAGAGAGCCATGTGAGTCCTCCCGTTCGGTATGACGCAGGCAATTGGTGCGCCCTGCCGCGTCGGAGCCTAACATCACGATAGCGGGCCTGAAAAGATGCGATGTCGCTTGCGACTCTCCGGCTGGAGCATGATCCGCGACCGTTTGCCGACATTGAGAAGCGCCGCCGCATTCTCTTGAGACATTTCGCCAATTGGCGAAAGGCAAATTTAGAACGATGATGGGTAGCGTCGTTTCAGCAAGTTCAAGAAATTTGCCAGCGCTGGATTTTCGTTATCCTCTCGCCAGTTCACCGAGCGCCCAATCCGGGCTGAACCGGAACCATCTCGAATCTCCCTGTGAACGACACCCTCGGAGTTCGCAACCGGTTTAGGCCGCGCTGATTAACACGCTCGGTATTCCGTCTGAAGATTTCTATCAGCTGAGCTTCGAATTTCCGCGAGACCACCACCCAGTCTTCCCAAACCCGCTTTGCAAAGGTCGCGAGTCGAAGGGCCGATTTGTCGGTCATTTTTCACGATAGGTGGTCGCCGTTTCTCGTCACTGCAATGAAAAGCCGTCTCCGGTCCGCTTTTCGCGTGTCTGTCTCCGGCGGGAAAACCCCGTTCCGGGCGGCATTGGAGGAAGCACTCGGGGGCCGCCGGAAGGCGAGATGCCCAAGAATATCTCGGACAGCGAAGGCGAGCTTGTTAGATCGGGTCGAGGCCGAGCGCCTCAAATTGCCGGCTCCGGGCTGAGTCCAGATCGCGCAGGCGCTCGATATTGAAGCCGCGGGGCAGGCGCCCTTCAACGGCTGCTTTGACGAGTTGGGGAGCAAGAAACGCGAGCGAGAGTGTCAGATTAACCTGGCGCACCGTGAATCGCTCGCGTTTCGCCAAATGCTCGGCGCCCGTGATGGAGCCTGTCACGATCTCGTCGAGCCAGCGACGCCCGCGCGCGATGGCGCAGACGAGCCGAGCGCGTCGTTCGGCGCGTTCAGGCCTGATGGTCTCTCGGACGGTCCCATGCGGTAAAAGGATCCTTCGGAATCGTTTGGCGGGAGGTTTTTGCCAGGGGACCGAGAAGACCTCAGGATCGGAATATCGGTCGCCTGGCTTCAGCGAGATTACCAGTTGTGTTCTCTGGACCTCGATGCGAGCAACGAGGGAATTTCGGTCTGTTGTTTGCTCGATCTTAGACCGCTTAATCGATCTGCGTGCCTTGCCCGGCAAGGTGGGCCTCGAGAGCCGAGACGATGGCTTGTTCTATTTCGGGAGCAGGGACGCGTGAGACC
>Ga0070711_100002736_pt1 | contig 10112 bp, 7 predicted proteins | sample LARL53metaG_FD_65452 | JGI IMG/M metagenome (GOLD analysis project Ga0070711, IMG submission 65452) | Corn, switchgrass and miscanthus rhizosphere microbial communities from Kellogg Biological Station, Michigan, USA - LAR L5-3 metaG | ecosystem: Host-associated > Plants > Roots > Rhizosphere ... | reverse complement strand
TGCAGACGGGCCGCTGAACTTGTTCAACGCAGTGGGTGTGGCCGCAGATCCGCAGTCCGCCGGCCGGGGTGTGCTCGTGGTGATGAACGATTGGATTCACGGAGCCCACTCGCTTACTAAAACCAGCACAACCGCGGTTCAAACATTCATGTCCCCCCTGCGAGGGCTCGTGGGTGTTGCTAATTACGGCAAGAACGACTACTACAACAACCCGGCATGGAAGCACACTAAGGGCAGCGAGTTCGACGTGGCGAGTGTCACCCAGTTGCCGCGCGTCGATATCATCTACGCCTATGCGGATATGCCCGCAGATTTGATCGGTTCTTCCGTCGCCAACGGAGCAAAGGGCATAGTCATCGCCGGAGTGGGCAACGGCAACATGAACAAGCTATCTCTCGAGGCTGCGGCCACAGCCGCCAAAAAGGGTGTGATTGTGGTGAGGAGCAGCCGCGTGGCGACTGGAGCCGTGGGCCGCAATGTGGAAGTAAATGATGATGAGATGAATTTCGTAGCGTCCGACGAACTTAATCCGCAGAAGGCGAGGATACTGCTGACCTTGGCCTTGCTAAAGCCGCGCACTACCGCAGAGATTCAGACCTTGTTCTATACCTATTGAAGTCGTCCTCAACTGTGGCCTGACGGAGTCCTAAAAGGATAGTTCTAGCTTTCTTTCGAAACTGAGGAGACTGGAGACGGCGTTTGTCATACCTAGAACGCCTCGCTGACCCCCATGTACACACCGCCTCCTTGCAGTCCTGCTGCGTAATCGACGCGGAGATTGACGTGGTTTTTCTTGGCAAGTGTGAAGCGGACTCCGGCTCCCCCTGCGGGCTTCAAGTTATTGTTGTTGAACGCTCCTAGCTCGGGAGCAACTTCCCCGACTCCAAAGAAAGCAGCGAGGCCGAATCGCTTTGGCAACTCGAGCCGATATTCCGCCTGGGTTGTGAGCATGAGCCTGTCGCGGTAACGACCCGTCTTATAGCCACGTATGTCGTTGTGCATGCCGAGCATGCACAAATCGTAGAATGGTACGTGCCCTGCGGTGGCACAGCCGAAAACACGGAACGCAAAGACCTGCCGCGGAGAAATGCTCGAAAATTTGTTGAATGCGAACGTGTAGCTCTGGTAAGAGAAGTCGCTGCCGAAATTCCCCTGAAAGAAGTCCCCAACGATATCTATGAGTACCCCTTTTGTCGGGTAGAACTGGCTGTCTCGGAGGTCATTCTGAATGTGCACGCCGAGTGCCGATGTGGTTGACTTCAGTTCAACCGGATCCACATTGAATCCCGGCGGAAAATTATCCCCTTTGAAATGTGCATCAAGGGCTCGCCACTGATAGCGAGGACCTAGAAACAGTTTGCCTTTCACCCGTATCAGGGTCTCCAGCAATAGTGCTGTTCCTCCTTGATTGATCGGAATAGACGAGCCGAGATTTCCGGCCGAGTTGCCAATTCCGTAGAGGTCATAGTGGAGTTGGGCATGTCCATATGCTCCGCTGACGCGGAACCGGTCGTGTTTGAAGTAGAGCTTTCCGCCTGCTCCCCACAACCAGCTCCCGTTGCTGGTGTAGAAGCTGCCGCCGCCCAGGAAGGAATCTGGGGATGCCGTGTCTTTTCTAGAGAGAGGGAATAGGTACCCACCAACGACGACAAGCCCGGACCCGATTGCTGGGTTGGAAATAGGAAAGGGAGCGACGACAATCTCTCCCCTTTTCTCTTCCTTACCGGTCCTGGGTTCCCCGGATGTCATAGTCCCGATGAGACTGGGTGGGTTACTCTCAACAGCCGTGGGGCTAGGTAGCACCTCTACGGGCGTAGGATCCAGTTGAATGAGTGCAGGCTTCTTTGTTTTCTCCGTCGAATTCTGTTTACTCGCAGTAGTTTCCTGTTCGGGAGTTGATGGGCCCGCGCTTTGTGCACCGACTAAACCTGAGAGCAGGAGCGAGCAAAGAGCGAGTCGTAGCCATGCAGTTCGATGAATTGACATCCCTTGGAAAGCCGCCCATGTAAGGCCGGAATCGCCGACTTCGACCATACAGGACCTCGCACCTTATGGCTGACCTCAATTCGGATTCTTGGCTGGGTTGCGAGCCGGAACAACTGATACAAATACCAGTCGCTGATGAGACCGCACTCAAAAGTTTCCCTTCCTGAGTGCAATTGAACTGAGTTAAGGGCTGGATTTAGTACGCTATGCCTAGCACTCTTCGCATTGCGACGTGGGCCTGATGAACCCGTGATTTGCTGGCGATGACACTGATGCCAACTTGGCCGGCGAGTTCGTTGTGTGTTAGGCCCGCGAGATCGCGTAGCAGCACTGCTTCTCTCCTCGCTGTTGTCAAGCTGCTCAGGGCTTGTACTAAGGCGAACCGTCGGGTCTGAGTGGGTGGCCCCGAACTGGCAAAATGCCGTGTCTCTTCAATTGGAGCAGAGACAATATAACGCGCATCCCGTCGCTGGCGTCGTCCGTGCAATCGCACGAAGTTCAGAGCAAGTGTGTACAGCCACGAGGTGAACCGAGCTTCGCCGCGGAAGCTGTAGAGTTTATGAAATACGTGAATGAATATGTCCTGCGTCAAATCTTCTGCATCGGATACGTTGCGCGTGTGGCGTAGGCACAAAGAGTAGACTCTGCGCCTATGCAATTCGTAGAGTCTTCCCCATGCGACCGGGTCGCCATTCTGCGCTCTTTGGATAGCATCTTTTTCACACATGGCTGTACTCAATGTTGATCGCCAATTTGGCGTTTCGACCCGGATGGCGTTCGCAACGTCGTTAACTGCGACTCATACTTGAATCATTCCGACGGTAGGGGAACATTTAAAGCGGCAAGAGAAAACTGTCATTAGTAGCAGAGGTGTTTTAAGACGAAACTTGTGCTGCCTACGCCACATTTCTATCCAAACGATGCGATAGACGTGCCTAGGCGAGAGGAGGGGGTGCCAATCTGTCCCATTTAGATTGGCACCCCCGGTGGGCTGTGTATCAAGCAGGAATTGTACGAATCTTAATGAGCTCCTCGGCATTACACCACTGGAAGTTGTGACAGTGAGAATGCCTGCCTGGAGGAAAGTATCGCCGACGATTCCTTGTCGTGATTCCTGGTTGCCGATCAAATCAAAGAAGTGCCGGAAAGTGCGGATTGCAAAGTGGGTTTGTTGTTTTCGATCTTCCCACCTGTCAAATGTCACAGTTTTGTCGGCAGCGCTCCGGAATCTAGAGTTTCTATTTCGAGAACAGCTCTCCCAAAGCATGTGGATTTGCATGCGCAATTCACTTGCCCCAGAGAGAGAGGTGCCGATTACTACGGAGAACTCTATCTTAAATGCAGAAAGGCCGATTGATGCTTACGAAGTGTTCTAACCCTGCCTGTGATGCTGTTTTCCGCTATTTGTATGACGGCAGAGTGTTCGTCCTGGAGAAAGATCCGGCAGTTGGACTGGAGACATCTAAGAGACCGGAGTATTTCTGGCTCTGCCGACGCTGCTCATCGAAGATGACGCTTCGCCTGGGAGAAGACGCTCCAGTCGTACCGATGTTGTTACTGGACGAGATTCAGGAAACGCTTGATGGAGTTGTACTCGATTCACCGGATCGAAGGGCCGGGCTCACACTCCGGAACATAATTTTTCCTGAGCACCACAGATTTCGACGCAAAATCGTGCACTCCGCGGCTTGAATTGTCAACGCGAAGGAGTATCAGCAAATCGTAGACTAACATTTGAGATCATTTCTGCTCTCGCTAACGTCTTCTGCCGCCGCCGCCACCACGCACTCGGGCACCTCCGACACTACCCATCGAGTTGAAGTTTTGCGTGCGCGTGGTTCCCTGGCTTCGCATCTCGTATTGGTTTTGCAGCGTTGGTTGCGGCCGTTTGACCGAGTCCCATCCACTGCCGTTATTGACGGACCAATTCCCGCTATCCCGGTTGTAGCGATAGACACTGCCGTCCTTGCCGGCGTAGACATTGTTTTTGCCCGCGGCAATACCTGCATTCGTGTTGGTATTGTAAGCGAATCCGCCGCGGCCAGCTGCGCCCTGACCGGAATAAATGTTTCCCGCGTAACCAGCTCCGCCACCTGCAACAATGCCAGTATTTGGGTTGTAGGTAGCGGCGCCACGATACCCTGCGGTGTTCCCCGTGTAGATATTGGTGTTTGACCCGCGGCCTGCGATCGTCGATCTTCCAGTTTGGTTGTTATGGTAGGCGCCCCGACTTGCAGCACCGTAGTTACCGGTATATGGGTTCGCCCAGGCTGCCGCCGTGCGAGAGTATGCGGTGTTGCCCCAGACTCCATACACGTTGGCAGCGGCAGCGCCTCCCCAAGCGCCCCATCCGTAATACGGGTACCAGCAGCATCCGTAATACCCCATCGGTCCCCACCAGGGGTAATACCCGGGATAGTATGTATAGCCGTAGCCAAAACCGAAACTCCATCCGGAGTCGGTCGTATAGGTGAATCCTGCTCCAACGCCATAAGTGTAAGGCCAGCCGTACCACACTGTCGGGCCAATGTAAGGCGCGTAATGCCAACCCGTGCCGTAAACCACCGTATTGGTGCTGCCTGAAACCACTGTTCCGTAATACCCCGGTGTGTAACCGACGTATACCAACTCGGGAGTCGAGCCGTACACCTCTACATACGTGACGTAGTGCAACGGGGAACCAGGCGGAATGGTGTAGATCTCCGGGGGCACTGAATCGGCGGCGCTCCAAGGTCCTTGAGGTGTCGGCCCTTCAAACCACACTCCAGCTTCGACACAGAAATATTGCCGGTCGGAAACCTTGATAACGGCCGCGCTCGTGTTGCTCGCGTACTGCAGCGAAGTGCCCTGAACCGGCGCGAACGTTGGCTCTCCGTCATACTGCACGGTCAGTTTGGCCTCTGAACGCGTGATGGTTGCCGTCTGCGGAATCGAATTCGCGATGAGCGCTTCTTTAGACTGAGATGTGCCGGGCACTGAAGCCAATACCGTTGCCTTGGGATTGTCGCCTGGAATTTTCGCAAAATCCGCTGGCAGTTCATTTCCATTGACGAAGGTCCACGCACCATCGAGGGAAGCGCCTTTAAACCAGCGGCCCGATATCAGGATGTAGTACTGTCCGTTACATCGAAAGATGTTTCCGTTAGTGTTGGTAGCGTATTCGAGGCCTGTGCCGGGAATGCGATCATACTGTGGCTCTCCTTTGGTTTCGATTAGTTCGGCGGGCTCAAATGCGAAGTACACCATTGGAACCTCTGCCTTCTTGCCGGCTTCGTTTGTCGCCTGCTGTGAAGGCTTGGCGTCGGGACTCTCAGCCAGGTGCTGGCCGGCAAGAGCCTCTTCCGCTTTCTTCACCTCCTCTGGCAGTTTCTCGACACGCTTCCAAGGGCCTTCCAATTCCTCCGACTGTAGCCACCATTTCTGTACACGCAAAAGGTAGAGTTTTTTGTCTTGGAAAAATAGAATTGTCGATTTTGTGTTGATGATCTGCTGCACCTCAGTGTCCGGGAGTTTGCGCATCTGCGGCGGGCCGTCGACCAAGACAAGCAGCGACGGCTTGGACGCAACGATAACCTTGGGAGGATCGTTCTTCACTTCGACCGTCTTAATGACTTCCTTATCGAGCTCGACCGCAGCCTCGAGCCGGTCAAGGGACACCGTCTTGGTCGCTGCAGGCAATTTCGTCTGCAAGAGATGCATCAAAGAGGATTCTTTGTCTGCCGCTGCCGGGAACTTCACTTTGGTGATCTTCGCCTGGTCAAGTGTTACGAGCCGGTTGACCTTGTCTACTTCTGTCCGCGCTTCGAGCCAGACCACCCCGTATTTTGCCGAGTTATCTTTTCCGCTCTTCAATTCGACGGCGGAATAAAGATCAATTCGATTTCCCTCCCATTTCTCCACCTGTGGTTGATAGATGATAAAACGGTCACCTTCGCTGGTGAATGTGCGTGGCCAACCCTTTTCGGCTTTACGGGCGATGTGCGCGATCCCTGTCTTGGTCGCGCTGGGTGCGTCTGGGAGTGACTGCTGCGCGATTGTCCCACTCAGCAAGACGACAGACATGACGAATATCAAACGGACTGAGGTCTTGTCGAGAGGCACGGTCCAATTCATGTGCAACATAAGTCCACGCCGAGTGCAGTTATGAGATCGATCCGGACTGGGGCTCGGCAAACGGTCATCCATCGCTGTGGGCGGGATATCAGCTGGCGAATTGCTCTCGCACGAGTGCTGCAGAGCCAATGACAGACATCAGTTCGTCCCAGGATTTTACAAACGACTTTGCGCCCTCTTCCTGAAGTTGAGCCGCTAAGCCTTCTATGTCCACGCCAGCGAGTTTGAACTGCGACAGCACGGCCTCACAGTCTCCTCCATCGGCCGGCAGAATCGATCCGAGTTCCTTACGATTCGCAAGCGCCTTCAACGTGGCTTCGGGCATGGTATTTACAGTGAATGGGGCGGCGAGGGCCTTGACATACAGAATATCGGATGCGAGTGGATCTTTGGTTCCCGTGCTTGCCCACAGTAAACGCTGCGGATGAGCCCCGGCGTTGTAGATTCGGTGCCAGCGAGGAGAACTGAGCAAATCCCGTGCCGCTTTGTAAGTGCGCATCGCAATAGCAATCCCCAGCCTATGGCTCAATTCGCGTGGGAGGTCCCCCTTTATGGCGGCGTCCCAACGACTGACAAAAACGGATGCGACTGAGCCAACATTGGGATTGAGACCAACTTCGACTCGGCGCTCGATCCCTCGAAGGAATGCCTCGGCTGCTGCCAAATAGTGGTCCTTCGAAAACAAGAGCGTGACGTTGACAGGGATTCCTTCGAAGATAGCCTCTTCGATTGCGGATAATCCTTCTTTTGTTCCTGGAATTTTGATGAGAACATTCGGGCGGTTCGCGCGGGCATGCAGTTCTTTCGCGGCTGCCAGGGTTTTGGCACTGTCGTAGGCGAGCAGTGGCGATACTTCGAGAGATACCCATCCGTCTACGCCATTTGTTCGATCATGAATTGGTCGGAACAGATCGGCGGCACGGGTAATATCTTCGAGGGCAAGTTCGAAGAAGAGGGCCTCGCCAGATTTACCCTCCGCCAATTTCTCGCGAACCGCGGCACTGTACACACGGCTGTTTCTGATCGCGTGATTAAAAATGGTGGGATTGGATGTTAATCCCGTTACCGACAGGTCGTTGATGTAGTACCTTAGCGAACCGCTATCGAGCAAGTCGCGGGTGATGTTGTCGAGCCAGATGCTTTGTCCTAAATTGCGGAGCAGCTGCGTCGCTTTCATTGGTCACCTCCATCAGTCCCGCTACCGCATGCCTGAGCGAAAATCACGTACGGGTAGTAACGGCAATTGTCAGTTACCCGGTAACTGTCGAGACTTGCTGCTACACGTTGATCGGAGCGCATGCCTAGTGCACTGGACAAGGCCCAGCCTTCCATATGTCGTTGGCATACTCTTGGATTGTTCGGTCGCTTGAGAACTTTCCGGAACTGGCAATGTTCAAAATGGCCTCGCGCGCCCAATTGTCCTGGTCGGCATACAACGCGAGCATCCGCTGGTCCACATCCAGATACGACTTCAAATCCGCCAAATGCATGTAGTGGTCCCCGTGTGCCAGTAGCGTATCGTGGAGAGCGGCGAAGACACCGGGTTCATAGCGGCTCAAGTAATCTTTGGAGATCAGGTCGAGCGCGGCACGGGTCTCGGGTTCGTTGTCATAGTGCCATCGTGGACTGTACCAAGGCCGGCTTTCGGCGACCTGCTCTGCTGTCAGGCCGAACAGGAAGAAGTTTTCCTCACCTGCTTCCTCCGCCATCTCGATTGTGGCGCCATCGCGAGTTCCGATGGTAAGAGCACCATTCATCATGAACTTCATATTGCTCGTTCCACTGGCTTCGAATCCCGCCGTCGAAATTTGTTCTGAGACATCGGTCGCGGGGATGAGCCTCTCTGCCAGCGAAACGTTGTAGTCGGGCAGAAAAACGACTTTCAGCTTGCCGTGCACCAGCGGGTCGCCGTCAATCGTAGCTGCAAGATTGTTGATGAACTTGATGATCAACTTGGCAAGTCGATACGCCGGGGCCGCCTTGCCGGCGAAGAAGAACGTCCGCGGCGCGATTGTAATATCCGGATTCTCTCGCACGCGGTTGTACAAAACGACGATTCGCAACGCATTCAGCAGTTGCCGCTTGTACTCGTGGATGCGCTTGACTTGACTGTCGAAGATCGTACTTGGGTCGACGGCCACACCGGTCGCCAATTTGAGCCAGTTCGCAAACCGCAACTTGGCTTCATACTTGGCTTTGCGGACCGCGCTACGGAATTCCTTGTCGTTGGCAAGGGGCCTGAGCTTGCTGAGTTGGCCCAGATCGGTGATCCAGCCGTCGCCAATGGCATCGGTAATGATATGGGCGAGGGCAGGATTTGAGAGCAGGAGCCAACGTCGGGGTGTTACGCCGTTCGTCTTATTATTGAAACGCTCCGGAAACATTTCCGCCAGGTCTTTGACAGTCGTGGTGCGCAGCAATTCGGAGTGAATGGCAGCGACGCCGTTGGTACTGTGGGAGCCAACAATCGCAAGATTTGCCATGCGGACCTTGCGTTGCGGCCCTTCCTCGATGACGCTTGTATTTGCTTCGCATCTTTCGTCTCCAGGAAAACGGTTACGAACCTGGTCCAGCAAGCGGCGGTTAATTTCGAGAATGATCTCTGAATGCCGCGGTAGTAGCCTGTCGAACCACGCCAGCGGCCACTTCTCCAGCGCCTCCGGAAGCAAAGTATGGTTGGTGTATGCAAGCGTGCGTTGAGTGGTGTCCCAGGCTTCGTCCCATCCCAGGTGAACTTCGTCCAACAGGAGTCGCATCAATTCGGGAACCGCCATCGCAGGATGCGTGTCGTTGAGCTGGATGGCTACTTTTTCCGGGAACTTCTTCCAATCATCGTTGTTGCGCCGAAAGCGGCGCACCAGATCGGCGAGCGATGCGGCGACAAGGAAATATTCCTGCACGAAGCGAAGTCCCTGGCCCACACCGGTTGAGTCGTCCGGATAGAGCACTCGGGTTATCGATTCGGCGGCAAGACTTTCTGCCAGGGCAGCGACAAAGTCTCCGCTACTGAATTCCTGAAAATCAAAGTAATCCGGCACAGCTGCGGCCCAGAGCCGTAAAGTATTAATCGTCTTTCCTCCGTAGCCGACGACTGGACGATCAAATGGGATGCCGATCAAAGTTGATGGTCGATCTGGTATGGCGCGCAAGCTGCCGCCATGGAGTTCGAACGAACAGTTCAGCTTGATCTCCACTGCTTCGTTCAGGCGGACGACCTCCCAGGGGTCAGCGTGACGGAGCCAGTTGTCGGGCTTCTCCACTTGCCATCCATCTTGTATGCACTGCTTGAAAATCCCGTATTCGTAACGCAGCCCATATCCCATGGCAGGAAGATGTAACGTGGCCATGGAATCGAGAAAGCAGGCAGCCAAACGGCCCAGTCCGCCGTTTCCCAGTCCGGCATCGGGTTCCTGCTCGACTAAATGCAGCCAGTCGATGTCGTGTTGCCCGATGCTCTCCCTGGCAACGGGATCAAGCAACAGGTTCGCAATGTTGTTGCTTAGCGAACGGCCAAGCAGGAACTCCATCGAGAGGTAGTAGACCCGCTTGGGATTCTCACGCGCGTACGTGTCTTCCGTGTGCAGCCACCGCTGCGAGAGTATGTCCCGGACTGAACGGGCGAACGCTTCGAACTGCATTCGGACGTCAGCAGCGGCATGATCGGCGACAAAGTCAAAGACGAGATGGCGCTCATACAGCGCATTATTCGTTCCCGAGAACTGAACTGGCCCACAACCGTACTGCTCGATGAGCCTCGAAGTATCCTGACTCGCCGTTGGCATTTCGACGACGCTAGCGGATTTGCCGGATGGCCGACCTTCAGGGCTGGTTACAGGATTTGTACTCATCGTAATGTCCCTCTTTTACTGGTCAAAGCGTGCTGGGGTTTTCAGACCCTATTTCGATCCAGACCAGGTCCATTGATCGACATCGGGGCGATCCACTCCATGTTCATAGGCATAGTTCTGACATTCAATCTGGGTATTTCGCAGAATTTCTTTTGCATGTGCGCC
>Ga0070711_100002735_pt1 | contig 10115 bp, 8 predicted proteins | sample LARL53metaG_FD_65452 | JGI IMG/M metagenome (GOLD analysis project Ga0070711, IMG submission 65452) | Corn, switchgrass and miscanthus rhizosphere microbial communities from Kellogg Biological Station, Michigan, USA - LAR L5-3 metaG | ecosystem: Host-associated > Plants > Roots > Rhizosphere ... | reverse complement strand
TGCTGATGAGGTCGTAGTTGAAATTGTATTGGGCTTCGGAGGGGAGCGCGTACATCCACGGAAAGACGACGAAGATGTAAAGAAAGGTCCACCAGCTGAGGAGCGAGACGAAATCGAGATAGCCGAGGCGAAGCTGGAGCTCGTCACGGCGGCGATGCGGCTGGAGGGCCAAGGCGGCCATCATCGGGATGCCGCGAAGGAAGAAGACGATGTCACCGCCGTACATGACGGGGGCGTGCTCGTGCTTGTAGACCTCGACGTAGGTCCAGTCGAATTCCCCGAGCATCCAGAGCGTGCAGCTCAAGGCGAGGAACATCCAGAAAATGTTGCGACGCCAGTGAGGGGTACCTGCGTTGAGCAGCAGGAAGCCGTTGGCGATTAGCGGGACGATGCACTGGACGAGATTGCCAAAGGTTGAGAGTTGTTGGCTGCCCTGGGGAAAAACAAGGGACATAGAGGCGTACGTGGCTATCGTAATGAGCCACAGGGCCAAAAATGTAAAGATGGGCCGAGAGGAAGACATGCCTTTGCTTAGGAATATTTTAGGCGGGAATGGAGCCGGGCGGCGGGCGGGTTGGGTGCGGAATGGCTTAAGGATAAAGAGAGGGGTGCTGCGAGGAGGCGCGCGAGGGCAGGAGGGGAGTGGCGAGCGGCGAGTGCCGAGTGCTTGGCGGCGCGTTATGGGACGCTGATCAGGGTGTTGGGGGCGAATTGTCGCCGGAAATGCTCCCTTGTGAGGACTTTTGGGCGTCCAGCCTAGCAGGCGTTTGGCCTTGGTGGTATCCGGGCAGCGCCGCTTTGGATCGTCCTGCGGAAGTGGCGCGAAGATGATTTGGGCGCGTTCTGGAAGGCGTTTAATGCGTCGAAGTGACTGCTTCGTGCAATACGCCGGCGTCACCACGTTCGCGGGCAACGAATTGATCGTGAATCCACGCGTAGGTCTTTTCGAGTCCTTCACGGAGCGTCGTGTCGGGTTCCCAATGAAGATAGTGCTGGATCAAGGTGTTGTCGCTATTGCGTCCGTTTACGCCTTTTGGAGCGCCGAGATCGTATTTGCGGTTGAGCCGGATGCCGGCGATGTCTTCGACAATGTCAACGAGGCCGTTGATAGAGACCGCTTCGCCCGATCCGAGGTTGATGGGTTCGTGAATTTGCGAGCGAAAGATCAGGTCGATGCCCTTGATGCAATCGTCGATAAACATGAAGCTGCGGGTCTGCTCGCCGGTACCCCAAATCTCGATTTCGTGCTTGCCTTTGAGTTTTGCTTCAACCACTTTGCGGCAAATTGCGGCGGGTGCTTTTTCGCGGCCGCCGTACCAGGTGCCCCACGGGCCGTATACGTTGTGGAAGCGGGCTACCCGGGTTTCGAGTCCGAAATCTTCTCGAAAATGGCGGCACATTCGTTCGGAGAACAATTTTTCCCAGCCGTAACCGTCTTCTGCAAGAGCGGGGTAGGCGTCTTCTTCTTTGAGTGAAACCGTGCCGAATTCCCTCTGCTTGTCAGCGTTATATACGCAGGCCGAAGAAGAATAGAAGAATCGCTGAACGCCACATTTCAGAGAAGCTTGCAGCATCTGCGTGTTGATGAGGACCGAGAGCATGCACAAGGCTTTGTTGTGCTCGATAAAGCCCATACCGCCCATGTTTGCTGCCAGATTGTAGACTTCGGTCGCGCCCTGGGAGGCTGTCTCGCAATTTTTCGCGGCGTTTAGATCCAGCGATAGATTTTCGACGTCGTCGAAGCGCTGATACCAGTGATCGACGGGCTTGATGTCCACGGCGCGAATCGAGGTAACGCCACGTTTGCGAAGGTCAGCGACCAGGGCGCCACCGATGAACCCGCCTGCGCCCGTCACGACTATTGTGGTGTTTGCGGCCGAAGCCATGCTTTTATTTAGTCAGATTAAAGTAACTGTTGACAAGATTAAAATTAAGGCGGCTCCGTGCGACGCGGTTGGATCGAAAAGCATGGGGACTGACCAACTTCGATCCTGTTTCCTTTCAGCGCCGCCGGCGCGCCAAGTAGAGGCGTCACAGTTCTGGAATGCCATTTAAGGCCGCAGCCACGCGTCGCGGTTTTCCCTAACAAAATCATCATCGTTCAGATGAGGATAAGCATTGTAAATCCGATCGATTTCCTCTCGTTGCCCTGGACTGAGAGATTCCTTGGGATTCAAACACCAGGTGCCTTCCAGCAAACCTTGGCGTCGCAAGACTTCGTGCAGGCCGGCGATGCATCCTGCGAAGTTGTTGGCGACGTCGAAGAAAGCTGCGTTGCAATCAGTGACTTGGGCGCTTTTCTCGATGAGGCTTTTCGAAACGCTTTTGTCATCGCAAGCCTCGGCCTGACACTCCTGCAATAATTCCGACGCACGTCGTGTCCAGACGGCCCAGTGACCCAGGAGACCTCCGACGATGCGGCGGCGTTCCGTTCTGCCGGCGACTCGGAAAACGTGAGGCGTGACGAGATCCATCACAATGTTGTCGTCGTTGCCGGTGTAAAGCGCAATGTCGCGTCCTGACTCGGCCACGGCCCGGACGACATCGAGCGTCTGGTAGCGATTGAACGGAGCAATCTTGATCGCCATCACATTCTCGATTGTGGCGAACTCCCGCCAAAAACGATACGACAATACGCGGCCGCCGACGGCAGGCTGCAGGTAGAAGCCAATCACGGGGAGAATTTCGGCGACGCGGCGGCAGTGAGTTAAAAGCGCATTGTCATCGGATTGCTTCAATGCGGCCAAACTCAATAGCCCAGCGCTGTAGCGCAGTTCCGCTAGCAACTCAGCTTCTTGAATGGCCTGCGGAGTCGCTCCGCATATGCCGCCGATTCGAATCAGGGGTTCGGTCCGGCGCTGGTCGGCGCGATCCATTTCTTCGGCGGCGAGTTTCAATACGGGTTCGAAAAGCCCGTGTCTTGGGTCACGGATTTCGAATTGCGTCGTGTGCACTCCCACAGCCAGGCCGCCCGCGCCAGCAGCGATGTAGTAGCGAGTAAGGGCTCTTTGACGCCGTTCGTCGAGATGACGGTTTGCGTTCAGTGCAAGGGGATGCGCGGGAATGGCCGTGCCTCGTCGCAGGACCCTATGTACTTTGGAATCGAGCTGTTTTGTCATTTATTTCGAAAAGCCTCACCGCTTTGCGATTAGAAACGCCCGGCGCGATTTTCAAAATGCGTAGGCTTGGTCGAGGTCGCTTCGCCCCGCGCAATCCAATCGGCGATCCACGTCATCAATTGCGTGGCGCTGACGCGTGGAAGGCCGAACAATGCAAAGGCCTTGCTCGCATCGCTCAGCAGGGCATCATCCGATTCCGCACCTTCGAACCGCACCGGTTTCTGGAAGATTGTTCCGAATTGCTCAGCCACGCGACGAACGCTGAGCAATTCCGGGCCTGCGATGTTGATCACAAAAGGTGGAGTCGATGCGAGGGCGAGCGCTTGCAGGCTGATTGCGCTCGCGTCTCCTTGCCATATCGCGTTGGTGTAGCCCATGGAAATCGGAACCGGCTGTCCCGCGTGGACGCACTTTGCAATGTCCACGAGGACCCCGTAGCGCATCTCGCACGCGTAGTTGAGCCGAAGGATCGATACGTTCGTCATACCCACGCGACTAAAGTGTTCGAAGATTCTTTCGCGCCCGAGGCAGCTCATCGCATATTCGCCCACGGGATTGACCGGATCCGTCTCGCGCGATCCACGCGCGGAGACTGGGCAAAGTCCATAAACGTTGCCGGTGGAAAACGCCGCGATTCTACTGTGACGGTATCTTTCGCCGATCAGCCCCGGCAAAAAACTGTTCATAGCCCAAGTCATCGATTCTTGTCCGGTGGATCCGAACTTCATGCCCGCCATGTACACGACGTTCGGTGCTTCCGGGAGTTTCGAAAGGGATGCTCGATCGAGCAGGTCGCATCGAACGGTCTCCACACCCCATGCGTGCAACTGGCGTTCGCATTGGTCTGACGAGAATCGCGAAACCCCGATGACCTTGCGCCGAATCCCTGCGTCCTCCGACGCACGCTTGGCCATACGCGCGAGCGTCGGCCCCATTTTTCCGCCCACACCCAAGATCACTATGTCGCCTTTAACGGCCGTCAATGCACGCACAGTTGCTTCGGTTGGTTCGCTCAGGAGTTCGTCCAGCTCCTCGACATCGCGAATCGATGCTTTTTGGCTTTCTGTCGCCATGTAGTCGGGTTCCCTCAGTACCGCGTATAGTCCCGATCAAAATGAACGCGCCTGATTGTACTTGAGCACCCCAAGTATCGTCAGCACCGGCCGATCTCTGATCCGTCGTAACGCAGATCAGCGTGACGCTGCGAGGTTGGCGTGATAGCGTCTAGCGGATCGATTTGCGAATTTTTATGGGAGCCACCGTTGATGCAGCTGCGCGCCATGACCAAGGCGGATATTTCTGCCGCACAGCGCCTGAAAGAGATTGCGGGTTGGAATCAGACCAAAAGCGATTGGGAGCGCTTCCTGGAAACGAGCGCGGCGGGTTGCTTTGTCGCGGAGTCGGACGGTGAAGTACGCGGCACGGCTGCGACCATTTCTTTTGAGAATCGGTTCGCGTGGGTCGGCATGGTATTGGTGGACCCGGCGTACCGCGGCCGTGGGATAGGTACGAGGCTTTTAGAGCAAACCATCAAATACCTGGACGCGATGCATGTTCCGTGTATCAAGCTCGACGCGACTCCGCAAGGAAAGCCGATCTACGAGAAACTGGGATTCTTGCCGGAATACGAAATTGAGCGATGGACACTGCGAAGAGATCCTGTTCAGGTGAACGAGCAATTTCACGCGGGCTGGCCTGCTGATCTATCTCCAAGTCTCGTGGAAGAAATCGTTGAAGCAGATCGAGAAATATTTGGGGCGGATCGCAGTGCGCTCCTGAAGTCTGTCCATCGAGAAGCGCCTGAGTTCACCTCGGGAATCTCTGCAGAGGGAAAGCTGCAAGGATATGCCCTAGGACGGAGAGGCTCGTTCGCGGATCATCTCGGCCCGTGGATGGCCAATGACGCCTCCACCGCCCGCAAGTTGTCGGAACAATTTCTCTCTCGTTCGAACCGCGACGTTTTAATCGTCGATTATTTGAAGTCGAACAACATCGCGGGACAATTGTTACGCTCTTTAGGATTTAGCTTCGTGCGCCCGCTGACGCGAATGTATCGAGGGGAAAACGCCTTTCCAGGATGCACAGAACGACTTTGCGCGATTCTAGGGCCGGAGTTCGGATGAGCGGGGCTACTCAACAACAGCGCATCTTCTACGGTTGGTGGATCGTCGCGGCAGCATTTTTGAATCTTTTCTTCGCCGTCGGCGTCATCTTCTATGGATTCCCAGTCTTCTATCCGGCGTTCGTGGAATCTTTGGGATTCACTCGCGCCCAAGTTACGCAGGGTTTTCTGTTCGGATTTCTTTTTGCCGGACTGCCGTTTGGCTTACTGGCCGGAGCGGTCATCGACCGGATCGGCGTGCGTTGGGTGATACTTTGCGGCGTGGCTCTGACTGGCGCCAGCCTGCTGCTCATGGGTTCGATTACCAAACTTTGGCAATACGAACTGCTTTGCATTATGGAAGTCCTTGGATACGTGCTGGCGGGCCCGATTTCGAACCAAGTTCTAATCACCCGATGGTTCCATTTAAGGCGGGGTCGCGCGATGGGCTACGCCTACCTCGGATTAGGTCTCGGTGGCGTAGTCTCCCCGCTCCTTGTAAATTTCCTAATACGCACAATCGGTTGGCGCCATGCGCTCGAAACTATCGGCGGTCTGATCCTCGCTATGCTTCTGCCAGTTGGGATCTGGATTACGCGTTCAAGCCCTGCCGATCTGAGTCTCTTGCCCGATGGCCTCAGCACACCCGAAACTACGGCCAGCGTTGCCGAGAATTCTGTGTCGACCTCCCAAGGAATTGCCGCCGCAATTCGAACCGCCAATTTCTGGCTCATTCTGATCGGCGCAACGTTGGTCATCGGGGCCATTGGCGCGGTCATCCAGCATCTTATTTTGTTTCTCAAAGATCAGGGTTATTCGGCGACCGCAGCTTCGCGCTTCTCCACCGCTTTGCTGGCCTCGAGTCTCGGCGGACGCGTGTTGGTGGGTTACCTGGCCGACCGCTTCCGGAAGAAAAATCTGATGGCACTTTTCTACCTGCTGATTGGTGGCTCGACTCTGATCGTCGGTGTGACGCACCACCCGATCGCGATCTGGACCTTCGCCGTGATCTTCGGTTTTTCGATGGGCGCGGACTATATGCTCATTCCACTGGTCGTAGCGGAATGCTTCGGCGCAAATTCTCTCGGCAAACTACTCGCGCTGATCATCATGGGCTACTCGCTGGGACAGTGGGGAGCACCATGGATTGCAGGAGCGATTTTCGATGCGCGCCACAGCTACGAATTGGCATGGAAAATTATGGCCGCCGCGGGTGTGCTAGGCGCCGGCTTGATTTACGCAGTGCGCGTTCTCCCGACGGAGAAAACATTGAGTCGGGCAGGCGCCTGAGCCACCTGGATTTACCTCATCCTTTGGTAGCAGCCGATATCTATTTTCCCGGCTCGCACTCGCGGCGAGCCGTCAAGGTCGAGCTCCCCAACGGGCAATCCTGTGGCGGAACCAGCGCCAATCGCAGGAGAATCCGAACTTGAATGAAAATCTTTCCTGGTTGGATCGACAAAGCGCGGATCCAGGAACACGGAGTGAACATCGTTCCCCGTTGACTGAACGTACTTGTCGAATCCGGTCAAGCTGTCGCCGGACTCAACCCACTTACTGTCATTCGCTCCTGAATCGCAGTAGTAGAGATTGTGATCGATGATTGCAGGCGGATTTTTCCTATCGACTTTCGATTTGTTCACGGCGACCAGACAACGTGAACCGGCGTAGATAGTGTTGTTCTCAAAAATATCGTCCGCCATGTTCCACTGCATCTGGAACTCGCCTGAGCCCGTTCCCGCCGTATCGTTGTCGTAGAGTGTGTTGTTGACTACCGTGCAATGGTCGGTATGCCCTCGCTCAGGGGCATAGCCGCCGATCGAAATACCTGCGGTATTGCAGTGGTAGATCAGATTGTTCCGCGCGGTGATGTAACTGGTAGCGCGGTCTTTGTGTTCGCTCGCCAGTTCGATTCCAAAATCCACGTCGTGAATAACATTCCGCTCGATCAACACTCGCGTGCCACCGTCAACGTAAATCCCGTCCGAGGATTGGTCATCGCCGTATGCCGGGTTGCCACGCGACGTAATGTTGTAAACCAAGTTCTCGCTTACAACGCCGTCGCGAGCCTGGTCGACGGCAGGGTCGGGCGCCGTGCGCTCAAACCCAATGACGTCGATTCCGATGTTGTTGTTGTCGTGGACGACGTTGCGCGTGATGCGGAAATTGGTGACGTTCCCATTCACCACGAGCGACTCGCTTGATCCGGTTTTGAGGTGATGCACCTCATTTCCGTCGATGATCAAGTCGGTGATCGGAGTCTTGGCATCAGTACCGTACACAGCGATACCAAACCCGTTGCCGCCTCTTCCCGGAGCGTCGCGGCCGTTAAATGTCTGCTCGATGTGATGGACGTTGTTCTTCAGAAGTTCGATGTGCGAGCCCGCTCCGGTAACGCTTATCCCCAACGGAGTGAGTCGATGTTCGGCGGTATGAAAGTTCCTAATTTCAAAGCCTTCGATTCTGACGTAACTCTGATTGTGAATCGTCAGAATGCCGTCTCTGCCTCTTGGGACGAAACGCGTCGCGTCCAGGATCGCCGTTTCTCCTGGATAGCTTCGGAAAGTTATGAATCCATCGCTCGAGTTGCCAGAAGCGGTGATGGTCACCAATTCTTCGTAAATTCCTCCGCGCACATTGACGGTACTGCCCGCACGAGCCTTGTCTATCGCGTGTTGAAGCGTGCGCCAAGGTGCGGCTTGGGTGCCCGAATTCGAATCATCTCCTGCTGTCGAGACGTAGAAGGAAGCGTTGGACTGGCCAGATGCTCCGGAGACACACACAAATAGCGCAAAAAGCGTTAAGAATTTCACGTTCATCTCCTATGCAAGGCACGTCGTTGGCAGAAAAGCGGTGTGCACTTATGAGTGTGGCGACGTTCCCCGAGAACTCAGGATTTTCTTCGCATTCGTTTGATAAACCTTCTGCAATATTTCGTCCGGAAGTCCGAAACCATTCAGGCTCCAGTGGTAGCTGAACATATCGGTTTCGTAGAAGTGCTCGTCCAATGTTTCGAGAATTCGGAAGGTGACCCGGTACATCGGTTTGTCGAATCCCATGTCCGTGCCGTATACCAACCGGTTGGCGTACTTCGCATAAAACTGCGATGCGAAGCGGGGGATCGGTGCTGTCTCCGCATATCGCGCGGAAATATCGGTGTACAAATTGGGGTGCCGTTCCAATACTTGGCCCAGTCGCGTCAGGTCGTAGTCGAGATTGGCGAGATGACAGGCAATGAAGGTCGTACCGGAGTGCTTCTTTACCGTGCGCTCGAGAATGTCGATCATCCCCGAATGCCCAACAATCCCGGGCTGATTGTCCAACCGCCAATTGAAGGCATTCATCAGTCCGTCGTTGGTGTTGTCCATGGCTTCGTACATCCAGATCGGATCCGCAACGTGAATGCTCACGGGCATCCCCAATTGACCACATCGATCAAAGAGAGAGTCCATGCGGCTATCGTCGGGATGCATGCCAACCGCGTTGATGGTGCTTGAGGAAAGCCCTTTCCCTTTGTCGTGAAGTTCGCCGATGCCTTGCGCGCCCGCGCTATGACATTTTTCCAGCTCGCGTACTGCTTGCGGACCGAATCCGCCTCGGTCATAGCCCGTGTAGTCGAAACCGCACCACAATTCGAAACGATCGGGATAGGCAGCGAACTTTCGACGGGTATCGGCAAATGCTTGCCCCGTCGAATCCGTAAGGACGATCGTCTTCTCGATTCCGACCTCGTCCATATTCTTCACCCACTCGCTGATTTCCTCCGGCGTCTTGGCATATGCGTGGGAGTGCATATCGATGATTGGAAATTTCGCCTTTGGAACTTCTGTAATCGGAATCTTGTATAGCGATTTCGGATGGTAATCCTTCAGCAGTATCGTCTCGGGCGACGCTTCTTTGGACTCATTCTTCCCGCCCGCCGCACCGGCATGTGAATGCTGGGGACTTTCCGCATATCGAGCGCTCCACATCGGCGTAACGCCAACTGCCAATCCCGTCGTCTTCAAAAAGGAACGGCGTTTCATGCACTCTCCTTTGTGGGTCTGTTCGGCACAAACACTTGTCTCTGATCGCTTGCCTTCTAGCCTTCAGCGAGTCTTACTGAGGAGTTGCCTCCAGCAAAAGATGCTTTGAAAAATCCGCAGACACGTGCGCGACCGGCCCCCGAACGATTCCGAAATCCTTCCCATCCACGTAGTCGACGACGTGATATGCACGATCATCCAAACCGCGCAACTCCAGCCCACCCTTCCAGTCCGCCGCATAGAACGCGTAGTACATCTTCTTGTCCTTCCGTATGACGTGCGCTTCGGGCAAATCAAAACCAATATCGTAAAGCGTGCCCAGATATTGGCCGCGCGCAAGTCCCTTTTCCCGATAAAGCTCAAGCCACTTCGTGAAGCTCTTTTCGCGGTCAGGCGTGAGGTCCGACCTTCCGTGTTTCTCGACCAGCGAAGGCAACACGAACTGCGTGCCAACAACTCCTCCAATCCCCAGCGTGGAAGCAAAATCATCGTGATTGTCGCTCAGTTCGACGTGATCGCCGAAGTAAGGCACGTCGTCGCCCATCAGGCCTTTGATCGTTTTGCCTTTAGAGCGCACTTGGAAAGAACTGGTCGGATCGGAAGCAACCGACATATTGAAATGCGGCATGGTGTAGAACGAAAAGGCTGTGCCGCAGGGGCAGAACTCCACCAGCGATCCGGGCTTAGCACTCTGTGCCGCATCATAAATTTCGCGGAAAAAATCCGGCAACGCTTCAACCGAATCCTCAGGACGTTTGTGGTGATGTGCGGGGTTGTAACAAGGGGGCACGCCGTTCATGTGCTGGCCGTCGAGTTTCAGGCCATCAAATCCCCAATCGACGAGGATCTTCCGCACCAACGCTTTGTGAT
>Ga0070711_100002734_pt1 | contig 10118 bp, 9 predicted proteins | sample LARL53metaG_FD_65452 | JGI IMG/M metagenome (GOLD analysis project Ga0070711, IMG submission 65452) | Corn, switchgrass and miscanthus rhizosphere microbial communities from Kellogg Biological Station, Michigan, USA - LAR L5-3 metaG | ecosystem: Host-associated > Plants > Roots > Rhizosphere ... | reverse complement strand
ATCGAGCGGCTGGAATAGATATCCAACCGGTGTGTAGCCACCTTTGAGAAACTCGCAGCTTGCCGCGACCGTCTCGCCTCCTGCGGGAACTGCCAGCACGATCGTATCTGCCGGACGCGCTACCTGCTGGTACGGCTCAGCAGTCACCACGATCGCGAAGCTGCGCACAGCAGACTTCGTCTTGAATTCGTACCGGCTGCCTTTGGAAGTCATTACTCCCAATTTAAACGCCTTTCCTGCTGGCGTAATGGCCCACACCACGTAGGTTTCAAACTGCGTTCCGAGGCTTCCCGGCGGGCCCAATCCGTTGGCTTGCGCCTCGATCTCGACTTCAACCTCACCCATATTCAATTTAGCCTGCCCGCTTGCGTTCGGAGCTAGTTCCGTCCCCTTGAGTATTGTTGTTATAGACCCACGAGCCGGGGGATTGATGACGTTCACAGTCTTCGTCACAAGTTGCGGTTGGAATTTAAGGTTCTGCTCCGTGGTCGCGCTCCCCGATTGTTGCGCTTGCAGAATACAAACGCTTGCCCAACACAAACTCAGCAGGAAGCCGCTCGCAATTACGTTTCGGATCGAGTTCTTCATTTCAGCTCACCGTGTCGCAGCATTGCGCGCCGAAAGTTAGGTTTCATGGCCCAACTTTTCAGCGAATATATTAACCGGAATATCCTTTGTACCCCCAGGGGTCGGCTCGCGACGTTGTGAAATGTGAGATGCGACCACACATCTACCATCCGAAAATGACAGTTGACACGTAGCCAGAAGAGTTCACCACCCTGTGAAGAACCGAGTTGTGAGGTTCTATGACCGGTGAGCTTCCGTTTCCAATCGTTTCAAAAAAGCGAAAGGGCGTTCTTACGCTGGCTGTATCACTTTTCCCCGCCCTATAAGCTACCCCTCCATTTTCTTGACGATTTACGCGGGGGTCGACTACACTTACTGGTTTGGAAACGGCTGCGTGTGCGGCCTGTGGATGGTTGTCTGCGCAAGCGGACAACGATGTGCGTGTGATGCGTGAGCGATTCGGCGAAATGCGGAGAGCGCGCGGCACGTATTACGAGCAGCGGGAAAAACGAGAAAGGGGATTGTTTTGCCAAAGAGGACATATCAGCCGCGGAAGCGACGGCGCGCGAAGACACACGGATTTCGAGTACGCATGAAGACGGTCGGCGGCCGCAAGGTGCTTGCCGCCCGCCGCAAGAAGGGACGCCATCGGCTCACACCCGAGTAAGCCGGGGGGCCTGGAGTTTCCCCGCGCGGCGCGGTTAGTGCGGCGGGGAGAGTTTGATGCCGTGTATCGCACAGGCAAGCGCCGCTCGAATTCCCACTTCACTGTATTTTTTCGCGCCAACCAACTGCCGCAAAGCCGCTTCGGCTTCAGCATCAAAAAAGCGATCGGCGGCGCGGTGGTGCGCAATCGCATCCGGCGACGGGTGCGGGAGGTCGTCCGGATCCATCGGCAAGAGATCGCGGCGGGATGGGATTTCGTAGTGCATCCGAAGAAGGCTGTGGCGCGGGCGAAGTTCGAGTTGTTGACGGCGGAGTTTTTAAAGCTGGTGCGGAGCGGGATGTGATGATGGCGAGCGTGAACGAGCGAAAGGCAGCTGGCGTTGGTCCCGGCGCGCGAGTCGGGTTGTTTGCGCTGCGATTTTACAAGGCGTATTTGTCGATCTTGTTTGCGGGGAACTGCCGGTTTACGCCCACCTGTTCGCAGTATTCGTATGAGGCGCTGGAACGGTTTGGCCTGGCGCGCGGGTCGTGGCTGACGCTGAAGCGACTGCTGCGATGCCATCCGTTTTCGGGAAAGTTTGGATTTGATCCGGTGCCGGAGTGCTGGCACGAGCACGAGGCTGCGCCGGGAAATGAGTTGTCACCATCGTTGGAAGCGCCTGGACCGGATTTCTGTACGTCTGCGGCCGGCCGTCATGAGGTTCACATTTGAGCGAGCCGGAAAAACCAAAATTTGGGCATGAAATGCGGCTGTTGGCAGCGTCGCTGCTGTCGATGGGCGTGATTTTGCTGTGGACGAAGTTTTTCGCGCCGAAGGCACCCCCACCGTCGAACCTGCCGAATCGCGGGGCGCAGAGCGCGCCGGCGACGCCGGGGAATGCGGCGATGGCGCCTGCCGCAGGCGCGGATGCGATGAAGGCGGCAGCCGGGAAGGCGAAAACGCCGGGCAAGCCGGGAGCGGGCGCAGCGTCAGCGCAGCCGGTTGCCGTGGCGGCGAAGGCGGACACGCAGGAACATGCCGTCGTCGTGGAAAACGATTTGTACCGCGTCGTGTTTTCGAATCGCGGGGCCGTGGTGAAGAGCTGGGAGCTGAAGAAATATCTGGACGATTCGAAGCCGCAGAAGGTGCTGGACGTGGTGCATCCGGAAGCGGCGCAGCAGACCGGCGGCTGGCCGTTTGCGCTGATTCTGAATGATCCGCAGCTGCAGGCGGCGGCGAACGATGGGCTGTATCAGGTGGCGCCAACGCCGGCAGCGGGGAACGACCCGGAATTTTCGTGGAGCGACGGCCATCTAGAAGTCACCAAGAAATTTCATTTCGATCATTCGTACGTCGTACGCGTCGATACGACGGTGAAGCTGGACGGCGAGCCGATGACGGCAGGGCTGGCGTGGCTCGGCGGGTTTGGCGATTTGACGGTGCAGAATCCGTCGCCGATCGATTCGACGTCGGTGTTTTACGACGAGAACGGGAAGCTAACGCTGATCGCGGCGAAGAAGCTGGATGACGCTGCGAAGGTGGGCGCGGGCGTCTGGCAGGGCGGCAAGGACTGGGCGGGCATCGAAGATCGATATTTCACGGCGGCGTTTGTGCCGGGCAACGGCGCGGCGCCGGGGACGCTGGAAGTGCGCTACTGGCGCGACTCGCGCAACGTGCAGGTCGATGGCAAGGATGCGCAGGAAGCGGTGCCGCAGATCGCGACGGCGATCACGCAGGTGGGCGGACAGTCGGCGGGGCTGCGGGTGTACGTCGGGCCAAAAGACTACGACGACCTGAAGAAGATGCGGCCACCGCTGCATTCGCTGGTGAATTTTGGCTGGCTGGAATTTATCGCGGATCCGCTGTTCCACGGGTTGAAGTGGCTGCACAACTACATCCCGAACTGGGGATGGGCGATCGTCGTGCTGACGCTCGTGATCAACATGCTGCTGTTCCCGCTGCGCATTTCGAGCTATCGCACGACGCTGAAGATGCAGCGCGTCGGGCCAGAAATCAAGCAGATCCAGGAAAAATATAAGAAGTACTCGATGCGTGATCCGCGCAAGGCGGAGATGAATAAGGAAGTGATGGCCGTGTACAGCCGGGAAGGCATCAACCCGGTGGGCGGCTGCTTCCAGATGTTTTTGCAGATGCCGATCTGGTTTGGGCTGAATTCGATGTTACGCTCGGCGATCGAAATGCGGCACGCGCGATGGTTTGGATGGATCACGGATCTTTCGGCGAAGGATCCATATTATGTGCTGCCGATCACCATGGGCTTGTCGATGTACCTGGTGTCGAAGATGACGCCCATGACATCGACCGATCCGCAGCAGCAGATGATGATGAAGGTGATGCCGATCACGATGGCGGGAATCTTCATGATCTCGCCGATTTCGAGCGGGTTGGCGGTGTATATTTTGACGAGCAGCCTGGTGGGAATTTTGCAGCAGTGGTGGCTGAACAAGCAGCATCCTGTGACGGCGGTGGTGCCGGCGGGCAAGGGCGGGAAGAACAAGAAGTGACGTTGCGTCAGGTTAGGCCGGGCTGGATTCGTCTTCTACCGATTTGCACTACGGATCGCTTCTCCTATTTGTAATTTTTCTTCGCAAGGAAATCATTCATGCCTCCAGGGTTCATCAAGGACGGGCAGCTCGACCGAGTCGCTGCGGCGGACGCACTGCGAAAATTTCTGGAGGAGACGGTGCGGACGGCCGGATTTCAGCTGAAGGTCAATGTCAGCGTGGTCGCGCCGAAGGGCGAGGATTGCGCGGCGGGCACGGGTCACGACGAGGAAGTCATCGCTGATCTTGACGGGCGCGACAAGGAGTTGTTGCTCGAGCGCGGCGCGGAACTTTTGCGTGCGCTGGAGCACTTGGCGTTTCGGGCGTTGCGGCTGGAGCCGGCGTTTCACGAGAAAATTCATCTCGACAGCGGCGGGTATCGCGCGCTGCGATTTGAAGAGCTGCGTATGACAGCGAGGGTTGCGGCCGAGCGTGTGCAGAGCTCGAAGCAATCGTTTCGGCTAAATCCGATGTCGTCGCGCGAACGGCGGATCGTGCATCTCACGCTGAAAGAGATGCCGGGCGTGCGGACCGAGAGCGTGGGCGCAGGCGAGGAGCGGCAGGTGGTGATTCATCCCGCGGATGGAGTTGCGCGGAAATAACGCCGTCGCAGGTTGCGGCGGGCTTGATTTTGGTTTTTACTTTGCTTTTCAGTGCGGCGTTCGTTGGACGGCGAAGCTCCTTCCTGCTTTTTATCCACGCGATTTGAAAATGAGAGAGCGCTTGGTGAGCCGCGGAATTACTTGCGCCAGCCTTGCGACAACACTTTTCCGTTTGCGTCGAAGCGGACTACATACGTAAACGGATCCGGGCCTTGGGAGCGAGCGTGTGGAAACCGAATGTCGGAAAATTCGACGACGGCAACGTCGCCCTCCTTGTGAAAGCGCGTGACAGGGAAGCGCGCGAACCAGAAATACGTTTCAACTTGTGGCAGGCGGCGGGAGGCGTCGATGAACGGGTTTTCGGGGGCGTTGGGGAAAAAACTGTATTCGATCGGAAACATTTCCGGGCGCGATTGGTTTGCAACGGAGGGCGAGAGATCGATCGAGACCAGAGAATTGTTGGGATCGGCGGTGGGGCTGCCGAAATTGATGCGCGTTTCATAGACGCCGTGCGGCGAGAGGATCAGGCCATCCCAATGCGCCACCGACGGCGGAAGCGGCAGGGCGCCGAGCGCTTGCACTTCGATTTGCTGCGACGCAGCAAATTGTTTCACACGCGCGAGCGCGGCGTTGTGCGCGAAGAACGCGGCGACGAGATACGCGACTGCGAGAACCAGACCCGCACGATTCCATGTTTTGCGCTGGAGGCGTAGGCCGAAGCCTCGCATCGATGGAAGAAGAAATACCGCGGCGAGAATTACGATCGTTAGGGAAATATACGTGTGAGAAATCGGCGCGCCGACAATTTGTCCAATTCCCGCAATGGCTAGCGTCGCGGTGACCGAAATAATCCAGCACGAGAGCGCGCGAGGCCGCAGGCCATCCGGCTTTGCGTAAATCCAGGCGAGCAGTTGCGGGATGAGAAGAATCGCGCTGAACGTGAAGTCGACGATGAATATCAAATCCCACGCGGGGCGCACGTACTGCAGTGGCGACCAGATCATCGTCCCAAACGACGTAACGAGGTCGAGAAAAATGTGACTGGCGATTCCGACAGCGTAAATGCCGGTCAGAGAAGCGAATGATGGCGCGTCCCAATTTCGCCAGCGAACCAGCGCGCGCGTGATGGCAGCAAGAAGCAACGCCCACAACGGCAAGCAGAACAGTGAATGCGTGATGCTGCGATGCCACGTCATGATGAGCATGTCGTTGTGCGAGAACGTGCCGCGGAACGCGTCGGCGTCGGGAAAAATTGCGCCGACCATCAGTGACCAGGTGATGATGCGGCCGCGATTCATCGGACGACGCGTGAACATTTCGTCGCCGCGAAAAATAGATTTGCCGAGTAGCGCTCCGGCGATGCCGTGGGTGATCGTGTCCATGAGTGTGAGTGGCTGGGAAAGTATACGAGCGATGCGCCGTGCGCCGGCAGGAATTCTTTGCGGCGTCAGCGAACGAAAATCAGCGGCGAGCGTTTTTGAATCACGCGGCCGATTTGTCGCGCGGCAACACCGTGACGATGAAGAGCGGCAAGTGCCGCATCAACCAATTTGCAATCAACTGCAGCGAGCAAACCTCCAGAAGTTTGCGGATCGAAAAGCAGGTTTTGATATTCGGGCGAAACGCTGTCGGCGAAACCTACGCAGTCGCCAATGAACGCGCGATTATTTTTCAGACCGCCGGAGAGATGTCCATCGCGCGAAGCTTCGAGAGCGCCGGGGAAATATTCGAACGCGGCGTGATCGATTTCGAGAGAGACCGGAGCGGCGCCGCGCGCTGGATCACCCAGCGACATTTCGCGCGCGTGACCCAGAAGGCTGAAACCCGTGACGTCGGTGACAGCGTGAACCGGGTTTAGTACATCTGAACTCGAGATGAATTCTTGCAGCGCTTGCGATGACGCGCAATTCAGAGTTGTCATTGCCTGTACCGCGGCGGAAAGCGATTGCGACGACGCGGCATTTTTTTTCAGCGCAGTCGTGATCACTCCAGTACCAAGAGGCTTCGTAAAAATCAGCGCGTCATTTGCGCGCGCGCCGACATTTCTCCACACGCGATCGGGATGAATCACACCCGTGACCGCGTAGCCGAACAACATGTCTTCATTACGAATACTGTGGCCACCGATAATGCTGCACTCCGCTTCCTGCATCTTCTCCAAACCGCCGCGAATGATCGCTTCGAGAATTTCCGAATCACCGTTCTCTGGAAATCCTACGATCGACAATGAAGAAATCGGACGACCGCCCATGGCGTAAACATCACTGAGCGCATTCGCTGCGGCGATCTGCCCGAACAGGTGCGGATCGTCGACAATCGGCGTAAAAAAGTCTACGGTCTGCACGAGAGCGAGATCTGCAGAGAGTTTGTAAATTCCAGCGTCGTCATTCGTGTCGAACCCGACGAGGACATTCGGATCGGTCTGTCTCGGGAGCTTTCGCAGTACGGCATCGAGCGTTGCGGGATTGAGCTTCGCGGCGCAGCCGGCTGCTTTCGCCATTGCAGTGAGCTTAAAGGTCATCGTCGTCGATTGTCCTTCCCGATTGGCGGACCTATTGTAAGAGATGCACGAGATCTTCGCGCCGTGATTCGACTGGAGGGGATTTCAAAATCGATCCGCCACGTTGCAAACGCGACATTGCGTTGCTTCACGTAAACGTGATTTGATCGCGCATGCCCTGGGACATCGCCGTCATTCTATTTGTGCTCTCGGTGATCGTGCCGTGGCGTGGCAGCATTCGGCTAAAGCTGTTGTTGTCGAAGCCTCACCTGGAGCCGGGACAGCGAATCTCACTCTATTTATCGACGATTGGCTTCCAATGGATTGCTGCGGCTGTGGCGGCTTGGCGGTCGTGGGCGCATGCATACTCGGCCGCTGAGCTAGGACTGGGGAGCGGATCAGGGACATCGATCATCCTCTCTGCAACGATCGCCGGATCAGCGATCCTGGGAGTGTTGCACTGGTTGAATTTTCGAAGAATGAGCGGACAGCTCGATCGAGTTCCGCGAATACGGGCGATGGCGGAGCGGATCCTTCCCCAATCCGGCCGGGAGTTGATTCCATTCCTTGGTTTGGCGCTGACGGCAGGGATTTGCGAGGAGTTCTTGTACCGCGGATTCGCAATGGCGGCGTTTGCGCGCGCAGGGTTCCCGATTTGGACGTCCGTCGTGGTATCGTCCATCCTGTTCGGCGCGGCACATCTCTATCAAGGCCGCGGTGGAGCAATCGGGACTGGCTTACTCGGGCTGTTATTCGGGACGTTCCGTTCGATACTGGGCAGTTTGATACCGGTGGCCGCTTGGCATGCGGCCGTGGATGTGGTTGCGGGCATCGCCGGGCCGCGCTATCTAATTCATAACACATCAGTTACTCGTGGTGTAATCGATTCGTGATCCTTCTTGGACTGGAGCAGTGATAGAGCGATGTCTCCCAGCGTCCCCGTCCCACCTTCTTCTGACACGATTCAACGAGCCTTGGCGGAGTTCGGCGTCCAGGTAAACGAGGTACAAGTCCAGCAAATTCAGCAATATATGAGCCTACTGCTGAAGTGGAACGAGAGTGTCAATCTCACCGCGATCCGCGATCCATTGGAGATGCTGTATCGTCACTTTTGCGAGTCAATGTGCGGGTCGACTGTGTTGAGTGTCGACGACCGTCGGCTGGCCGACCTAGGATCGGGAGGCGGCTTCCCTGGTCTGCCTCTAAAGATTATTCGACCGGAATTGGAAGTCTGCCTCATTGAATCGAATGTGAAAAAGGCCACTTTTCTGGCTGAGGCTGTGCGCGAACTCGGACTGAATGGAGCGAGAGTCCTGGTGAGTCGCTATGAGGAGCTTGGAGAGGAAATTGCGCCGCTGGATGTCGCCTGTGCGCGTGCGGTTGGCGAGTTTTCTTCGTTTTTGACGTGGGCGGCATCAAGTGTGATCCGGGCTCGAAAAGTGGTGCTTTGGATTGGTGGTAGAGACGTGGATGAGATTCGAGCGCACGAACAATGGACGTGGGCGGAGCCAGTTCATATACCGCATTCTCTCCGGCGATTCATCCTCGTCGGTTCGCGCAAAGGCGATTCGTCCGAGGCGTCCCTTTGGCTTGGGACGAGCTACCAGACGTAAAGATCGATCTCATCGGCCTTGGACGCCTATCGCGTTCACTGAAAAGCCATCGACAAAGCTGGTCTGCGAAGTCGCACGATGGCCTAATCGTGAGGCTCGTATGTTCCACGTGGAACATGAATGCAATGTTTTGGGGACGAGCTCGACCATGCCGAGGGGGAGCGTTCCACGTGAAACAAATTCATCACGCTGGGACGGGAGGCGCTCAAAGTCGGCACCTCTAACTGGCGGCCTACGATGTTTCACGTGGAACATCAGACCACGGTACAGGTCGGTCCCGCGTGGCTCTGGCATTCGACCGAGCGCCGCTCCACATAAGGCAGCGTCCAGGAAATCGAAGTATCGATCCCGGTGCAGAACCTTCTCCAGGTGCAGCCCGTCAAGATGTTTCACGTGGAACGTACCCCAAGATCTGTGAGCAGGCTACCGCCGAGGGTTTTGGGGTGTCGGCTCAGGTAAATCCAGTCCTTAGCCTTTCGCCTCCTCGGGTCCTCGATTGCCTCGAGCGTGACTCGAGATTCCAACGTTCCACGTGGAACATCAACCGGACAGTGCAGTCGATACATCATTTCTTGCACAATTGATGTGCCGGATCCCAGCGTTCCGAACTTGGGGAAAACTCCAATCGTCGGCCACCCGACGAACGGTACGATGAACCTGTTCGAGCCCAAGTCCCATCAAAATTGTTCCACGTGGAACGTGGGTTCCGTGAAATTTCCTCAATTCGTGGGATCGAATCGAACAAAACGCGAAAAAGAATCGAAACTCCTTGCATCGCGAAAAGGTGTCTGCTACGGTTTGCGCACGGGGGATTCTTGGCGAGGATTATCGCGGTTGCAAACCAAAAAGGCGGAGTAGGAAAAACCACCACTGCTGTAAACCTGGCGGCCTGCCTGGCAGCAGTCGAACAGCCGACACTTCTCGTTGATTGCGATTCCCAAGCCAACGCAACAGCCGCGATTGGCTTTCCCAAAGACCCCGCCCGCCACACTCTTTATCACACGCTCATTCTGAACGAGGCATTCGACAAGGTGGTCCAGAAATCCCAGGTCGAAGGTCTCGATGTGTTGCCCGCCGACAAAAACCTTGCTGGCGCCGCGGTTGAGCTTGTGACGGCGGAAAACCGCGAGTATCGGCTTCGCGGGATCCTCAACGGCATCAACGATCGATACAGATTTATTATTCTCGACTGCCCGCCGGCCCTCGATCTTTTGACTTTGAATGCGTTGGTTTCAGCCAATGCGGTTTTGGTGCCGATTCAGTGCGAATATCTGGCTTTAGAAGGCGTTTCGGAGCTTCTGGATACTCTGATGCGAATTCGGCGCACGCTGAACCCGAAACTAGAGATCGAAGGCATCCTGCTTACGATGTATGACGAGCGAACCACGCTTTCGCGGCAGGTCGCCACGGATTTGCGCAGTTTCTTTGGCGCTCAGGTCTTCCAGGCGCTGATTCCGCGCAATGTACGGTTGGCGGAGGCTCCGAGCTTCGGTAAGCCAATTATCTTCTATGACATTCACAGTAAAGGGGCCGAAGGCTACACCCAACTTGCTAAGGAGGTCATCCTCAATGACGAGAAACGCACTGGGCAGGGGGCTCGGAGCGCTCATTCGGGAGCCTGAACCG
>Ga0070711_100002732_pt1 | contig 10121 bp, 8 predicted proteins | sample LARL53metaG_FD_65452 | JGI IMG/M metagenome (GOLD analysis project Ga0070711, IMG submission 65452) | Corn, switchgrass and miscanthus rhizosphere microbial communities from Kellogg Biological Station, Michigan, USA - LAR L5-3 metaG | ecosystem: Host-associated > Plants > Roots > Rhizosphere ... | reverse complement strand
AGCGCCTCCCGAGCCGGAGCTCGCGCCGGCCCCTCAGCGTACGCCGGCCCCCTCCAACGGGCCGGTGTCAAAGCCCGCTTCACCGGAGCCATGGGACGCGCCATCTCGAGAGTCTCCCGCTCCCCGTTCGCGGCCGGCGCCGCCGAGCGCGCCGCCGGGCAAGGACGAGCTGCTGCGGTTCAGGGAGCGGTTGGAGCAGACCGCGGCCGAGCTGACGCGCGACTACGACGAGCTGCTCGGACGCCTAAGCTTCGCGGCCGTGCCGGCCTCCCCCGTAGTCAGTCCCACCATCTCGTTCGCCCGCGGCGCGCCGTCGCTGGACATCGTCGATGTCGAGGGGCTGCGCGAGGCCGCGGCGCGCGCGCTGGAGAGCGATCCGGGCGGGGCGACAGCCTACGGGACGTCGGTCGGATATCTGAAGCTGCGGGCGTGGATCGCCGAGAAGCACGGGGTGGCACCGGAGAATGTGATCGTGACGAACGGGTCGATGCAGGCGGACGCGTTCCTGTTCGAGCAGCTCGTGGGCGTGGGCGATGAGGTGGTCGTCGAGCGGCCGACGTATGACCGCACGCTGCTGTCGCTGCGCAAGCGCGGCGCGCGCGTGCACGCGGTGGAGCTACAGCCGGACGGCATCGACACGGACGCGCTCGGCCGCCTGCTGGAGGGTCCAACCGGGGCAAAACCAAAGCTCGCGCACGTGATCCCGAACTTTCAGAATCCCGCCGGGTACACGCTGTCTCAGGCCAAGCGCCGGGCGCTGCTATGGCTGGCCGCCGAGCACGGGTTCGTCGTGTTCGAGGACGACCCGTATGTGGAGCTGCGGTTCGAGGGCGAGCCCCTGCAGACAATGCTGTCGATGGACCCCGAGCGGGTGGTGTATGCGTCATCGTTCTCGAAGACGGTATGTCCGGGCATCAGGGTCGGGTACCTGGTCGGGCCGAAGGATCTGATCGCGGGCGTGACGGAGCTGGCGACGAACACCTACATCTCGCCAAGCATGGTCGCGCAGGCGATCGTGTACGAGTTCTGCGCCTCGGGAGCGGTGGAGCGCTCGATCGCGACGGTCAAGGCCGCGCTGGCGCAGCGCGCCGGCGCGCTGGCGCAGGCGCTGCGCAGGGAGCTGCCGGAGGCCGAGCTCGTGCCGCCCCAGGGCGGATACTTCATGTGGGTGACGCTGCCGCCGGGCACGGACGTGAGCGCCCTGCACGCGGCGGCCGCCGAGCGGGGAGTGGCGTTCGTGAAGGGCACGGACTTCGTGCTGGAGGGGGGCGAGAACACGCTGCGGCTCGCGTACTCCGGAGTCACCCCCGAGCAGATCGAAGAGGGCGTTCAGCGCCTCGCGGCTGCGTACCGCTCTCTCTGATAACACCGCTCAGCGGCCGTACTTTTGGCCCAGCACCAACTGCTCCGGCAGGGCGGTGCGTGCCGGCGGGGACGGGTCGGCGATCACCGAGACGGTCTCGGCAACAGACGGGGTCACGGCGCAGCGGCGGCCATCAGCGGTCTCGACCACGACCTCGGAGTCATCGCTCGCCGCGAGCGTACCCTCGAGGCCGGGCTCGAGGCCCGAGGCCTTGAGGTAGTGGAGCAGGTCCTCGGCCTCATTCTCGAACCGCAGCACGCGCACAGCCGCGCCGGCGGCGACGTCAGCCAGCGGCACGCCCGACAACCGCTCGCCGACGACGATCGGATGGCCGTGGGGGCAGGTCTTGGCGTCGCCGATCGCGGCGAGCATCCGTTCCTCCAATACCGGCGACATGGCGTGCTCAAGGCGCTCGGCCTCCTCGTGGACCTCGTCCCAGGGGACGCCGAGAACGTCGGTGAGAAAGCGCTCGATCAGGCGGTGTCGGCGGACAATTCCTTCGGCATGGGCCGAGCCGTCGGCGGTGAACGCGATCACGCGATCCTGACCGCGGGTGATGTAGCCGTCGCGTTCCAGGCGACCGACCATCTCGTGGACGGTGGGCGCTGACAGCTGCATCGCGCGCGAGACGTTTGCGCCGGTCATCGGCAGGCCGGCCTCCTGCAGCCAGAACAGGATCTGCAGGTACTCCTCCTCGGCGACGGTCGCGGTGTCGGTGCTCATCGTGCAGCTGATGCTAGACGACACCCGCGATCGGGCCGCGGTCCGGTCAGGCGGTGGGGATGAGATCGATATCGAAAGCGCGCCGTCCAACGCACGCGCGCGGCCGCGGTCATATCGCTCTCGTCCATCACCGCGCGCGGCCTCGGGCCTAATCAAAAAGTTGAGCAAACGCGCACTCGCGCGGGGACTTGTCCTCGCGCCAGCGGCGTAGCTTGGCGCCGTGGCGAATGCGCCCGGCCGAGATGTGGTCGAAGTCGATCTCGACGACCAGCTCGGGTCGCAGAGCGACCCACTCGAGCTCGCGTCCGGAGCTCCAGCGACTGGGGTCGGCCGAGCCGCGCTCGCCCGTCTCGTATGGGGCGAGGAAGGACACGAGCCGGCGCTTGTCCGCCGCGGTGAGACCGGAGCAGTGCCCGACTACGCGCAACTCCGACCCGTCGTACAGCCCGAGGATGAGCGCGCCGACGGTGTCGGCCTTCTTGCCGGGACGCCAGCCGACGAGCACAGCGTCAATCGTGCGGACGCGCTTGACCTTGAACATGCCAGTGCGCTTGCCGGGGTCGTATGGCGCGGAGCGCAGCTTGGCGATCGCGCCCTCGGCGTCGCGCAGCCACGCGCGCGCCCGCTCGGGGTCGGTCGTAGAGGGCATCAGCTCGACGGGCGCCTCGGCGAACGTGGCGTCGGCGAGCAGGCGCTCGAGCGCCGTACGGCGCTCGACAAACGGCGACTCCAGCAGCGAGTCGTCGCCGTGGGCGAGCAGGTCGAACGCGACGTACGTGGCGGGGGTCTCGACGGACAGCAGCTCGATGCGCGACGCGGCCGGGTGGATGCGCTGCTGCAATGCGTCGAACTGCTCGTGGCCGGATGCATCGCGGACGACGATCTCGCCGTCGAGTACATACCGGCCGGACGGGAGCTCGAGCTCGGGGAAGTAGCGGTGCAGAGGCTTGGCTGCGCGCGACTGCAGGTGCACGGAGTCTCCGTCGACGAACGCGATGCAGCGAAACCCGTCGAGCTTGATCTCGTACGCGTAGTCCTCCCCCGTAGGCAGCTCGCGGCGCGTGAGCGCGAGCGCAGGGGCGATCGGCGGGCTCAGCGGCAGGGTCATCCCGACCCGATTCTTCGCCGGCTCACTTCTTCCCCTGCCCCGAGCGCGCGCGGCTGGGCTGGACGCGACGGGGCTCGGAGCGTTGCTTGCGGAAGTGAGGCGGCCACGGCGCGTCGCCGAGGCCCTCGCGCTCGTCGCGGGCGGCCAGCTCCAGCAGGGAGTCGAGCGACGCGGGCGCGTCGTCGATGCTCGCCGATGGGTCGCCGCGCTCGCGCAGGCGGTCGGGAACCGTATCGATGCGCAACTCGGCGGGATCGACAGCGGATACCTCGTCCCACTGAAGCGGGCAGGAGACGCGCGCGTCGGGGACGGCGCGCACGGAGTAGGCGGAGGCGACGGTGCGATCGCGGGCGTTCTGGTTGTAGTCGATGAACACGCCCTCGCGCTCCTCCTTCCACCAGCGGCTGGTGGCGCGGCCGGGCATGCGGCGCTCGACCTCGCGCGCGAGCGCGAGCGCGGCGCGGCGAACCTCGCGGAAGTCCTGCTCGGGGACGATGCGCACGTAGATGTGGATACCGCGCGAGCCCGACGTCTTGGGATAGCCGCGCAGCCCGTGCTCGTCAAGAACCTCGCGCACGCCGAGCGCCACCTCGCGGACCTCGGCGAACGGAACCTCGGGGCCGGGATCGAGGTCGATGCGCAGCTCGTCGGGATGATCGAGGTCCGAGCGGCGCACGGGCCACGGGTTCCAGTCGATCACGCCGAGGTTGACGCCCCACACGAGATGGGCGCCATCGACGACGACCAGCTCGCGCGCGTGACGGCCACTGGGGAACGTGACGGTCGCGGTCTGAAGCCACTCGGGCGCGCCCTGAGGGACGCGCTTCTGGAAGAACGGCTTGCCGGTGACGCCATCCACCCAGCGCTTGAGCACGCTCGGACGCTCGCTGAGATGGCGCACGACGGCCTCCTCGCAGGTGAGGTAGTAGCGAACCAGGTCGAGCTTGGTGGTGCCGCGCTCGGGAAAGAACACCTTGCCGGGGTTTGAGACACGCAGCTCGCGGCCGCACGCCTCGATCACGACATGGTCCTGATCCTTGCCCGCGGCCTTGCTGCGGCCTTTGCGAGCTTTGTCGGAGGCTTCGCGACGACCGTTCTCGTCAGCCTCATCACGACCCTGGCCGGAAGCCATGCCTGAAAGGATGCCTGATCGTGACGCCACACACGCCCCCGATCCCGGACACGCTGCTGGTGGCGGTGTGCGCGTTCGGGGCGGACTTGCCAGCGGAGCGGGCGGCCAAGGCAATCGCCCGAGGAGTGCGCGCGGGCGGGATGCCCGAGCCGGACACGTGCCCGATCGAGGATGGGCTGCCGGCGAACTTCGATGTGCGGATGAGACGCGCGCGGGCGGTGGTCGTCGGCGAGGAGCGTCTCGATCGGCGAACGCTTGCGGGAAGCGTTGTGTTCGAGATCGCCACGCGCGCGCGCCAGGCGGGCGTGCCGGCGTATGCGGTGACGGGCGTGAACGAGCTCGACGCGTTCGACGCGCGGACCCTCGACCTGCAAGTGATCCTGGAGGCGAGCAGCCCACGCGCGCTGGGCGCGGCGGGGCGCAAGCTCGCGCGGTTGGTCTGACTACGGAGAGCCGTCGGCCTACGGGGAGCCGTCGGCCAGCGCCGCGGCGACCTCGTACACCAGGCGCGTGGTCGATGCCACGGTGCCGTAGTCGAGGTTCGCGGGTATGTCGGTCGGCAGGTGGTAGTTGGCGGGGCTGCGCCAGTCGGTCATCGAGACGAATGTCGCAGTGGGATAGCCGGCGCGGCTGGGGATGACGCTGTCGGTCGAGGCGCGCGCGCGATAGCCACGATGCAAGGGGATGTCGAGCGTCCGCGCGCGTTCCTCGAACAGGTCGCGCAGCCACGGACCCGTGTACTCCTCCATGCGCACAGGTCCCTCGGCCTCCAGCAGCACGAGGTGGGGCGAGCCGACCGTGTCGAGGTTGACGAAGCGGGTGGTGGCGGGGTCGAGCTCGTGGCGGTGGCGAGCGACGAACGCGCGGATGCCGTCCTGGAGGGTCTCCTCGGCGCCGCAGGAGACGAGCAGCACGCGCAGGCCGGGGATCGGTCGCGCGCGCAGGAGCTCGGCGAGCGCGACGAGACAGGCGACGCCAGAGAGGTTGTCGTTGGCGCCGGTGACCGTCTCGCTGCGCCAGAGGTCGGCGACGAGCGCCGTGCCGAGCGCCCCCAGTAGCAGCCCCGCGCGCATTGGGCGACGACGGCCGGTGAGCGCGCCAAGCAGCGTGGCGAACGGTCCGGACAGCCCGAACCACCACTGCGGGGGCGGCGTCTTGAAGCGTTCGATCACCTGGGGAGCACGTTCGTAGAGCTTGCGCTGGAGGGTCTGGTCGAAGACCATCCCGGTCTGGGGGGCGTCGTGGTGGGCGATCACGACCAGCGTGACGGGCGCGTCGTGCTCGCCGGCGCGCGCGATCAGGTTGACCGTGCTGCGACGGCGGCGGACGAGGCGGCGCAGGATGCGCGGGCCGTTGTCAGCCTCGTCGACGATCCCGGCGAACGTCGCGGCGGCGAGCAGCGCGCTGAGCAGGCGACGCCCGCGCAGGCCCAGCAGGGCGGCGAGGAGACCGGCGAGACCGAGGCCGGTGACGGTCGGCGGGAATGTGCCCCAGGAGGGCTCGTCCTCCAGCTGAGCCTCGACTCCCGCGACTGAGCTCAGGCGCTCGTGCAGCCACTCGGCCGCGGCACGCTCACCCGGCGAGCAGGGCGCGCGATCGAGCCGGGCGAGCGTCTCGACGACCTCGCGCAGGGTCTGCTCGATCCCGGCCGCAGGGGGAAGATCGGAGGTCACGGGTATGGATGACGTGGTCGAGCTCATCGCGCGGACCCGCGGCGTCGGATGGGCAGCGAGGAGCAGATCACAGAAAGCATTGTGCCTCACCACGGTATGTAGCAACCTCCTCGACGATGCGATCGCCGGCGAGCAGGTGCAGCGCCCCGAAGCGCTCGCACAGCTCACCGGCCTTGGCGTGGCGCAGCCAGACGCGATCGCCCACCGCGAGACCGTCGGCGGCGGGGCCGAGCAGCGGCGTCTGCACCTCGCCGGCGCCCTCCTGGCGATCCAGGCGCAGGCCGGCGGGTAGATGCGGCGCGGGCAGACGGGCGGCGTCGGCGGGACCGGAGGCGAGATAGCCGCCGCCGAGCACGGTCGCCACGCCCCGCCCGGGGCGGCGCACGACCGGTAGCGCGAACAGCGCAGCAGGACGGGGCTGGAACGCGCGATAGGCGTCGAACAGCGTCGGGCCGTACAGCCCCGAGCCGGCGGTGAGCTCGGTGACCGCAGGCTCGCGCGCGGTCAGGTGCAGGCTGCCGGTGCCGCCTCCGTTGACGAGCTCGAGCGGGGCGAGCTCGCGCACGGCGGCCACGGCCTCGGCGCGACGAACGGCCAGCTCGCGCACGGACAGCGACTGGAGCGCGCGGATCGCCAGCGCGCGGAGCGGACGGCCGGGCGGCGTGTCGCCGAGACCGGCTGTCTGTGACTCGTAGGACATGATCCCGACGAGCTCGAGGCCGTCGCGAGCGAGGATCGCGCGGGCGAGCGCGGCGGCCTGTGCGGGCGTATGCACGGGGGAGCGCTTGGCGCCCACGACGATGCGTCCGCCGAGCGCGCGGTAGCCGGCGTCCAGGTCGATGCACACGCGTACGGGCGGGGCGAGCGGATCGCCCTGAGCGACGCCGGCTTGATCGATCAGGTCGAGCTGAGCGACATCGTCGACCATCACCGTGACACGCGCATGCGGGTGTTCGGCCGGGAGCCTGATCAGATCGCGCAGCGCGGCGCGGTCGACCGTGGGGTAGGCGACGAGAATGTCCTCGAACCCATGATGGGCGAGCCACAGCGCCTCGGGCAGGGTGAACGCGAATGTGCCGTTGAATCCGTCCCGCGCAAGCACGCGCTCCTGCAGCGAGCGGCAGCGCAGCGACTTGCTCGCCAGCCGGATCGGTCGCGGCGCGGCGCGGCGTTCCAGGTCGGCTGCGTTATGCCATAGCGCGTCGAGGTCCACGAGCGCGAACGGGGGGTCCAGGTCGGCCGTGGCCCGTTCCAGGCGTAGGAGGTCATGTGGAGCGTTATTTTGGGCCGCATCCGCGCGGGTCGGTTGGGCAGTAGGGCCGTGGGCGCGGGGCATCCCGCCCCGCTCCGGCACGCGCGACTCGGACAGAGCGCTCACGGGGCGCCCACCGGACCGAGCACACGCTCGGTCCAAGCGTTGGCGAACAGGCCATGTGGGTCAAGGCGCGCGCGGACGGCCTGAAACCTATCCCAGTCGGGGTACCGCGGGCGCAGCGTGGCGGCGGTCTGGTGGTGGCGCTTGCCCCAGTGGGGGCGGCCGCCGAGCTCATCCATGATCGCCTCAACCGCGCGGAAGTACGGCTCGTAGGCCATGCGCTCGAACATGTGCACGGCGACGAACCCGCTGTCGCGCCCGGATGCGGTTGAGATGAGCGCGTCGTCGGCGGCCACCGCGCGAACCTCGATTGGGAACGGCACGGCATACCCGCGCTCGGGGACCATCGCCAGCACGCGGCGGACGGCCTCGGGGGTGGCGGCGCGGGGGAGCGCGTACTCCATCTCGGTGAACCGCACCAGGCGGGGGCTGGCGAAGATGCGATCAGAGCGATCAACGCGCCTGGTGGAGCCGGCGAGGCGCGTGACGAGGCGGTTGATCTGGGGGATGCGCGCGGGGAAGCGCCGGCCGGCGCGGCAGCACAGACCGAACGTGTGGTTGGTGAGCAGGACGTCGTTGGCGTACGCGGCGAGTCGCCCACGCGGGCGAGGCTCCTCGTCGGTGCGGTTGTTCGTGCGCGTGAGGGCCGTGTTGGCGTGCGGAAACACGTACAGCTCGAAGTGATCGTTGGCGAGCGCCAGCTCCTCGAGCCGATCGAGCGTGTCCGCGAGCGGGCGGGGCGCATCGACGCCGCGCAGCGTGAACGAGGGCACGCAGCGGAGCGTGACCTCGGCGATCACGCCGAGCGCACCGAGCGAGACGCGCGCGGCGCGGAACACGTCGGGATCGGCGTCATCGGGCGCGCAGCGCAGGGTCGAGCCGTCGGCGAGCACGAGCATGAGCTCGGCCACCTGGGCGGAGAGGTTGGGCAGGCGCGCGCCGGTTCCGTGCGTGGCGGTGGAGATCGCGCCGGCGATCGACTGGGAGTCGATGTCGCCGAGGTTCTCCATGGCGAGCCCGTGCTCGGCCAGGCGCGCGCTGAGCTCACGGATCGTGATGCCGGCCTGGACGCGCACGAGCCCGGAGGAGCGATCGACGTCGAGCACGCGCGTGAGCCGATCCAGGCGCAGCTGGACGCCGTCGGTGAGGGCGATATCGCTAAAGGAGTGTCCCGCGCCCACCACGCGTACGCGGTGGTCTTGGGCCGCAGCCCGACCGATGGCCGCGGCGATCTCCTCGGTCGATTCGGGGGTCTCGACAGCCGCGGGACGGCAGCGCTGATCGCCCGCCCAGTTGCGCCATTCCCGGGCACGGGACGGCGGCCGGTCCACTCCCCGAGCTCCCCGGGGCACCGACGGGGTCGTGGTCGTGGAGGTGTTACTGGGCTCGCTCATCAGATGCGAGCCTACTCCGAGACCGGTCTCGCATGTCTCGCGCTGGCGACCTGCGCGCTCTGAGTCACAGCCAGCGGGAGCTCTGGCTGCGTATCCATGTTCGAGCCGGCTTCTCAACAAATAGGTGAAGTGCAATAGCTATACAGAGAATGGCCAGCAGAACCGGTATCTCCCTGGGGATACTGGTTTGGAATCCGGCTAGGCCCGGATAACCAAGGAGTTGCTGATGGCAAAGATAGAATGCGTAGGATGCCTCGCCGAGAAGGATGAATACGGGCAGTGAAAGCAGTCGGCTGAAGGCGCTTGCAGGGGCAAGGGCCAGCCCACCGATAACCGCGATGCAGGGTACGACGTAGGCGAGATCCCAGCTCGACGCGGTGAACAGCAAGCCCGGCAAGAACATTAGCCCGACGATGACAACACAGCCAGTTGCTGCTAGGAGGCCGCCCGCTCGCACGGTCCGTGGTCGATCGCGCAAGTCGAGGTAGGCCAGCGCGGCGAGCGCCCCCAGCACAAAGTCGCCGAGTCGTGTCACTGGTGTCCGATATAGCCAGCGGTGGTCCGAGGCCGGAGAGTTCCACGGGAGGTCGCTAGCGCCCGTTACGACGAAGGCAATAACGAGCAGCAGCATCACCGCCAGGACGAGAAGCCCGAGGGCTGCCATAGCCCGCGTCGATCGTATACGTACCAGCGCTACGATGACGATGGGAAAGCAGGCGTAGAGGAAGAGCTCAACTGAGACCGACCAAGCCGGGGCGTTGAAGGCAAGAGCTTCACTGTCGTGAGGGGCCCAAGCTTGGATCATGAGTACGTGGTCGAGCCATCCGCGGGTCGAGGCGCCTTGCAGCTCTAGCCGCGCGATGATTACTACCAGTATCAGCAGATACAGGGGATATATCCGCGCGAAGCGGGCAACCGCATACTTCCCGACGGCACGAGGACTGAGGCGTTGCAGGCGGTCGCGGTAGTTCACCGTCAAGATGAACCCAGAGAGGGCGAAGAACAGCGTAACGCCCATGTAGCCAGACGCCATAAAGGTCCGCACAGGCCCGGGTGCTTCTCGCGGTACTGGGATATGGCTGAGATATACAACAAGCGCGGCGAGGATCCGCAGTCCCGTGAGGGAGTGCAGTTGATATGTATGACCACGTAACTCGGCGACGAGAGAGATCGTCGATGTCTGCTCTCTCGACACCAAAGCGTCTCGACCCCGCGACACCTGAATCATCCGAAATGTATCTGACTGCTGGTGGCGCTGACGACGTGCCAGACGACGGCCGTGAATGCCAGGGACGCGATGGAGAGAATTGTTAGTGTGCGAAAACGCGACAGACCGGCGTCGCGTGGCCCGAT
>Ga0070711_100002730_pt1 | contig 10124 bp, 8 predicted proteins | sample LARL53metaG_FD_65452 | JGI IMG/M metagenome (GOLD analysis project Ga0070711, IMG submission 65452) | Corn, switchgrass and miscanthus rhizosphere microbial communities from Kellogg Biological Station, Michigan, USA - LAR L5-3 metaG | ecosystem: Host-associated > Plants > Roots > Rhizosphere ... | reverse complement strand
TACTGCGGCAGGATGAGCGGCCGCCGCGGCGGCTGGTTGAAGTCGAAGGCCGAGGCCAGGTTGCCGAGGATGGGCACGTCCTCGCGGACGGTGGGCCGCGAGTCGGGCCGGCCGTCTGTGCGCGGGTCGAGCCGCTGACCGCCCAGGAAGTCGTCCTCGATGAACTTGTTGTAGGCGTCGAAGGACAGCACCTGATGATCGACGACCCCGCGCCTGGCGTAGGGGCTGATGACCAGGCCCGGCACCCGCAGCCCGTAGCCGGCGGCGTCCACCCGCGGCGGCCTGACGTCGTCGTAGAAGCCGCCCCAATCGTCCCAGGCCAGGAAGATCGCGCTGCTCGACCAGTCGGGGCTTCGCATCACGGCGTCGATCAGCCGCGTCACCCAGGCCTCGCCGGTGCGGATGTTGGCCGGCGGATGCTCGCTCTCGTCCTGGTTGGGGACGATCCAGGAGACCTTGGGCAGCGTCCCGCGGCGGGCGTCGTCGAAGAACCTGGAGGAGTTGACGACGTCGCTGATCTGGCCGTCGTGCTGCACCGTCTCGAACCCCGGCAGCGGGTTCCAGATGCTGGGCGTGCCGGCGGCGAGCGGCTCCGCCTTGCAGGTGACGGCGCCGTTCTCGCAGTCCGGCTGCCGACCCTTGCTGACGTAGTAGCGCCAGCTGACATGCGCCCGGTGCAGTAGATAGGTCATGTCGGTCCAGGCCCAGGGACGTCGCGGACCGCGAAGCACACCGGGGCGTCGCGACCGGGGCGCGCCGAGCGCGGTGTGGCAGCTGATCGGCGAGCGTGTCTTGCAGACGGCCGACCAGCCCGAGACGAGGTAGAGGTGCGAGGGCAGGCTCCAGCCCAGGTTCGACTCGAACAGGTGGTCGAGCAGCACGTAGTGGCGGGCGAGCGCCCAGTAGTTGGGGATCTCCGCGGCGGTGTGGTAGCCCATGACGTCGGGGTGACGTCGCGAGAGTTCGCAGATCTTGGCGTCCGGCACGTCCCGCAGGCAGTCGGGGCTCGCGTCTTCGGCGCTGCGCAGGAAGCCGTCCATGCGGCCGCCGTCGATGTCCCGCAGGGCCTGGGTGTACCCGTGCGGGCCGCCGTAGTTGACCAGGTGGTGGTCGTGGTAGGGGCGCCGGCAGCCTCCCCGCGGGTCGGGGATGCAGACGGTGGGCACGCCATGCCGCATGGGGATCCCGTCGGCGCCGGGGTACGTGCCGAAGTAGGAGTCGAAGGAGCGGTTCTCCTGCATGATGATGATCACGTGGCGGATCTTGTGGATCCCGGGCGGGATCACGACCGGCGCCGTCTGGGGCGGGGTGCGTACGCCGGGCGGCCCTTCGGCGGCGCTGCTGGCGGCGCACGCACACGCCACCACCGCCACCACCATGACCGCTGAGAGCCATCCGACCCTGAGCATCGCCTGCACGATCAACGACCGGGGTGGGAAAATTCTTGACGGTAAACGGCGCCGCGAGGGCCGTTGGCGCTACCGCACGCGGGTATAGCTGAGCGCGAAGTCGTGCTCCCAGTGCGACCCGCCGTCGATCGTGTTGCCATCGTCGGCGAAGGTTCCGCTGTAGCGCTGGCAGAAGTCGGGCGCGTCAGCGAATCGCTCGAGCGTCCACAACCGGTCGGCGAATGTCATCCGACAGAGGCGGACGACGTCGCGGGAGTCGAAGTCGTGCTGCTCGAGTCTGGCCCCGTCAGCTCGCCAGCCGACCGGCCGTAGCCGCGGAGCGTCGCGGCAGCACGCCTGAGCGCTCGCCGTCGTGGGCTGACGGCCGGAGGCTGCCGGCGCAAACCGGCATGAGCGCTCACTGCGTGCCTGGCCTGGCACGTCGAGCGTTGCAGGAGACCAGGTACCTCGACCGTACCAGCCGCAGGTTCGCCTGTGTAGCCCGTATTGCAAACTTCACCACATTGTCACCATTCCTGCGGGGACGCGCGCGCCCGTTAACGGCGACGCACCGTTCGCCCGGACTATTCTCCGGGCCGTGGGGAGGTAGACGTTGGCGACAACCGAGAAGATCGAGACGCCGCGGATCCCGGTCAGCGCCACCTATCACGGGGTGACGGTCACCGAGGACTACCGCTGGCTGGAGGATGCGGGGTCCGACGCGACGAAGGCATGGACGGCGGCCCAGAACGCGCAGGCGAGCGCGTTTCTGGAGAGCCGGCCGTCCTACGACGCGGTGCGGCGGCGCGCCGCGGAGCTGGTCAAGGCCGAGTCGGTGGCCTGGGGGCGCGGCAGCTACGGGGAGACCTTCGAGGGGCCGCAGCGGGCGGGGCAGGTGTACTTCGTGCTCAAGCGCGAGCCGCCCCGGCAGCAGCCGTTCCTGGTCGCGCTGGCCGATCTCGCCGCCGCCGGCGGCGCCCGCATCGTCGTCGACCCGAATGCGATCGACGACAGCGGTGCCACCACAATCGACTGGTTCGTCCCGTCTCCGGACGGCCGCCTGGTTGCCGTCTCCCTGTCCTCGCACGGCACCGAGGACGGCACCCTGCACCTGTTCGAAGCCGACTCCGGCGACCTGGTCGACGTGAAGATTCCCCGCGTTCAGGGCGGCACCGCCGGCGGATCGCTGGCATGGACGGGCGACTCGTCGGGGTTCTGGTATACGCGCGGGCCGTCGGCGGGCGAGCGCCCAGACGAGGAGCTGCCGTTCTTCCAGGAGGTCTGGCACCACGCCATCGGCGAGCCGCTCGGACGCGACCGCCCCGACCAGCCGGGTCCGCTGGCCGACCCCAGGATCGTCGAGCATTTCCTCGGTGCCTCACCGGACGGGCGGTGGGCGATCGACCAGACCCAGAAGGGCGACGGCGGCGAGTGGCAGATCTTCCTCCGCCGGCAGCGTGGCGGCGACTGGTGGCAGGTCGCGGACATCGCGGACAAGTGCAGTGGAGCGGTGTTCGGCGGCGACGCGCTCTATCTGCTGTCGCGCGCCGGGTCAGCCCGCGGCCAGGTGCTGCGGCTCCCGCTCGGCGATGGCGTGACCGTGGCTGCGGCGGACTGCGTCGTCCCGGCCGGCGAGGTGACCATCGAGAGCATTGCGGCGACTGCGTCCCGGCTCTGGCTGGTCGACATCGACGGCGGCCCCTCCGGCCTGCGCGTCTGCGACGGCGACGGCGGCGACCTGAGCCGGATCGACCTCCCGCCGGTGTCGGCGATCGAGAGCCTGGGCGCGCAGGGGGACGAGGTCGTCTACGCGGTCCAGTCGTTCACGCGGCCGCGTGTCTGGTGGCGGGCCGGCGACGATGCCGCCCCTCGGCCGACGGCGCTTGCCGACGAGACGCCGTTCGACCTCTCCTCCTATGAGGTGCGGCGGGAGTTCGCAACCTCCGCGGACGGGACCCGCGTGCCGATGAGCGTCCTGTCGGCTCCCGGTACGCCCCGCGACGGCTCGGCGCCCGCACTGCTCAACGGCTACGGCGGCTTCGGTATCTCGCTCAAACCGCGCTTCGATCCGACCCACCTCATATGGCTGGAGCAGGGTGGCGTGTTCGCGGTCGCCAATCTGCGCGGTGGCGGTGAGTACGGCGAGGAGTGGCATCACGCCGGCCGGCTGGCGGGGAAGCAGCACGTGTTCGACGACTTCGCTGCCTGTGCCCGCCACCTGGTCGACTCGGGCGTCACGAGCCGGCAGCGGCTGGCCATTCTCGGCGGCTCCAACGGCGGCCTGCTGATGGGGGCGGTACTGACCCAGGATCCCGAGATCGCCCGGGCGGTCGTGGCCGCGGTGCCGGTCATGGACATGCTGCGCGGGGAGCTCCACCCGAACGGCGCCTTCGTCGCCACCGAGCTGGGGACGGTCGAGGACGCGGAGCAGTTTCAGGCCCTGCTCGCCTACTCGCCGTACCACAACGTCGAGGACGGGGTCTCCTATCCGGCGACGCTGCTCACCGGCGGCGAGTTCGACCCCCGAGTCGACGCCTACCACCCCAAGAAGATGGCGGCCCGGCTGCAGGCAGCGACCTCGGGCGACGAGCCGATCCTGCTCCGTATCCAGGCCGGCGGCCACGGGATCGGAAGCTCGCTCGACGAGGCCGTCCGCGAGCTGACCGACATCTACACGTTCATCTTCGACCGGCTCGGTCTGGAGTACCGGTCGCCGTGATCGCGCTGGTCACCGGGGCCGGCCGCGGCATCGGAGCGAACATCGCCCGGACACTGGCAGCCGACGGCTGGGACGTCGTTGCCGCCGCACGCACGCGCGAGCAGGTCGACGCGGTTGCCGACGAGATCGGCGGGCGGGCGGTCGCACTCGATGTCACCGACCGCGGGGCGGTCGAGCGGATGGTCGCCGAGGCGGGGCCGATCGGTCTGCTCGTCGCCAACGCCGGCATCGGCGCCCCGGACGGCGCCACCTGGGAGGTCGAGCCGGAGGAGTGGTGGCGGACGCTCGAGGTGAACGTGCTCGGCGTCCACCTGTGCTGTCGCGCCGTCATCCCCGGGATGCTCGAGCGCGGCGCCGGGAGGATCGTGATCACCGGCAGCGGCGCCGCCTACCTGCCCAACCAGCGGTCGACCGCCTACCCGACGAGCAAGGCAGCGGTCTGCCGCTATGGCGAGACGCTCGCCGGCGAGCTCGCCGGCCGGATCCCGGTCTTCTTCTTCAGCCCGGGTCTGGTGCACACCAACCTGACCGGCGACCTGGGTGACGACGCGCCCTGGACACCGCCGGAGCTGGCCCCGCGATTGGTGGCAGCGCTGGCCAGCGGCCGCTACGACGACCTGGCAGGCCGCTACCTACACGCCGAGCACGACGACATCGACGACCTGCTGTCACGAATCGACGACATCCGCGAACGCGATCTGCAAACGATCCGGCTTCGGCGCTCGTAGGGCCCTCGAACTCGCGCTAGCGGCACCCCCGAAGCCGCTGACTAGCCCGGGTCGCTGAGACTCCAGGCGGCGCGGCGGAACGCTCCAATCCTCTCCCCACGGGCGGACCGGATCATGGCTCCGGCAAAAAGCCGGAGGAGGCAGCGACATGAGTGACATCGACGGTCGGAACGTGCTTGCAGGCGAGGGCGCGCGGACGCGCGTTTCGCCGGCGCTCAGCCGGGTGCCGGAAATCACCCTCATCTTCTGGGTGATCAAGGTGCTCACAACCGGCATGGGCGAGGCCACCTCGGACTACCTCGTGCACGCGATCCCGCCGCCGGTGGCAGTCATGATCGGCGCCGTCGCCTTCGCCGGCGCCCTCCGGCTGCAATTCCGGGCCGGCCGCTACGTGCCCTGGGTGTACTGGCTCGCGGTGGTGATGGTGGCGGTGTTCGGGACGATGGCGGCCGACGCGCTGCACGTCGGGCTGCACGTGCCGTACGCGGTGTCGACCGTGCTCTTCGCCGTGTCGCTGGCAGTCGTGTTCGTGCTCTGGCGGCGGAGCGAAGGGACGCTCTCCATCCACAGTATCGTCACGAGGCGTCGCGAGTGCTTCTACTGGGCGACCGTGATGGCCACGTTCGCACTGGGCACGGCTGCAGGGGACTTCAGCGCCCGAACGCTCGGCCTGGGCTGGCTCGGCTCGTCCTTCTTCTTTGCCGGCGTGATGGCGATTCCGCTGATCGGTTGGTGGCGGTTCTCGATGAACCCGATCTTCGCGTTCTGGTTCGCCTACATCGTGACGCGGCCGCTCGGGGCGTCGATCGCCGACTGGCTCGGCCTCCCGCCCTCGCTGGGCGGTGTCGGGCTCGGGCGCGGCGTCGTCAGCCTCAGCCTGACCGCCCTGATCGCGCTGCTGGTCGGCTACCTGACGCTCCGGGAGCGGAGCAGCCGGGCGCCCCATCCGACGCTGGCGACCGGCGAGTCGGTGGGGGAGACCACGGGCTGATCGTCGGCTCCGCCGCCACGCGTCAGCGCGGGACGAGCACGAGCTCGGAGTCGTCCGGCCCGTTGCGCACCGACCAGCTGCCGCTGTCCGGATAGCAGACGTTCAGCGGCCGCCCGGTCGTCGAGATGCAAAGGACACGCGCGGCATGGTTTTCGCGGCTGATCAGCTGATGGGCTCCCGCCGGCCCTTCCGGAAAGCACACCAGGTCATCCACCTGCAGCGTGTCCTCGCCCTCGGGGTGGCGGAGCGTCGGCCTTCCGGCCAGCACCAGTGCCCACTCCTCACCGCCGTACGCATACTGGTATTCCCCCGAGTCCTGGCCGGGATCCAGCTCGCGCACGGTCGCATCGAGTTGCTCGGCTGCCAGATCCGGCGTCAGACTGAGTCTCGAACGCCCGTCCAGCGCCACGGTTCGCGCGTTCACCAGTGGTGGGCTCGGTGTCGCCGGCTCGCGTGGTACATCGACCGGATCCGACGGCTCCGCGCCGCCCTCGCCGTGCCAGTAGTCGACCGCCGCACCCCGCGGCAGTATCAGGACACCGGCCTCACCGGTGGCGACGGCGAGCTTGTCGGAGTCGGGGTAGACGGCGATGTACGGCCCGGGCGCATCCGTCGAGAAGACAATGAACCGTCCCGGCCCGCGGACCGTGTGCGCACCGCGCTGGCCGGCCGGGAAGCTGACCAGGTCTCCGCGCTCCAGAGCCCGTTCACCGCCGCCGTCTCGCAGCACCGGCGCGCCCGAGATCACGTACATCCACTCCTCGAATGCGTGGTGGTAGTGGTAGGGCCAGATCGGGCGGTCGGCCGCCGCCTCGTAGACGGCAGCGCCGATGCGGCCGGCACCGATCCGCTGCCCGATGGACGCAGCCCGGTGGTGGAATCCGGGCCGATCGAGCGACTCGTCAAGCTGGCAGGTGCGCACGTTCACGGATCGCGACACGCTCATCGGGCCAGTCTACGGCCGGGCGGCGGCGTGCTCGTCAACAGCCTTACAACAGACGGGGTGTACACCCTTGAGATTGTGATCCCAGCGACGCCGACGATTGGGGTGGCTGCCGAGCCTGGAGTCGGCGCCTAGGTATGGGCACCTCGCTGTCGGCCCTGGTAGTCCTGCTGCCGGCGGCGAGTGTGGTGGTCGCGTCGCTCGTGTGTGGGGCGATCCTGGCGCGCGGCGACAACCTGGCCGAGAGCCGCCGCAGGCTGCGCCGGATGGCGCTGGCGACACGCTCCCGCGCGGTGTCCGGGAACGGCGCCGGGGCGGCAAACGGCACGCCGCGCTCCGGTCAGTCGGTGGCCCGCCGCTGGCTGCCCTACTGGCTGTTCGCGCTCCTTCCCCTGTGGTGGCTGGCGGGGCTGTCGTTCTTCCAGTGGCCACTGATCGTGGCGCCGCTCGTCTACCCGCTCTGCCGGGCGACCGGCGTGCGGGCTCCGCGGCGCTTCGGACTGTGGCTTGCCTTCCTGCTCATGACCGTTGTCTCGGCCACCCAGCTCAGCAGCGGCTCGCGGGTGGTGGCGTGGACGTGGCGGGAGTCGTTCTACGTCGCCTCGACCGTCCTCTTCCTCTTCATCTACAACTCGTCGGAGCGGCGGTTGCCGACGCGGGCGCTGGTGAACGCGCTGGCGGCATTCTGGGTGATGATCGTGATCGGGGGCTGGTTCGGCGTCCTCTTCCCGTCGGTGTCGCTGGCCAGCCCGGCGGAGCACATCTTCCCGAAGAGCCTCCTCCACAACACCTACTTCTACTCGCACGTCCACCTGCAGTTCGCCGAGGTGCAGCATTTCCTCGGCTTCAAGGAGGGACGGCCCCAGGCGTTCTTTGCCTACACGAACGCGTGGGGGTCGACGTTCGCCATGACCATGCCGTTCGCGCTCGGGGCACTGACGCTCTCGCCGTCGGTCGTCTGGCGGCGCGTTCTCATGATCGCGCTGGCGGCCTCGGTCGTGCCCGGGGTGTTCTCGCTCGACCGCGGCATGTGGCTCTCGCTGGGGCTCGGCATCGCCTACGCGACCGTCCGGCTTGCGGGTCGCCACGATATGCGGCGGGTCGTCCAGATCGTGACCATCGTCGCCCTGACCGTGGTGCTGATCGTGGTTTCGCCGCTGGGCGGGCTGATCGCAGGCCGGTTCAGTCACAAGACCGGTGACACCAGCAGGCTGGCTCGCGACCAGGCCGCCCAGGCTCAGGTGACTGCGAACCCGATCCTCGGGTACGGCGCGCCCAACCAGGCCACCCAGGTGACCCATACCAGCAAGTCGGTGGGCACCGAGAGCGAGATCTTCCTGCTCCTCTATAGCCATGGCGTCCCGGGGCTCTTCTTCTGCGCAGCCTGGCTTGCCTACACCGTGTTCCGCTCCGGCCGGCGGCGACCGCGCGACCCGCCCGTGATGCTGTGGATCCACGTCGCGCTGCTGATCGCCTGCATCCAGGCGCCCTACTATGAGCTCACCGAGCGGATGCCGATCATCCTCGCCGCGGCGGCGTTGCTGTACCGGCGGATCGCGCAGGCGGAGGCCGAGGTTCCGGCTCCGGCCCGCCAGGCGCGCCCGGTGCCCCCGGCCGCCGCCGCACCCACCGCCGTTCCCCAGCGCGTCTGACAGCGGCGTGCTTGTATATCGCCGATGGCGGGGGCGAAACAGCGGACGGCGATCGTCTTCGGGGCGCGCAACCTGGGCCGGGCGGTGCTCGAGCTCCTGATCGCCGAGGGCTGGGCGGTGACGGCCGTCGCACGCTCCCGAGAGACCCTCGACGGCGCCGCCGCCGCAGGCGCGTTGGCGATCCCCGGCGACATCACCGATGCCGCCTCGGTGCGGTCGTGCCTGGCCGAAGCGACCGCGGCCCACGGGCCGCTCGACCTGGCCGTGAACGCCGCTTCGGCCTACGGTGGTACGCGCACCGGCCCGTTCGGCGGCGGCCCGATCAGCGAGGCCGGCGCCGACGCATTCGACTCCTGGGCGGCGGCGCCCGGCCGGTCGGCGTTCACCTTTCTGTCGATCGCCGGGGCGTGGTTTCGCGAGCACGAGCGCCCGGGCACGCTGATCCAGGTCACCGGCGGCTCGGCCCGGCGGGCGATGGCGGGCCGCGGGCTGTGGGCTGCCGGCTCCTTCGCCGTGCGGGCGATCACCAACGCGGCCGCCCTCGAGCTCCGCGAGCAGGGGATTCACGTCGCCCTGCTGATCGTCGACGCCGGGATCGAGCCGATCGCAGGCGGCGGCAGGCCGGGCGTCGACCCGGCGGCGCTCGCCGATCCACGCGAGCTGGCGCGGGCGGTGCGCTTCCTGGCCGAGCAGGGTGCCCGCGGCACCACACACGAGCTCCAGATCACGCCGCTCGCCGAGCGGTGGGTGCCCTGAGCGGCGCCGCTCCGCACGAGCTGGTGCTGGCCCGCCATGGCGAGACCGAGTGGAGCCTCTCTGGCCAGCACACGGGTAGCACCGACCTGCCGCTCACGGACACCGGCAGAAAGCAAGCCCAGGCGCTGGCCTTGCCGCTCCGCCACTGGCAGTTTGCGCTTGTCCTGACGAGCCCGCTCGGCCGCGCCCGCGAGACCTGCCGGCTGGCCGGCCTGGGCGAACAGGCCGAGATCTGCGACGACCTGCGCGAATGGGACTACGGCGACTACGAGGGCCTGACCACCAACCAGATCCGGGAGCAGCGGCCGGGCTGGACGCTCTTCAACGGCGGCGTGCCGAATGGGGAGACCGCCGACCAGGTGGCGGCGCGGGCCGATCAGGTGATCGAGCGCGTCCTCGCCGCCGACGGGCCGGTGGCGGCGTTCGCCCACGGCCACATCCTGCGCGTGGTATGCGCCCGCTGGCTCGAGCTCGATGCGGACTCGGCCCGGCTCTTCGCACTCGGCCCGGCCACCCTCTCGGTGCTCGGCCACGAGCGCGAGACCCGCGTGGTGCAGCGCTGGAACCTCAGTCCGAGCTAGATGAACCGGTCTCCGATCGGCCAGGCATGACCGCCGTCGAGGTCGACCCGCGGACGGCACCGGACGCCGAGCTGGCGTCGGTGCACGAGTTGCTGTCGTACGTGCATGGCGAATCCAACGCCGCCGAGCCCTACCGGACGGTCTCCGACACGCTGGGATTCCTGCGCCATCCGCCGGCCGCGGACCGGCGGTTCCAGTGGATCGTCCGCGACGGCGGCGACGCGATCGGGTTCGCCCAGCTGCGCCTGGTCGCGGGAACGGACGCGGGCCGGCTGATCGAGCTGGCGGTTCATCCGCAGCATCGAGGGCGCGGGCACGGGAGCGAGCTGCTCGACGCGGTCAGCCGACGTGCCCGGGCGGCCGGCT
>Ga0070711_100002729_pt1 | contig 10126 bp, 5 predicted proteins | sample LARL53metaG_FD_65452 | JGI IMG/M metagenome (GOLD analysis project Ga0070711, IMG submission 65452) | Corn, switchgrass and miscanthus rhizosphere microbial communities from Kellogg Biological Station, Michigan, USA - LAR L5-3 metaG | ecosystem: Host-associated > Plants > Roots > Rhizosphere ... | reverse complement strand
TCCGAGCAGCGCAAGTCGCTCATCCTGCTGGTCGATCATCATCTCACGCTCTCCAAGATCGCGCAGCAGAGAAACCTTGATGACCCCGCGACAGTAGCCGAGTTGGCCAACATCGTGAAGCACCAAAAGAATCTAAACGCGTTAATGCTGCTTACCCTGGCTGACGGCCAAGGCACCAGCGCAGAGGCATGGTCGGATTGGAAGGAATCGCTTGTCTGGCAATTGTTTCACGAGACTACTCGTTATCTGGCGGACCAGAAGTCTTATTACGAACAAACAACAATCGAGCGTGAGAGCCTGCAGACCTCTGTGGCAAAAAATCTTTCGCCCGATTACGGCGATGAAATTGATGCGCACTTTGAGCTCATGCCGGACAATTATTTTCGCGCCAGCGATGTGCCCGAAATTATCGAGCATTTGAAACTGTTCCGCTCGTTTCTCGAGAACGTCTCCAGCCGGGGAGAGCGTCCGCTGACGCCGGCGGTCGCATGGAAGGCTCTTCCTGAGCAAGGACACAGTGTTGTCAGCTTTTACACATGGGAGCGCGAGCAGATGCTGGCCAAAATTGCCGGATCCTTTTCAGTCGTGCCAATCAATATCTTGAATGCTGATCTTTTCCCCCGCGCCGACAACACTGTTCTCGGCGTTTTTCGGGTGTGCGATACGAAAGCACATGCTATCACCGACCCGCGTGATTTTGAGCTGGTCGAACAAACTTTGCGCTGCGCGCTCGAGGACGAAAGATTCGATTTCCTTCCGGTCATCGAAAAGGCGACGCGTCAGAGCCGCAAGCGTTCCACACCAGCCATCGAATTTCCAACACGCATTGCCATGGATAACAAAACACATCCGATTTATACACTAATTGAGATCCAGGCTCCCGACCGGCTCGGGTTGCTTTACGATATTCTAACCTGTCTTGATCGTGAGAATGTTTCGATCGCGCTTTCTCGCATTAACACGCAGGATGGCGCAGCGATTGATACGCTGTATGTCATGGACCGCGGCACGCACGCTAAAATCACCGATTCGCACCGCATAACGGCGATCCAGAAGCATCTCCAGAATGCAATTTTGCGGGGAGCAGCGGTTAAACCGAAGTAAGTAAACTAAAAAGCAAGCGCGGCCATTTTTGCTGCTAATTATTCTTTTTCATCTCATGAACGCGCTGATTCTCGCTGCTGGCTACGCAACGCGCCTCTATCCGCTGACGCGCGATAAAGCCAAGCCGCTCCTCACGGTTGGTGGCAAACCGATCATCGAATGGGTCGTGGACAATCTCGTGGATGTTCCCGAGCTGGAAATGATTTACATCGTGACGAATGACAAGTTCGCGTCCGACTTCCAAACGTGGAGCGAGCGTTATCAAGATCGACAACCGAAATTCAAGTTCAAAATCATCAACGACGGCTCCAAAAGCGACGAAGACAAGCTGGGCGCAATTGGGGATATCAATTTCGTCGTTAGCAGGGAGAATCTGAGCCTGAGCGATCTGCTCATCGTTGCAGGCGATAACCTGTTTAGTGGATCGCTCGCTAGCTTTGTCGCCAACGCAAAAGGGACTGAAGCAACCATTGCCGTTTACGACATCGGCGATGCCGAGGCGATAAAAAAATACGGTAACATTGCGATCGACGCTGAGGGCATCATCACGCACTTTGAGGAAAAACCGGAGAAGCCTCGGGGAACGCTGGCCGCGATCGCTCTTTATTACTACTCACCCGGAGTGCTTTCTCTTTTAACGACCTATCTCGCTGCTGGCAATAATCCAGATCAACCAGGCCGGTTTGTGCAATGGCTTTACACACGCAAACCGGTGAAGACGTTCCAGATCAAAGGCAAATGGCTCGATATCGGAAGCAAAGAAACGCTGGAAGAAGCCGACAGAATCTTTAAAGATCTCGCGCACTGAAAGTGGTAGGGCGCGACCGCTGGCGCGCGCCGCGGCAGAGGGGCGGCGATGCCGCTATTTCAGCCGTCCTTCGTCGAATTCGATCAGATCGAAATAAGTTCGAATATCGTTGCGCCTTTCGCCTCCCGCCTCTTTGAGAAAATAGAGAAAGCGCGCTTTTTTTGCAGCCGTGTCCGGGTAGCGAGAAATCATCGCCCCGTTCCATTGTTCAATTGCTTCGGGAGAATGTCTCGCTCCGTTTTCCTGCACCCATTTTAAAATTGCGCCATCGGTATCCAGCTTGTTAGCGATTTCTTCAAAGGCATCGCCGTCGATGTTTAGAAATGCTAGGAAATGCTTGTCGAAGCCGACCGTTTTATAATTGTAGCCATCGAGCAGGCCCTTCCGATGCAGTCGCGCTTTGTCGATCAAGCGAGGCAGATGCACGTATCCGCCAAGTTTTTCGTACGGACTGCGTGGATGCAGTCTTTGCATCGAGGAAAACTAAGTCGCCGGCAACGGCTGCGGCGCGGCTACAGAAACTTCAGGGCCCGGCGCACTCGTGGCCGCTGCTTTTCGTTCTGGCAATAATTCCCCCTGAGTGAGATCGGCCTGGCCGATGACGAGTTGCCCGGAAAACATTCCGCCTTTCTCGACTGTGATCGACTTGGCAGTAACATCGCCTTCGAGTGAGCCCCTCTTATGAATGGTAACCATCGTTTGAGCAATGATTTCACCCGACATCCTTCCCTTGATTTCGATGCTTCCAGCCCGGACTCGGCGGAAGCAATGAATATCAGCCTTACGCTCGACAATTACATGTCCGGCAGTAAGACGACCGGGAATTCTTCCTGAAAAATTAATCGTCGCGCTGCCATAGCAATGCAGATTGCCGCGCAGCCTGCCTTCAATCAGAGCCGATCTGCACGTCACGCTGCTACTGCTTAAATCACCTTTAGACGTCACATGCACCTCGCCCCATGTTCGAATCGTTCGGCTGAAACCGCTGGTGATTTTGTAATCGCGAAGATCAATGTGCGCGCTGCACTCCGGGCAGATTGTGGATGCGGCCGCACCGCTGACCTGCTGTTTTCGCTGGCATTCGAAACACTCGATAAGAGAACTGTGTTGCCGTCTCCATAAGGCCTCGAATTTTTGGCGGATAGAGGGATTCTCTGGCGTGGCCGCTTCTTCTTTTACGTGCAGCTGCAAGCCGCGTTTCGGCGCAAACGGAGAAAAGTAACGGCCGCACTGGCGGCACATCGAGCTTTTCGCAGCCGCATATTCCATCTGCTTAAAGCCACAATGCGGACATTCCACACTGAGCTTAACAGGCGAAGAATTTGCCACTGGATACTAAGCTAAATGCCGTTTCTTATCCGCGTCCTCCAAAAGCTGCCTTGATTGGCTCATCGTGCCGCACAACTTCAGGACGAGTCGATGCTGACTTTGCCGACACCGTCCCGCTGGTGACTTCCGATTTGCCGATAAACGTTGCTCCTTCTTCAATCACCAGACGCGCCGCTTTCAAGTCTCCCTGCAACGTACATTTCGATTTCAATTCGCAGCGCTCGGCGACCGTGATATTCCCATGCACTTTGCCGAACACGGTAATCGATTTGGTTTTGATTTCTCCGCGAATGTCCGCGTTCTCACCGATCGTTAAAACGCCGTCTGAATTGATTTCGCCTTCGACTTTGCCGTCGATGAGAAGTTCTTTTTGAAACTTGATTGAGCCCTTGATCTCGACGTCGCTCGAGAGGACATCCTTGCCAGAATGTTCAGCCATAATTTTTTGATAACTAGTTAATGGTGGTGATGTTCTTGATTCGTCGCGGTTAGCAACATGGTTATTTTCATCCGCGTCCGAGTTCGACGATTCTTCTGCAATCGACGACACCGGTCTTTGCGGAATGAATTTTCTCAGCATTTGTTATTATTGGGACGCTTCCCGACGCTGTCAACGGATTCTCGCGGAACACGCACTGTTTATCGCTCAACGACCCGGTAAAGCTTCATGGCGCCATTTTGCGCCGAGAGAACGAGGAACGGCGGCGCCCTCGTTGCCGTTCTATCCAGCACGGCGCACACTGGGTGCTGAGGCGTGGCCGACCCCAAAATCTGGGCTGAATTTTGCGCCGCGCGCTCCGAATCGTACACGAGCACCCACGCAACGTTGTGATCTTCGAGAATTTTGCGTACCGTTTCCCAATCTTCACTGATAAAAAAACGCGCGCTCTCCCCAATTCCCCGCACGCTCTCATGCGAGCTGCCGGCTACACCGGGTTGACCCGACCAATAAGCAATCGCTGGAGAAAGCCACCATTGCGCGAGAAACGGGCGCCTCTCGGACGATTGCAAAACAAGCGCCAGGTCGTGCAACTGCACCGACTCGTTCCGTTGTTCGATCTTACGCACATATTCCGATTCGTTAGGCCAAAGTCGAGAGTCCCACTCGCGCAAAATCGGGAAGAGCGATACCATGAAAATCGACCAAACGAGTATCCGCGACGTGAATGGCTCGAGCAGAGCTGGCAGCGCTAGCGCGAAAATCGACACGAAAAAGTAAGCCCAGCGCGCCTGCCACATCGTCAAGAGGTAGGTCGCTACAAGCAAAACGCTCACGAAGATGGGAGGCGGACTTTTGCGGTGAAACGCAAACCAGACGAGGACTGGCGCGGGGATTAACAGCCACCCGCCCCACTGAAGCCAAATCGGATGCAACGGCGAGACTGAGACTAACTCGGCGATAGTGCGCGACCAGTTTGTAAAGATTCGGTTGGAATAAAGTGGTCCCGCTTGCGGCAGGCGTCGCTCGATGAGAATCGCGACCGCCAAGATCATCACGAATAGGATCCAGCCAATCCGGCGATACTGTCCTCGGAAAAATTCTCGATGTCGTAGCCCGGCACAACCAGCGACAAGTGCTAACAAGACCAACGGTTCATAAAGTGAGACCCAGAGTGCGACTCCCCAGGCCGTCCCGTTTAGGATGCTCCATTTTGTCGATTGTTCGAATTGCAGCGTCCACTCCGAGCAAATCGCCACCGTAACCACCACCATTACCAATGACTGATGATCAGGTCGTCCGAGCTTGGTCCCATGCACGAGAATGGGACTGATCGCGTACAGGACTAGCATCGCCCAGCGGTATCGGAACTTCATTCGCCACGACCACCACCAGAGAAACCAACCGCCCAGCAGCGCGAGCAATGGCGAAATAACTGCGCCTGCCAGATCGACTGCCTGCGCAGTGAACGGCTTCAGCAAGGTCGATAACGCGAGAATAAGGTAATCGAGCGGCGCGGTTGTATGCGGAGTTGTTCCCTGAGGGAAATTTTCGAAATCGTGATGACGCACGATTAATCCCGGCTTTTTCTCGCACATCCGCACACGCGTCATGCGCGCGTAACAATCTGCATCGGTGAAATAAACATTCCCGGCGACGAAAACATCCTGATAATTCACACATCGCGCGGCCAGAATCAGCACGCTTAGCGTCGTAATCTCGATAATGGCTAAACCGGTGCGCGCGACTCGTTGCACGACATCGATAATCGCAAATCGAAAATCGAAAATCGAAGATGAAATTTGGGCCCGCCAGGATTCGAACCTGGGACCAAGGGATTATGAGTCCCCTGCTCTAACCGCTGAGCTACAGGCCCGTATAATTACGGAAGTAAACACAGCAAACCGCTCGTGACCAACCCCGAAAACGTTTCGGGGCTGCTCTATCCGTGACGAGAAGCGGTTTATTTGGCTGGCAACGCAGCGGCGCTTTCTTGAAGAAGCGAGTCGAGTTTGTTCAGGTCGATCGGTTTCACGAGGTGATGTTTGAATCCGGCCTCCTGACTTTTACGGATATCATTTTCCATTCCGTAACCGGTAAGAGCAATTCCGAAAACTGGTCGCTCGGAGCGCAGCGTTTGCATTAGATCCGTTCCACTGCCATCGGGGAGACCGAGATCGCTGATCAGGACATCAAACTCTTCCTTCGAACTCAGATCGCGCGCAGATCGCAGATCACGAGCCGACTGCACATGATAGCCGCGCCGGCGAAGCAAATTCGTCAGCGCTCGATTGGTGTCTTCGTGGTCCTCGACGAGCAATATCCGCATCGCCTGACGTTGTGCCGTCCTGGGTGAAACAGTTGCTGGCTCTTCCTGAGCGGCTGTCTTTTCGCAAGTCGAAAAAATCAATGTAAACTTGGCGCCTTTATTCCGGCCAGCGCTTGTCGCCGTGATTGTTCCGTTGTGCGCTTCGACAAGCGTTTTGCTGATGGCAAGACCGAGACCCAACCCGCCCAGTTGCGCTACACCCCCTTGTTCAAAAGCATCGAAAATTTTCGGCAACGACTCAGGCTCAATCCCAACGCCTGTGTCAGCCACTTCGATCCGCAGCTGATCGCCAGGATCATTGCTCGTGGAAATACGAATTTGCCCGTCTCTGGGGGTAAACTTCACCGCGTTGTTTATCAGGTTCCAAAAGATCTGCTGAAGTCGGGCTGGGTCTGCTCGCAAATGGACCTTTTGTGCGGCGAGATCGAGCCGAAGTCGCAGGTGCTTCTGTTCAATTTCCGCCTTACAAATTTCGAGCGCATTTTGCAGCAACGTATGAGCATCAAGGACCTCAAAATTGAGTTGCACCTTGCCTTTGCTAATGCGCGTTAGATCAAGCAGATCATCGATGAGCCGGGCCTCCAACTCCACGTTGCGGCGGATCATTTGCAATGAGTCGTGAACATGCACCGGCAGGCCTTGCTCACTCTCGAGCGCGACCGCGGAGGCCAGCACCGGCGTAAGAGGGGTGCGCAACTCATGGCTGAGCATGGCGAGAAATTGATCTTTCGCGAGATTAGAGCGCGCCTTTTCCTGCAACTCTTCGTTCGTCTTCTGCAACTCTGCCGCCAGGGATTGCGATTGTTTAAGCAGATTTTCCGTTCGCGTGTTTGCTTCGATGGTATGGAGCACAATGCCGATGCTCTCTGTCAGTTGATCGAGAAACGCCTGATCCGTAGGGTTGAAGCGCTCGAGCGATGAGAGTTCTATGACTGCTTTTACTTCTCCCTCGAATAAGATCGGCAGAACAACGATGTTCATCGGACGTGATTCGCCCAAACCCGAACTAACTCTCACATAATCGCTCGGCACATCGGTCAGGAGAATGCGTTGTTTTTCCAGCGCCGCCTGCCCAACCAGACTCTCCCCCAACTTGAAATGGCTCTTCGCGCCTTTTCGCTGGCGGTATGCGTAGCTTGCCAGGAGCCTGAGTTCAGGCTCTTCTACGGAGTTACTCATGATATAGAACGCACCGTGCTGCGCGGAGACGACCGGGGCCAGCTCTGACAAGATCAATTTACCAACCGTTAAAAGGTCCCGCTGCCCTTGTAGCATGCGCGAGAATTTCGCGAGATTGGTTTTGAGCCAGTTCTGCTCCTCATTGCGCAAAGTGGTATCTTTCAGATTGCGGATCATTTCGTTGATGTTGTCCTTCACGAATGCAACCTCGCCCTGCGCTTCTACCTGAATCGATCGTGTCAGGTCGCCGGTGGTGACCGCCGTCGCAACATCAGCGATAGCACGGAGCTGCGTAGTCAGATTCGCCGCCAGCCGGTTTACGTTATCAGTTAAATCGCGCCATGTGCCGGCGGCGCCAGGCACGTTGGCCTGGCCGCCCAGTTTTCCTTCAACTCCGACTTCACGCGCCACAGTGGTAACTTGATCCGCAAAAGTGGCCAGCGTCTCGGTCATGCTATTGATGGTGTCGGCGAGCTCGGCGATTTCGCCTTTCGCCTCGACAAGCAGCTTTTGCTTCAGGTCGCCGTTGGCTACCGCGGTAACAACTCTCGCGATACCACGCACCTGATTCGTCAGGTTCCCGGCCATGAAGTTCACGCTGTCGGTCAAATCTTTCCAAGTGCCTCCGACTCCCTTGACCGTAGCTTGTCCTCCAAGTTTCCCTTCGGTGCCGACTTCCCGTGCGACACGCGTCACCTCCGACGCGAAGGAGTTGAGCTGGTCCACCATCGTGTTCACCGTATTTTTCAGCTCAAGAATTTCGCCCTTCACGTCCACCGTGATCTTCTTAGATAGATCACCACGGGCGACAGCCGTCGTTACGCCGGCAATATTGCGCACCTGGCCAGTGAGATTTCCGGCCATCGAGTTCACCGAGTCGGTCAAGTCTTTCCATGTGCCCGCAACGCCGCGCACGTCCGCTTGACCGCCCAGTTTTCCTTCGCTGCCCACCTCGCGCGCTACACGTGTCACTTCGGATGCGAACGAGCGAAGTTGGTCCACCATCGTGTTGATGGTGTCTTTGAGTTGCAAGATCTCGCCCCGAACATCGACCGTAATTTTTTTGGAGAGATCACCGTTAGCGACTGCGGTTGTGACGTCGGCGATGTTGCGAACTTGCGCAGTAAGGTTGCCGGCCATTGAATTCACGCTGTCGGTGAGATCCTTCCAGGTACCGGCAACTCCTTCCACTTCGGCCTGGCCACCCAGCTTTCCTTCGCTGCCCACCTCACGCGCCACACGCGTCACTTCCGAGGCAAATGACCGAAGCTGATCGACCATCGTGTTGATGGTGTCTTTCAGTTCTAAAATCTCGCCCCGAACGTCGACGGTAATTTTTTTCGACAAATCGCCAGTTGCGACCGCAGTTGTAACATCGGCAATATTTCGTACCTGACCAGTAAGATTACCGGCCATTGAATTCACGCTGTCGGTCAAGTCTTTCCACGTGCCGGCGACGCCTCTCACGTCAGCCTGGCCGCCGAGCTTTCCTTCGGTGCCAACTTCGCGAGCTACCCGCGTCACCTCTGCCGCGAAAGAGCTGAGTTGATCGACCATCGTGTTGATGGTGTTTTTCAGCTCCAGGATCTCTCCTTTTACGTCAACTGTGATTTTCTTCGACAAGTCTCCGCGCGCGACGGCAGTCGTGACCGCGGCAATATTACGCACCTGCCCAGTAAGGTTTCGGGCCATCGAGTTGACGCTGTCGGTCAAATCTTTCCATGTCCCCGCGACGCCACTTACCTCGGCCTGACCGCCTAGAATTCCCTCCGAACCGACTTCCCTGGCAACGCGCGTCACTTCCGAGGCAAACGAGCTAAGCTGATCGACCATCGTGTTAACCGTATTTTTCAGCTCGGCGATTTCACCCTTCACATCGACCGTGATTTTCTTCGATAGATCCCCATTGGCGACCGAAGTCGTGACGAGCGCAATATTTCGCACTTGTGCAGTGAGGTTACCAGCCATGAAGTTCACTGAATCGGTCAAGTCTTTCCATGTGCCCGAAACGCCGCGCACCTCAGCCTGGCCACCGAGAATTCCTTCGGAACCCACTTCGCGCGCGACTCGCGTGACCTCTGAAGCGAACGAGCTAAGTCGATCAACCAGCGTGTTGATCGTGTTTTTCATCTCAAGGATCTCGCCCTTCACATCAACCGTGATTTGCCTCGAGAGGTCGCCATTGGCGATCGCAGTCGTGACTTCGGCGATATTACGAACCTGCGCCGTGAGGTTGCCGGCCATCATGTTGACGTTATCGGTCAGGTCCTTCCACGTGCCGGCGACACCGCGCACGTCCGCCTGACCGCCAAGCCTGCCTTCTGTGCCGACTTCACGAGCCACGCGCGTCACCTCTGCCGCGAACGAGCTAAGCTGATCGACCATCGTGTTGATGGTGTTTTTTAGCTCCAGAATCTCACCCTTTACGTCGACCGTGATTTTCTTTGAAAGATCGCCATTCGCGACTGCGGTTGTTACCTCGGCAATGTTCCTCACCTGGCCGGTCAAGTTGCCGGCCATGAAATTGACGCTGTCGGTCAGGTCTTTCCATGTGCCTGCGATGCCCTTGACGTCAGCCTGCCCACCCAATTTTCCTTCGGTGCCGACCTCGCGCGCCACGCGCGTTACTTCCGAGGCAAACGAACTGAGCTGATCGACCATCGTGTTGATCGTGTTTTTCAGCTCGAGGATTTCACCCTTCACATCGACCGTGATTTTCTTCGATAGATCCCCCCTCGCGACAGCAGTCGTCACTGCTGCGATATTGCGCACCTGCCCAGTCAGATTGCGTGCCATGAAATTAACTGAATCGGTCAGGTCCTTCCATGTGCCGGAGACGCCTTGCACGCGGGCTTGCCCGCCCAGAATTCCCTCCGAACCTACTTCGCGTGCCACACGCGTCACCTCCGAGGCGAACGAGCGAAGCTGATCGACCATC
>Ga0070711_100002727_pt1 | contig 10130 bp, 6 predicted proteins | sample LARL53metaG_FD_65452 | JGI IMG/M metagenome (GOLD analysis project Ga0070711, IMG submission 65452) | Corn, switchgrass and miscanthus rhizosphere microbial communities from Kellogg Biological Station, Michigan, USA - LAR L5-3 metaG | ecosystem: Host-associated > Plants > Roots > Rhizosphere ... | reverse complement strand
TCCCGTGCTGCACGAAGACGCGCTTCCCTGGTACCGGAAGTTCGCCCGCACAGCCTGCAACGCGCCGGTCGGCAAGGTGTACGTCGCGGAGAGCGGCTGCGCTCCCCCCGCCGGTGGCACGATTGTTCCAATGAATACCCACGTCGGGCTGTTCGCATTGGCCGCGTAGTACAGATCGAGAGAATCTGACGACCCGGTACTCCAAGCCCATACCGTCGCGGTGACTTTCACGGTTTGCCCATGCGTCATCGTTCCGCCTCCCGTGGATGCGACCATAATGCGATCGTTGGATTCATCGGAGTGGAATGTTCCCGAGGAACCGTCTGCGCACGAGCCATTAATGTTGTTGGGTTGATTTGGCTCTGCGCCCCCCGACATCGTGTCGCGTCCCAGGAGCAGCGTCGCTCCTGAGTCGCAGGACGAACCGGCCGTCGCACATTTCGGGGCCTTCAGAGTCGTATCGAAGACCGCCGTTTGCGCGCCGCCTGTGGTGCTGACCGTCAAGGTAATGTTCGCTGTAGCGGTGGTTGTGCCCGACGTCCCAGTCACGGTAACCGTGCTCGTCCCGGTCGTGGCGGTTGGTGATGCGGTGAACGTCAGGGTTGAAGTTGCACTGCCGTTCGCTGGCGGTGTTACCGGATTCGGAGCAAACGCAGCCGTTACTCCCGAGGGCAAGCCCGACACACTCAGCGTTGTCGCCGAGTTGAATCCGTTCTGACTGGTAACCGTGATGGTGCTGTTGGCGGTTGAGCCCTGCGTCACGCCGACCGAACTCGGAGCGGCCGAGACGGTGAAGCCAGGGGTTCCTGCGCCCACGGCGAAAATCAGATCGTCGTGATCGTTGTACGCTCCCGCCGTGCAAGAGGACGCGCTTCCCTGGTAACGGAACTGCGCGCGCACGGCCTGCAGCGTCCCGCTGGGCAACGTGTAGTTTGCCGAAAGCGTTTGCGCTCCCGGTGCTGTCGGCGTCAGCGTTGCGATCAACACCCACGTCGGACTGCTCGCGTTCGCGGCATAGTACAAGTCAAGATGGTCTGAAGTGAATCCGCTGTACGCCCAGACCGTTGCACTCACCTTGACCGTCTTACCGGCTGCTAGACCGCTGCCGTCTGTAGTCGCAATCACCAGCCGATCATTGGACTCATCGGAGTGGAACGTTCCCGATGTGCCGTCAGCGCAGCTGCTGTTGATCGTGTTTGGCTGATTCGGCTCGGACCCACCTGGCAGCGTATCGCGGCCAAGGAGCAGCGATGGACCTGAATCGCATCCCGACGCCGCATTTACGCACTTCGGAGCCTTCAGCGTCGAATCGTAAACGGCTGTTTGTAATCCGACGGACGAATTGACCGTAAGAGCGATGGTTGTGCTGTGTGACAACGTGCCGGAAGTCCCCGTTACTGTGACAGTGGCTGCCCCGGTAGTTGCAGTGGCGGAAGCTGTCAGAGTTAACGTGGAGGTAGCGCTGCCATTGGCCGGAGGGGTAACCGGATTGGTCGAGAACGCCGCAGTCACTCCGCTCGGCAGGCCGGTCGCGCTGAGTGTGGTCGCTGAGCTGAAGCTGTTCTGGCTGGCAATGGTGACTGTGCTCGTTCCATTGCCTCCTTGAGTCACCGTCACCGATGATGGTGACGCACCAATCGTAAAGTTCGGCTGCGCCGTCGCATTTACCGTCAAGGCAATCGTCGTGGAATGAATCGTCGAGCCCGACGTCCCAGTAATCGTCACCGTCGAACTGCCCGTCGTAGCCGAAGACGACGCCGTTAAGGTCAGCGTCGATGTTCCGCTCCCATTCGCCGGTGGCGTTACCGGGTTCGTCGAGAACGCCGCTGTGACTCCGCTCGGCAATCCGGAAGCGCTGAGCGTGGTCGCAGAATTAAATCCGTTCAAGCTCGTAATCGTAATCGTGCTGGTTCCGTTGCCACCTTGTGTCACGGTCACCGACGACGGCGCAGCCCCGATCGTGAAGTCGGGCGTCGAAGTCGTACCGCAGCCCGGGAACTTGAAATTCGCAATGCGCGTATTCCAGTTAAAGCTACCCGTGGTCTTCATGTACTCTTCGGTGAACCAGAAAGTACAGTCATCGACGGGATCGACCTGCATGGCGCTGTAGTCGCCCCACCGTGACAGGCTGCCGGTTTGTGAGCCGCTGCCGCTGACGATACTTACCTCCGACTCCAGCGTACTCGCCGGATCGGTCGGCACGCGTCCCGCGAAGCGGATCGACGGCGAAACCGTGCTGCTCGCCAGGCTGTAGCCCAACGCCAGATCTCCCGCCTGGTCCATCGCGACCGAACCCATCCAGCGGTAGTTGGAATCCGGAGCAAACGTACTCTGCTGCGCAACTACGGGCGTGCCCGACGGATTCTGGATTTCGTACCACCTTACGCCGCCACCCGAACCCGCAATCACCGAGTGATTCACCACCAACGACTCGTGCGTCCCGAAGTTGCGGTACGCCAACCGGTACATCAGCCGGTCAGCCAGTGAATCAAGTTTCTGCGTAGTGCTAGGCTGTGGGACGCAGGTGCCACCTGCACAGAGCGGGCTGAAGGCTGCGACGTTAATCACGGTCGGTCCCGAAAACGTTGAGTTCGCCGTGTTCACAAAGTCCACGTGGAACTTGTACAAGTTCAAAGTATTCGTGCCGAAATACATCAAGTAGTTTGGAGAACCTGTCGGCGGCGCGGTAGTGCCGTCAATATCCGCAGGCAGCAAACCTCCAACCGAAGTGCCCTGCTGGAAGCAAACCTGGGTGGCGGCTGTGCCAGCGAGCATGGCCGCGCGATTGTAAGCGCAAGCATCTGCCCCAACGAACGTCGTGCCGCCCGCGAACATGTTGAAGGTCTCGTAGTAAGCGTCTGACCACACGCTCATCTTTGGATAATCATCGAAATTCGAATATTGGAACGAGTACCGGTTGTAAGTTCCAGTCGCGTCCGACGTGGTCGACACCGCAATGCACTGCAAATAAGGAGTCGTCGAAACCGAGAACTGGCTGAAGATCCAGCGTTGCGCCATCTTGTCGTAGATCACGATCGGGTCGCCATCATTATTAGTCTGGCAACCTCCGCCAAATCCCGACCACAACGTGTTGCCCGCGGTCGGCCCCGCAATCAACGCGCCGGTCGATTTGCTGAAAATTGCAAACGAAGTATTCACCCACTGCACGTATTGCGTTGCGCCCACCGTGCCTTCCGTATCGGGCGGTGCTCCGGTCACGCTGAACCCGTATTGTCCGTTTCCCAAGCCTTCAAAACTCAATGCTACCGGCGGCGTCGGCGCGGCCACCGTCCCGACTTGAATCACCGGATCCTCTTGCTGCTCGGCCAACCCGGGAGGCAGCGGAATTTGTCTCATGGGCTCGACCGGACGCCTTTCCAGCGATGGCGGAGGTGCATGCTTGATCATTTCCGACAGTGGCGGGGAAACGTCGTGATGAACATCGCGGCGCACGGTAGTCGGTCCCGATTGGGCAAATAGAGAAACGGTGAGTAGCAACATCATCGCCAGCGCGAAGCGCCTGGCGATCGCAGGGGTGGGATGCGACATAAATTCTCTCCTGAGCTTTCCGAATCAGATTTGATTCCACGACGCGGCGCGCTAGAACCCGCCAGTAGGCCACCGCCAGTTGCGTTCGCCGACGTGACTACTAGTCAAAATAGTTGGCATAATAACGGACCTTCTATGTTTTGTTTGAGGTTTTTTTTTGAAGGCAGAAAAACGAACAGCGTCTGTGATGGCCAAACGATCCGGACGGTCGGTTGGCGTTAGTTCTTAAATGCGGCTTCGGACGGCCCGTTTGGGCCCTCGAACTCCATACTCGTCGTTTTCATCAAACGATTTAATATCCTGTTCCCAAAAGGGAATCGCTTCTGACCGAGCGCCCCTACTTCCGATTCCTTCCCCTCGCGACCGCCTCCCTCGCCTCTTTATCGGCGGTCCGGCGCCTCTCAGTCTCGCGCTTATCCCAAAGCTGCTTGCCCTTGGCCAATGCCAGTTCTACCTTGACTCGGCCATTCTTAAAGTACATCCGGGTGGGGATGAGCGTCAGTCCCTTTTGCTGCGTCTTGCCGATCAGTTTCCGGATCTCTTCGCGGTGCATCAGCAGCTTGCGGGTGCGCAGCGGGGCATGATTGTGGATGTTGCCATGCTCGTAGGGCCCAATGTGCGCGTTCAACAGCCAGACCGCATCGTCCTTGACCAACCCATACGAGTCCTTCAAGTTGGCAAGCCCGCCGCGTACCGATTTGACCTCCGTTCCGGTCAAAACCACTCCCGCTTCAAATTTTTCCAGCAAGAAGTAGTTATGTGAAGCGATCCTATTAACAGCGGCGTCACGATCGCCGCTGGCTGTGGGATCACGGCGCGGGGATTTCTCCGCGCTGGGCTTCGTCTGATGTGTGGATTGGCGAGCCATAGCAGGCGAATTCAATCTTAGCAGGAGAGGCGCGCTACCTCAGGCGTCGGACATTCGACCTCATACCGGCGGTGGCTGAGATCGGATGTCCGACCGTCTCGGCTCCGCGGCCCGCCCCATTAGTCCTACGACCAAAGAGTGTAACTCCCGTGTGCGCAAGCACTTCGGGAGCCGGAAAGAGCGATGCTATAATCGCCTCACCGAAGCCTATTTTTCGAGTATTAAGTGGATTTTCCCGCGCAAAATCCAATCATCACGCGGCGAAATGCGGGAAATCTGCTAGTCCGGCGAAGTCCGTAAATAAAGAGGATCATGTCGTGAGGATTATCGAATGATACGCCTGAAGCGCCCGGCCCTTTTGCTCTTGCTGGTCGCGGCTGTAACGCTCCCCGCCATCGCCGATAAAGCCAAAGATCTATTCAACCAGGGTCAGGACGCCGAGGCTCGCCAGCAGTATGAAACGGCCTACGGTTTCTTTAAGCAGGCCTATGACCTCAAACCCAAGGATCTTCGTTACCGCGCCTCCTTTGAACGCATTCGCTTTGAGGCTGCTGCCTCCATGGTGCACAACGGCCAGAAGTTACGCGACGACGGCAAACTCGACGAAGCCGTTGCCGAGTTCCAGAAAGCCCTGGCCATTGATCCCTCCCTTTTCATCGCCAAGCAAGAACTGATCCGCACGCAGAAGATGATTAACGATCTGCACAATCCTCCGCCCCAAGCTGTCGGAATTCCTCCCGGCCTCGCGCGCAGGGTTCACGAAGCTGCTGGTCCCGTCGAACTCACTCCTATCTCCAACGTGCCTGTCACCCTCAAAATGCTTGCCACGAAGTCCGACGTCGTCTACCGCACCGTCGGACAGCTCGCCGGCATCAATGTTCTGTTTGACCCCGACTACACGCCGCGTGCGATTAACGTGGATCTCAACGGCGTTTCTCTCGAAGATGCACTGGAAATCACTGCCCTGGAATCGAAGACATTCTGGCGTCCCGTTACGACGAATACGATCTTCGTGGCGCAAGACAACCCCGCGAAGCGCAAGGAGCTTGAACAGAGCGTCCTCAAGACTTTCTATCTCACGAATTTGTCGGCTCCGACCGAACTGCAGGATGTGGTGAACGCGATTCGCGCCGTGCTCGATGTTCAGCGCGTGCAGCAGTTGCTCTCACAAAATGCTCTGGTCGTGCGTGGCACTCCCGATCAGATCGCGCTCGCGGAAAAACTTGTCGAAGATCTCGACAAGGCGCGCCCCGAAGTCATTGTCGACATCGCCATCATGCAGGTCAGCAAAGACAAGTCGCGCACCTTGGGATTACTCCCGCCCACCAGCGCCACCGTGACCTTGCAGTCGAACATCAATAACACGACCACGACTACGACTGGCACCACGACCTCCGGCACGGGCGCCACCATCACCCAAGGCACTGGCCAGAACGGAATCAATCTCAACACTCTCGGCAACCTGAACGCCACCAACTTCCAGGTCGTCATTCCATCCGCCAATCTTTCGGCGGTCATGAACGACAGCGACACCAAGCTCATTCAGAATCCCCAGATTCGGGCTCTCGATGGCCAGAAAGCTTCGCTGAAAATCGGCGACAAGGTTCCCGTCGCCACCGGATCCTTTCAGCCCGGCATCGGCGGCGTCGGCATCAACCCGCTCGTCAACACGCAATTCCAGTATCTCGACGTCGGCGTCAATATCGACATTACTCCTCACGTCCATTCCAACGGCGAGGTCACACTGAAGATCTCGATGGACGTCTCCGCCGTCACCGGACAGTCCAACATCGGCGGTATCAGCCAGCCCATCATCGGCCAACGCAAGATCGAGCACGAAATTCGGCTGAAGGATGGCGAAGCCAACCTGCTCGGCGGCATCATGGAAGATCACCAGACGAAATCTCTGGCCGGGATTCCGGGCCTGGCGCAGATTCCAATCTTGCGGTACCTCTTCGGCCAGGTCAATCAGGATCACTCCGAAAACGAAATCGTCTTCGCGATCGTCCCGCACATTATTCGCAGCACCGATGTGAACGAACTCAACCAGCGTCCGATCGACATCGGTACGTCGACCACAATCTCGCTGCGCCACTCCGCCAAGCAGCAAGCCGCTCCGGCGCCCGCCCAGCCCGACAAACCGGCCACTCAGCCGTCGATCACTCCCGCTCCCGCCACGCAACCGCCGGCTTCAAACCCCGGCACCGGCGGCACCGCCAGCTTCCTCTTTGATCCGCCCACCATTCAGGCGACTAAGGGAAATACATTCGTAGTCAATCTGCTTCTGTCGGGCGCGCAAAACGTGTATTCCGTCCCCGTGCAGTTGAACTACGATCCGAAAATGCTCCAACTGGTCAACGTGTCGAATGGCGGATTTCTCTCGCAGGATGGCCAGGCCGTGGCCTTGGTGCATCGTGAAGATGAGACCGTGGGTCAGTCACAGATCACGGCCACGCGGCCGCCCGGTGCCGGAGGTGTGTCCGGCCAGGGCGCAGTCGTCTCCATTACGTTCCAGGCAAAAGCCGATGGCCAGACCCCTCTGACCATCACACGAGGCGGCGCTCGCGATCCGGGCTTACAGGCCATTACGGTGAACGGAGCGCAAGCGTCGGTGACGATCCAGTAGGATCGGTTTGCAATTTCGGTCTGCCTCCGTTAAGCGACATGGCGAGGCAATGACCGGGACAACCACCCGACAACAATCGGGATAGCAACCGGACGGGAAGGGCACGGCTCTCAGCGTGCCGACATCGGCGAGTCAAAATGAGGGCTTTAGCCATTGAGGGGCGTCTTCCCTGCGAAGTCAAAGATCGCCGCTCGATAACGAGAGCAAAGGCAATGAAGATTCACAAATTCCGTAACGGGCCCAACCCCAAGCCCGCAAGGGGTTTCACACTCCTTGAGCTGATCATCGCCTCGACCATCCTGTCCGTTCTTACGTTGATGGCATTGCCGTTGGCGCGTGTAACCATTCAACGCGAAAAGGAGAAAGAACTCCGCAAGGCGCTCTGGGACATGCGTGACGCCATCGACCGCTACAAAGATGCGACCGACCGGCAACTGGTGCAGACCAAAGTCGATAGCGGAGGCTATCCCCCCGACCTCGACACTCTCGTGAAAGGCGTCGACGTGCAAGGCGGCAAGAAGCTCCGCTTTCTGCGTTCTATCCCCGTAGACCCCATGACCAAAACGAAAGAGTGGGGCATGCGCTCGATGCAAGACGATACCGACTCCGACTCCTGGGGGGGGCAGAGCGTCTTTGACGTCTACACGAAATCCGAAGGCACCGCGCTCGACGGCACGAAATACAAGGACTGGTAGATGCTACGGAGGCTGAACAATTTGGCGCGGCGCACTACCTGCACAACCTCAGGTATGCGCGCGCTCGCTCGCCGTCGATGCCTCAGCAACACCAGGGGATTCACCCTGCTCGAGATGATGATCGTTATCAGCATCATCATCATTCTGATGGCAATCGCGATTCCCAACTACAACCGCACCGTCATCCAATCGCGCGAATCTGTTCTCCGTTCCAACCTGAGCACGTTGCGTAGCGTCATCTCGCAATACACGCTCGATAAGCAGAAAGCCCCGCAGTCACTCGACGACATCGTCCAGGCAGGCTACCTCCGCCAAATTCCCGTCGATCCCATGACCAAGGAGACCAATTGGGAGGTCGTGCAGGAAGACGTGATGATGGCAGTCGATCAGACCGAACCCGGCATCACCGACGTGAAATCCGCCTCCAGCGGCACCGCCAGCGACGGCACCGCCTACAATACCTGGTGAATCTTTTGTAGCGCGTCCCCCGGGTGTCGCGTGGCCACCTCGACCTCGCATTCGCGGCGGAGACATTGAACATAAGTTTATTCGTGAGCGTGCCGCCGCCTCGCCTGGATCAGCACATCCACGGGATCCGGCCGCCCATTCCAGAAATCCAGCCGGATGCGGCCATCCGCCATCTGTGTGACCGTCGCCGGAATGGAACTTGCCGTAAGGTACCATCCCTCCGGCAGCACCACCGCATTGCGCGGACGGCCCAGGCTCCGGTCAAACACGAGAGTGTCGTCCTCCAGTCGGTAGCTCGTCGGGTCTGTATACGTTTCCGAAATCCGTATCCGTTCGCTCTGCCCCGCCTTCCCCGGAGCAAATGAAATCACCACTACCTGGGCGGACGCGTCAACCGGTTCCCCCGCATCCATCTTCGCCGCCGCAAGCTCCGCCCCCGTCACGATCTTCGTCGTCAGCTTTTCGCCACTGTCCAACACATACGCCGACGGATCCGATACTTTGCTGCCGGCTCGGACCACGTTGAAGTACTTGTCCACTCCTGGGTGTGACTCCGTGTAGTCGTGATAAAGACGGAATGAGTGCCTCTCCGGCTGCTGCAGGAAGTAGACAATCTCGCGATCCTGGTGCGCGCGTTCCGAAAGGCGCTCCTGCTCCGTTTCTCCCTCAAACGGCGCCTCCCAATTCTTCGCCGAACCCGCCGGCCGTTGCGCGAGAGCGCCCGTCTGAGCGCCCAGCTTGCCTTTCATAATCAGCGGCGCCTCCGCGCCGTTGCCGTTCATGAAGCTGATGGCAATTCGCCCATCCGGTTCCGCCAGAACTTGCGAGGGCACGTTGCACGCCACCAATTCATAGCCCCCGGGCAGCACCACGCTGTTGCGAGGAATGCTCAACGACCGGTTGAAGACGATGGCATCCCCCGCGCGGTAGTAGCTCTTGGCATCCCTGTAGGTTTTCAGGATTAGCATCCGCGCTTGCCCATCGACCGGCACCGGACGCGCCAAATGGACCTTGATGTAATCAACCGAAGCATCTTCGCCCTTCATCAAAGGGTCCTTCACTGCTTCCTCGCCGCTCACGATTTCAAACCGCAGTGGCTGTCCGCTCCTCACATCAACTACCGACTCTCCACTGGCGACGCTTCCCTTTCGGATTGTATTGAAGTAATACTTCGCCCCGGCGGCAGTAGCCGTAACCTCATAGCGGATCGCGAAGCTTGCGCTCTCCGGCGACAGCAGTTCGTACCGCGTGTACTCATCCGTTTCCGTTTGTCGAGGCGCAGCCGCAGATGACCCCTGACCGCACGCGATCCCAGCCGTCCACGTCAACACGAACAACCATCGAATTAATCTGGACATGCCCGACTGTTCGAAGCGTCGAGGGCGGGCGTCATCCTTTGCGAGCGCCCCAACGTCGCGCCGGAGTCGCGGGTCGCGGGCGCGATACACCCCGCCCCTGTCTCCCGCGCCGATTGAAGTTTGGATTTCGTAGAAACGGAGTTTCGTACCAGCGGCCAGAGTCATATGTGCGCGCCATTATAACGTTCGCTGCAACGCTCCGAAAGACGCCTCGGTTCTGGATCTATCGTGTCAATCGCGTGAAGTCAGCAAACACCGAAACAACAACTCCCGACCATCGTTTTGCGAGGATCCGCGAAACCGCGACAATTTATTCAAGTCCGAAAACGGCTAGTTTGCTTCACCGTGAATGCGAAAATCAGGCCCATGGTTCGCACTTCTGTTCTCGCGCTGCTCATCGCTCTTGCGTTTTCCCTAAGTATGTTGGCACAGGTTGACCAAGCCATCGCCACGCAGGATATGGATCGTTCAATAAAACCAGGCGACGATTTCTATCGTTATGCCAACGGAGGCTGGCTCAAAACGACAACCATACCCACCGGCCAGACTACCTTCGACAACCGGGC
>Ga0070711_100002724_pt1 | contig 10132 bp, 14 predicted proteins | sample LARL53metaG_FD_65452 | JGI IMG/M metagenome (GOLD analysis project Ga0070711, IMG submission 65452) | Corn, switchgrass and miscanthus rhizosphere microbial communities from Kellogg Biological Station, Michigan, USA - LAR L5-3 metaG | ecosystem: Host-associated > Plants > Roots > Rhizosphere ... | reverse complement strand
CCGAGATATTGAACATGTGGGATTGCTAATTCATGTCTGAATTCTTTACGAGATACCCCAGGCGAATAAGCGTAGTGAAAGGACTACATGATTTCATTCGTCACGAGGAAATTCAGTTCGATCATCTAAGCTTGATGGTAAGAATAAAAAAAGACGAAATAATAAAGACTCTAATTTCTGAGGGTTTCAGGCGAGTCAAACTTGAGAATAAAAAGCCGTTTCAGATAGGTAATGGATTTGCCAAGAAATTAAGCAAACCTTGGGAACTGCATGTTAGGCTTTTGGAAGTACATCAGCAAGGACTAATTGCAATTCAGGCTGAGGTGGAAATTTCTAGAAGATATGTCCAGCATATCCGTTCAGTCAGGGCCCCGGTTATCTATGAAATCGAGTCTATTCTTCGGAAGCATAGAATAGAATATCGAATATGGAACGCCAAGGTCAGAGATTATATTGCTAATATTATCGATAATCATCAGATAAAGCTCTCTGCACCAAAATTACCTGCTATGCCGTGGAGACCCATGCTATGCTTTGCTATAACCATTGCCCTCTTAAACGCCTTGAAATTCACTGGAGTATTGCAGTAGTATGTATTCACAAATGCTCGCTCGACTTTTAATTCAAAACTCAGAGTATAGGTCAATCAGACTCAGTTTAAATACTTTGTTTAAATAGCTGATTCACCACGGGTCTTCGATCCAATATCTACTGCATCGTCTACGTCAGACACGAAGATTTTTCCCTCTCCTGCCATACCGGTACCTGTTGCCTCAAGAATTTTGTTCACAACTTTATCTACGAGCGAATCTTTTATCACGACGAGCATCGTCGCGTTTGCATTAAATTCTGGGATAAAAGTTGAGGTCCCTCTCCCAGATGTTAGCTGAGGTCTTGCTGCCTGTCCTCTTCCTTTCGATTCGAAGTAAGTTAAACCTCCAATCTCCTCGTTCTCAAGTGCTGCAAAAGCTTGGGACAGCCTCGCAGATGGGAATACCGCTTCGATCTTCTTCATAATCTAATACCTAAAGTCGAATAAACAACAGTTTTATTAAAATATTGTGAATGCTGTATTCAAGGACGTAGATTCTATGTATACATGCGCGGTTTATTGCTAACAAAAAGTTATCATGTTAACAAGTCCACTGAAGGTTGCAATCACGATGTATATTCCCAATACTTTGTTGGTCATAGATGGTACCGAGAATTAGTATTTTGACAATGCACCCTTCACGCAATCATACATTTTGTTACCGTTTTTGAGACATTCCAAACGTTAAAGAATCATCCCAAATAGAGTTAATTTCGGAATCAAAAAGGTATATGTTTGCGCGTCGGTAGTCGATAGCGGATGAAAACTATGGGGATGTGGAGATAAGAGGCGCCAGAAATCGAAGTATACGCGGGGCCAAATTTGTTGGGTAGGTTTTAGTACCGGAAAAACAACAATACCTCTACCGGTAAACAAATTTGCGTCTGTTTAGGAAGAAAGAGGTTCTCCGCTGCAGCAGTTGTGATAAAGCGTTGAATCATTCATATAAACCTCGACCGGAATGGGAGATCGAAGGGCTATTTTGTAGTAGTTGTCATATTGAGAAAACCAAGGAATTTATTCTAAGACAACAAGTAGAGAAGGATAAGATCGCGCAAGCCCCAGATATTTGTAGTCTTTGTAAAAAAGAAATTGTGCTTGACATAGATAAGAATAAACCAAGATGGCAATGGAATATGGAACGGGGGAGTATGCTTTGCAATAGTTGTTTTGAAAAGCAAGCGCTAGACTATGAGAAAAAGCTGAACTATTGTACCCTGTGTAGTACTAGACTAGCATTTATTCGGTACAACCCAAAACCAAAATGGAATATTCAAGGCCAATTATGCAGAAAGTGTTGGGACAAACAAAATCAGATAAAGGTTTAGACAATGATGGATATCTTCAAAAAGCACATCTGTGATCGATGTGGTACGAAATTTCGGAAAGTCGAGGTGCTCATGCAACATCTTCAAGTAATACATGGAAAAGGACTACTATATGAGTGCAAGCCATGCAACGCGAAATTCGATGGAATGGAACAGATGCGCGAGCACGTAAAAAAATTTCACTCGTATAATAAAACGAGAGATAAGTGAAAAAAAGAGAAATCAATAGAATGCAGAATTGACATAAAGAATAAAATAACCTGGAGAGTGCATCTCTTCAGATGGTGAAAGTGTGTCTCAAATGCGGAAAAGAGTTTGATGAAAAATTGATGGATGATCCAGGCTCTGAGGCATATCCTTCTTGTCCAGATTGTTGGAAGGAATGGACTGATTATGCAGTTATGGTGATGAATGAAATGAGATTGGACATGTCTCTTCCTGAGCACAGGAAAGCACTTCGAAAATACGAAAAAACATTCTTTGGGCTGGAAAAATCAGAAGGAGAGCTACAGAAAAATCCTGATAAACGTCCTCCACAATAGCGCGGCAGCATCTAGTATCTAAGTTCCAAAATCTCTCGTGCAGAAATGGGCAGCTTCTCTATAATTTTGTACCTATTTGGTACGGAGAACATGGCCTCCTTTAGGCAATAAATGAATTTTACTTTTTTGACGTTATCCAAAGTCATAAAGGCTTGAACGATACTGTCAAAATTTAGGTTCTTTAGTGCGGAGCGGTCTTTCAAAATTTCATCACAGTAAAGCGTTAGCATTAAAAGTATTTTGTCAGTGTCCAATTCGGATAGCACTTCCATCCAAGACCTAATTAACACGGTTAGCTTCTTTGTTTCAATAGAAGAGGCGGCATTCAGCGCGTTTGTTATTGTCTCGCGCTTATCAGGTTCTTCATAAATATAAAATTCCTGCAATTTCTTACGAAGAACTGGTTCTCGGAGAAAACCTGGCAGGTCTGCCAAAATTTGTATTATATTCACGGCCGCTTCAGAACCGGATCTCACTGACACTAAGATTGGTCTTTATGCAGTATTTAATTCTATGATGTCATGGCCTAATTGGTAATTAGTTGGTCGTTAATGCCTAAACTAGGCTTAAATATTCACTGGTCTGAAGAGTCTCCATATGCCGTGTCTTGTAATAGTGGGAGGGTTTTTCGGAGACGAGGGTAAGGGCAAGATCGTGGCCTATCTTGCCAACAAAGAAAAACCCGTCATTGCGGTGAGAGGCGGAGTAGGGCCTAATGCGGGCCATACCTTCTGCCATGAAGGTAAGACCTACAAAGTTCGGATGCTGCCAAGTGCCGCTTTGAATTCTACAACACGATTACTAGTCGGAGCTGGCGTTTTAGTTGATCACGAGATATTACTAGATGAAATCAAGACGTTTAGCGTGTTTGATAGAACTTTGATTGATTCGCAATGTGGGATAATAGAGAAGGCACATATCCAAAGAGACATTGTTGGGCCCCATTTAAAAAATAAGATAGGCACTACTGGAACAGGTACCGGGCCTGCTAATGCAGACAGGGCCCTGCGGGTTCTCAAAGTTGCTAAAGAGATTCCAGAATTGACACCTTTTATTGGGGATGTTAGTGATAGTGTCAACACTGCTCTGGATAGGAACGAAAACGTTCTAGTTGAGGGTACACAGGGTACCTTTTTGTCTCTATATCATGGAAGTTACCCTTATGTAACTTCCAAGGACGTCACCGCTTCTGCGATATGTTCTGATGTCGGACTAGGGCCAAAAAAGGTGGATGATGTCCTTATAGTTTTCAAAGCATATGTAACACGGGTAGGAAAGGGTCCGCTGAAGGGCGAAATAACGAGTGATGTCGCTAAAGCTAAGGGTTGGTTAGAGTTCGGGAGTGTGACCGGCAGGCAAAGGAGGGCTTCTCCGTTCGACCCAGTCCTTGCCAAAAAGGCAATAAGGCTAAATGGGGCTACGCAAGCTGCGATCACTAAATTAGACATCGTATTTCCAGAAGCCGCCGGCGTAAGGGAATTCTCAAAACTACCGAGAGAAGCGAAAACCTTTGTCGAAGATATAGAAGGAGAAACGGGACTTGCAGTTACTCTTATAGGGACTGGTGCAGACCTTACTCAAATCGTTGACCGACGAGAGAGCAAAGCTGCGAATGTTAGTTTATGAGGCTTCATGCAATAGAAAAACCACAATTCATGAAATATAGTCTGCTTTTTAGACGGAGTTCACTGCTTCATACTATACAAGATTGATGCTTGCCTTTTCTTTATATGTTCGGTCGTTCCAACACGTTATACTTGCATGATGGAATTGATTTTTAAACATGGCTGCAATCAGATCATTCCCTCATCGCCGTAAGTAGAACCGGCGCACATTGTTTCTATGGTTTTCTAATGCCTCATCTAAAATATCGTAATCGCCTGTTCTGTTACATTCTTCAATTAAATGATTAATCACTTTCTGTATATACTCCGGATGATGAAATGGCCTTAACACTTCTTCTATATCCGATAGCTTGCGTTTGTTCGGCAGCAGGATCTTTGTTTTCTGGCTTTGGTAACGACAAATTGGGATCAATTCCATGGGGATACGTTATTTCTAGGCTCACTCTACGGGTGGTGGAGTTATCAAAGGAAGTTCCATGTAATTCGCGAAGGAATAGTAAGCTTTTCTCGAAAAAATCATCATTCGTACTGTCTGCAATTACTTTAGACCAGAAATTCTTACTTTTATTATGTGAATCTAATGACGTTCCATTTTTTTCTGCCTTTCACGTCGCTATTCCAAGGGATCGTTTGGTAGGTATTGTCCACTTACTCTTCCCACGAGGTAATCGAGTATACGAAAAATAATGCCTTTTCCATCATGTAAATTCGTATTGTGTCTATTTGCGGTATATCTTCTCGTTAAGTGCTGTGCCCAGCTAGCGCAAACCCAGGTACAACTTGCCATTTTGTGTTCAGGATATAGTAATCCCTTTCTCTCTTAAAATAGTGTTCTGCAGTGTGCTGCGATATGGGTATTGTCGATTTCTGTGCAAAAAAGATAAAGGCCCTTGCTAATTACTCCAGAAATAGGCTAGAATTTCGAATCACTTAAAATAGCAAGTACAGTAATAGTTGTAAGATTGCGACTAAAGTCTCCATGCTACGTAGAACTCTTGAATTTAAATAATTTTGGCAGGTTAGTCTGCGCATTAGAGCGAACTCCTATGCCTGCATTTTCGTTAGTTCTAAATCAACAATTCGTCTTCGCCGTTCAAACGGATTTTATAGAGGGGAGACCTGTAATCTATTTCGCAAAGAGCGAAGAGAGAAAATACGGTCAGTACATGGCATACAGGATGACAGGGCTGACAGAGGAAGTTGCCATTGTCGATTCAGTCGTGAACCCGAGCTTCATTTACTCGCCTATAATCAATGTTGATAAATTCCCTTCCAGTCTAACAAGAAAAGCACGGGTAAATAAAAAAACTGGATATGTAACAATAAGACTCCGAGACCTTTCTAGTCTTGCGAAAGTTGCAGCCTACAAGACAATATACGACGAGCCACCTTTACCGCTATTGATGTTTAAAGAGAATAACAAATTTGTGGTCGGGTCAGCGATCAGCTTAAACGACTCGGATACGATATCTTATTTCTATTACCTAGTTCTAGATGAAGAACCAACCGATCCTTTTTTGCGGTACTCCAGTCAAAAGGTAGAACAACCATCCTTTTCTAATCGGATAGGTGAGCACGGTTATATTTATCTTAAATTAATCAAACTTGCATCGAGTCATCCTTTGGTGAAAATTTGTGATTGACTCCTGTGCGTTTAGTCACAGGATCTCTCAAGCATCTAGAATCAAAAGGAGCCGAATAATTCTGGCACTCGACTTAGCTAATGGGTCTGATTTGAACCAGTTGGCGTTAAGCACAATATCACTGCTGGAAAAATACATTTGTGCTATTAAACTGAATTTTCATCTGATATTGCCTCTATCAAGCTCTGAATTATCCAAATTAAATCGACATGTGCATTCTTATGGCCTGCAATCCGTTGCGGACATTAAACTGAATGACGTGCCAAGCACTAATAAAATCGCCATATCGTATCTTTCGAGTATGGGATTTGATGCAATAACCGTCAATCCCTTTATTGGTACCGCAGGATTAAGAGCTGCAATAGAGCAGGCACATGAATTAAAATTTGGTGTACTTGTTTTGGTTTATATGAGTCATATCGGGGCACATTTGGGCTATGGTATTAATCTTTTGGGTAGTAATAGTCAGGTTACACAATTATATCAAAAGTTCTTCCAAGACGCAATCGCCTGTCGTGCAGATGGAGTTATTGTGGGTGCAAATCGACTTGAAATTTTAAGAGAAATCTCTTGCAAAAAGGATCACATTCCTATTTATTCGCCAGGAGTCGGAGTACAGGGTGGTAACATGAAGCAGGCGGCAAATAATGGTACTGATTATTTTATCATCGGGCGCTCAATTATCGGATCGAAAGATCCCTTGAAGACGGCGAAAGCCTTACGACAACAATTTCTTCATCTTAGTGTTGATTCATAGTGCATGTCATAGCTAATTGTTGTACTTACACACTTAGGTAACAAATTCACTTACAGACTTAGGTTACACTTCTGTTAGGGAATGGAGACCTTTTTATCTTGCGAGAGTATTGTTAAAATGAACTCAATGTTATCTTTGTCAAAGCAACAATCGCGATCAACTGTAACGCGATAATCGACTAAGCATGACGATTAAACTAATTAACAAGTACAAACATTGGAACGTCATATAGCATTAAAGCGTGTTCAAAATGCCTAATGTTTACAACTATGCCAAAAAAAATGGAGCAGGATTATCCAGAGTAGCAGCATCACATAGCAGAATTCTCGTCCTATGTGTGGATCGAGACGATGACATAGGCTCTAAAGGCGGTATGGAAACACCTGTCGTCGGAAGAGATTCATGTATTAACGCCGGGGTCAGACTAGCGATAGAAGATCCAGAAGATGCAGACGCTAATGCTATCTTCGCAGCAATCAAGACGTATGAGGAGCTCATTTCGAAGGGATATAGCTCACAGGTTGCCCTTGTAGCAGGTAAGTTAAATCGAGGCATCGAAGCGGACGAGAAAATTGGCATGGAGATCCAGAATGTCCTGGGGGAATATCGGGCAGACGCCGCTGTACTTGTATCCGATGGTGAAGATGATGAGACTGTTGTGCCCGTCATTCAAACCATGGTTCCCATCATTTCTATCCAGCGGATTGTAATCAAACATAGCAGAAGCGTCGAATATTCATACGCTGTTCTAGGAAGATACCTAAAAATGCTTGCGTACGACCCAAGATACTCGAAATTCTTTCTTGGAGTTCCAGGCGCACTACTAGTTGCAACGAGTCTTGCGAGCTTTTTTGGCTTAACGAAGGAGGTTCTAGCTCTAGTATTCAGTATTTTAGGAGCAGCATTCATCATTAGAGCGTTTGATATAGACAAGGCCCTGAGTTCTCTCGGCAGACCCACCCCAACTGGTTTTATTCGAATTTTCTCCGCTTTTGGTGGAATATTGATCATTGTGGTTTCCGTAGTAAATGGCCTTTCGAGCATTCCCAGTGAAGCTATTGTACCGAATATGGGAGTTCTACATGTCATATCTAATAGAATCATTGTTGGGAGCTTTGTTCACGGTACTATCACGTTGCTGTGGATCGGTATTGCAACTATACTAGCAGGATCGCTTTTGAGTAATTGGTTCAAAGGCAGTATTCTGACGATGTCTGATATTTTACGGCTAGTAGTATTGGCGTTGCTATATATCCCCATCCTGCAGTTTACGTCAGTTCTCACGGAACGAACTAATCCATTTAGCTTAATTTCCTCGTTGTTAATAGGTTTGGCTATAACATTGGTCGCGGCTACGTTCTTGTTCCAATATTTCAGAAACAGGAAGGGTGGAGAAGTTCTCAAGCATTGACCTTTAACTGTTTTCAAAACAGTAAAATCAACGTCCAGCACCTAGTCCACTTGTATAGTTCGTGATTCAAGATATTGGGAGTAGAGCTCTTGCAGACACTTTCTTCAAGCGCAGTGGACTGTACAATGTTTATGAGCGACGACTGGAGTCCCAAATTCTCAGAGACCCGCTTCCCAATCATATAGCGATCATACTCGATGGAAACAGGCGATGGGCAAAGTATAACTTTATGCGAACAGGAAGTGGTCATTTTATGGGTGCAGATAAAGCTGAGGAACTTTTGAATTGGATTCATGATTTAGGTATAAGAATTACTACTTTGTACGTGTTATCTACTGAGAATCTGGATAGAAAAGATGAAGAAGTAGATAATATTTATCGATTATTAGAATTAAAACTAGAAAAGCTTTACAATGACTCCAGAATTCACCGTCGTCGCATGAAAATTAAGGCAATAGGAAATGTCAAACTGCTCCCCGTGCGACTTCAGAATATACTGAACATGCTAGAACAAGTCACTGCAAAGTATAACTCGATGTTCCTAAACATAGCTGTTGCCTACGGCGGACAGGAAGAGCTTGTAGATGCCGTCAAAAAAATTGCATTAATGACTAAAACTGGTGAACTTTCCGTGGAAAATATCGACGAGAAGGTGATCGAATCCTGTCTCTACACTTCCCATTTGCCACAGCCAGAGCCTGATTTAATATTGAGAACATCCGGAGAAAAACGTCTAAGTGGTTTTCTAATATGGCAAAGTGCGTATAGCGAATTAGTGTTTATGGACGTATTCTGGCCTGAATTCCGCAAAATAGACTTGATGAGGGCAATCAGAACCTACCAGCGAAGAATACGTAGATTCGGCAGGTAGCGACTGGATAAGAATAAGATAAGAATAAGTGTGAGTCGATTTGATCGTGATATAGAATTGCCCGAGCATGGAGATTATCATACTGGATTGCGCAAATGGTATTGCAATTACTGGCATTCTTCAGAGGAATGGGAGGATATTCATGATTATACGCCATCGGATCCTTCGGAGGAAGCCACGGATGATCCGGTTAATAGAGTCACAAGGGAAAAGATTGAAAAATGAACAGATTGGCTTAAGGCAAAAAAGTTAGTGAAGCCGTTTGGATGCTAAAGCTATGTTTGATGAAAAGTCTGCTGGCGCTATATTATATTCTCTCACTGAGGATTTGAGTAGAACAGAATATTTGTTGCTGCATCACACTTCAGGTCATTGGGACTTTCCCAAAGGAAACATTGAATTAGGTGAAGACGGATTTCAGACTGCTCGTAGAGAAGTATATGAAGAAACTGGAATTGATGACATTGAATTCGTTAAAGGTTTTATATCGAAGATAGAGTACTACTACAGACGATCAGACAAGCTAGTTCATAAACGAGTTATTTTCTACATTGCTAAAGCAAAGACACGAGATGTGATACTTTCATCCGAACATGATGGATATAGTTGGAATGACTATGACGCAGCAATCAACCAATTGACGTACAACAGTGCAAAAAAATTATTAAAAAAAGCTAAAGCGTTTGTGGCTTTAAAATGTTGAGTCAGTTGTGATACGAGTGGCTGTGCTTAAGGTATAAAATATACCATGAAACTAGCCAAGATAATACCTACAACAATCACAGCTGTCAGGAAGATCCCTTTTTTGCTAAATCTTCTCTGTTTGCCATTATTACCATCATTATGATTCTGTGCCAATCCCTACGTGTTACTCTATACAGTAATTTGCATTTTATATAAATGATACCTCGTTCAAACTGCACCGCTCCCTCCTTTCAAAGCAATAGTTAGCCTGCGATTGCCTTTGTCATATCAAGCGTAACCTTATTTTTCATGTTTTGATCATCGGTACAAATCTGCGCAGCTGAGGGTGCGACAGCTGTTACACATATTCGTATCGTGCCACCCACGAGTTTGTCTGGAACAGTGATGGGTATGACCAAACTATTTTTTTTAGTTACATCTATATTCGACGCCATGACGGTATCGTTAATTGATATATTCACCGGTCCATTTTGTGTGGTACCACGAACGAGAGTAATGCTTAGTTGTGTCCCGCTGCTACGCTTTGACGCTGCCGCTGGTTGCATAGAAATAGCACCAGAGCAGTATGATACTACTAACAGTATTATTATCGACAAAACTAGGAAATTCTGTCCGAGTACCTTCATATTCCAAATGGCTCCTTGTTTCACATTTAAGA
>Ga0070711_100002722_pt1 | contig 10135 bp, 6 predicted proteins | sample LARL53metaG_FD_65452 | JGI IMG/M metagenome (GOLD analysis project Ga0070711, IMG submission 65452) | Corn, switchgrass and miscanthus rhizosphere microbial communities from Kellogg Biological Station, Michigan, USA - LAR L5-3 metaG | ecosystem: Host-associated > Plants > Roots > Rhizosphere ... | reverse complement strand
CGTGTAGGAGCCCCGGCCGCTATCAGCGAAGCTGGCGTCAATTGGGTGCATGGCGAACTCGCGGGCATAGATCCAGAGCCGCGCACGTGCCCGGCGGGGCTCCCATCAAGTGGCGGTTGGAAATCACCCGGACGTCACGACGACCTTCTTGACCTCAGCCATGTAGCGGTCGGCGGCCGCGTCGGCCTGGTCCGGGCTGCTCCCCTGCTCGCGGGCCCTCAGGTAGGCGGCGTACCAGTCCCACCAGTCGTGCGCGGGCGCCGCCTTCTCGAAGCGGTCATGATGCTCGGACGTTTCGTGCAGGAGAGGCGCGAGAGTGGCGACGTCCGTCGGCTCCACGCGACCCGGAAGGCGCTCGGTGATCTCCTGCAACAGCCACTTGTTGCCGTCCGGATCGGGAAACGACGCGTACGACGCGTACGAACGACCCTGGGGATCGTGGCCCGCCGCGCGGCGCTCGGTGCCGGGGTGCCAGCCGCCGCCCAGCCCACCGTTGGGGTCGTGGAAGACCTCGCTGACGTCGGCGCCGTGCGAGCGGAGCTCGTCGCGCGCCGCCTCGATGTCATCGACTGCCAGGAGCAAGCTGTCGATCGAGCCCGGCTCGTCGTAGGTGACACCCATGCCGAAGATGATCGACGCATTCGATCCTGGTGGCGTCATCTGCACGACGCGATAGTTGCCCCCGCCGGCGTCGTTGTCGAGCCGCCACCCAAGGCCCTCATAGAAGCGCTTGGCCCGGTCGACATCGGTGACCGGCAGCACCACCACCTCGAGCCGCATCGGGACGGCCGCGACCTGGGAGGCCTCCGTCGTGCGGTCGCTGCTCAGCTGCGTACTGGTCATTAGGACCTCCTCGATTGGGTTGGCAGCACGTTGACTGCTGGGCGCCCCAGTCGCGCCCGTCAGTCACTGGTGCTGCTCCGTGGCGTCCTCATTTGATGTGTGCGTAAATGCGCGCGCGGGGGAGCTCCCCCGACCCACCGTGATCGTGCAGCTGGCGACACGCCGGACACGTCGTGGCACTCACGAACGGAGTGGTCCGTTTTGCAGAATTCTGCGCGCTCTCGCGATGACGCGAACTGAAGGGGTTCGAGAGAGACGAGTGAAGAGGCCAGGGTCTCACGGGCGCGACTCATGCGCGAGACGAGCAGGCTGTGCGCGTCACCGACCCCTAAGACAGGAGAGGCACATGACCGTCGTGACGGAAACGCAGACCGACACCACCGCGATCCGCCCGTTCACATTCGAGGCCGCCGAGGCGGACCTCGAGGAGCTGCGTGCGCGCATCGCGGCCACGCGGTGGCCCGAGAAGGAGCCCGTCGCCGATCGATCCCAGGGCGTACAGCTGGCGACGATCCAGGCCCTCGCGCGCTACTGGGAGAGCGACCACGACTGGCGCAAGTGCGAGGCGAGGCTGAGTGCGCTGCCGCAATTCATCACCGAGATCGACGGGCTGGACATCCACTTCATCCACGTTCGATCGAAGCACGAGGATGCGCTGCCGCTCATCGTCACGCACGGGTGGCCTGGCTCGATCATCGAGCAGCTGAAGATCATCGATCCGTTGACGAATCCAACGGCACATGGCGGGAGTGCCTCGGACGCTTTTCACCTCGTGATCCCGTCGCTGCCGGGCTACGGGTTCTCCGGCAAGCCGGCCACCACCGGCTGGGGACCCGACCGCATTGCGCGGGCATGGGTGAAGCTGATGAGCCGCCTCGGCTACACGAGGTTCGTGGCGCAGGGCGGCGACTGGGGAGGGATGGTCTCGGATGTAATGGGCACGCAGGCGCCTCCGGAGTTGCTCGGCATTCACGTGAACTGGCCTTTCACGGTTCCACCGGCGATTGACCAGGCAGTCCAGACCGGCAAACCGCTGCCGTCCGATCTCTCAGCCGATGAACAACGCGCGTGCGAGCAGCTGGCCTTCTTCTACCAGCACGGGGTCGGCTACGCCCAGGAACTGTCGACCCGCCCGCAGACGATGTACGCGATCGCCGATTCACCGGTCGGGCTGGCCGCGTGGATGCTCGACCACGACGCGGCCAGTCATGCACTGATCGCCCGCGTCTTCGACGGCCAGACCGAGGGCCTCACGCGAGACAACGTGCTCGACAACATCACGCTCTACTGGCTGACGAAAACGGCGGTCTCCTCGGCGCGCATCTATTGGGAAAACAACAAATACACCTTCTTTGCACCGAAGCACGTGGCCATCCCGGTCGCGGTGAGCGCCTTCCCGGACGAGGTCTTTCAAACCCCGCGGAGTTGGACAGAGCAGGCGTATCCGAATCTCATCTACTACAACAAGGTCGCCAAAGGCGGACACTTCGCGGCCTGGGAACAGCCGCAGCTGTTCTCAGAAGAGGTTCGCGCGGGCTTCAGGTCGCTTCGCTAGACCCGCCGAGGCCGCCACAGTTCGGCTGTTCCCCTCGGCAGGTCTGCGGCGGCCGGACATCGGCACCTGTGCCGCGTTTGTTCGCGGCCGACTGTCACGCGCTGCGGTGGCCAACGTGGTTGTTTGGCTGCGGTGCGGCGGCGCTGCCGGTCCAGCTCGGGGAGCCGCTGAAGGCCTGGGCGCTCGATTCCGTAACTACGCGGATTCGGGACACGCCTTCCTCTTCGAACAGCCACACGAGGCTGCGCCGGAGATCAATGCGTGTCTCGGGTGACAACACCTGCTGAGCGGTGAATCTGCCGACAAGCTAGACGTAGGGAGGTCGTAAATGAGTAGTACACAGATGAATGGTGACCCGGCGACCGGAGCCAACATTGGTAAGCGCCCGCCGGACGTGGTCAGCCCCACGAACGATCACGTTCTTCCGCTCAAAACCGGCCTCAAGGACGCGTTCGCGGCGGGGCGCGTCCCTTACGACAAGCCAACGCCGTCGAACTCGGTGATGCTGTTCATCGATCATCAGATCGGCCTAATGGTCGGGGTGCGCGATTTCACCTCGCTGGCGGCCTACAAGGCGAACGTGGTCGGGCTCGCGAAGATGGCTAAGGCGCTCGACGTCCCAGTTCTGCTCAGCTCATCGAATGCGCAGTGGCAGAACGGCGATACGCTGTCGGAACTCCGGGAGCTGTTCGACGATCAGCCGATATATCGTCGCACCGGGATCGTCAACTGCTACGAAGACCCGAGTTTTCGTTCGGCCTTTGAGGGCCTCCTGACTGAGACGGGAAGGACACACGTAATCATCTCGGGGGTGACGATCGCGACGTGCTGTGCGATGCCGACGCTGGCGATGCTGAACGACGGCTACCGCGTTTTTCCGGTGGTCGATGCGTGTGGTGCCTGGAACTCGTACGAGACGCAGGCGGCGATGTCGCGCATGGCTCGTGCCGGCGCGGAACTCGTCACGGTTTTCGCGCTCGGCTGCGAGTTGCCGGCCGACTGGAAGCTCCCGTCAGGAGATGCGATGTTCGAGCCCTTCACGAACGAACTCCCTGAGTATGGGTTTGTGATCCAGGACTTCTGGAACAACGCCAACCAGCACGTGGTGAACGACCCGTTCGCAGTCGTAACGTGACCCCCGACCCCAAGCCGGATGGTGGTCCGGCGTAACCGGAGAAGAGCGGCACCGCTCGTCTGCTCGCACGTGGTGGCCGAAACCCGCACTGGTGCCGGGCTCAGCATCCGAGGTCGCCACAGCTTCGTGACCCCATGTGTAGGGAAAGCGAAGTCTCCTACCGAGTGCGACGGTCCCGACGGCGACTTCGCGCTCCCGGTCAACTAATCAACCAGAGCGCGACCTTCGAAGCCTGCCGGACCGTCAAAGCAGGACACGACCAGCGGGGGCGACATCTCTCCTTCTCGCCAGCTGCGGGACGCTCGCCGGGGCCAGGCAGACCGCCTTGCAGCTCCCTGCTTACCGCGCGTTGCAGGGGAGACGGCGTCGCGCTGGCGATGCTCGTGCCGGAGACGGAGCAGGACTGGCCCCCACGGTCACCGCCTAGTGCCCGCCCAGCTACGACACGTGGTGCAGCACGCCTAAGGAGCCGTCTGCGGCCGCGGCGAAACTGCTGATGTCGTCGGTGACCGGGTCGCTGTCTGGGCGCTGCCGGGGATCTGCTCAGGAGCGGCAGCGTCAAGCGGACCGCGCCTTCTCGATGAGGAGCAACAGCGGGCGGCCCGGCGGCAACCTGCCGCGTCGCTCGATGCAGTCGGGTGCGGACCGGCGCTTTGCCGTTCGGATTGGGCCCGGCTGATGGTGTAGCGCCGAAACACCGTCGGCTCCGCGCTTGCCGTCGTTTCGTTGGCAAGCGACCCGACACGGCGCGTTGCGGGACGTGCTAGCTGTACATGCGGCCGCTGTGCATCTGGACCGTCGGGCTGGAGACGCTACCCCCGTAGAAGTTGCTAGCAATGGCCGAGACGGTGTAGACGTCATCCCCGGCGTCGACAGCGGAGTACATCCCTTCGGGGCAGACGGGCCTGTCGACACTCGTGAATGTGAGCGGCCATGTGATGTGCAATTCGGTCGTCGCGACTTGTCCGGCGTGGCGGTCCTGGACTACGGTCGGCCGGAGTTGAGGGATGTCATAGACCTGCTGACCGAACGTGCCGTCGAGCTTTCGGCAGGTGACGTGGCGCGCGAGGTGGAGATCGAGGCGCTTAAGGCCTTCGGGGTCAGCACCCGTCGCCGTGACGGCAATGCTGAAGGCGCTGGCGTACAGTGTCATGTCATGATCAACGAGGACGTTCCTGTCCTGCCCATCGGGCTGTCCACCAATGTAGGTGACCGTCAATGAGACACTGGGGGGCGTGTTGTCTGAGGGTCCCAAGACGGTCGTGGGGCCGGCGATCTGAGGCTGGCAGTAGTTGTTTGGGTTGGCCTGCGTCAGCATGCACATCATCTCGGCTGCGCGAACGGCACCGTAGGTCCTGACTAATGCCGCGGCAAAACGCCGCCATTGCAGCCGTGTGTCCGCGATCGCGACGTTGACCGCGTCGGCGAAATTGTTGTGGACCTGCCCGCCGATTGTGACGTCTATCTTGCCGCGGTAGGTCTCGCCCCGGCCGGGTGTTGTGCCGTTGACCCATCGACCTGAGTCCTTGTTGAGGCCCTTATCGGTCTTGGAGCTCACTAGGACCGGTATGCCGCCATGGCGGACGCGGAAGCGAAAACCGCAGTCGAACGACGGGACCTTGATCTTCCATACCTTGTGCCACTTCACGATGCAGACCGAACGGGCGCATGGGCTGTGGGATGTGACGTAGTCGCAGCCGGTCGTAAGGTTGCGGGGGATCGCCGGCCAGTCTGAACCAGAGAGGTCGAAGAACGGAGCCGGCCGCGTCATGCCCATGCCTGGAGGGTTGATCGAGCTGATGGGCCGATGAGGGTCGGCGTGGTCGGCGTAGTTCGAGTGCGAGTAGAAGTCCTGGACGGTGTGGAGCGCCTGACCGAGTTCCCCGAAGACCATGCAGCGGGCATCGCCGAGCCACCACGCGGTTGCGAGCGAAGGGACTATGCCGTGCCCGAAGCAGCCGGACACGAACGCCGGGGCCGCGGGACGGCCGTTCGCATCGACTAGGCGGGAAGCAGCGCGGACGGCTTTGTTGAAGTGCTCCCGCGCGAAGCCGATGCACTTCCGAAGTTCCTTAGTGGCGTCAGCGCGCGAATGGGCGTAGGGGTCCTGTGAGATGAAGTCCGCGTTGTCGCAATGAGGCGGACCGCTCAGGATCGAAGTCATGATCGCGTCATTGAGATCGACGCCGCCCAGGTAGTTGCCCCCCGCGAGGACGTTGCGCTTGACGCCGGCAAGCTCGTCAAGGGGCTGAGACTGCATACAGAGCGTGGCCGGAAGCGGCGAAGTGTCGCACCCGATGGCAATACGGGTGATGCGCCGGTGAACGTCTATGGAGTCCTTCCATGCGTCAAACGCCGAGACGGGACTGCAGAGAACAAGTCCACCGATGAGGACGGCTGCGTAAGTGGCAAGAAGACCGAGGAGGGTTCGCGCCCAACCCGATGCGGCGCGGCCGGCGACGAGCTTGACGAGGAGCATGGTGCTAACGCTAGGTGCACGTCGACGCGGAGTTATCGGTACGGCGCACGGTCGCTCTTGCATGAAACCGCGGTTCGGTCCAGGGCAAAGCTCACTTAACGTTCCTAATCGTGCTGGTTAGCGTTGGTAACGCGCCGTGGCCTCGGAGCCGCCCGCCAACGGACAATCAGACCGCCGAGCCTGGCGACGAGCTTTCCCAAGCCGGACCGGGGGGAATCACGAGCGACCGCGCCGGCTCCGCGTACACGCGCCGACACGAATGCGGGTCGCGGCACCGCAGACACCTCCGTCTCGCAAATCGCCATGGGCAGGGCCGTCGCCGGGCACAGAGCAGCGTTCGTAGCCGGCTCTGGCGGGCGTCAGGCCGGGGAATCCCTCCGTGGCGGTTGACTGTGGTCTCGCGGCGGTGGTAGCGTCGCGGTAGGCGCCGATTGGCAACCGGAGAGAGGGTGATATGGGGTTGCGCATGATCGTCGCATCCGTGGCTGCCGCGGTCGTTCTGTCTGTGGCGCTGGTGAGTGAGACCGCGGGCGTAGCCAAGGCGCCGCGCCGCGTCGATGGCGGTGTCTCAGAACGCCATCACGACGGGTCGTCGCCGATCCAGCACGTGGTGGTCATCTTTCAGGAGAACGCGTCTTTTGACCACTACTTCGGGACCTACCCGCACGCGGCAAACCTCCCGGGTGAGCCGGCGTTCCATGCGGCGCGCGGAACGCCGCAAGTCAACACGATTCCTCCGTTTTTGATGACGGCCAATCCGAACGGGGCAAATCCGCAACGGTTGGGCCGCAACGATTGGCCATTGTGCGACATGTCGCACGATTACGACCCCGAGCTGCGGGAGTGGAATGGCGGCAAGATGGATCGCTTCGTCACCGAGTCGGTCGACTATGAGCGAAGCGACGACACTCGGTCTCCTTCGACTTACGGACACGTCTCGCCGGGCGTGACTGGTGGCGTGACCGCCGGGAATTGCACGACGCCGATACCGGGGCACGAAGGCGACCAGGCGACGAACAAGGAGGTTATGGATTACTACGACGGCAATACCGTCACTGCGCTGTGGAACTACGCCCAGCATGGCGTGCTGTTCGACGCGTCGTTCGGTGCGACCTTCGGGCCGTCGACTCCCGGAGCGATCAACCTGATCTCAGGCCAGACCGGCGGAGTTCAGATCCCTGCGAACTCAGACGACAATCACACCTGCGCCGACATGCATTGGGTGATCGACCTGGGGCTTGACTGTCAGGCGCCGAGGGGCATGCCAACGCTCTTCATCGGGGATACGGATGTCCGCAACAGCACGCTCATCGGCGACGCCGATCCCGCGTTTGACGACTGTTCGTCGACCAACACGGTCTACTTCACAGGACGCAACATCGGCGACATCCTCAACCAGCAGGGGGTCACCTGGGGATGGTTCCAGGGAGGGTTCAGCCCGGACGTGCCAGCCAAGAACGGACAGCCGGCTCAGTGCACAACCAGGCACCAAGTGCAGAGCCCGAACGGCATCATGGGATCCAGCAAGAAGGACTACAACCCTCACCACGAGCCGTTCCAGTACTACGCCTCGACCGCGAACCCGCACCATCTGCCGCCCACTTCGGTGGCGATGATCGGCAGAACAGACCAGGCGAACCACCAGTACGACATCAGCGGCTTCTCCAAGGCGCTGACTGCGCACAACATGCCGGCCGTGTCTTTCCTGAAGGCTCCCAACTATCAGGACGGCCATCCTGGCTACTCCGACCCGCTGGACGAGCAGCGCTTCGTGACCGAGATGATCAACCAGATCGAGCGGTCTCCGTTCTGGAAATCGACGGCCATCATCATTGCGTACGACGATTCCGACGGGTTTTATGACCACGTGGCGCCGCCGATCCTCAACTACGACAGCGAGAACGTCGCGGGGCCCGTGGTCGACGGGCAGCAGTGGCCCGGCGACCAGTGTGCGCCGCCGTTGCCGGCAACGGGTCAGAAGGTCGATCCGAACACAGGCCGCTGCGGCCTTGGCCCGCGGCTGCCCATGATCGTCATCAGCCCGTGGGCAAGGACGAACGCGGTCGATCACACGCTTGTCGACACCACGTCAATCCTTCGCTTCGTCGAAGATCGCTTTGCCGGTGGCCAGCGCATCGGCGGAGGCTCGTTCGACACGCGGGCAGGATCTCTCGCTGGCGCGTTCGAGTTCCGCCACCCAGACCATCGGCGGTTGATCCTCGATCCGAGCACGGGACAGCCGACAGGAGGCTGAGCACGAGCACACGACACGAGTAGAGCTGGCGGGCGGCATCCGCGCCTCCCGCCGACCACCTCGGAGCTGCCACGGAGGGCCTACCGCCCATGGCCGGGCTTGACGAGGACCCAAATCTGAGGAAAGAGGAGAGCTTATGGCTGGCGGCGACGAGATCACGCGCGGCACCTTCCTAAAGCAGTCAGGCGCGGCAGGAGCGGCGATCCTGGGGGGATCGCTCTGGGCGACCTCGCCGGCGGCGGCGCGAGCGCAGGGGAGGCACAGGCATAAGCCGCCGATTCGAAACCTGGTGATCTCCTGCCAGGAGAACCATTCGTTTGACAGCTACTTCGGCTATGCACGGCAGGTGCAAGCGAGGGGGTTCGGGCCGCCCCCGGGGTATTCGCAGCCCGACGCCGGCGGCGTTCGGCACGCGCCGTTTGAGCAGACCCTGCTGGAGACTCCCGACCCGGCGCACGCCTGGGGGGCGGTGCACCAGCAGTACGACGGCGGGAAGATGGACGGCTTCTACATCAGCTCGGGACAGACCGCGATCGGTTACTACACCGCCCGCGAGCTGCCGTTCTACTACAGCCTGTTTGAGCACGCGGGGCTGTGCGCCAACTACTTCTGCTCGCTGCTGGGGCCAACCTGGCCCAACCGCTTCTACTTGATGTCGGGCACCTCGGGCGGGATCACCACCAACGACTTCTGGGGCTATGGCATCTTCGACTCCGACAGTTGGCCGATCATCCTGGACCTGCTCGACGACGCCGGCGTGACCTGGAAGATCTACAACCTCGGCGGCATCGACGACGTCCCCACCGGCGAGTCAGACAACGTCGCGGTGTTCTGGACCCGATGGGCACACGACCCGCGGACGACCGCCTTGCAACAGGATTTCGTAAACGACTGCAGGACCGGCAGCCTGCCGCAGGTCGCGTGGCTGATCCCGAGCTTCACCAACCACCTCGACGAACACCCCCCGGCCGACGTGTCGGTGGGAATGCGACTTCAGCGCGACATGATCACCGCCCTGCGCCGCTCCCCACAGTGGGATCGCTCCGCATTCCTGCTCACCTACGACGAGCATGGCGGGTTCTTTGACCACGTCGCACCACCCCAGGTCGACGCCTACGGTCTGGGCATCCGGGTCCCTCTCTGGGTCATCTCTCCGATGGCGCGCAAGGGCGTGATCACCTCCAACAAGCAGGCCGAGCACGGGTCGACGCTGAAGCTGATCGAGCGGCTCTACGGACTGCCAACCCTCGCCTCGCGCAACCACACGTTCGACGCATCAACCCCGATCAAACCCGGTTATGACGCTAACGGCGCACCGGCGCCACCCCGCGACGGCCTGGACTCGATCAGCGACCTCTACGACCTATTCGACTTCGATCGCGATCGGAACGAGGAGGACGACAACTTCTGATCCGGGTCCGGGGATGCGCAGCATCGCGTGGGGCGCTGCTGACGTCACCGACGAGCTCATTGCTCGCGCCCAACGACGGGTCGGTATCGATCCGATCCATCATGCGGTCCGCCGAGCGCCGCGGCTCCGGCCTTCCCTTTGTCGCGGACCGGCTCGGCGCGTCGTAGTCCGACCTCTTCTCGCCCCGAGCTTCGCGTCCTCCTGCGGACACCACTGCGCGGACGGTCCGGCGCAGGGACCTCGGCCACCGCGACGTCCGCAAGACCAACGCGAGTAGCAAGCCATTGACGATGACCGATCGTTTCCCGACGGGTCTCTGAAGATCAGGATGCCGCCGGTGATCCAAGAAGGTTGGCCATGCTCGCGGTCGCGGCCATCACGCCCCACGCCGTCGCCGACCGCGCCCAAGGCGTCGCAGCCAGCGCTGCGGGCTGAACGCGACTGTGCTCGAGGTCAAC
>Ga0070711_100002719_pt1 | contig 10144 bp, 8 predicted proteins | sample LARL53metaG_FD_65452 | JGI IMG/M metagenome (GOLD analysis project Ga0070711, IMG submission 65452) | Corn, switchgrass and miscanthus rhizosphere microbial communities from Kellogg Biological Station, Michigan, USA - LAR L5-3 metaG | ecosystem: Host-associated > Plants > Roots > Rhizosphere ... | reverse complement strand
GGAAAGCTGGAGCGACCGGCTCGTGGTGTTGTCCGTTAGTGACGAGGTTGACATCCTCAGTGCACCACAGTTGGCCGAGGCGATCTGTGAAGCGCTCAGGAATGCACCGACCGGACTTATCGTTGATCTCACGAAGGTGAATTTCCTTGCCTCCGTGGGGATGAGCGTTCTAGTGGCGGCGCAGGAGGCGGCTGACGCGCTGTCGGTGCCGTTCGGGATCGTCGCGGAAGGGGCCGCTACCAGCAGGCCGATCAGGCTACTCGGAATTGACGCCATACTGGTGCTGTATCCCACTCTAGGCGACGCATTGCGCGATTTTCGCTGCGGCAACGACGAATCAGCTCCTATCCAAACACCTTAATTGCGTTGATGATTCGCTGATCGCAAGTCGAGGTCGGTGAGGCAACACCGGGCCCAAGTTACCCCCGTAGGGGTGTAGTACTGCCCCTCTTGGTGGTGATGGACTGGAGCCAGAGTCGCACAACCGCGCGACCGACCCATACCGCATAGGATGCGCGAAACAGAAAGGCCCGCAGCCATGATCGTGCTCGGAATCATCTTGCTCATCGCGGGATTCTTGTTGAAGATATCGATTTTGTGGACCATCGGAATCATCCTGCTGGTCATCGGCGTCGTTCTCGCGATCCTGGGTTCAGCCGGACGCCCTGTAGGCGGCCGACGCCACTACTTCTAACCCGTTACTGACACTCGGTTCGAGCTCAACCCACCGATTCACCCGATTGCGAATCACCTCGACCTCGTCTGGGTTGAAGTGCCGAGCCCGTCCGGGCCGATGCGACAAATGTCCATGGCTACGCCGACGCTCGGCGATGTCGCTGCAAGCGCATCGAGCACGCGTAGCGCCGCCACCATGTCCCTACCCCCGTCGGTGATTTGCGAGTCGGCTCACCCTGTGGCTGCGAGCAACTCCTGAAACGCGGTCTGCATGCAGTCGGCATATGTCGCTGGGTCCGGCAGGGCCTTGCGATCGGCGGTGGCGCCGATCGAGAACATTCCGTTGTAGCTCGCCACAACGTGAAAGAGGTTCGGCCGCCGATCAGCGGCCCCATGCCCGTTACGAGAACAAGTCGGGCACCATGGAAATACATCGGCTCATTCGGGCCCCGCACGTTGGTCACGGTCGTGTTGGCGATCGTGGGCGCGGAGAACGGAAGCACGCTCGCAGCCTTCACCGTCGCCCCGAGCAACGCGGTTGGCAGTGTTCCCACCAGCTCGAGCAGCTGGGTGTTTTCCGACTTGTCAGACGTGGCGCGAAATGCGGCAGTCGCTTCCGCGATTGTCGCGAGCCGGTCGAGCGGATCTGCGGTGGTCGTCTCGAGCCGTTGAAGTCTGCCGAACAACATGTTCCCGCCACTGCCCTTATCGCCGGCGTCGCGTAACGAGATTGGGCACGCGGCGACAAGCGTCTGGTCGGGGAGCTCGCCGTGACGATTCAGATATTCGCGGAGGGCGCCGCCGACATATGCGAGCGCCACATCGTTGACCGTCGACCCGGGCACGCTCGCCTTCATCCGCTTGATATCGGTGAGATCGTGGAAGCGGGCCTCAAACACACGGTGCGCGGAAACCGAGTCGTTGAATCGTGTCGTCGGCGCGAAGGCAGACCCGGCGCCGCCGGCGAGCGTGGACGCGACACCGCCGGCCAGCTTGGCCGGAAGGCGAGCCAGTTGACCGACTGCCTTCAGCGCCGTCGGTGCTAGCACCTTGCCAGCACGCAGCGGGTAAAGCGCGCCGTTGATCGCCGTCCGAGCGAGCAGGCTTGTGTACGACGGAAGAGGGTCGGGCCGCCAGGGGCTCTGCGGTGGATCGGGGCGGGGGCTGTCCGAGGCGAGATCGTGCATGGCGAGCATCAGCTCAACGCTTTCCATGCCGTCGACCGCACAATGATGCAGCTTCAGCGAAATCGCGAACGCGCCCTTCGGTACTCCCGGCACCGAATTCAGTCCCTCGATGACCGTGAACTCCCACGGCGGACGGCGGAGGTCGATCTGCCGTGCATGAATCCGCGCGATCTGAATGCAGAGCTGGCGCCAGTCCCCGGGCTGGGGCAGCGCGATGTGACGGACGTGGTACTCGAGGTCGAAGTCGGGGTCATCCACCCAGTACGCCATGTGCAGACCGCCAGGCAGGTCGGTCAATCGCCGCCGGAAGGTGGGCGCGAGGTGCAGCCGGGCTTCCAGTTCGGCGAGGATGCCGGTGAAGGTCACCTTGCCCCCAGGGGCGGTCGAGGGGTCATAGATGAGCAGCATCTGAATCTGCATCGGCGTCTCCGGCCGTTCGGCCCGAAGCATCATGTCGTCTGTCCAACTCAGCTGCTGCACGCGCGATACCCCCAGTCGTTGATGTTGACAGCGTGAGCGTGTCCGTAGAGCAGTGCGGCGATTTTCAGTCGGTCGCTCATCTGTTGGACGTCCACGGTCGCCGTTTCAGTCGGGCCTTCCAATGGCCCGTGGATCACGGTGCCCGTGCGCATCCGCTTCAGCCCGCGGCTCAATGGACCCGGGCTGCTTCTTTCAGAGATTCGGCGTGGAGTCACGATTGGGTTTCTTTCGACTGACGGTCATCGAAGGTGACATCGATACGCTGGAAACCTTTGGCGCGTTGAGCCTTTGCCTGCCCGGTATAGATCTTGCGGTCACCATGGGTCAACTCGACGTTGTCGGTAAAGGGAGTGAGCAGCGCACGCGGGTAGAGGCGATCGGTCGCCACCACGTTAGCTTCGGCGCACAGCAGCAATGTCGTCGCAATCAAGTACAAGAAGGCCAACAAACCAAGCACCAGAGCGAACACGCTATTCGTCGCGCTCGAAGACTTGACCACGTGCGCTACGTAGATCGCGCCGAACCACTGCAGCAGTTGCCAGATGACCGCCGCCGCCAGTGCACCGGGCGCCACCTGACGGTAGGTCACATCCCTGGCCGTCGCGACCCGGAAAACAATGAGACACACGCCCGCATTGATCAGCACCGACACCACCACAATGCCCGCATTGCCGACTATCCCGAACGATTCCGACGCTCGACTGATTGCCGCCAGGATGGTGGTGGCAATCAGCGCGGAGCCGAGGACGAGGAGCAAGAGCAGACTGCGGATACGCGCCCGGATGGGGTCGGGCCTGTCGTTGCGCGGCACCGCCCACAACGTATCCAGGGCGTTCTGCACTGCCTGGCCAACACCGAGGCCTCCATACAGCGCCCCCGCGATGCCGACGACGACCCCGACCGTCCCACCGCTCAGACCTTGGGGCTGCCCGAGTTGCTTACCGATAACGGGGAATTGGGCGACAGCCGACTGCAAAATCTGCTCCTGCAGCGCTGGATGTCCCACCAGCACCACTCCCAAAACGGTGGTCAAGAGCAGCAAGGCGGGAAACAGGGACACGAATGCGTAATACGTGATCAGCGCGGCAAGGTAGCTTCCTTGATCGTCGACGTACTTGTAGATCACCGCGATGAAGAAGCCGGCGACGCGGCTTCGCCGCTGTAACCGATCAAGCCAACCCACCATGATGGACTCCGCCGCCGCCAAGTGCGGCAAAGCCCGCACGCTGCAGAGATACCCAAGCTGTCGAGGCGCAAATCAAACCAGGCATGCGTACAGCCTGGTGCACAAACTTCTACGTACGGAGCTCTGGCATGGAACTCCAAGAACAACGAGATCACCGTAACGATGACCGGACGCGCCGGGTCAACATCAAGATCGAAGTAGAGTCGCTGACGAGACACGGCTACGCCGATGTAATCGAAGCCAGGGTGAAGATCCGAACCCGGCCGGGACCGTGCGCATGACATTGCGACAGCAGCGGCTCGGACTTTTCTTCGTTGAGGCAGACCTCGATCGGCCCCGACTCGCCGCTGAGCATTACGCGAGTTCGTCCCTCCTCATGGTCGACATCGAGCGGTGCCAGGCTTGCGATATGGTCGTCGCCATTCGCTTCGCGTGCGAAGTATTGAGCGGCTTGGACGGCGTGCGGTAGCGAGGTGCGTCCGCGGAGAAACCTGTTGTCAAGTCGCCCCTCGAGATACAGACGCACCAGGTCCGCCGAATCGGTCGAGTCGACCCGCCCGTAACATAGTCCTTCCGGCAGTAGGAGCATGGTGGCGGCGAAGCGATCGCCGCCCAAATGTGAGCATTCCCAAGTGAAGTCGGGGTAATTCGCCGCAATCGCCTTGCAGGCGCTGCGGCCGCGTACAGCACAACACTGATCGTGCTTGCCGTGCGCACAGACTGCCACCAGCGGATCCGTGGACTCCGAGCCATCGGTTCCATCGAGGGCGAGGTCCAGATACTCACGGGGATCGCTCACCTCTCCGTAGTACAGCGCCTCGTTGCCAACGCCGGCTTGCGCGACGAACCACCGCCATCGCGGCCTGGCCGGCCGACGACCGTGCTTACGTATCGCCGCGATCCGCATCTTCGTCGCCTCGACCCGACGGACGATGGCACGCCCGAGTTCGGGATCGATGATGGCCGGAGACTGAAGAAAGGCCGAATGCCCCCAGCCGCCGGCCAATTCGAGCAGCACCCAGGAAGATCCTGCAGACGCAGTGCCGTACATCGGGTCGTTGCGGGCCAGCGACTGGTCGCTGCACGGCTGTCGCTTGGTAGCGGTCATCCGTTGACCGGCACGACAACGGCCTCTCGGAGCAGCCTGCGGATCAGCACCGTCGCGTCAGCATGGTCGAGGCCCGGTAAGGTCGCGGGGTCGGCAGTAAGCCCACGGTGAAGCGCCGCCAGGGCGTCTGCACACGACATCGGAAACGTCATCACCTTGTCAGGCAGCCGGAGCACGACACGTCCATCCGAAGAATCGATGGTGGCGACGAGCCCGTGGCGCCACTGAACCCCTGTGGTGTCGGCGGATTCCAAAGCCTCGAGCGTGGCCAGCGGACGGACGGCGACCGGCCGAGTCCGCTCGGCATGACGTTGCATCAATTGTGCGGCCGCGCCAGCGCTGAGCGTGGCCGCCTCATCCCGCAACGTGTCGACCACTTCCGCCATCACTTTGGTCACCGTCGCGATGATCTCATCCTGATCGGTCGGGTCGCTGCCCAGTGGCAGCGACTTCCGGAACGCGTCAACGGTCGACAACTGATCGACCACCGCGCGGACGACGTCCAGACTTGTCACGGCCGACACGCCGATAGTCAGGTGGATGGACGTAGTGTCCAGGGCTTGCGCCGCATGTACCCACCCGCGCGGTAGATAAAGTGCGTCGCCTTCGGAAAGCACGGTGTCGATGACCGAAGCACCGGTCACGCGCTCGGCGATCGCGGCCCGATGTTGCGTCCACGGCTGCGACGGCAGGGGATGGTCGTACACGGGCTCGTGCACGATCCAGCGCTTCTGCCCGGCCGCTTGCAGGACGAACACGTCGTGGATGTCGTAGTGCGGATCGAACCCGCGGTTGGTGGGTGGCGTGATGTAGGCGTTCGCCTGCACAGGGTGGCCCAATTCGTCGACCGCCTGCCGGACGAAGTCGATCAGCGGCGGCCACAACCGATGCAGCCCTTGCAGCACAATCGTTGCGCCAGAAGCGAACTGGGCGAGCACCTTCGCGGAATCCACCTGATCGGGCATCTCAGCGCCAAATCCGGCTGGGCCGAGAAAGCAGTCTCCGGCCAGCACGTCACCTTCTTTGGCCAGGCGGATGAACGGCGCGCGCACCCCACGCTCGGCAATCAACTCGTCGACTTTGTCGGGTGAAAGAAGATCGCCGAAGTCGCGGGGCAGCGCACTTGACGGGCTGAGCAACGGTCTGCGACCCCAGAACTCGGTGGCGAATGTGTGGGGGTCGGTCGCGATGCAGCGGCTCAGCACCGCGAAGCGGTCACGCGGTTCCGTCGGCACCGCCGTCGTGACCTTCGGGGTTCGAGCCGCCGTCGGCGGGGCCTTCGCCGCCGGCCGTACCGTCGGCTCCGCCGTCGTGACCTTCGGGGTTCGAGCCGCCGTCGGCGGGGCCTTCGCCGCCCGCGGTACCGTCGGCTCCGCCGTCCTGACCCTGTGGGTTCGAGCCGCCGTCGGCGGTACCCTCGCCGCCGTTGGCCGAGGTGGTGATGTCGCCGTCGTTGAGTGGCATGGTGATCCTTTCCGTCATCGCATCTGCCTCGAGTACCGGCTCCGAGCGTCTAAACGATGCGTGCGCTGAAGAGTTACCCGGGACTGTCCCAACGAAACGGATGTGGGCTGGTCTTGGGCGGTCCAGATGAACGGCTCGTCCTCCGGTTGCCGAAGCGGCCCTACGATGGGATGTTCATCACTGGGTTCAAGCCTGGTTGAGCATGTTCATTGCCGTGCGTCGCGCGAGGGCCATCGTGGACACCATCGGGTTGACGCCGGAGCAGCTGGGCATTCCGCTGGCGTCGGCAATCCAGACCCCTGTGACGTCGTGTAATTCGCCGTTCGGCTTCGCGACCGACGTCTGCGGGTCGCTGCCCATCTTTGCGCTGCACATCTGGTGGGCGCTGAACACCGGGGTGCCACCTGGGCCGATCGCAACCTGATTCACCTTCTCGATGAAGGCCTCCAGGTCCTCGCCCCGAGTCCACGGCGCGAACGGCTGGCCGGCGAGAAATATCTGCTGCGCACCTGCGGCCTCTTGCATCCGGATTGCCGTCGCCGCGGCTTCGCGGAAATGGCGACGGTCGAGTTCGTCGGTGAACGGATACCAGAAGGTGGACTGACCCTTCTCGTCGATGGTGACCGATCCGGCACCACGGTCCTTGACGATGAACACCCAGTCGGCGCGGTACCGATACCTGCGGGTGAGTTCCTTGTGCTGCGCGCCGTCAAGCCACGGGACGACCGTGGTGAACAGGCCGGGCAGGTGCTGGACGCATTCGATGATGTATCCGAAACCCTCGTCGGTTTCGGCGAACTCGTTCATGATCCCGGCCATCGCGGGGCCGTACCACGGGTCTTGAGGTTCGTCGTAGATCCCGCTGACCAGGCTGGCGGGGTGCAGTCGCAGTTCGGCGCCGACCGCAGGCCCACCGATGCCCGACCGGAGGAGAAGCCCCGGGGTTTCCAGACTGCCGGCGGCAGCCACGACGGACGGAGCGTGGATGACGACGCGGGAGGTCTGTTGCGTTTGTGGGTCGGTGTATGTGGCCTCGACCCCGGCGGCGGCGCCGGCGTCCGTGAGGATCCGGTCGACCCAGACGTTGGGCAGCAATTTGGCTCCGGCGTCGGATGCGTCCTGTAGATAGGTGCGCATCGTGCCCTGTTTTGCACCGGTCTGATCGCCCATTCCGCTGTACCCGATCAGGTTGGGATCGTATTTTTCCGGATCGATGTTCAAGTTGGCGACCCGATATGAGTAGCCGAGCTGGGAAGCGCCATCCGACAACCGTTCATGGGGGCCGTTCTGGGTGGCGACCTTGTCGTTGCATCGGATCCGCTTGAACACCGCCTGGAGGTGTTCGTCGAACGCCGGGGTGTCGACGTCCGTCAACCCGGCCTTGGCCCAGTGGGAACGGACGGAATTCGGGGTGAGCAACGAGTTCGACCAGTTGACGGTGCTGCCGCCGCCCACGGTGCTGCCCGCAGCGATGCTGACCATGCCGTCTGCGGACGGAAAGAACCCGCCGCGCAGGAAGAGCTTCTGATACGCCGCCACTTCCGACTGCACGAAGTCGGATTCGTTGTAGTAGCTGCCTGCTTCCAGGATGATCACCCGCTTACCGGCCTCCGCGAGCGCTGCCGCGGCCACTCCGCCGCCGCTGCCGGAGCCGACCACGACGACGTCCGCATCGAGCGTCGTCTCACCGCAGACGGTGATGACCTCCAGCGTCTTGCGGGTGTCCGAAGGCGGGTTTTGGGCCGGGCCCGGGTATTCCATGCCGGCCCACAGTGGGTTGCGGCCTTCCGGTCCGGGAAGGCCGTAGGCGAACAACACCGACAGCTGATTGAGCGCGGCGATCGCGCCAGCCGCTTCGGGCGAGATGGCCGCGACATTGGCAAGGATCTCCTCGCGCCTGACTTGGGGCTGATCCTTGAACCCGAAGAGGCCGACGGCGTCGATCAACTGCAGCAGGCCGGCGAGCTGCTTCTCGGGTAGGTGTGTGACGAGGTACTGCTCGGTTGCGAGGTCTGCGCCGACGTCGCTGCCCTTCGCGGCGTAGAACCCGTCGGGGTCGTCCTTGTGTGGAACGGATGCGACGAAGGTGTCGACGATCGCGGTCAGCGTCTCCCGCTGCAGTGTGGTGAATTCGATGGGCATGGCTTGACCTCTCGGGCTTGGCGCGGTTGTGATCAGGCGAATCGGGGGGCAGGGCGACGCCGTCCGAAGGCTCGGCGGATGCGACGGACTCCCGAGACCAGCCACGGAGCCACCGTGATGGCCACTGGCACCGCGAGCGGGGACAGGACCAGCAGCAGGATTGCAATGAGGATCAGGTAGGTGCTCAATATTGACTCACTTTCTCCGCAGAGCGGAACTGAAATTGGTTGCTGCGACTCGGCGTCGCGTTGGCAATCAGAATCGCCGAGCAGGCCCTTCACCAGCGACGTCGCCGGGCGACCAAGTCGCGGCGAGTTCTTGTCTTCCGAAGACGAAGCGGGATTAAGGTCTGCTCATGGCGGACGCCGGCTACCAAGATGCCGCCGTCGTCGCTCGGTCCGCGGCGGCAATCGTCAGTCGGCTTGACCAGCGCATGGCCGAGGTGACCGGCTCGATCCAGCAGATGTTGGTGACCGAAATAGCCGACCTGCGTGGGGACGCGCAACTGCTGCAGCTGTTGCGTGACAGCGTCGACGGAAATGTCGCCACGGTGTTCTCGGCGATCCGGCACGCAATCCCGATCGAGAAAGTCGAGCTGCCGACTGCGGCCCTGGAACACGCACGGCGGTTGGCGCAGCGCGGAGTGACGGTCAATGCGTTGGTGCGCGCCTATCGCCTCGGCCACAAGGCGGTGCTCGACGCTGTGCTCGACGAGATCCGCGAGTCGGACCTTGAGCCGCCGCTGAGCCTGGCCGTTTTCCGTCAGATCTCAGAAATCACTTTCGGCTATATCGACTGGATCACTCAGCAGGTGATCGGCACCTATCAGAGCGAGCGCGACCTCTGGATGGAGAACCGAAACAGCCTGCGCGCGTTACGGGTTCGGGAGCTTCTGGACGAGGCCGACGTCGACATCGATTCAGTGACGACCGCGATACGCTACCCACTCAGACGAGTCCACGTGTCGGTCGTGGCATGGTGCGATGACCACGACGACGGCGACGAAGACCTTGCGTGGATGGAGCGCTTTGTTCAGCAACTCGCCGAATCCACCGGTACCCACGAGAGTTCGTTGTTTATCTCGGTGGACCGCCTGACCGCATGGGCGTGGATCCCCTTGTCGGCAGACGCCGCGCCGAACGCCGTTGCTCGGATTTGCGCGTTCGCCGAGGCGCGAGCCGACGCTCCTCGGATCGCGGTTGGTAACCCGTTGCCGGGCGTCGAGGGCTTCCGGCGTTCGCATCAGCAGGCGCAAGACGCTCGCACGGTCGCGATCGCGTCGGGCTCGAACGCGCACCGGGCCACCGCCTTCGACGATCCCGGCCTTTCGACCGCGGCGCTGCTGGGCGGCAACGTAGGCGCGGCGCGGGTGTGGGTCACCGAGGTGCTCGGGCCACTCGCGTGCTGCACGGACAACGACGAGCGACTTCGCGACACGCTGCGAGTCTTCCTGCGCAGCGGCTCAAGCTTCAAGGCCGCCGCCGAGGAACTGCACCTCCACTTCAACTCGGTCAAATATCGGGTGCAGCGCGCAACCGAACGGCGCGGCCGACCGATCGGCGACGACCGGCTGGACATCGAAATCGCGTTGCTTCTCTGTCACTGGTATGGGAATGCCGTGCTCACCATTCCGGCTTGATGGCTGCAGACAAGCTCACCCGGGTGCGCGGACTCAACAGCGTCGTTCGGCAGCCTCAGGACTTCGAGCCGGTGCGGCGCTCCAGAGCTTCGATGACGGTTGGGCAGACGTCGATGTCGTAGAGCCATTCGACGCTCTGCATGCCGCCCGGGCTGTCCGCGTTGATCTCCACCACCTTGTCGCCGATCACATCGATGCCAACGAAATACATGCCGTCGGCCACGAGCTTCTTGCTCATCGCTTCGACGATGCCGCGTTCCACG
>Ga0070711_100002717_pt1 | contig 10146 bp, 9 predicted proteins | sample LARL53metaG_FD_65452 | JGI IMG/M metagenome (GOLD analysis project Ga0070711, IMG submission 65452) | Corn, switchgrass and miscanthus rhizosphere microbial communities from Kellogg Biological Station, Michigan, USA - LAR L5-3 metaG | ecosystem: Host-associated > Plants > Roots > Rhizosphere ... | reverse complement strand
CTCACATAACTGACTAGATGATAGTCAGCTAAAGCTGTATAGATAAGATCAATTTGTCAAAAAGGCAAGTACTAGTTTACCGTAATTGTCAATTGACTAACTTACAATGCTCTTAAGGTCATGCAGAAGGCAGGTCTTGAAGAACTGGCTAAAGCCATGGATATTTCAAGGATGGCAGTTCATAAACATCTGACTCTTTTGCAAAAGAGGGGTCTGGTAGAAAGCTTTGAGACCAGAGCAGGAGTTGGCAGACCCAAAATGATGTATCAGTTAACAGGTCAGAGTAAAACTGTGTTTCCAAAGTCTTATGGTGCGATCGCATCCTATGCTCTTGATTTTATCGAGAAAAACATGGGTAAGGAGGCTGTTGAAAAGCTTCTACGTGAACGTCAGGACGAGCTCTTCCAGTCATACTACGAACGTTTGAAGAATTTTGAATTTGATTTTGATGAAAGGGTCGATGAACTAGCCAGGATTAGGGACGAAGAAGGATATATGGCAGAATCAAAAAAACAACGAAAGGGCAATGCTGACCATATTCTCTTAGAATACAACTGTCCAATCATACAGGTAGCTGAAAAGCATTGGGAAGCGTGTTCTACTGAAACACAATTATTTGAAAAACTGCTTGACTCAAAGGTCGAAGCAACACACAGGGCTGCCAAGGGAGATCTAATATGCGAGTTTTTAATTAAGGAAAAAAAGGAAGGGCATCTTTAGAAATTAGAAAAGCAGCAGTAGTATCATTATTGAGCTTTTAACAGCCTTCGTCAAGGGTTATCATATTATTATTATAATAATAACGATTCGTTCGCGATCAACCCCCAACTAAATTGGGAGAGTAAAGTAAAAGTAAAAATAAAAGTAAAATAATTTGTATAATTTGTAAACTTATGAGTTTATAATTTAGTTTAGGCCTTGTTGATGATGTATGAACAAGTTACAGGGAAAATACGCCTTGATAACAGGTGGATCCCAGGGACTGGGAAGACAGTTAGCCATGGGTTTTGCAGAGGAAGGAGCCGCCGGCGTATCCATTATCGCAAGGCGCTTGGAATACTTGGATGAAGTCCAGAGCAGGATTAAAGAAGTTAATCCGGACACTGATGCTTTAGTTATTGGAGCTGATTTGAGCAAGCAGGAAGATATCGAGAGAGCAATGGCAATGACCTTGCATCAATTTAATGGCAGACTTGACGTACTTGTAAATAATGCTTCAGCTATCGGTCCGTCTCCGATGCCGTACCTACTTGACTATCCGCTTGAGGATTTCCATTATGTCATCAATACTAATCTTGTAGCTCCATTTCTTCTGATAAAAAAAGCACTTCCGGCGATGGTCGAAAAGGGCGGATCAATCATTAACGTTACAAGCGATGCTGGTGCAATAGGATATCCTGGCTGGGGAGCATATGGAATATCAAAGTTTGGTATTGAAGGCATGTCGCAGACCTGGGCGGCCGAGTTGGAAGGTAGCGGAGTAAGGGTCAACTATGTTGATCCGGGAAACATGAATACCGCAATGCACAGGGCTGCTGAACCTGACGAGGATCCTTCGCTATGGGCTGACCCAGCGAAAGTTACCGGGGTTTTCATACACCTTGCATCTGATGATTCAAAAAATGTGAACGGAAAGAGGTTCCGAGCTCAGGAAGAGGGCTGGGGAGTAATAAGAAGAAGAGGAGCAGGAGGAAAAGGAAGGACAATAATAACGAAAGAGGAAGAAGAGACGAAGAATAAGGAGGAGGATTTTATTCCTTATGATAGATTCAGAGATAAACAACGACAACGACAACAAGAAGAAGGAGACAAGCTATCAATTAGTCCATAGAAACTTGATGACAGTGGATGCTGGTGACCATCATCATCATCATCAACAACAACAACATCATCAATATCAATATCAACATCAACGTAATGTACATTGTTCTTCTTCTTTTTCTCCTCCTCCTTTTTCTTTTAAACTTCCTCCGGATCTCGCTGCCAAGGAGCCACCAGAACGTCGCGGTATTGCACGGGATGAAGTGAGATTGCTGGTCATAAACCGCAAAAGTTATGAAACGGAGCATTCACATTTTTACAGAATAGCAAAGTTCCTCAGAGCTGGCGATCTGCTCGTGTTTAATTCAAGCCGGACAATTCCTGCTTCGCTCTTTGGTTATGGAGTATCAGCAGGAAGAGCTTTTGTTATTGAAGTTCGATTATCAGAACATCTTCCAGACGATACCTGGCTCGCGCTTCTCCTTTGCGAGGATGCCGCCGCTGCTGTTGGTAATAGTAACGCTAGTAACGGCACCGATGACAATGACGACAACAAACTCCCACATGGCGATCCTCTAATGGGAATGCGGATAGGCTTTGGTCATGGCTTGGTTGCCACAGTTTATGACAGTGACAAGAATATATCTAAGCTGCGGAGAATCAAGTTCTCGAAATCTGGAACCCAATTAATAGAACTACTCTATAGGCTTGGGCAGCCAATACGGTACGAATATGTTTCAAGGCCATGGGACCTGGATTATTACCAAACCGTCTACGCAAGAGAACCCGGTTCTGCAGAAATGCCATCGGCCGGACGTGCATTTACATGGAAACTGCTTTTAGGATTAAGGCGTCATGGTCTTGGAATGGCGTATATTTCTCTTCATGCAGGGCTGTCCTCCTATATGGATGATGCCCTCGATTAGCAGCACCCTGCTTCTGAAGAAGAATACTTTGTCAAATATGTAACGGCTGAACGGATAAACAAGACACATGCTCAAGGTGGACGGGTAATTGCTGTAGGCACCACAGTAGTCAGAACACTAGAATCAGTATCGACAGATGATGGAAATGTTCATGCTGGACATGGATACACTCGACTTCATATCACCGCCAATCATAAGCTAAAGGCAGTCGATGGTTTACTAACAGGCCTTCATGAACCAGAAGCCAGTCACCTTGATTTACTTAGTGCCTTCCTACCATCCGAAGAGATTCACAAGGCATATGATCAGGCAATACGAAGAAAATATTTGTGGCATGAGTTTGGTGACCTGAACCTTATTCTATAATATGCTAATATAGGCATGGCGAAGCTCAGTCGGGATACCAGATAAGACGATCGTAAGGGAAAAAAAGACCGCCAGTAAGACAGGACTCCTTGGTGTCAAGATTGATCTTTACAAGCACTCACTCACTTACTCATAGCAAGGTCATCAGAATATTTAGATGGAAACCGCAAAAGGTAGTAATAGTAAAAAATTAATTAATTAATTAATTAATAATTAATTCGCTCCACTCTTTGCCATATTCTTATGAATCTCTGACACCTCTTTTTGTAGTTGCTTTATTTGGGACTGAAGTTGCTTAATTAATTCTGATTGTCTTTTTGCATCTTTAGATTGCTTTTGTAAAATGGGCTGAAGCATTAATCCTATTTTATCAGTGTGGTCGGTCTCAATAAAGTCCCTTATTTTCTGGAATATTTCGTCCTGGTTTTCCGATACTTTAGTTTCATGATGATGTGGTATACTCCCCTCTTCTATCTCCTTTATCCTCTGCTCAGCCGGTATTGCTCTTGCCCACAAACTATCAAAGACAAAATGCTGATGATGCTCTACGATTTCCTTTACATTACTACGGATAATCTGGGATGCTGGTCTTCCTTTGGCATGAAATGTTGCAGGGGCTATGTATTCTGTTTCATTTAAATAAAAACTACCTTTAATCCCATCTATATGACGGACCTCGTCAACCATTTTCATCAACTCCCTGCAGTAGCCAACGTTATTCTCAGTAATTTCAGTTATGTACCTCAACTTGACACCTCTACTTCTGGCATCAAGGAATGCCTTCTTCAGATCTCCAATTTGAATAACCAAGGACGGCCGACTGTAATCTATGCATGCATCAATCTTGATCTTTGTGTTAGAGGTAAATCTTAATACCGTATTTACTACATTCTGTTCGTCTTTTAACACCTCGGTCCTTTCAGTATTTGCGTCTGACGATGATGGCGTACTAGTCAAAGAATCAGCTCAAAATTACAACCTAATGTAAGTATAAAATATTAACTAATTTCATAAAATTACTATTTCTGATTCCTGGTCTTTTTTGTTGCCTCCCGCGATCTTGGCTTGCTTTGTAGTTCAAGTTATGTGGTCTTGTTCCCAATCTGTATCCGCAGCACATGTATCCACAGCACAGGCACCAAAATCCATCCCATCATCTCACATCACACATTATAAACAGTAACCAACACATCTGACAACGTCTCTGTTCAGCAGCAAGCAGCACAACGGCCAGAACCAATGGTTTTGTGCCTTGTGGACTTTGCCTATAAATAATAACAACTGGAGTGTTAAATTAGAATAATGTTTCACCTAAATCATCTATAAGGTATATTGTTATTATTATTTATGTGGATAACTGACAGATGCTTGATGATAATGTAGATAATCGTTATTCCCCAAAGTCAACGGCTGACGGGATGCTTAAATCAAATAAACAAGAGTTGATTTTAAAAACGGAAGAATTAAGACAAGCAAGTGACTTGCTTTTAGCTTCAAATGATGCGCTCAAATCAAAGACAGAAGAATTGGATAAGACAAACAAGGCATTATTTGAATCAAACCATGAGCTTGCTTCAGTGAATAGGGAGCTTTCTCAGGTTAATAAAGAACTTGCAGCAACCAATACAAGATTTGCAGAAACTAACAATGAGTTTGCTCAAGTTAATAAAGAACTGTCAGCGTTAATGGAGGATCTCGCTTTAGCTAATGAACAAATAAAGGCACGTGATAAGATACTGACAGATTTTGTCAACATAGCAGCTCATGAGTTCAGAACACCAACACAATCCATTCTTGGATATTCTGAATTATTGCAACTACTATCTGAAGAAGAGCAGGGTGGTTTCAATAAGAAGGCCAATGATGAAAAGAACAAGGCTTTGGAGTCAATAATCAGAAATGCAGATAGACTAGATAAATTAGCTACCAATATACTTGATGTTACCAGAATTGACGGTAATATTTTGGTAATTAATAAACAGCGTTTCAACCTTAATGAAAAGATAAGGGATGTAGTATCAGACATCACAAATCAAATGGGAAAAAAAACCGGCAACAATAAAACTATAAAAATAGCTTTTGAATCAAAAGCAGGAGAAAAAGAGATTTACATAGAAGCAGACAAACTAAGGATATATCAGGTTATTTCAAATCTGCTCAATAATGCTCTTAAATTTACAAAAGACGGAAACATAACTATTACAGCAGATGTGAATACAAACGAAGGAGAAGTCGTTGTCAAAATAACAGATACAGGCACTGGTATAGCGACTGATATTTTACCAAAGCTGTTCACAAAATTTGCCACAGGTTCTTCAGAAGGCGTTGGCTTGGGATTGTTCATATCAAAAAGTATTGTAGAGGCTCATGGTGGTAGAATATGGGCTGAGAACAATAACACACGCAGTAATCTGAAAGGACAGAAAGGGGCTACATTTGCATTTAGCCTTCCTTATTTGGCTAATTGACAATGTGAAATATAGGAAGTGGCAGATAATAAAGCCATGCAGTTATAGTTAACATAGGTGGATATGAGATGATTGTGCGTTTCTGAAACGACAGATGACGATAAAGAAAGAAATGACAAGCAATAATGATGATATATGATATGGAAGGTAAGTATGACTGATGTATCTCGTAACACTCCAAGGCCGATGAAGAAGATGATGATAATAATGATGATGATGTGTGAGCAATAACGATTTGTGCGATGAATGAAAACTAATAGATAAGTGATGATGATTATTATTGTTTAATTTCGGAGTTTAGGCTTTTAAAATACTATCTTATCTAATCTTATCCTATCCTATTCTGTGACGATAACTCTTCAATATTAAAACCAGTCTTATTTGTAACAGATAGTTTCATTGTTCAACATCAGACTAACACACATGTACGCAGGACGTTCAACGATTACAATGGCATTATACTGATAAACAAAGGCTAGTGCGACTATTGATATTAATGCCAATAAAGCTAGTATTATTTCAGTGATATTTCCGAACATGATTAATAATAATATACTCTTGGCTCATATAACCAATTAAGCTGCTAACCTGATGATGATAATGGAGATTCATTATCATGGGCTTCAAATTCATCCTCCTCCTCCTCATCTTCTAATTCCTCTTCATTCTCGGTTTCTTGTAATTGTTCTCCCTCCTCTTTTGGCATGCTACTCAAACTACTGTAAAATCGACTAAATAGTATAAAAGAGTATACAGGATATTCGGACATATTATTATTATGATGATGATAATAATGATGATAATAACAATAATTGTAAATCACAACATACGATCGAATTGTCTTTATTACCACAGTTTTTAATCAAGGGGCATGTCCAATGATATCCCTTATAAGATACATGTTGCCATTAACATATCATATGAAAAGTTTAACATGCCGGGACGCGGGATTTGACTGTGCTGCTGTGATTAAAGGAGATACTGAAGACGAAATCATGCAAAAGGCTGGAGAACATGCCAGGAGTGAACATAATATCAAACCAGAAGATATGACTCCTGAATTTCAGCAGAAAATAAGAGGACTAATACGTACTGCCTAGACATTAGCTTATGTTATGTTTTTGGTTCACTAAGTAGCATATAATTCTGGAATGCCTGTAATGGGAATTGAGCGATTGTTTGTTTGTTTGTTTGTTTGTTTGTTTGCACTCTTTACATTAGCAGGTGTTTCCCCGTTTATTTTATCAGTATCAGTTTCCCGGAAGGCGGTGGTTTGCAGTTGAGAAATTCTAGTTCCAAATACAATGTCTGTAGATTAACTTATCCTGAAGTTATCTAGTCATCTCGTGTATTCTTATAGAAGAAGTAATATGCACATTAAAGCTGCCTGAATGAATCAATCCAAAATCATATGTCACACAATAACGAATAACCAATTATCTATCATCAATCAACCCCAGTAGCAAGCTCGTCAGATGATCTGGCAGTAGACTGCATACACACAAATTGGGAAATGTATACCAATATGACTTATACTTTTAGTCATAAAGACACGTCAGCCAATGGCTTCAAGTGGACATGCATCGCTGCGGCACTGCATCACACTACATTCAATTAAAAGGAGTTGACGGCCGTATTCCGTGCAGGTCTTTCCTTTGAATATTATAATTCTACACGACTAGTCTACTAGTCAAATTATATACTGTATGGGATTAATTAGACATAATCATCTTCTGCCCTCTTAAAAAAATAAAATAAAGTAAAACAAAGCGATGTGTTACTATGGAAGCAACGGCGCTAAGTCTGGGGGAAGCTGTGGAAATCCCGGTATTGGTCCGAATCCAGGCTGTTGTGGTTGTTGTTGCTGCTGTTGCTGTTGCTGTGAAATAGTATCTGGTCTAGATTGTAAGGTTGCTGTTACATCGGTTGTCTGTCCATTTCTATTTATTGTAAGTTTGACGTTATCCCCTACGTTCTTATTTGAATCAACGTAATTGATTATATCATCGATCTGCCTTATAGGATGTCCATCTATTGCTGTTATGATATCACCAATATGTGTATTAGAACCGGCCATATCCTGAGTCAATGCCTGTATTCCTGCTTTGTCCGCAGGGCTTCCTGGTTGAACGGACCCAACGACAACTCCTTTGTAATTCCTTGGTAAACCTGCACTTTGGACTATATCAGGAGTTATTTTGCCACCGGAAATTCCAAGCCAGGGATGAGCATAAGTTCCACCTTTTATAAGCACTGGTACCTCTTTAGCAATTGTGTTTGACGGAATTGCGAATCCTACTCCGGAATAGGAGCCTGTCCTAGAAAGGATGGCAGTATTCATTCCTATGACCTGTCCTTGAATATTAAGCAAAGGACCGCCCGAATTGCCAGGATTTATAGGTGCATCCGTCTGGATTATATTTGGTATTGAAAATCCAGTATCTGGATTTGGCAATAATCTTCCTTCTCCGCTTACAATACCTGTTGTTATAGTGCCACTAAGTCCAAATGGATTACCAATAGCTATTAGTTGATCCCCCGGCCTTAAACTAGAAGAATTTGCAACTGGAAGTGGCATAACTTTCTCTTCTGAAAAATTATCTGTAATTTGCAGTACAGCTATATCTGCGTCAGGATCTTTTCCTATAACTTTTGCAGAGTATGTATTTCCATCTGTGAATGTCACATCTGCAGTAGTTGCGCCGTCTATGACGTGATGGTTAGTGATTATGTGCCCTTGATTATCATATACAAATCCGGAACCTAATGCTGTACTTCTGCCGGTTGCCGGAACACCATTTATGATGGTGACCTGATTAGGATCAGATCTTGTACTTGTTATCTGAACTACAGAGTTTTCTACCCTCTTAAAGACATTAGCTAATGAGGAGGAGGATGAGGAGGAAGAAGGTGATGAGGATGAGGGAGATGGTAGTGGATCTGTTGATGATGACGATGACTGTACAACGTTTTGCTGTTGCTGTTGCTGTGCCATTATCGAATGTAAGGGGGAACTAGGAAGTGCTGTTGTTGAAGATACAATTATAGCAGCAGTCCCCGCTATGCTTAATAATAATATCGTTACCTTTTTAATATTGTGTTCCAAATTTTGTTTTCACTTTGGAAGTATAAACCCTGGAACCTAATTAAACCATTGATTAACAATGTAAGTTAACACGGTTAATGTATAGCCTGTGTCTTCCGGTTTGTTCTTGGACAGACTACTACTGCTATACACAGGTATCTTCTCAGGCTGTTTGGAATCAAAATATAAGGCATATTTCCATGAAGCGGGCCTCGGAGATGAAAACAGTCATCGGTTGAGGTGGAGGTAGTTTTACCGTACTGGAGTGGAGTCTATCCTTATAGAAACTTGTGTATAGCCTTCCAGTTACTTGATAAACATCTGGATTTAAACCAATGATGTGTGCGGTTATTTTATTTTAATTCTGCCAAGCGACTTCACTATGAATTTTATAAACATTAATGCACACGGGAACTAAGGCAGGAGAGAGAACTTAAAATAATAATATCGTCATGCTCAATTTTCGATCCTTGGCGCAAGAAAGAACTCTACTGTCAATGAATTTTGAAGTACAAATCCTAATTTTAAGGGTTTCTTGGAAGAGTATTCTATTACCACGTTGTTACAAACAGGACTAAGGATTTTTACGATCTTTGAGACATAGTCCATGTTATAACCGGATTTACTATTTTCCTTGACCGTTATGTCCTGGATGGTTTCGATTTTGCTTTTACCATCCACGGTTAGTGCAACGCTTCCACTATCGCTATTGCCACTAAACTTTGCTACCATTTTTTCATCAATACTCGTTTCTATGGTAATATTCTTTGATACCACCTCAACATCACTAAAAATTTTATCCAATATAGCTGTGATTACCACAATTTTGCTATCGAATGTCAACTTTGGCAGAGGGAATGCATTCTCGCCTCCACTGTCCAGTACATTCATCTTGTAATTTCTTACATAGCCTCCGGTAGTTTTTATATTAAGGGAGCTTCCCTTTACGCTAATTTCGATCGAATCATCATGGCCTATTCTTTTGAGAATTTTTGCAAAATCTGATATTCTGAGACCAAACTTTAGAGTAGAGGGACACTCATACTTTTCAAATGAAGAAGCAGGCCAACTGATATCTATTAGCGCTATGTGAGAAGGATCCATGGATCTAAATGTGAGGCCTTTTGAATCAGCCTCAAAATATGCCTGGTCTACTATGGCCATAATTGAAGACGATATCGACTTCCACACATCAGCATTTTTGGTAACGGCAAGAAACTGTAATTCTTCAATTGTCGAACTGGATGACATGTGATATATTTTCCTTTTGTGTTTGTCATGTCTCTTTTTAAATTCAGATATCTTAATTTGATAGGTAATTAATCAAATAAAATCAGCTAACCAAACTGAGAAAATTGCATACAACTTGATCAACAATTGGAAGAGGAATAATAATAACATCCGACATCAAGCGAACGAGGATGGATGTGTATTAATATTAAACCTATACCAGTTAACAAAAGTTCGCTAACAACTATCGATATATTTTAACTCAAAATATTAGCAAACCGTCAGCGAATTAATGTTAATTGGTATAGAT
>Ga0070711_100002707_pt1 | contig 10169 bp, 9 predicted proteins | sample LARL53metaG_FD_65452 | JGI IMG/M metagenome (GOLD analysis project Ga0070711, IMG submission 65452) | Corn, switchgrass and miscanthus rhizosphere microbial communities from Kellogg Biological Station, Michigan, USA - LAR L5-3 metaG | ecosystem: Host-associated > Plants > Roots > Rhizosphere ... | reverse complement strand
GATCCGCGCCTGAGCACTCTCTATCGACAACGAGATGCCGCGTTGCTCAGACCAGCCGAACGAAAGCAGTGCCGCGCATGCGAAGGTCGAGGTTGCTATTGCAACGTTTCTCAAATTCATCTGCATCATGGATGATCTGGCTCCACTATTTCCCGATTGAAGGATATGCCTTCGAGAAGGCTTGCGCCAGACGCCGCCGGTGGTGATTGACCAGGCATCGTCGGCGAGCCACCGAACCTCGCAATGCGCCTGCAGGGATTGGCTGAGCCGAATATGGGGGTCACGGCAGAGAGCACGCGATGGCTTCCCGGAAATCTGTTCGAGCTTCAGGACCTCGGGATCCAAACTCTGAAAGGCATCGCCGGGCCGGTTCGAGCCTGTTCGGCGGTGCGCTGGCGCTTTCACAAGGCCAGATCACTAGCGGACGTACCAGCAAGGTCTGCTCCTGAGCCTGAGCTGGCTGCAAAGGATTGCGAATTCCTTAATCCCTCAATCACGCCGGCGTGTACTACTCGACGAATACGACAAAAAAGAATTAAGACGTCCGCCATAAAGTGCCGGCCATGACTGATCACGTCATTGCGAGCGAACACAAGTCACTACCAATACAGGGCGCAATGCCCTGGCTGGTTGGCGCGGGCGTCTACGTCTTGCTGCTGTCGCTTGGACCGCAGTTGCTCAACGATCCAGATACCTATTCGCACGTCGCGGTCGGACGCTGGATGATATCTCAAGGCGTGGTACCAGACAGCGATCCGTTTTCCTTTTCGATGCATGGAAAGCCCTGGATCACTTTCGAATGGCTGTCGCAAATCCTCTACGCCGCAATCTATGCACTTGCCGGCTGGGCCGGCGTGGTGGCGTTGGCTTCGGCAGCGGTCGCACTCGCGCTCGGTTTGATGACGCAGTTCCTGTCGCGTGAACTGCCCCCGATTCCAAACTTTCTCATGGTCGCCGCAGCGATCGTGCTGCTGTCACCGCATTTGTTGGCGCGGCCGCACGTCCTGACACTGCCCATAGTGGTAACGTGGGCTGCAGCACTCGTGCGCAGTATGGACCAGCGTGGGCCGCCACCTTACTGGGCGCTCCCGTTGCTTGTGTTGTGGGCCAATTTACATGGCAGCGTCGTGCTGGCGCTCGGGCTGATCGGACCCGCCATTCTCGAGGCATTGCTGACGGAGCGACGCGATGAATGGCCGCGCGTGCTGCTTCGGTGGATGCCGTTTGCGGCTTTGGCGCTCGCCGCGTGCTGCCTGACGCCTTACGGGGCGCAACCCTTGCTGATCCCGCTCACGACACTGGGCCTTGGCGAGGCCCTGGCCTGGATTAACGAATGGCGTCCGCAGGACTTTGGCCATCTCGGCGCCTTCGAGATCCTGTTGCTCGGCGCCATGTTTGCCTTGTCACGCGGTGTGACTCTTCCGGTGACGCGGATTCTTGTAGTTCTTGGGCTCGTTCATTTCGCGCTGAATCAGGTACGCAACGCCGATTTGTTGGCCGTACTCGCGCCTTTATATCTTGCAGGGCCAGTCGCTCGACAGCTTGGTTTGAAGGCGCACAACGCGCCGGCCAGCCCTGCGCGCTCGCTGAACTTGGCGGCCGTAAGCGTGATAGTTGCGGCCATCGCGCTACAGATGACGCGCGACGTGCGTCCGGCGATGATCAATACACCTGCCGCCGCCGTAGCCGATGCAGGCCTTGCTGAAGCAGGACCGGTGCTTAACGATTATTCGTTTGGCGGTTATTTAATCTTTGCCGGCATTCCTACCTTCATAGACGGTCGCGGTGAATTGTTCGGCGGCCATTTTATCGACCGTTACAACCGCGATATCTCTCTTGCCGATCTGAACGATCTTCTCAAGCTGCTCGACGACTACAAAATTCGGTCGACGCTACTGACGCCGGGCACGCCGGCGGTAGCGTTGCTGGATCGCCTGCCGGGGTGGCAGCGCGTCTATGGTGATGGTATCGCGGTGGTCCACAAGAGGCGAGCAGTTTCCGATCACTAGCCGCTGCGAGTACCGAAGGCGGCATACTGCGCGCCAAGCGGCAAGCCACTCAGCGCCCGCTCGACGCGACGCGCGAGATTCGCTTCCCATGGCAACAGCAAGAAATGGCGCGTGCCGATCTCACTCAGCCTTGCTTTGGACATCAACTCCAGCGTCCTGCCGGCGCCGAGCAGGACCGCGTCCTGGTCGAATTCGCAGCGCGAAACAGCAAGACGTGTCAGTGGATTCAAGGGATTGTGCTCTATTACACAGACGAGGCCACCGGGTCGCACGACGCGACGCGTCTCTCCTACAAAATGCACCCATTGAGCGGGGGAAACGTGGTGGATGACACAGATAGCGGTCACCATATCGAACGAGGCATCCTCGAACGGAAATGTTTCTCCGTCAAAATCGCGGTAGGCGACATCTTTGTTAGCAGCACGTGCCTGCGCGATGCTGGCGGAAGAAACGTCTATGCCTGTGAGGTGGCCAACCAGGCCGCGCAGCAGCGGATGAAAGCTGCCAACACCACAACCGACATCGAGCATCGCCGGCTTTTCTGACCCTAACCGCTTGGTGATCAGTTCACGCAACACATCGACCTTGGCTCGCATGAAAAAGCTGTGCGGTAGACCCGAAAAGTCGATCGAAGATTGGACTACATCGCGATAGTTGCTGTGGTATTCGTCGAATAATTCGGTCATGGCGCTTATTCGTGCACAGCGCGGACGGGCGCACGCGCCGGCGCGGATTGGTCGTGATCAAATCCAAGACGCTTTTGCACCACATAGAGCGGTCGGCCTTTAACTTCCGCGTGGATACGACCGACGTAGAGACCGACGATTCCGGTCAAAAGCATATTCATGCCGCACAACAGCGAGACAATGATGATGGTTGATGACCACCCGGCAACTAGACGACTGTCATTACTCATCCACAGTGCCATAACCCAGGCGCCATATAGCAATGCAAGCCCTGACACCGAGAGTCCGCACCAGATGGCGAGCCGCAGCGGTGCATCGGAAAAGCCCAGCGCCGCGTCCGCCGCGAGCCGCAGCATTTTGAACAGCGGATATTTCGTTTCGCCGGCGGCGCGCTCTTGCCGGTGAAAGGTGACTTCGGCCTGCCGAAACCCGAGCCAGGCAACCATGCCTCGCACAAACCGGTTTTGCTCCGGCATCTGGCGCAACGCATCGAGCACCTTTCGGTCGATCAGTCGGAAGTCGCCGACGTCGGCCGGGATATTGATCGACGACATGCTGTCGATCAGCCGATAAAACAAATGGGCCGTGCTGCGCTTGAACCGGCTTTCTCCCGCTCGCGAAAGTCGACGTGCATAAACAACATCGTTGCCTTCCCGCCATTTGGCGATCAATTGGTCGACAACCTCCGGCGGGTCCTGTAGATCGGCGTCCATGACGATAATCGCCTGACCTTGCGCGGCGTCCATGCCGGCGGTAATGGCGATCTGGTGACCGAAGTTGCGCGAGAGGCAAATATAACGGAAGCGCGGATCGCGCTTGGCAAGCTCTTGCAGCATAATCGGGCTGGAATCGTTGCTGCCGTCATCGACGAAGATCGCTTCCGCCGGCTCCGAGAGCCGGTCGAGGAGTTGATCGAGCCGACGCAGCAGCACCGGCAGCACCGCTTCCTCGTTGAATACAGGGACGATGATACTATAGCTGATTGGCCTGGAACCGGTCGCCATGGGTGGCTCCCACCGTAGTGAACCCGTGAAATTCTACGGGGTTGGTGGTTAAGGTAGCCTTGCCATAAGCGCTGTAATTTGCCCCGTTCCGGCTGGGAACGTGGACCGCCGCCATGATGTCGGGAGATCAGCAGTGAGCCGTTGGACCTGTTCTGCGTTCCAGGCTTTCGAAGTCGCCACGCCAGTTTGATTGACCATCTGCGAACGCGCCCCCCGCGAAGAGCCGAAAATCCCTCCCCAATATGCGCTTGGTCTCTCTCGTGGTCCTGGCCGTGGTGAAAAGGCGCCTTCGCGCCTCTCGACGATGCGGGCGAAATGCGTCAGTCTGTTCGAGAAAGATTTAGGGGGAACAATGGTTTTCAAACGTCTGCTTCGCTCCGCCGCGGCTGTGCTTTTCCTCTTCGCTGCGGGGCCGGCGTTCCCGCAGGGCGCGCTCAAGGTGGGTTCGACGCCGACCGGCGTGCCCTTTACCTTTCTCGATACCAAGACCAACAGCGTTCAAGGGATCATGGTCGATCTCATCACCGAGATCGGCAAGGATGCCGGATTTCAGGTGCAGATCGAGCCGATGCAGTTCTCGACGCTGATTGCCTCGCTGACGTCGAACAAGATCGACATCATCTCGGCGGCGATGTTCGCGACGCCGGCACGCAAGGAAGTGATCGATTTCTCGGACGCCGTCTACAGTTACGGTGAGGGCCTCATCGTGCCCAAAACCGACACCAGGAACTATGTCGCGGCCGAAGATTTGAAGGGCGAAGTGGTGGGGGCACAGGTAGGCACTGCCTTTGTCGATGCGCTGAAAAAGACCGGGCTGTTCAGCGAAGTCAAGGTCTACGACACCATCCCGGACATCCTGCGGGACGTGAACACGGGTCGCCTCAAGGCTGGCTACGCCGACTATCCGATCCTCGCCTATAACCTCAAGCAGGGCAGCTTTCCGGAAGTTCGCCTGGTCGAATCCTACAAGCCGACCATCGTCGGCACCGTCGCCATCGGAATCCGCAAGGGCGACCAGGAGCTGCTGGCGAAGATCAATGCTTCGCTCGCGAGACTCAAGGCCAACGGCGCGCTGGACAAAATTCTGGGCAAATGGGGCCTCAGCGCGAAGGGTGCGTGAGCGCGACTTGAATCGATGGAAAAATTCCTTCGTGACGCCGCCGAATTCCTGCCGATCCTTTTGCAGGGCGTAGGGCTGACCATCGTCGTCACCATTGGTTCGCTGATCCTGTCCACCATTCTCGGGCTGGTTTGGGCGCTGTTGCGCGTCTCCGGTGTGCGCGCTCTCGCCGGACTGAGTGCCGGCCTGATAAATTTGATCCGCGGCATCCCGATTATCGTCCTGTTGTTCTATCTCTACTTTGTGATGCCCGACTTCGGCATCGCGCTGACCGCGTTGCAGGCGGCCATTCTCGGCCTCGGCCTCGCTTATTCGGCGTATCAGGCGGAGAACTTTCGCGCCGGCATCGAGGCCATCGACAAGGGCCAGATCGAGGCCGCGCAGGCGATCGGCATGGGTTGGTGGCTCACCATGCGTCGCGTGATCCTGCCACAGGCGGTACGCATCGTGCTGCCTCCTTACGGAAACATCATGATCATGTTGCTGAAGGATTCCTCGCAGGCCTCGACCATCACGGTGGCCGAACTCGCGCTCCAGGGCAAGCTGATCGCCTCCTCGACCTTCAAGAACACCAGTGTCTTTACGCTGGTGGCTTTGATGTATCTCACCATGAGCATCCCTCTCATCCTGCTGGTTCGGCATTTCGAGAAGAAGGCGGGCCATCGATGATCGAACTTCGCGATGTCCACAAGAGCTTCGGCCCGCTCGAAGTACTCAAGGGCATCGCCGCTTCCGTCAAAAAGAGCGAGGTGGTCTGCATCATCGGCCCGTCGGGTTCGGGCAAGTCGACTATCCTGCGCTGCATCAATGGCCTGGAGAGTTACGATGCCGGCGACATTCTGGTGGAGGGTGCGCGGGTCGACAGCCGTGCGCCGTCGATCGTCGCCATAAGGACACAGGTGTCGATGGTGTTTCAGCGCTTCAACCTGTTTCCACACCGCACGGCACTCGAGAACGTCATCGAAGGTCCGGTCTATGTGAAGAACGAACCACGCGCCGAGGCGATCGGTCGCGGCCGTGCGCTGCTGGCAAAAGTAGGGCTAGCCGAAAAGGCCGACACATACCCGGCGCAGCTGTCCGGAGGCCAGCAGCAGCGTGTCGCCATCGCGCGTGCGCTCGCGATGCAGCCCAAGGCGATCCTTTTCGATGAGCCGACCTCGGCACTCGATCCCGAACTCGTTGGCGACGTGCTTTCCGTCATGCGCAGGCTTGCCGACGACGGCATGACCATGATCGTGGTCACCCACGAAATGGGATTCGCCAGGGAAGTCGCCGACCGCGTGCTTTTCATTGATGGCGGCGTCATCGTCGAGCAGGGCGCGGCCAGGTCCGTTCTCAACCAGCCGCAGCATCCGCGAACCCAGGATTTCCTGCGTCGTATCCTGCATCCTTTATGACGGAAGACTCGAGTGAATCAGAAGTCCTTCGCGCTGCCGCCAAGCCTCTATGCCGACACTGCGCCGCCGCCCGTCGCCACGCCTGCGCTCGATGCCGACAGGAACGTTTCGGTGGCGATCATTGGTGGTGGCTTTGCCGGACTTTCGACCGCGCTGCATCTTGCCGAGCAGGGGACCGACGCAATCGTGCTCGAAGCCCGGGAGCCGGGCTGGGGCGCATCAGGGAATAATGGCGGCCAGCTCAATCCGGGCCTTAAACTTGATCCCGATGCGGTCGAGGCAACCTTCGGCGCCGACCTCGGTCGACGCATGATCGCGTTTGCCTACAACACTCCTGTTTTCACGTTCGAGCTGATCCGCCGGCTCGGAATCGCATGCGAAGCCCGTCAAAACGGAACACTGCGCGCGGCCTGTCACGAATCGCACGCTGCCGCCGTTGAGACTACCGCGCAACAGTGCATTCGACGTGGAATGCCGGTCACCGTTCTCGACCGCAACGCGCTTCGTGAGGTGACGGGCACGGATCGATATGCCCGCGCCATGTTCGACCCCCGCGGTGGCGACGTGCAACCGCTCAGCTATGCCCGCGGCCTTGTGCGCGCAGCTCTTGCAAGAGGTGCTGCGATCCATGGACAAACGCCTGCGATGTCGCTGCGGCGCGAAGGTGGACGATGGCGCATCGAGACCCCGCGTGCGGCGGTCCGGGCCGAAAAGGTGCTGATCGCTACCAACGGTTTCAGCGGAGATCTCTGGCCGGGCCTCTCCCGCACCATCGTGCCGCTGTTCAGCTCCATTGCTGCGACCGAGCCGCTTCCAGAAGAAATCGCGCGACAGGTCATGCCGACGCGATCGGTGCTGTATGAAAGCGGCCATATCACCGTCTACTACCGGCTCGATGCCTCCAACCGCCTGCTGATGGGGGGTCGCGGCCCGATGCACTGGATCAGGGATCCCTCGGCGGTGGCCTATCTCATGCGCTACGCGCCAAAACTTTGGCCCGCGCTTGAAGGCATCAAATGGACTCATGGCTGGAACAGCCGCCTCGCAATGACCGCCGACCACTACCCTCATGTGCACGAGCCCGCGGCCGGTGTGCTGATTTATCTCGGCTGCAATGGCCGCGGCGTCGCACTGGCCAGTGCAATGGGGCAGCAATTGGCGAGGCGGTTGACCGGCGGGGAGACGGCCGCGATCGATTTACCGATCACAGGCATCAAGCCAATTCGGTTCCACGCCTTGTGGCCGCTCGCCGTGAAGAGTGTCGTGCTCTACGGCAGAATTCGCGACCGGCTCGGGCTATAAAGCCCGATGGTGTTGAGGGTTCGCCATCGCCAGCGACCGTAATGCGCACAATGTTTGCGCAACCGGATGGCAAGTTGAGCAGGTTTTCGCTGCATCCGACGCAGATGGCGCGCGTCCGCTTTTGACTCGCGCGCCTTTGCGAATGATAATCGGCTCTGTTGCGTGCGGAAAGTCGAAACGCAAATGCGGGGTCGTCGGGCGCGAATGAAACCTGCTCCATTCAGATACGTCGCGGCCTCTTCGCTCGCGGAAGCGCTTGTCCTGAAGGCCCGATATGGCGAAGAGGCACGTTTCCTCGCCGGTGGCCAGAGCCTCATCCCGGCGATGAACTTTCGCCTCGCACGGCCCGCTGTCCTGATCGACATCAACGGCCTGACTGAACTCGCTTCGATCGACCGCTCGATGGCCCAAGCGATCCGCCTTGGCGCGCTCACCCGCTATTGCGCGATGGAAAAGGACGCCGGTTTTCTCGAAGCCTGCCCGCTGTTCGCCGATGCCCTTCCTCATATTGCTCATCCGCAAATCCGCAATCGCGGCACCATCGGCGGCAATTTCTGCCATGCCGATCCCGCCTCCGAATTGCCTGCCGTGGCGGTCGCGATGCAGGCCCGGATGTGCATCAAATCCTCGCGCGGCGAGCGCGAACTTGCCGCGGTCGATTTCTTCGTCGCACCGCTGACCACTGCTCTCAAGGACGAGGAAATGCTGCTCGAGATCGCCTTTCCAGTTCCCCGGCCGCGTTCCGGAGCCGCGTTCATGGAAGTGGCGCGGCGGCGCGGCGACTTTGCGCTCGCGGGCGTGGCGGCCATCGTGTCGCTGGATGAGGACGACCGCTGCTCGGGGATCAGGCTCGTATTTTGCGGGGTCGGCGAGACGCCGGTTGACGCCAGCACCTCCGTTTCCTCGCTTATCGGTCAGCGCTGCACGGACAAGGCGATCGCAGGCGCAGCCGCGGATGTGCGAAGGATGGTCGCGCCCGCCGGCAACATTCACGCGAGCGCCGAGTACCAGCGCCATATTGCCGAAATCCTCACCCGCCGTGCCATCGCCATGGCTTGCGATCGGATCGCCCATGCAGCCTGAGGGGCACGACATCGAACTCTCCGTCAACGGCGTGCAGTATCGCCGCGCCGTCGAAGCGCGAATGCTGCTTTCCGATTTTCTGCGCCACGAATTGATGCTGGCGGGCACCCATGTCGGTTGCGAACAAGGCGTTTGCGGCGCCTGCACGATCCTGCTTGACGGCGCGCCGGTTCGTTCCTGCCTGATGTTTGCGGTGCAGGCGGGCGGCCACGATCTCTTCACCGTCGAAGGCCTCATCGGGGCTTCCGGCGAACTCAATCCGCTTCAGCAGGCGATGCACGAACATCACGGCCTGCAATGCGGCTATTGCACGCCGGGGATTCTGATGACGATGACGGCGTTCCTGAAGCAGAATCCCGATCCATCCGAGCTCGAGCTGCGTGAAGCGCTGTCGGGCAATCTGTGCCGCTGCACCGGTTATCAAAATATCGTCGACGCCATGCTCAAGGCGGCCGAGATGATGCGGGCGGCCGCGCCATGACCACCCGTTTTTTCGGTGCCCCGGTCAAACGCAATGAAGACAGGAAGCTTTTGACCGGGCAGGCGTTGTTTATCGACGACGTCGAACTGCCGAACATGCTGCACGCGGCATTTCTGCGCAGCCAGGTCGCGCACGCAAGAATCCGGCGCATCGACGTGTCTGCCGCTCTCAAACGGCCCGGTGTCGTCGCCGTCTATACCGCAGATGATCTCGGCGCCTATTGGCAGGCGGGCCCGCTGCTGGTGCCGCCGCCGCCAATTCCCGGCATCATCTTCCATCTCAGAACCCAGGTGCCGCTCGCCAGGGACAAGATCCGCTATGCCGGCGAGCCGCTCGCCGTTATCGTTGCGGAAAGCCGCTACATTGCCGAGGACGCGCTCGACGACATTGTGGTCGATCTGGAAACGCTGCCTGCCGTCGTCGACCTCGAAGCCGCAATGGCAGCCGGAGCGGCGGTCGTTCACGACGATCTTGGCTCCAATGTCGCCTCTCACGTCCGCCAGGCCAAGGGCGACTATCGCCGCGCTGCCGCCAACGCCGATCTCGTCCTCAAACGCCGCTTTCGCTACGAGCACGGCATTTCCTCGCCGATCGAGACGCGCGGGATCGTGGCGCAGTGGAATGCGCGCGGCCAGCAGATGACGATCTGGGACACGACGCAGGCGCCCGTATTCGTGCGCAACGGACTGGCGGCGATTCTCGGCGTCTCCGAGCGCCAGGTGCGGGTGATCGCGCCGTTTATCGGCGGCGGTTTCGGACCGAAGATCATGATCTTCTATCCGGAAGAGGTGACACTGCCCTGGATTTCGATGCGGCTCAACCGCCCGGTGAAGTGGATCGAGGACCGGCTGGAGCATTTTGTCGCGACCACGCATGAGCGCGGCCAAATCCACGATGCGGAAATCGCGATTGCCCGCGACGGCCGCATTCTCGGCGTCAGGGACGTCTTTCTGCACGACAACGGCGCGTATAATCCTTACGGCCTGACGGTGCCGATCAACAGCCAGTGCACCATGCTCGGCCCGTATGTGATCCCGGCCTATGACAGCACGTTCACCTCTGTCTTCACTACTCTGCCGATCGTCAC
>Ga0070711_100002706_pt1 | contig 10170 bp, 9 predicted proteins | sample LARL53metaG_FD_65452 | JGI IMG/M metagenome (GOLD analysis project Ga0070711, IMG submission 65452) | Corn, switchgrass and miscanthus rhizosphere microbial communities from Kellogg Biological Station, Michigan, USA - LAR L5-3 metaG | ecosystem: Host-associated > Plants > Roots > Rhizosphere ... | reverse complement strand
ACTCGACCGGTTGCTCGTCAACCGCTACTGATCGTCGGCGGGTGGCTGAGCCTCGTCGCCCTGCTCGGTCAGGCGTTCCGCGAGTGACCGTAGACCGAGCTTCGCCTGCTGAAGCTTGTCCATCCCATCAGCCACAAGCTTGTCGATTTCTCGAATCTGATCAACAAGCGTCTTAGTTGATGCTGCCACCGGTCATGACTCTAACACTGGGCGCTTAAGCGTTCGAGCGATCAAACCGATACCGGCCTGGTGTCTGCGGTGAGAGAAAGCGTCCCGCCCCCTGGTGGGGAACGCACGGACGAGCCTGCTCGTATCCACGACAGACCAATGGTGCCGGTGCGTCGCTCGCGCATACGCCTGGTTGCGATCGCCGTCGCCGTTGTGGGCCTTGCGTGCGCGGCCGCGATCGCAGCCGTCGCGTTGCCCACTGGACATCGGCGATCCACTGGGTCTCCCCTTCGCGCGGGCGGCTTCACCACCGAGTACCCGGCCGGTTGGACTCTGCGGATCGGCGAGCCGATGCAGGGCATGACCACGTACTCGATCGGCTCGACCAACATCCCGCTCAACTCGCTCAACCTCCCAGCCCCGGGTGAAATCGGTGTCAGCATCAATGAGTCGTCGATTTCAGCCGCGTGGCCCCTGGACCCCGGTGCCGCGACCGACAACCCACTTGCACTTCTGTCACACATCATCGGTATCCCGCGCACGGCCGGTGCCCCCGAAGTCGTCACGCCGCTTCACGCAGTGACACTCGCCGGCACCGCGGCGGCGGCGATCAAGTACAGCTACACGTACAACAACGTCGGCAACGTCCAGTCAGACATCGTGGCACGACACGGCTCGGAGATCGTCATGATCGAGATGGACACCGAGCCTGCGCTCGCCGCGCAAGGCGCTGCGGCGCTGGCCAACACCGTTGCACACTGGCGCTGGCGCCAGGCGCAGCCGACGGCGCGTTCTGTCAGTCCGGCAGCCCGCGCGCCGGTGCACCGCAGCGCGGCAAGCGTCGCCGGCCACTACGAGGTCGTCGGCAACATCCTGTCTGTCCACGGCATTGCCGCGGAGAGGGCCGGCGATGAGCTGCTCAGGCATTGGTGGATCAACCGGTCGTGCATCGGCTCCCGGTGTCGTCTCGTCCTCACCCGTGACGTGGCGGCGGCCTCGGGGATTGCGCCGATCTCCGCTGACCTCACCCCGACGCGCGGCGGTTGGACGGCGCACTTCGAGGAGACGCAAGGTTGCACTGGACCGGACTCGCGCGTGAAGACGACCGAGTTCTCGACCTGGAAGATTTGGACTACGCCCGATGGTCTCGAGGCGACCGAGCACGGCCACTCGCCGGAGATGGGCGGTTGCGCCCCGAGCGACATCGACATCCACTGGTACGCCAACAAGCAACCGGCGCCTGCTCCCCAGTCCCCGTCGACCGAGGCTTAGCGCTTTAGCACCACGCACATTGCCAGCACCCGGGACGTGGGAGGCGCCGTATCCGATCAAGTAGCCTCGACCGCGTGACGATGCGGATGAGGTCGGCGATCGCGGCCTTCCTGAGCGTGCTGATCATCGGCGCGGTGGTGGCGCCGCTCGCGCAGGCCGACGGAGACCCGGGCAGCGATGTGCTCGTCTATCAGGACCTGTTCGTCGGCTCGACCGCCGGTCTCTCCATCCCGCAACAGTCTCAGCTGGGCGATCTACTGAAAGCCGCGGAGCGTTCGAAGTTCCCGATCAGGGTCGCGATCATCGGCGGCCGGGCCGACCTGGGTGCGGTTACCGCCTTGTGGCGCAAGCCACAGACGTACGCGCGTTTCCTCGGCCTCGAGCTGTCCCAGGGATACAAGCAGCGGTTGCTGGTGGTGATGCCGAACGGGCTCGGCTTCAACTGGCCGGGCCACTCGAGCGGACCGGCGTACCGGGCCCTGGCGGGCATCCAGGTCGCAGATGGGCCAGACGGCCTGGCGTCCGCGGCCACCGCGGGAGTGCGCAAGCTGGCAGCGGCGGACGGCGTCAAGCTCGCTGCGACGACGCCCTCGTCGCAGTCGTCTCCGGCACCGGGCAGCCGCGCAAGCGCGCCGGCGCCCCCGGGCCGCTCGGTCGATCACGTCGTCGGGACCATTGCCGTGATCCTCGCCGCGCTTGCCGCTGTGCTGTTCGTGGTCCGCTGGGCGCTGCGCCGGCGTGCCGGCCGGTCCGAGCGCCAGCCGCGCCGGCCCGCCTTACCTGTCGGACGACGCTGGCTTGCCCCGAGCGCCGCGCTCGTGGCGCTGGCGCTAACCGGGACGGTCGTGGCCATCGCCGCAGTCGGCCATCGCGGCACAACCCAACGCGCGTCGCTCGCATTCAACCCAACCCTGGATCCCGGAACGCCGCTGTCGGGCGCCGCTCCCGACTTCACGCTCTCAGATCAGTTCGGCAAGCAAGTGTCGCTGCACTCGTTCCGGGGCAAGGTCGTGATCCTCGCCTTCAACGACTCGGAGTGCACCACCGTCTGTCCCCTCACCACCAGCGCGATGCTGCAGGCCAAGGCGATGCTGGGGAAGGCCGGTTCCCAGGTGCAGCTGCTCGGGGTCGACGCCAATCCCCACGCGATCTCACTGGAGAACGTGTGGTCTTACTCCGAGCTGCACGGGATGCTCCACGACTGGCATTTCCTGACGGGCTCGCTGCCCCAGCTCAAGCGCGTCTGGAAGCAGTACGCGGTCGAGGCGGCGGTCGAAGCAGGGGAGATCACGCACACCCCGGCGCTGTTCGTGATCGATCCCCAGGGACGCAAGTCAAAGGTCTACATCACCCAGATGTCCTACTCCTCGATCGGCCAGCTCGGACAACTGCTCGCCGGCGAGGCGTCGAAGCTGCTGCCGAGCCATCCCGCGGTGCGCTCTGACTTGTCCTACGCACGCGTTCCGGGAATCACACCGGCGCAGCCCGCGACGCTCCCCCGCGCTGGCGGCGCAACCGTCCAGCTTGGTCCCGGCAAGTCGGCGCATCTGTACGTGTTCTTCGCGACCTGGGATCAAGGGACGAGCGCGCTTGGCGGCCAGCTCAGCGCACTGAATGGCTACGCGGCCGCGGCACGCCGCCTCGGCTTACCGCCCCTAACGGCTGTCGATGAGGCGAGCGTCGAGCCCTCCTCGCAAACCCTGGACGATTTCGTCAAACGCCTACCCCACCCGTTGTCGTATCCCATGGCGATCGACCGGACCGGCAGGGTCGCGGACGGCTACCAGGTGCTCGGGGTGCCGTGGTTCGTGCTCACCTCTCGCACGGGCCAGATCCTCTACTACCGGGAGGTCTCCACCGCGGGTTGGCCGAGCACCAAGACGCTGATCTCCTACGTACGCGCCGCTCTCACGCGCACGCCCAAGACACGATCCGGAGGCGCCCAGACCAATCTCGCGCAGTCTCCCCCGGCACTTGCGGCGCTGCAGAAGCAGGCCAACCAGCTGGTCGGAACCGAATCGGATCTCGCGGCGAGAGTGCACGCGCTGCGGGGCTACCCGATCGTGATCAACGCCTGGGCGTCGTGGTGCGGGCCATGCCGGGCCGAGTTCGGGCTGTTCGCATCGGCGTCGGCGCGCTACGGAAGCCGCGTCGCGTTCATCGGCGCCAACAACGACGACTCGGCAACGGACGCACGCAGCTTCCTGTCACAGCATCCCGTCCACTATCCGAGCTACGAGACGACAACATCGAGCCTGCGACCGCTGGCGTTCGTCCAGGGACTGCCGACGACGATCTTCATCAACCGCGCGGGCAAGGTCGCGTTCGTGCATACGGGGCAGTACGACTCCCAGGGAACGCTCGACCACGACATCGGCAGCTATACGCTCGGCGGCTGAGACAGCTCGTCGATCAGCTCGCGGACGCGGCGAGCGATGTCGTCGCGAGTGGCGCGAACCTCGTCGATTGGCCTGCCTTTGGGGTCGGGCAGGTCCCAGTCGATGTAGCGCTTACCGGGGATGAAGGGGCACTCGTCGCCGCATCCCATCGTGACCACGACGTCGGCGTCCGCCGCGAGCTCGCGCGTCAGCAGCTGGGGACGGCGGTCGGCGAGGTCGATACCGAGCTCGCGCATCACCTCGACCACCTCGGGATGGACCCGTTCGCCCGGCGTCGTCCCGGCTGACGCCGCCGTGTGCACTCCCCCCGCCTCCCGCTCGAACAGCGCCTGACTCATCTGGGATCGCCCGGCGTTGTGCAAGCAGACGAACAACACGTGCGCCATCATACGAAGTATGCATCGCAAGCGGACAGGCGGCGCGTATCGTGTCGCCGATGGGCCCGACGTACGTGGTGACGGGTTCGGGACGTGGGGTCGGCCGCGCGATCGCAGAGCGTCTGGCAGACCGCGGCCACGTGATCGCGCTCGACCGCGATCCGCAGACGCTGCGCTGGACCGCGGACCGGCCCGCAATCGACGGCTTGGCCGGCGACGCCACCGACGAGCAGACGTTGGCTGCCGCGGTGGAGCGCGCGTCGGAGGTCGGGACGCTCACCCGGCTGGGTGAACAACGCGGCCGTGTTCCGCGATGCGGCGGTGCACGACACACCCCTCGGCGAGTTGCTGGAACTGATCACGGCAAACCTCGCGCTAGCGGTGGCAGGGAGTGCGGCCGCGATCCGCCGCTTTCTGTCCGACGGCACCGAAGGAGCGATCGTCAACGTCTCCTCGCACCAGGCCCAGCGTCCGGTGCCGGGGGCGCTGCCGTATGCCACGGCCAAGGCGGCGATCGAGGGGCTGACCCGTGCGCTCGCCGTCGACTATGCGCCTCGCGGGATCCGCGTCAACGCCGTCGCCCTGGGGTCCATCGTCACCGAGCGCTACGACGACGCGCTCGACGCTGAGCTTCAGCGCCTGCACCCGCTCGGGCGCGTCGGCCGCTCAGACGAGGTAGCCGCGGTCGTCGAGCATCTGCTGTCCGGCGACGCGAGCTTTGTGACGGGCGCCGTCGTGCCCGTCGACGGGGGTCGCGGCGTTCTCGGCCACGACCCCGAGGCCCGCGGCTGGTTGTAACGCTCGCGGATGTGCCGGCAATGAGCGGGTGATGACAAAGCGCAACGCAGCGGTGAGCGCGGACGCAGCTACGGCCCGGTTCGAACGGCTGTTCCGCGACCATCACGTAGCCGTGGTCGCCTATGTGCGGCGCCGAGCCCCGCAGGAAGCCGTCGATGACATCGTCGGCGAGACGTTCCTGGTGGCCTGGCGGCGGCTTGGCTGCGTTCCCCGCCGAGGAGCTTCCGTGGCTGTTGGCGGTCGCTCGCAACGTGCTCGCCACGCAACGGCGCGGAGCGGTTCGGCGCCGCGCGTTGACGGTTCGGCTCGGGCGGACCGCCGTTGGGCGGGCGGAGTCCCCGGTCGGCGATCACCTGGAGTCGGACGTCGACGCCCGACTCCAGAGGGCCCTGTCGAGGCTTGCGCCCAAGGACCGCGAGGCGCTTACGTTGATCGCCTGGGACGGCTTGCAGCCGCAGGAAGCTGCCGTTGTTCTCGGCGACTCGGCGGGTGCATTCCGCGTGCGCCTGCATCGCGCCCGGCAGCGCCTGCGAGCGCTGCTCGAGGACAGCTCGGAGCCCGCGCGGTCGGCTCCAGCCCCCCGGCTACGAGTAGAGGAGGCCGCTCATGACTGACCAGATCACCGATGCCGCCCTCGACGAGCGGCTGCGATCCGCAGACCCGGTGGCAGCGGGGTCGCTGCCGACGAAGGCCGACACGGAGGCAGCTCTGCGCCGGCTGTTGGCGTCGGGCCACTATGTTGGCCCGACGCGGCGCCGGACCCGCCTGCGGGCGCGCAGGACACGCCCGCGCGTGTTCGCGGCGGGTACGATCGGGGCCGCAGCGCTGGCAGCGGCGATCGTGCTGCTCTTGGGCGCCACGAGCAGCCCGCCCGCGTTCGCGGTCAACCGCAACCCTGATGGAACAGTCACCGTCAAGCTGATCAAGCTCTCAGGGGTCGACGGCGCCAACCGCAAACTCGCTGCGATCGGCGTCAGGGCGAAGATCGTCACCGCGATGGCGGCCGCTGAGTTCGTAAAGCGCCAGCAGCCCTGTCAAGGCAGGCCGGTTGGAACCGTCCGGACGATCACGTTTGACCCGGGCAGCATCCCGCGGCGCCAGGTCCTGATCCTGTCAGCCGACCGGGCCGCCCACCTGGGCTACTACTCGGCGGCCAAGATGAGAGCGACCGTCCACCCCCTCGCCGTCGCGCGCGCACAGGCCTTCGTCAAGCACGTCAGAGCCACAGGCATCCATACCGAGAAGAAGATCGTCGTTGCGGGCAGCGCTGCCGCGAGAGGCAAGCCGGGCGCTCACACCCTCCGGGTGTTCTGGGGGACCGCCGTTGTCGTGCCCGCCGGTGCCTTGCGCAAGAGCGTGCACTCCGGCAAGGGCTAGCGCCAAGCTTCAGGTCACGAGATCTTGTGGGTGATCTTCGTGCGGTGCACCCTCTCGAAGTCGCTCACCCGCCACGTCTCGACCCCGTCCTCGACCGCGTAGTCCTTGACGTGGGCGGCACTGATTTCCAGCAGAGTGCCGCCCCCGACGCTGAGCTGGTCGCCGGCACTGTTGGCGGGTGCGATCGTCACCTTCACGTCCGTCCTGGTGCCCGCGTTGACCAGCTTCTGGAGCTTGGCGGAATGCTTGCCCTTCCGTGAGGTGACCTCGACGGTGTTCAGCGTCGCCGTACCGGCCCACTCCTCGAGGTTGCCTCCCTTGACCTTGATCTGACCGACACTGCCGATCTGGACCGTCCCGGTCGGCAGGGGGTCGCGCGCAAGCACCTGACCGACGGCACGATTGCCGATCGAGCGCTGCAGCACGAGAACCGGATTGGAGTTGCGGCGTACCAGCGAGGAGTCCGCCTGGCCACGGCCCGGTTCAGATCGGCGGCGGGTGACCCGGTCGGGCATCTACCGGCGACCGTACCTGACACGCGACGCCGCGGGTAGGCTTGCGCGGTGGCCGAGGGATCGCTTGGTGTGGCTGAGGTCCGCGCATGGTTCGGCGAGTATCTGCGCGTGTACGCCGCGTTTTGTCGCGGCGACTACGACGACACCCGGCAGCTGCTTCAGTACTTCGGGGTGCCGCTTTTGCTGACGACCGACGCGACCGCCGTTGCGCTCACCAACGAGGACGAGGTCGTCGGCGCTGTCGGACAGCAGATCGAACGACTGCGAGGTGCCGGCTACGCCCGCACCGAAACGCTCGATTCCGAGACCACGATGCTCAACGCGAGCACCGCGCTCCACACGGCCCACTTCGCGTGGCTGCGGGCCGACGACAGCGAGATCGCGCGAATGGGACTGGCGTACGTGATTACCCATGGGGACAGCGGGCGTCGGATATCGGCGTTGGTCGTTGGCGCGTCCTAAGGCGTCCTCGTCTGCGCGCCACGCGGCTCTAACGACGCGGCGGAGAAGTCAATCCTTCCAACCGGCCGCCTGCGCGCGCTCTGACGCGGACTTCGCGGCGACGTATTGGAGAGAATAATCGGGCGCGAGCGTGACACTGGAGCACGCATAGGTTGAAGTCGCTCAGAGAGGACAAGCTGCGCGGCAGACTTTGAGCTCCTGATGTCTGCGCTTTGCCTCGTCAGCAACTCGCGCCCGATTGCAAACTTAGGGCTTGGGCGGCGGGCTGACAAGAGCCTCCAGATCAACCACCCCGCAAATAGCGAAATACGTCGTTGACGGTCACCGACCGACGTAGGTCACAGGGACTGCGCCGCCATCCGTGCTCGAGATGAGGACACGCGCGCCGAGCGGCTTGACGAGCTGAAGGACCGCGGTCCTGGTGTAGCCCACGGCGGTGCAGATCGTGTTCGGCGGCGCCGGCACGGGGATCGTCCGGATCGTGAACGCGACGGCGCGGCGGTCCGCGACCGCGGTTGCGGAATAGCCGGCGTCGCACGGACGATTGCCGGCATGGGCGCCGATGAATGAGATGGTGATCTCCCTCCCCGAGCGATCGGCCCTGGCGGCGCCGTCGATCGAGCTCGGGGTCCCGACTTGGCCGAGCTGTTGCAGCCGAGGGGGCGTGAACAGGTCCGGCGGTGCGAGCGCGAGCACCGACGCCGGCTTCGCGACCCGCTCAAACCAGAACTGCCACGCGGGCAGCCGCTGCCGGCCGCGGTCGGTGACAAACGTCGCGATCCCGAGACGCACCGAGCGGATCTTCAACGGCGCGACCTTGATGGCGCTCGAGCGACCCGAGTAGCGCAGAAGCTTGTAGGCGCCGGCCGCCGAGAGGCGCCCGGCCGTGACGGCGCGCGTGGGTAGCGCCGTTTTGAGCGTGAAGCGGCCCTCACCGAATGCGATCTTCGTGGAGTCGTCCGGGAAGCCCGTTCGCGGGTCCAGCACCACGCCCTCTCCAAGCGGGACGACCGGTCTTGGGTTGGCCTGCACGGGGAAGCCGCTCCAGAGCCCCAGGGCCACTTGGGCGACCGACCTGACTCTCCTGCTGCCGCCACAGATCGAGGTGTCGAACGGCTCGTGGCGCGAGCCCGTGTAGATCTTCCAGATCTCTCCGACCTGCGGCTCGATTCCGTCTTCGCCGACCGTTACGCCCTCGCTGGTAATGGTCGCCGCGGTTATGACCTTCACCCTCCTCGGGCCGCTTCCCTTCAGGTAGCGGACCACGTCCACCATCGCCGGAGACCCCAGCACCCGCCGGCCGTCGAGTGCTGTTGACGATCCGGGGAGCATCCGGCCGACAAACACCAGCCGTGCCATCGCGAACTGCTGGGCGGGCGAGACGCCCGCGCAACTTGCCGCCACGGCGGAATGCCGGGCCGGCGCGACCATCGTCGATAGAGCTGTCGACCCGCCGCATCCCGCGACGAGCACGCCGATCGCCAGTGTGGTGATCCTGAGCTTCACACCAAGCCATCTACGTTCCAGCGGCGAACTCATCACACGTCGCGCGAACGCCAGACGCGCAGTGCACGTGCACTGACTGCACCGCCGCCATCATCGCAGCGCTCAAGCAGGAGTCCGGTAAGGACCTGCTCGCCTGGGGCGGCGCCACCTTCGCCCAATCGCTGAGCCGGCTCGGACTGGTCGACGAGTACCGGCTCGTCCTGCAGCCGATCGCACTTGGCGCGGGGCTTCCCCTGTTCAAGGATCTCACCGCGCCGCTGCGGCTCGAGCTCGTCGAGGCGCAAACTTACGCGACCGGCGCCGCGCTGCCCATATACCGGCCCATACGCGATTGACTCGGGCGGCCCGCTGGATATGCGTCGGGGCGCTTTCTCATCGTTGACTTCTGTGGACCTTGCGCATGTCAGGGAGGGGCGGAGGCCGTAGGCGTTGGTAGGCGAACGCGCCGGCGAGCAGGAGCAGCCCGAGCGCGATGAACGAGATGACCCTGTAGATCGACGTGAGCGTTGACAGGTCGTAGAGGAAGACCTTCGCGACGGTGGCCAGGAGCAGGCCCAGCGCGCCGTTGCGGATGGCCGCGTTGTTGCTTCGTAGTCCAACGATCAGGGCGGCTACCCCGACCAGGCTCCAGAAGCCGCTCAGCAGTACCTGACCCTCCTGTCGGATGCTCAGGTCCAGAATCGCGATGTCGGCGGAGCCGGCCGCGGGTTGGAATGCGGTGACGATGGCAACCGACGCGAGATAGAGGAGAGTCAGGGCGCCGCCGGCGACCAGCCAGCCCCTCGCCTCGCGATCGACGCGAGAGGCGCCCAGCAGAGCAAGTGCGATTGCGCCAAACGCCTTGGCGGTTGCGATCAGATCGGGCGCGCCCGTCACCAGGGCGGCGGGCGGCGCTTCGAGGATCAGCGCGTGGCCGAGCGAAAGCGTCATGAAGCCCGCGCCGGCGTAGCGCGCCTGTCGAGAGCGGGTGCTCACGCCGAGCTGAAGCAGCGCAAGCGCCTCCAGTGCCCAAGCGACCGCCAGCATGGGGCCGCTGAGGGCCTGCGCGGTGAGGTATGCGATTGCGGCGAACCCCACCGCGTTCAACACGTCACCCAGCCGCCGCGTTCTGGGAGCTGTGATGTAGCCGCTGGCGAGGCAGCTCGCGGCCAGGGCTGCAATTGTGAGCAGCTCGGGCAGGCCGGGCTGCTGGCCGGACAAGTCGCCGGGCGTGACCTCGAAAAGTGCGCGGACCAACGCCAGGGCTATGTGTGCCCCGACCGCGATCTCCACGAGCAGGTAGTCGCTCGGCCGCCC
>Ga0070711_100002705_pt1 | contig 10171 bp, 10 predicted proteins | sample LARL53metaG_FD_65452 | JGI IMG/M metagenome (GOLD analysis project Ga0070711, IMG submission 65452) | Corn, switchgrass and miscanthus rhizosphere microbial communities from Kellogg Biological Station, Michigan, USA - LAR L5-3 metaG | ecosystem: Host-associated > Plants > Roots > Rhizosphere ... | reverse complement strand
ATAGCCCGGCGTGATTTGCGCGGAGCTTCTGACGATTTGGTCAGGCGAGGTGTTGATATTCATGTCTCATCCTCCTCCTTGCAGCGCGGCCCACATTTCGCGGTCGCGCTTGTCGGTCCAGATCACGGGATCATCGATGCCGGACGCCTCGTCATAGGCCCGCGAGACGTTGAACGGCAGGCAGTGCTCGTAGATCGCAAAGCTGGAAAATTTCGGATCCATCACCTCGCGCGTCGCGGCCATCGACTCCTTGAGACTGCGGCCTTTTGCGACGGAGCTATCGGCGGCATTGTAAAGCGTGGTGACAAAGTCGCGCGTCATGGCGATGGCGTCGCGCGCGGTGGCAACGCCTTTCAGCGCATCGCCACGGCCCGGCGCGATTGCCTTTGGATTGAACTCGCGGATTTCGTTCAGCGTCATCGGCCATTCCCGCAGATGCGCGTCGCCGCAATAGCAGGCCGAGTGATATTCGATGAGGTCCCCTGAGAACATCACCTCGGCATCCGGCACCCAGGCAACGATATCGCCTGAGGTATGCCCGGCGCCAAGCTGCATCAAGCGCACCTCGCGCTTGCCGAGATAGATCGACATCTGGCCCTCGAAGGTCAGCGTCGGCCAGGTCAGACCGGGAATGCTCTGCGCGTCCTGAAACAGCCGCGGGAACCGGCCGTATTCCGAATCCCAGTCCTGCTGGCCGCGCTCGGCCACAAGCCGGTAGGTTTCCTGCGAGGCCACGATCGCCTCCGCCTTGTAGGCGGACGCGCCGAGCACGCGCACGGCATGATAATGCGACAGCACGACATATTTGACCGGCTTGTCCGTCACCTTGCGCACGCGCTCGACCACCTTGTTCGCCATCGCGGGCGTGGCCTGAGCGTCGAACACGAGGCAGCCGTCCTCGCCGACGATCACGGCGGTGTTCGGATCGCCTTCCGCGGTGAAGGCATAGAGATCGGTGCCGATCTCGGAGAAAGTGATCTTCTTTTCACCGAGATCGGTGGTGGACGCAAAACCCTTCGCCATCAGTTCATTCCCTTTTACGGTAAGCCGTCATTGCGAAGCGACGAAGCAATCCATGGCTCCATGTGCGGAACCGTGGATTGCTTCGCTTCGCTCGCAATGACGATTTAGACATCTGCATGCTATTGTTGCTGTTGCTGTTGCTGTTGCTGTTGCTGTTGTTGGCCGGCATCAAGCACGCGGCGCTTTGCAAGCGCGATCGCCTCGCGCAGCACGTCGATGTCGCCGATATGATTGGCGAGGATCAGCACCATCGCGGCGTCGAAATCCGCGCTCTGCAACTCCGAGAGATTGCGATGCGCTTCCACGATGGCGCGGAAGGCGTCATCGGGTTTCGCAAAGTTCGAGCTGGTCGAGAGCGTCATCGCCGATGCCCTTTGTCAGGAGAAGCCGGCCGCACGCGCCAATGCCGCGTCCAGCTGCGCATGCGTCGGATGCTTGAAGCGCGCGGCGACATATCCATCCGGCCGCAGGAGATAGGTCGTGCCGGGTTCGGCGTCGTAGCGCGAGGTGGCTAACCCCTGCGGATCGAGATAGCCGTATTCGCCGCCAATCCGGATGGCGCTGACGGCTTCCGGCTCCTCGTCCGGTGCAAACCCCAACAGGGTGAAATTCGTTCCGACGCTGATGAATGCATCGGTCAGAAATCTCGCCTGTCCATCCCGGAAAGCAAGGGGCGCATCCAGCATCGATGCGCCCGGCCGCGGGCCGCCGCGCCAGTTATCGCAATCCGCCGTTGACAGCGGCGTCTCGTAAACCGACGGCACCGACAGCCGTCCGCCATTGACCATCCGCTTGCCGAACTCGGTTTCTTTTGCGAGCGACAGCACCGCCTGGCGGAGCCGGGCTTCCTGCGACGTGGCGGGCGCCATGAAATCGGTCGATCGGGTGGATTCGCGGATGTTCTCATCCGCCGCGGCGCTGCGCTCGACGTGATAGCTCTCCAGCAGGCTCGCCGGCGATTGCCCGCGCAGCACGCGGTCGAGCTTCCAGGACAGGTTTTCGGCGTCCTCCAATCCCGAATTGGCGCCGCGCGCGCCGAACGGCGAGACCTGATGGGCGGCATCGCCGGCAAAGATCACCCGGTCGTGGACAAAGCGGTCCATGCGGCGGCACTGGAATTTGTAGAGCGAGATCCATTCGAACTCGAACTTGTCGTGGCCGAGCATGCGCGCGATGCGCGGCCGCACGTTCTCGGGCTGTCGTTCGACGATAGGATCCGCATCGCGGCTGAGCTGGAGGTCGATGCGCCAGACATCGTCGGGCTGCTTGTGCAGCAATGCCGAGCGCCCGGCATGAAACGGCGGATCGAACCAGAACCAGCGCTCGGTCGGGAATTCCGCGGTCATCTTCACGTCGGCTATCAGGAACTGGTCCTCGAATACCTGGCCGGTAAATTCCGCGCCCACCATCTGGCGCAGCGAGGAACGCGCGCCGTCGCAGGCAATCACATAGCCGGCATGAATGCTGTAGGGCCCGTCCGGCGTCGACACCGTCAGCGTCACTCCATCGTTGCGGCTCTCCAGCGCGACCACCTTGTTGCGCCAGCGCAAATCGATCGCCGGCAGTTCCCCGACACGGTCGACCAGGTAGGCCTCGGCATGGAATTGCTGCAGGTTGATGAAGGCCGGCCGCTTGTGCCCTACCTCCGGCAGCAGGTTGAACTGATAAAGCTGCGAATGGCCGTGGAAGATCTTCCCCAGGCTCCACACCACGCCCTTGTCGACCATGCGCTGGCCGACGCCGAGCCGATCCCAGAACTCCAGCGAGCGCTTCGAGAAGCAGATCGCGCGCGAGCCCTCCCCGATCCGGTCGGCATCGTCGAGCAACACCACCTTCTGGCCGCGCTGCGCGAGATCGATCGCGAGCGACAGCCCGACCGGACCGGCGCCGACCACGACGACGGGATGTTCGGCGACATTGCCGGCGGCGCGATCCTGATCGCCATGCCTGCGGTAGCCGAACTGGGTCTTCGTATGCGCCATGCTCGAGTCCGAAAGGCGTCCCTGCCGAAGATGTGAATTGGTTTCACTTATTAGTTTCACTTGCAACTATTCTGGCATCCTGTAGGCTTTCCCGTCAACTCAAATCGGAGCGATCCTTGCCCAGAGCGGCAACCATCGATGGGCCTGCGGAGGCTATCAGGCAAAATGCCGCAAAAACCTCGCGGCTCGACCTGTTCCGCTTCGTGCCGTTTCGCCTCAACCGGCTTGCCGCCGAGGTCAGCAACGCACTGTCGGCGGAATACCAGGCGCGCTACGGTCTCGACATCCCCGAGTGGCGCGTGCTGGCAACGCTCCGCTTTCGCAACGACGCCTGTAGCGCGCAATATATTTCCGACTGCACGCGCACGCACAAATCGACCATCAGCCGCGCGGTGACGACGCTGATGGAGCGGCAGATCATCGAACGCGTCGAGAATGCGAAAGACCGCCGCGAATTCCGCCTGCGGCTGACGCGGAAGGGCCGCGCGCTCTATGAGGAGTTGATCCCGCGCCTCCTGCGCAAGGAGCAGGAGATGCTGTCTTGCCTCAGCGCGCAGGAGCGCAAGGATTTCGCCGCGCTGCTCGGCAAGATCGAGAGGAGTCTGGGGCTGGTCCAGACGAGCCAGGAAGCCGACGCGAAGGACGCGTATTGAGGCATGACGTCATTCCGGGGCGATGCGTCAGCATCGAACCCGGAATCTCGAGATTCCGGGTCTGGTCCTTCGGACCATCCCGGAATGACACTCAGTGCTTGACAACGTACTTCGCAATCACAGGAAAGTAATTATCCCCCGAGCCGGCATCGATCGCCTCCTGCAAAACCTGGCCAATCAATTCCGCGCCGCGTAGCTTGATGCCGCCGTCATCAGCCAATTCCAGCGCGTAGGACAGATCCTTCAGCGCATATTCCGTCGAGAATGCGCGCTCCGGGAAGACGCCGGGCACGATCGCCTTTAGGCCGTGATTGCGCAGCGCGAAGCTGTCGGCCGATCCCTTCGACAGGGTCTCCAGCAAAAGCCTGGGATCGACGCCCGCGCTCTTCGCCACCGCAACCGCTTCCGACAGCGCATTCACCGTCTCGAACAGCACCATGTTGTTGAGGATCTTGGTCACCTGGCCGGCACCGACATCGCCGCAATGGGTGACATCGGTGGCGAAACAACGGATCAGCGGCTCGATCGCATCAAACAGCGCACGCGGTCCGCCGACCATGACGCTGAGCGTGCCGTCCTGCGCCGCCTGCCGGGTGCGCGCGATCGGCGCATCGAGCCAGGAGGCGCCCTTCGCCGCGATCTGTCCGGCGAAGTCGCGGGTCTGGCTGACCGAGGAGGTGCCGAGATCGACCACGATCTGGTCGCTTCGGATGGTCTTCAGGATTCCGTCGCCCTCGAACACCGCACGCACATGTTTGGCGCTCGGCAGGCAGAGGAACAGCAGATCGCTTTGCCGGATCACATCCGCCACCGCGCCCGCGATGTCAGCACCGTCGGCGCGGAGCCGTTGCAGCGGCTCCGCCGAGAGATCGAAGGCCACCACGCGCGCGCCGCTCTTCTTCACGAGATTGCGGCAGATCGGCTCGCCCATGACGCCGAGGCCGATGAAGCCGATGGTCTTGTACGCCGACATCGCTCACTCTTTTTGCTTGCTTTTGACTTCTTGTTTTTGACGCGTTTTCTTCACGCGAACCGGAATGCACTTCGCTCGAAAACGCTTTGGTTACTTCACAAACGAGCGCGACGGCGCCTTGTGCAGGGCCCAGGCATCGACCTTGTCGCTGGCGCGCGGATAGATTTCGGTGACGAGCGGATCATGCCCGGGGATGAAGCGGTCCGGATGCCCGGCGAGACGCTCGACAGTCTCCCATCCCGTCACCATGTCGCCGATGTTGTAGACGATCGGAAACGGGCTTCTGCGGTGCAGATTGGCGTAGTAATGCGCGGCATCGGAGGCAAGCACCACCGGGCCCCGCTCGGTCTCGACCCGCACCACCTGCAGGCCATCGGAATGGCCACCGACGCGATGCACGGTGACGCCGGGCGCGATCTCGCCCTCGCCGCCATGGAACGTGACGCGCTCGCCATAGACATGGCGCACCATCTGCGTGACATGCTCGACCGTGAACGGGTGGCGCAACAGCCCGTTGCACATGCAGCGTCCGGTTGCATAGGCCATTTCCCGATCCTGCAGATGAAACCGCGCATTCGGGAATCGATCGAGATTGCCGGCGTGGTCATAATGCAGGTGGGTAACGACGATATCCTTGATGTCGTCAGCCTTGACGCCGAAGCCCGCAAGCGCATCGACCGGATTGAGCGTCAGCTTGCGCCCGCGCACCTTGGCCTCGTCGGCGTTGAAGCCGGTATCGACCAGGATATTGCGGCCGCCGCCGCGGACCAGCCAGACGAAGTAGTCGAGGTCCTGGGCGCTGGTCTCGTGCGGATCCGGTGAAAGAAAATTCATCTGCGGCGTGCGGGCCATGGTGGCGTAGCGAAGCGCATAGATTTCGTAGGCGTTTCCCATCGTTTTCACATTTCTTGTTTGAGAGCGGGGGACAGCACCAAGCCATTGTGACCGCCAAAGGTCAAACCGCGAAGGCGCCTGTCACGGGGATGACGCAGGCGAATCCTAATGTGAGCCCAATCACATTGATGCGGTCATGCATGTGGGACATGTGGGAACCTGACCAGCCAGCCCGGGATGCTCCGGGAGGTCAATTCGATGCGCGCATGGCGGGCGGATCGAAGCTAAGCGGTGATGGTTCGATGTGTCGCAATAAGTCCTATTTTGCAATCAGTTGACGGGTCGTGACCGTGGTTTGATAATGCCGTTAGCGTAGAGTAATGTCGCCGAGGCGCGAGAAACGTCGGCGCCCTTTTTCCTGGACCGCCGTGGTATGAACATTCGTCTTGGCCTGTTTCTGATTGCCCTTTTCTCGCTCGCTTGGACGGCTCCCTCTTCCGCCGCGGGCGACCGTTTCGCGCTTGTCATCGGCAACTCGAAATATCCGGATGCCGACGCCCCGCTCAAGGAGCCGATCAACGACGCCCGCGACGTCGCCGACGAGCTCAAGCGGGACGGCTTCACTGTCGATATCGGGGAAAACCTGACCGTCGACGGCATGCGCCGCGCCTTCGAGCGGCTGTATGGAAAGGTCAAGCCGGGCTCCGTGGCCCTGATCTTCTTCTCCGGCTTCGGCGTCCAGTCCAACCGCCAGAGCTACATGATCCCGGTCGACGCGCAGATCTGGACCGAGCAGGATGTGCGCCATGACGGCTTCAGCCTCGAGACGGTGCTGGGCGAGATCAACAGCCGCGGCGCCGGCGTCAAGATCGCCCTGATCGATGCCTCCCGCCGCAATCCCTATGAACGGCGTTTCCGTACCTTCTCGGCGGGACTTGCGCCTGTCATCGCGCCGAACGGCACCCTGGTCATGTATTCGGCGGCGCTGTCGTCGGTGATTTCCGACACCGGCCGCGATCGCAGCCTGTTTGTGCAGGAGCTGTTGAAGGAAGTCCGCGTTCCCGACCTGATGGCCGAGGAAACGCTCAACCGCACCCGCGTCGGCGTCACCCGCGCTTCCCGCGGCGAGCAGGTGCCGTGGATTTCGTCCTCGCTGGCGGAAGACTTCTCCTTCATCCCGGGTGCCTCGGCCGCGGCGCGCCCCGCGCCGCCCCCGCCGCCGGTTGCGTTGGAGCCGGCGCCCGCGCCATCAGCCTCGCCTGCTCCGCGGCCCGCGCCGCCGCCGCCACCAGTCGCATCAGCCCCGCCACCGGCGCCGGCTCCTGCACCCTCGCCTTCCCCGCGGGTCGCCGATGTCGCGCCGGCCCCGCCCCCGCCCCCGCCGCGGGTCGAAATACCGGCACCGGCGGCGCCGCCGGTCGAGCGGCCGACCCTGAATTCGCCACCGCCCGAGCCGCCTCAGCCCAGTTCACCGCAACTGGCGCTGGCCGACGACCCGACCATCAAGAGCCTGACGGCCAAGATCGACGCCAACCCGGATGACGTCAGCGCGCTGTACCGGCGCGGACAGGTCTATGCCAGCAAGGGCGCCTACAACCTCGCGATCAAGGATTTCGACGGCACGCTGCGGATCAACGCGAAGGATGTGGAAGCGCTCAACAACCGTTGCTGGGCCCGCGCCGTCGTCGGCGATCTGCAGGCGGCCCTGAAGGACTGCAACGAGGCGCTCCGGCTCCGTCCGAATTTCGTCGACGCGCTCGACAGCCGCGGCCTTGTCAACCTGAAGAGCGGAGCGACCAAGAACGCGATCACCGACTTCGACGCGGCGCTGAAGGTCAATCCGAGGCTGACATCGTCGCTCTATGGCAGGGGCCTCGCCAAGCAGCGGAACGGCTCGATTTCCGAGGGCAATTTGGATATAGCCAATGCAAAGGCGATGGATCCGAATATCGTCCAGGAATTCGACGGTTACGGGGTACGCTGACAGGATTTTGGCCGGAACCGCGGCCAGGGCTGAACCGCCGGCGAACCGTCAGCGACAGAGTAGTTAAGGCGTTCTGATCGCGCCCGATTTTGTCGCGATCGCGCCGAAGATTTGGGACCGCGCGGGCAGCGCAGGAGGGACAGGCAATGACCAGGCTGGCAATCAGCAGGATTTCTCGCAGCAGGATTTCCCGCAGCAGCAATTTCATCGCGATGCTTTCGGTATTGGCCATTTTTACAATGCTGTCGTTCGGCGTCGATCAGGCGCGCGCCGAGGACAACGTCAGCGAAGACCAGATCGTCAAGGCGCTGACCCCGCCGAAGAAGGCGCCGCTGACCCGCGGCCTGTCGATGGGCCCGCAGGCCGATCAGGCGCCGAATCCGGCGGAAACCAAACTGATCAACAGCATCCGCGGCCGTTCGACCCGCTCGCTCTCCAACACGGAGCGCGAGGAGATCGCGACGATGGCCCAGGACAAGCCGAACATCGACCTGACCATCACCTTCGACTACAACTCGGCCGATATCAGCGCCAAGTCGCTGCCCGAGGTGCAGAAGCTCGGCCGCGCGCTCACCAATCCCGACCTGAAGGGCTCGACCTTCCTGCTCGCCGGCCACACCGATGCCGCCGGCGGCGACAACTACAACCAGGACCTCTCCGAACGGCGCGCCGACTCGATCAAGCGCTACCTCATGGACAATTTTCACATCACCGCGAACGATCTCGTGACCGTCGGCTATGGCAAGAGCAAGCTCAAGGATCCGTCTCAGCCGCTGGCGGAAGTGAACCGCCGCGTGCAGGTGGTCAACATGGAAAACAGGACCACGGCGTCCAAGTAAGCGGCTCCATCGATCAAGTCACGCGAGGTGGTGCCGACTCACGTTTTGCGACGCGCAAGCGTCCCGCCTTCCGGCGGGGCGCATGTTCGTTTCCAGACCGGCCGCGCCGCACGCGTGACGCGATCCCTTTGCTTTATTCCCACCTCAATTTTCCTGGACTGATCCGACGATGGCGCTTTCCGAAAACATCAAATGGGTGGTCGGCTCGGTGTTCTTCATCGCGCTCGCCGGCGGCTATTACTGGTTTGAGCATCGGCCGGAGCCGGAAGAAAAGGAAACGCAGGGCAAGGCCCAGGTCGTCGTCACCAAATCCACCAATGCCTGCTTCTCCGACCAAGTGCGCGTGACCGGATTCGTGGTGCCGCGCCGCGAGGCCGTTGTGGGGGCCGATCAGGAAGGTTCCAAGGTCACCGACCTGTTCGCGCACGAAGGCGACGTCGTGACCGACAATCAGGAACTCGCCCGCCTCAGTGCGCCGCCGCAACAGCCAGGACCTCAGCAACAGCCAAGCGGCAGGACGGGCCCGAGCTCGCTGCGCGCCCCGGCACCCGGCCTCGTCACCGAGGTCCGCACCATCGTCGGCGCTCCGGCCTCGCCGCAGGCGGGCCCGATGTTCCGCATCGCCATCAATGGCGAGCTGGAACTCGACGCTGAAGTTCCGAGCGTCCACCTGTCCAAGCTCAACCCAGGCGCCACGGTCCGCATCTCGCGCGACAACGCGCCGGACCTGATCGGGCGGGTCCGGCTGGTATCGCCGCAGATCGACCGCACCACCCAGCTCGGCCACGTCCGGATCGCCTTGACCAACAATCCATCGCTGAAGGTCGGCATGTTCGCGCGCGCCAACATCGACGCCAAGCGCAGCTGCGGCGTCGCCGTGCCGCGCACCGCCATCGACCATCTGACCGTGCAGGTGATCAAGGGCAGCACCGTCGAGACCCGAAAGGTCAAGGTCGGGCTGACGTCCGATGCCAATACCGAAATTCTCGAAGGCCTCGAAGTCGGTGAAATCGTCGTGGCGGACGCCGGCTCTTCGCTCCATGATGGCGATCAGGTCACCACCATGTTCGCTGACGAACTCGATCGACGGGTACGCTGATGGCACTCAATATCTCGGCATGGTCGATCCGAAACCCGCTTCCCTCGATCGTCTTCTCGATCATCCTGCTGGTGCTCGGCTGGATAAGCTTCACCAAGCTTGCGATAACACGGCTGCCTTCGGCCGACATTCCCGTGATCTCGGTCGCGGTCTCGCAATTCGGCGCAGCGCCCGCCGAACTTGAATCCCAGGTCACCAAGACGATCGAAGACGGCGTCTCCGGCGTCGAGGGCGTGCGCCACATTTCCTCCTCGATCACCGACGGCTTGTCGGTCACCACGATCCAGTTCGCGCTGGAGACCAACACCGACCGCGCGCTCAACGACGTCAAGGACGCGGTGACGCGCGTTCGCGCCAACCTGCCGCAGAACGTCAACGAGCCGCTGATCCAGCGCGTCGACGTGATCGGGCTGCCGATCCTCACCTACGCCGCGATCTCGCCCGGCAAGACACCGGAGCAGCTGTCGTACTTCGTCGATGACGTGGTCAAGCGCGCGCTGCAGGGCGTGCGCGGCGTCGCCCAGGTCGAGCGCATCGGCGGTGTCGAGCGCGAAATTCTGGTCTCGCTCGATCCCGATCGCCTGCAGGCCGCGGGGCTCACTGCCGTCAATGTCAGCCAGCATCTGCGCGGCACCAACGAAGACCTGGCAGGCGGCCGGGCCGAAATCGGCAAGAACGACCAGGCGATCCGCACACTGGCCGGCGCGAAAACCCTGAACGACCTCGCCGGCACCATGATCCCGCTGTTCGGCGGCGGCGAGGTCCGCCTCGACGATCTCGGCAC
>Ga0070711_100002704_pt1 | contig 10171 bp, 9 predicted proteins | sample LARL53metaG_FD_65452 | JGI IMG/M metagenome (GOLD analysis project Ga0070711, IMG submission 65452) | Corn, switchgrass and miscanthus rhizosphere microbial communities from Kellogg Biological Station, Michigan, USA - LAR L5-3 metaG | ecosystem: Host-associated > Plants > Roots > Rhizosphere ... | reverse complement strand
AGCTTGGTCTGTGCCGTCAGACGAGGCGCGACAGTCAAATTCGTCGTCTGTTCGGTCTCGCTCAAGATCGGCCCTCTATTCGCTGGCCCAGACGTCGACGAGATATCGTCCGTCGGCTTCCAGTTGCTTGAGCCACAACTGGGCCTCCTCCTCGCTGGCGTTGGAGTGGGTCCGATGGATGTCGATGAGTGCACTGCGCACGCCGTCGGCCATGGTGCTTGCCCCGCACACGTAGACGATGGCGCCGCCTGCCAGCAGGCTAAAGACCTCGTCGCCGAGTTGGATGAGCCTGTCCTGCACGTACATTCGCGGTTCGTTGGGCAATCGCGAGTATGCGCACGCTTGTCGGACGATGCCTGCGCGTTCGTAATCGCGGATCTCGTCAGCGTAGAGCTGGTCGTGTTGAGGATGGCGGCAGCCGAACGCCAGCAACGCTGGACCGAGCGTGACGCCCTGTTCGGCCAGTGCCGCACGTTCCTGCAGGAAGCCCTGGAACGGGGCGATTCCGGTGCCCGCCGCGATCATCACCAATGGTGTCGCCGGGTCTGCGGGCAGCCGGAAATTCGATTCGGTATCACAGACGAACCCATGGATGACACCTTCGCGCTCGCACGCGCCGAGGTAGCTCGAACAGACGCCCTCAAAGGTGCCGCGACCGCGTCGGGCCGGCCCGCGCAGGACCCCGACGGTGATACTGCACATCGTCGGGGACACCTTGGCAGAAGACGAGATGGAGTAGTACCGCGGCGACAGCGCGGGCAGCATCTCCAGATAGACGTTGAACGGCAAAGTGCAAGCCGGGTATTCGTCAAGCAGGTCGATGACGCTGCGGCGCCCGCCAAGCACGTAGGTGCGGAATGCCTCGCCGTCCTCCGCCAGCAGCGCCTCCAATTTGGCTCGGGTTGACGGGTATTCGGTGAAACGCAGCATCGTGGCGATGTCGCGGCGAGTGGCCACATCGGCGAGTTCTACATAGTCGGCGAGCAGGTCGTGCACCGAGATGCGCTGCCCGACAGGCAAGAACGTCTTCGTCGCCGCGTCGGCGTGCAGCTTGATCACGGTGTCGGCATCGAAACCGAATCGGTCGGCCACCCGGTGTACCTGCGCGGAGCTGTTGTGGGGAATGACACCGAGATGGTCGCCGGCGTCATAGGACACACCGTCGGGCAGACGAACGTCGATGTGCCGCACCGATCTGGCCGACAGACCCTGCGTGGTCGTACCGACCAGCTCTCGATTGGTCTCGACCGTGACCGGATACGCCGAAAGCGATTCAACGAACGGACTGTGCCGCTCGCCGCGGACCACTTCGATGGCGAACCTCGGTTCCACGTCGGCGGCGGGCTCGACGAGCTCGATGCCCAGCGCGTCGGCGAGGGCGCCCCACAACGGTCTCGTCCAGGCTTCCAGCCCAGCGTCGAAATCGCCACTGGCATCCCCCTGCCCCCGCGGGTGGATGCGGGTGGCACCGAGCGCGGTCAGCCGTTCGTCGATCAACGTGGGAAACTGCTGAAACGTTGCGGCCCAGTCACTGTCGCCGCACCCGAACACCGCGAACATCCTGCCCTGCTGCGAAGCGGAGGTGGTGGTGATCCAGTCGTGAAACTTCTTTGCGTTGTCCGGCGGTGTCCCGTTGTAGGTGGATGTGGTGACCAGGACGGCGCCGTCAGTCGGCAATGTATCCACCCGCTCGTCGAGCGTCGCCAATGTTGTCGCGAAACCGCGCCCCTCGGCGTCGCGGGCCAGTTGCTCGGCGACCTCCTCGGCGGTGCCGAAGTTAGACCCGTACAGAACCAGCAGTGGGGTGTCGTGTCGCGGCGCGCTCGTTGCCGGGGCTGCCGCCGGCTGCGCAGCGGCCACGAAGGGGGAACCGGCCGGCGCCGCGACGTTGGCCGCGGCCGCGCGCCCGGGGGCCTTGGTGGGCGTGAACGCCGCGGGCATCTGCTTGAAGCCATGGATGAAACTGGAGCGCATGCGCTCGTGCGGTCCGGACAGGTGCAGGTCGGGAAGCCGGGTCAACAACTCGGTGAACAGTACCCGGGCCTCCAGCCGGGCCAGATTCGCGCCGAGGCAGAAGTGGGTGCCGTCGCCGAAGGAGATGTGCGGATTTGGATCACGGGTGATGTCGAATCGGTCCGGGTCGTCGAAAACGGTCTCGTCTCGATTGGCCGCGGCATAGATGATCACGACCTTGTCTGCGGCAGCGACGGGCTGCCCCGCGATCTCGGTGTCCTGCGTGGCGGTACGCCGGAACTGAATCACCGGAGTGGTGCAGCGCAGCATCTCCTCGATCGCGCCAGGAAGTAGCGACAGGTCGCTCTTAAGCAATTCGAACTGCTCGGGGTTGTCGTGAAGCAACACCATGCCGCCGGCGATGAGATTGCGGGTGGTTTCGTTGCCGGCGATCATGAGCAGTTGGAAGAACCGATCCAACTCGCCTTCGCTGAGCCGCTCACCGTCGACCTCCGCGTTGGCGACGGTGCTCCACACGTCATCGGTGGGATGGGCGCGCTTCTGCTCGGTCTGACGGCGCGCGTACGCGAAGATTTCCCCGAATGCTGAGACGTAACCCGCTGGGTCGGCGCCGTACTCCGGATCGTCGGTTCCGATCAGCCGATTGGTCCAGTCGTAGATCAGGCCCCGGTCCTGGTGAGGGACGCCGAGAACGTCGGAGAGCACCAGCAGAGGCATCTCCGCGGCGACATCGGTGAGGAAATCGATCTCGCCGCGCTCGCATACAGCGTCCACCACCGACCGGGCATGGTCGTCGATAAGCGACGCCAGTTGTTTCTGGATCACGTGCGGGGTAAAGGCTTTGCTCACGATCTTGCGCAGCGTGCTGTGTTCGGGGGGGTCCATGTTCAGCATCATGCGGCGTAACACGACCAGGTCGGTCGGCCGCGGGTCGCGGATGAGCGAGGTCTGCTCCCACGACGAGAACAGTTCGGGATGCCGCGACACGTGCGCAACGTCAGCATGCCGCAGCACCGCCCAGAAGCCGGGGCCGCCTTCGAACCCGCCCGATCGGGGTTCGTCGACCCAAATCACCGGAGCTTGGCGACGCATCCGCGCGTACAGGGCGTGCGGAACGCCGTTGACGAAGGTGTCGGGGTGCACGAGGTCCGGCCACTCGCTGCGCCGCGAATTGAATTTCGTCATGACTGCGCCTCCTGCACAACCGAATTGGGCGAGCGGTAGTCGGCGGCCTTGCCGTTGGGGTGTCGTTTCACGTGCGGGACTCGGGCGAACTGCTCGGGCAGCCCGTATCGAGCCAGGCGTTGGCGGCAAGCGGTCGCAAGCCGCTCACGCAGGGTCGCCAGATCGGGCCGAGCCGCATTCGCGCGCACTTGTCCAGTCGAAATGTTCAGCGTTGACTCGCTCATCCCCTACCCTATTGACCGCTCGTACGGTTAATATAGGTGACCCGAGGGGTCGTCGGCAACACGGACGCTGCGGACCGACTGCCCAAACGGACGGTCAATGCGAATGTTCGGACTCGTCAGTAGCGTGCCGCTGCCGACAGGACGGAAAAGGACAAGGAGTCTCCGACATGAAGACCACCGCCGCGGTGCTGCGGTCAGCGAGCGGGCCGTTCGCAATCGAGGAGATCGACCTGCCCGCCCTCGCGCCCGACGAGGCCTTGATCCGAGTGGCCGGCGTCGGGATGTGCCACACCGACCTACTGGCCAGAGAGGGTGGGCCGCGAGCCAGGCCGCCCATTGTGCTGGGTCACGAGGCGTCCGGGGTAGTTGAGGACGTTGGCGCCGGCGTGCTCGGGATCCGACGCGGCGACCACGCGATCGCGTCGTTTCTGAGCTGCGACCGCTGTCCGAACTGCCGCCACGGCCAACCCGCCTACTGCGAAGACTTCTTCTCACTGAACCTCGACGGAGCGCCGCAGGGCAGCAGGCTGGCCACCGATCGCCACGGCATCCGGTCGCGACCCGCTGGTTCGGCCAGTCCACGTTTGCCACACACGCCATCGTTTCGGCGCGGGCGCTGGTGCCCATCGACCGTGATCTGCCATTGGAACCGTTGGGGCCGTTGGGGTGTGGCATCCTCACCGGAGCCTCATCGGTGCTGCGTGCGCTGAAGGTACCCCCGAGGTCGACGTTTGCGGTGTTCGGCTCGGGGTCGGTAGGAATCGCTGCGGTCATGGCCGCCCGGCTGGCAGGCGCCAGCCGAATCATCGCCGTCGATGCAGATCCGGGTCGGCTCGAGGTTGCCCGTGCGCTCGGGGCGGACGACACCATCGTTCCCCAAGATGGGATGCTCGAAGAACAGATCCGCGACATCGTGCCAGACGGTGTGCAGAACTGTCTGGACACCACCGGAGCTCCGGCGGTCATCGCCGCGGCGGTGGCCGCGCTGCGCGTGACCGGCTGCTGCGGCCTGGTAGGCGTACAACGCGGCTCACTGCGTCTGCCCTCCTCGGCTTTGTCGGCGGGCAAGACGGTGACGGGGATCCTCGTAGGTGACGCTGTGCCGCGCGTGACGATTCCCCAACTGCTCGACTATTGGCGCCAGGGACGCTTCCCGTTTGACAAGCTCATCGCCCAGTACAAGCTTTCGGAGATCAACCAAGCCGAGCGCGACTGCGCTGCGGGGACGACGATCAAGGCGGTATTGGTGCCTGACGCGTGATTCCCTGCGCAGGCGGGCTGATCGCAAGCGTCATCCCGGTTGGCTGCGCGCGCAGCGCGGCTACGCGTCTCGCGACTTGGAGTGCTCGGCGATGATCTCGGTGACGGTGGTCGCCACCTTGCCCGCCGAATCGGCGAGTTGATCGAGCGGCCAGCGATCGACGAGCAACCCGCCCAAGACGAGCTGCACGAACTGGCTGCCCGCCTCCAGGGCGGACAGCCGCTCGCCCGGCTCGAACCAGGTCCAGGCCCAATGCGAAGAACCGAAGATGAGCAGGCTCTGAAGCTCGACGTCGAGCTCGCGAAAAACCCCGCTCCGCATGCCGTCCACTAGGACGGAACGCACCACCGACAAGTACGTGGCACGCAATTCTCGGCCGTGCGCAAGGAAGTCGTGGGTGGCGAGCCTCGCGATCTCGCGCTGGAAGGCAACGGTCGCGTCGTGATCGACCTCCTGGTAGAGCAGGAACGCGAACAGCAGGCCGGCGAGTTGCTTTGCAGGAGAGTCGAATCGCGCCACGATGTCACGGGCCTCGGCCAGTCTCCGCTCCATATACGAGTCATGCATGCGGGCGAACAGCTGATCTTTTGAACCGTAATGGTGGGTGATCGTCCCCTTCGAAATGCCCAGTTCGTTGGCGATCTCGCTGTAGTTGCTCTCCGCATACCCGCTGCGGGCCACGTTGCGGGTAAACAGTCGCAGGATGTCTTGGGACCTGCGGGGATCTCTGGTACGGACGCGACCCGTTCTGTGTACGGTCATCGTCACATCACCTCTTCCCCAGCCATCGCCCTGGTTACAACACACGCACAGCGCCGAGGTGCCGCAGCACCGCTGCCTCACCAACATACGTTATTGACCGCACAAACAGTCAGTAGCAACCTCCCGCGCCAGAGTCGCAGATCCGGCTCGGCACATCGGGACACGCGCTTCTCGCCGTCCCCGCGATCGACGGGATCCGCTACAAGGCAGAGCGTCTTGGGTCGTCGGCCGCTCGAGATTTGCTGAAGCCGGCTAGCCGGTCGCCGCTGCGGAGACGACCAACGCATACGCCCGGCGAGACCGATCGTTGGTCATATCGAAGTGCACGAACTTTGGCTCGACGTACTCGTCCAGGGCATCTGGGCCGAGTTCGCGGCCGATTCCGCTCTGCTTCACCCCGCCGAACGGATACATCGCGTTGACCATGTGCCAGTCGTTGATCCACACGGTGCCGGATTCCAGCGCGCGCGCGATCGCGAGCGCACGTTCGTTGTCAGTGCTCCACACTCCCGCGGACAATCCGTACTCGCTGTCGTTGGCGATCGCGACCGCCTCGGTGTCATCGGCGTACTTGATCACCACGAGCACCGGGCCGAAGATCTCCTCCCGCGCGATACGCATGTCGTTGCTGACATTGGTCAAGATGACCGGCGCCACCCAGTGCCCGCTCGCCAGATGCGGATCTGGCGGGACCGTGCCCTGAAACGCGATCTTGCCGCCCTCCTCCTGACCCAGCGCGATGTACTTCTCCACGCGCTCCTTGTGTTTGGCGGAAATCAGCGGACCGATGTCGGTCGCAGCGCTCATCGGATCACCAAGTATCAGCGTGCGTGCCCGGGCGGTGAGCCGGTCGACGAACTCGTCGTGAATGGATTCGTGCACCAGCAAGCGGGTGCCGGATTCGCAGGCCTGCCCGCTCATCAGCAGGAATGCGAAAAGGGTGCCATCGATGGCGAGGGCGAGGTCGGCGTCGTCGAGGACGATGTTGGCTCCTTTGCCACCCAGTTCCAGGGTGACCTTCTTGACGTTGTCGGCCGCCGCCCGCATCACGGTCTTGCCGATATCAGTTGATCCGGTGAACGCGACCTTGCGGACATCGGGATGTTCGGCCAGTCGCGCACCCACCACGCTGCCCGGGCCGGTCACCACGTTGAGCACACCGGGTGGCATCCCGACTTCGTCTGCGGCCCTGGCTAATTCGAGCAACGTGAGCGGAGTCTGGGCGTCCGGTTTCATCACCACCGTGTTTCCTGCGGCCAGTGCCGGACCGAGCTTCCACACAGCCAGCAGCAGCGGGAAGTTCCACGGCACGATGCCCGCGCACACCCCGATCGGCTCCTTGCGAATGAGACCGGTCCCCAGCGCCGGGACCTCGATCAGCGGGCCGGTTGTCTCGAACGCGTAGGACCGAGCCAAGGAGGCGAAGTACTTCAGATGTGCGATCGCAGCGCCGACCAGGAATGCGTACGCGCCGCGAACCGTCGCGCCATTCTCGTTAACCTGCAGCGCGACCAACTCGTCGGGCCGCGCGGCCATGTTGTCGGCAATCGCGTCCATGGTATCCGCGCGTTCATGGGGCGACTTGTTGCGCCAAACCCCGGATTCATGCGCGGCCTTCGCCGCCGCGACCGCCTCATCGGTGCTGGCCAGGTCGCCTTCAGCCACCGTCGCGATCAGCTCGTTGCGCGCCGGGGAGCGCACCTCAAACGAGGTGTCGGCACCGACCCAGCGTCCATTTATGTACATCTCGTAGTGCGGCACGACACTCAATTGACCACTCGCTCTCGACGATGGGACAGACGGGCCAGATATTAACCGCGCGTGCGGTCAGTAGCAACAGCGCGATCGAACCCCCGAGCACGGTCGGATGCGAATTCACGACGAATTCGATTCTGAAACAACGGAGTTGGCCGCCCGGCCACTCCGGTAGCGAGCGCTACCCGTGGCTGGCCACCGACTTCGCGACGGCGGTCGCGACGAGGGCGTCAATCACCATATCCATCAGCTCACCGACGGGGCGATCGATGCCGCGCGCGCTCATCAGCATGCCTTCTAACAGCACATGTGCGGTGTCGACGATCGGATCCGTGTCGGCCCCCTCCGGCAACCGCGCCGAAACCGCCTGCAGCAGAAGGGCATCGAGCCACTGCAGCAACCCGAAGTACCATGCGCGCAACGCCGCGGACTCCTCCACGCGTTCGTAGGCCTCGCGGTGCAGGACCCGGTACCTCTGGGTCCTTACCAGAAACGCCTCCAACCTGTCGCGGGGCGGGCTGTCCGACGCCTCGACCTCAGCGATCGCCTCGCTGAAAACGCGCTCCAACACCGCGGCGAACAGGTCGTCCTTGGTGGGGAAATACCAGTGCACGGCAGCCGACGCGATCCCGGCCGCACGGCCAACGTCGGCAACCCGGGTACCGCGGTAACCCTTGGCGGTGAACAGTTCCTTAGCGTGGTCCAGCAGCGCTGATTGGCGCTCCGCCTTCGGGATTTCTTGCCGATTCCTGGGCACCAGCTCACTCTACGTCGAATGGCCCGCCTCTTGACCGCGACTCAAGAAAGTTCTTTACTGGTAGTCAAGAGACGGGGCTGGAGTAGCCCGTCGCTAGGAGTGACCATGATCGCGCAGCCGACGCGCATAGCTGAGCCGCTGCGCCGGTACCGCGTCTTGCACACTCACGACCCAGACGAGATGTGTCGCGAGGTGGCCAGCCAGCTGTCGGCGCATCAGCTCGAAGTAGCCAGCCGACGCGAATTCGTCGCCACCGTCAACCATGTCCAGCTCGGTGCGACCGCGCTCATGTATGTCGCCTACGGGACGCCGGTGCGCGTGACCACCGACCCGCTCGAGGACCACGTCGTGCTGATGGTGCCGATCGCTCAGCCCATACGAGTAGAGATGAAAGATCACGTCACACAGTCGGGTCCAGAAGCGGCCGTGGTTGTTCCGCGCCGCTGTGCGACTCGTATCGCCGGCGGACCCGAGATCGGCAGTCTGGTAGTGCGGCTGGGCGCCGGGGACCTCGCGCGCCACTTTCGCCGACTTGTCCCGCAGGCCGGAAATCTGACCCCGGTCTTCGAGCCGGGTCGGCCGTTGAATCCCGCGCTGATCGCCGGCGCCGTGCATGCAGTGTGTCACGCGGTCGACCTGGGCCAGCGTGATCTGCCCGCCCCAGTGGTGCGCGAGCTGCACCGGCAGTTGTTGACTGCGCTGCTGTTCGGGTGCCGCCACAGCGGCCTGGAGCGGCTATTATCGCCACCACCGATAGCCTCGCGAGCAAAGATCAGCCGCGCGGTGGAGCTGATCGAAGACGCGCCTCACGGTGACATCTCCGTGGAGGCCGTCGCCGAACAGGTCGGGTTGAGCGTGCGCGCCCTGCAGGAAGGTTTCCGTCGCGATACCGGCTTGTCGCCCCGGGCCTATCTCAAACGCGTCCGGCTGCAGCGGATACGCGCTGCGCTCCTGGGTACTGACCCGTCCGACGGAACCACCGTGACCGACTTGGCTCTGGCCCACGGGTTCGGCCATCTCGGCCGTTTCGCGGTGGAGTATCGGGAGGCGTTCGGTGAGTCGCCGTCGGTGTCGCTTGGCAGGTCTGCGAGTGTGCGGGGGTGATATGTGGGAGTTGGATAGTGGATAGTCAGCCCGTGGTGATCTCCATAGCGTGCGGTGAAAGACAGTGCAGCCGCACTCCCAGGAGGATCCATGGTGCAGCCACACCCGGTGGCGTACTCGCGCAACGGTTTCGTCGGCCCGTACGCGATCACGGTCAAACCCGACTACATCATTTCCTACCGACGGGTAATTGGCCGATACGCCCCGCACCGCTTTGATCCGGCCGCGCTGCACCGCGATGTGTTCGCCGATCCACGCGCGTTACCCGTGCCAGTACTGCGTGAGGTCAACGATGACCGGCTCAGCGTGGAGATCAGCCTGCGCACCGAGGCGATGCCGTTCGCGCTGCGCAACGTCTACGCCGACGAAGTACATCTGATCGCCGACGGGGCCGCGACCCTGCACACCGAGTTCGGCGTGTTGGCGCTGCGCCCGCGCGACGTGGTGCTGATCCCGCGGGCGATCAACTACCGCATCGTTGAGGTGCAGGCCCCGCTGACCGCGTGGGTGGTGCTCTCCCAGCCCGCGCTGTCGATCGCCATGGCACCGGGTTTTAGCCCGCTGCGCCGCCTGGACAGCCCCGCGCCCTACCCTCAAACCGCCCCGACGACGGCGCCCGGGGACCACGAGCTGGTGATCCGTCACGGCGATCAGCGCACCTCGGTGTTCTACGACTTCGACCCGGTCTGCGGCACCTTGGCCGACGGCGTCTCACCGGTGCAGCGGCTCAACATGGACGATCTCATGTCGATCGATCTGTCCGGCGACGGACTGCTGTTGCCGCCCAAGATCATCCAGGACGACACCGACGCCAACCTTTTCTACGACCTGAGCTCACGCAAAGGTGACCGACCCGGGATTCACTACAACGCCGACTTCGACGAACTCGGCTTCTATCTCGGCGGCCCAGGCGCCTGGGGCGACATCAACACCCCCGGCATGCTCACCCACGTGCCCAAGGGCTTCCCCCACCAAGGCCCCACCGAAAACGTCGCCGAAGGCTACCGCGCCATGCTGCTGGAAACCCGATCCCGACTCACCCCCACACCCCATGGCGCCGCCATCGCCGCCATGATCGAAACCGACCAATTCGGTCTACACCCCAGCACGGCCACACTATGAACACCGCGTCGGGTGACCCGGCGTGGG
>Ga0070711_100002703_pt1 | contig 10172 bp, 8 predicted proteins | sample LARL53metaG_FD_65452 | JGI IMG/M metagenome (GOLD analysis project Ga0070711, IMG submission 65452) | Corn, switchgrass and miscanthus rhizosphere microbial communities from Kellogg Biological Station, Michigan, USA - LAR L5-3 metaG | ecosystem: Host-associated > Plants > Roots > Rhizosphere ... | reverse complement strand
GGCGAGCAGCTGACCGCGTGGGCCTCGGACGCGAAGAAGGTCGGCATCAACATCAAGCTGCAGAGCGGCACGTTCAACCACGTCATCACCGTGGCCGACGACCCGGGCTCGCCCAAGACCATCAACGACTGGGCGGTGGCGGTCTACGGCGGCTTCACCGACGCCAACTACCCGACCACCCTGGGCATCTTCACCACCGGCGGGTCCCTCAACGGCGGGTTCTACAGCGACCCGCAGGCCGACAAGCTGATCCACGCGTCGGTCACCAGCAACAACAACAACGCGGTCAAGGCCGAGGCGTCCTACCTCACGCGGATACAGCCCAGCCTGTTCCAGCCCAACTACGACTGGATCAGCGTGTGGAAGAACAACGTCTCCGGAACCCCGGCCGCGATCGAGGCGTCGACCCAGTACTTCTTCAGCCCCGAGCTGATGTACCTGACCAAGTAGCTGGCCGGGGATTCCTGGGCTTGGGTAGAGGGCCGGACCGAGAAAGGGTATCTGGCTGGGGAGGGATGTGCTGAGGGCGAGGCATGACTGCTTACCTGATCCGCCGCACGGCGACCGCGATCGTGGTGCTCTTCGGCGTCTCGGTCTTCATTTTCCTCATGCTGCACCTGATCTACCCCTCGCCCGCCATCGACGTGCTCGGCCCGCACGCGAACAAGCTGTCCATCGCGCAGTGGAACGCCCAGCACGGCTTTAACGAGCCGTGGATCGAGCAGTACCTGCGCTACCTCAACCAGTTGCTGCACGGGAATCTCGGGTACAGCTACAAGCTGAACCAAAGCGTGGCCGCGCTGTTTCAGGAGCGCTGGCTGCGCAGCGCGTACCTGTCCGGGATCACGCTGCTGCTCTCGGTGGTGATCGCCGTCCCGCTCGGTATCTATCAGGCGATCCGGCGTAACACGGCCGGCGACGCCGTAGTGACCACGGGCGCGTTCGTGACCTACGCCATGCCGGACTTCTTCCTCTACCTGATCGCGATCCAGCTCTTCGCGATCGCCATCCCGATATTCAGCTATGAGGGCCCGCAGACCACGTCGATGTGGTCGATCATCTTCGACTGGCGCGCGATGACCCTGCCGATCGTCTGCCTCACCCTGCTGGAGCTGGCCGGGTACTCCCGGTACATGCGTTCGGCGGCGATCGACACGCTGGCCCAGGACTACATCAAGGCGGCCAGGGCCAAGGGCCTGCCGGAGCGGCTGGTCCTGTGGCGGCACCTGGTCCGCAACGCCTTCCTGCCGATGATCACCCTGATCGGCCTGTCGATCCCGGTGCTGCTGGCCGGCAACCTGGTTTGTGAAGCGGTGTTCAACTTCCCCGGTCTCGGGCTGCTGTTCTACGACGCCCTGGGCACTGCCGACTACCCGATCCTGCTCGCCTACACGCTGGTGGGCGCCGCGCTGGTCATCGTGGGGAACTTCGTTGCCGATGTCGCGCTGACGGTCGCCGACCCGCGGATCCGGCTCGTCTGATGGCCTGGGAGACCTCGTGACCAACATCGCACCCGAACTTCCGCCGCCGGGCCTGGAGCACGTGGCCGAAGGCGGCGCCGTCGGCCCGGTGCAGAGCGGCTGGCGGCTGGCGGCGCGCGAGTTCGCGCAGAACAGGCTGGCCGTCCTCGGGCTCGGCGCGCTGATCTTCTTCGTGATCTTCTGTTACCTCGGGCCGTACTTCTACCACGGCGGGCTCACCTCCGACCTGACCGCCACCAACGTGCCGCCGTCCATCGGGGCCCCGCTGGGCACCGACAGCCAGGGCTTCGACGTGCTCGAGGAACTGATGGTCGGGGGGCGCAACGCGCTGGAGATCGGCTTCCTCTCCGCGCTCATCGGGATGGTCATCGGTGCGGCCTGGGGCGCGGTGGCCGGCCTGGCCGGAGGGCTGCTCGACGGGTTCCTGATGCGGATCGTGGACGTGCTGCTGTCGATCCCGTTCCTGTTCGTCGTGCTGATCGTCGCGGTCCGCTACGGCGCGACCGTCCTCGGGCTCAGCGTGATCATCGGGATCTTCACCTGGCAGGTCCCCGCGCGGCTGGTCCGCGGCGAGGTGCTCACCCTGAGAGTGAGGGACTTCGTCGCCGCGGCCCGCGCCGCCGGGTCCAGCCGGTCCCGGCTCATCAACAGGCACCTGCTGCCCAACTCGCTCGGGGTGATCATCGTCACCGCCACGTTCAGCGTGGCCGACGCGATCCTGGCCGTCGCCACCCTCGGCTTCCTCGGGTTCGGCCTGCACTACCCCACCTTCGACTGGGGCGACATGCTCAACAACGGGGTCACCAACCTGCAGAACGGCTACTGGTGGCAGGTCTACCCGGTCGGGATCTGCATCATCGTCGTGGTCATGGCCTGCAACCTGCTTGGCGACGCGCTCCGCGACGCGCTGGACGTCAGGCTGCGCCGCCGATGATTCGTGCCATACGATCCGCCCACCAGGCCGCCGACCAGGAGTAACCCGGATGCCCCCAGTCCTGTCGATCAACGATCTGTCGACGCACATCCAGCTCACCAAGTCGGTCGTGCACGCCGTCGGCAACGTGGACCTGACCGTCGAGCCGGGAGAGGCGCTCGGGCTGGTGGGCGAGTCGGGCTGCGGTAAGTCGATGACGGGCCTGTCCATCATGGGGCTGCTGCCGCCGGGCGGGAAGATCGTCAGCGGCTCGATCAAGCTGGACGGCAGGGAACTGGTCGGCCTGAGCGACGCCGAACTGCGCGCGATCCGCGGCAACGACGTCGCGATGATCTTCCAGGACCCGCTGACCTCGCTGGACCCCACGAAGACGATCGGCTACCAGGTGGCCGAGCCGGTGCGGCTGCACAAGAGGGCGAGCAAGAGGGCGGCCATGGCCCGGGCCACCGAGGTGCTCGGCCTGGTCGGCCTGCCCCGGCCGGCCGAACGGCTCGGCGACTACCCGCACCAGCTCTCCGGCGGCCTGCGCCAGCGAGTGATGATCGCGATGGCGCTGAGCTGTGAGCCCAAGCTGCTGATCGCCGACGAGCCCACGACCGCCCTGGACGTCACCATCCAGGCGCAGATCCTCGCCCTGCTGCACGACCTCAAGGACCGCCTCGGCATGGCGATGCTGCTGATCACGCACGACATGGGCGTGATCGCCGGGCACGCGGACCGGGTCCAGGTGATGTACGCGGGCCGGATGGTCGAGGTGACCAGCACCCCGAACCTCTTCCAGCACATGCGCCACCCCTACACCCGTGCCCTGCTGGCCTCCATCCCGCGGCTGAGCCAGGATGGCCGGCGGAGACTGCTGACGATCGGCGGGCTGCCCCCGGACCTGTCCCAGCCACCGGCTGGCTGCCGGTTCGCGCCGCGGTGCAGCCGGGCCACCGACAAGTGCCGTGACCAGGAGCCCGCGCTGACCGGGGAGACCGCGGACCACCTGTTCTCGTGCTGGCACCCGGTCGACGGGCCGGCCGATGCCGGGACGACGGCTGCCGTGCAGGAGGCATCGCGCCCGGCCGCGCCCGACGGTGCGGGAGTGCCCCTGCTGGAGGTGCGCGACCTGGTCAAGGAGTTCCCGGTCACCGCCGGGGCGATCCTGCAGCGCAAGGTCGCGGCTGTGCACGCGGTCTCCACCGTCTCGTTCACCGTGGCCACGGGGGAGACGTTCGGCCTGGTGGGCGAGTCCGGCTGCGGGAAGACCACCATCGGCCGGGTGGTGGTGGCGCTGGAGCGCCCGGACTCGGGCTCGGTGCTGCTGAACGGCCAGGACATCTCCACGCTCAGCGGCGGCGACTTGCGACGGCAGCGGCGCGACCTGCAGTTGATGTTCCAGGATCCGTACTCGTCCCTGGACCCGAGAATGCGGGTCGGCTCCATCATCCGCGAGCCACTCAGCATCCAGCACGTCGGATCCCGCCACGAACAGCAGCAGCGTGTCTTCGAACTGCTCGACGAGGTGGGGCTGCCGCGCAGCGCCGTCGAGCGCTACCCGCACGAGTTCTCCGGCGGGCAGCGCCAGCGGATCGGGCTGGCCAGGGCGCTCACCCTGAGCCCCAAGGTCATCGTCGCGGACGAACCGGTCAGCGCGCTGGACGTGTCCATCAGGGCCCAGGTGCTCAACCTGATGAAGCGGCTCCAGGCGGACCACGGCCTGACCTACATCGTCATCTCCCACGACCTCGCGGTGGTCAAGTACATGGCCGACCGGATCGGCGTCATGTACCTGGGCAAGCTGGTCGAGATGGGCTCGGCGGAGGACATCTACCAGCGCGCGGCACACCCCTACACAGCCGGGCTCATCGCGACGATCCCGGTCCCGGATCCGGAGGAGGCGCGGGCGCGGAAGGGCGTGGGAATCAAGGGCGAACTGCCCAGCCCGGTCACCCCGCCCTCGGGCTGCCGGTTCCGTACCCGGTGCCCGTACGTGCAGGATCTGTGCGCGCAGGAGGAGCCGCCGTTGCGCTCGTTCGGCTCCGGGCACGTCGCCGCCTGCCACTTCCCGCTGCAGAGCTAGCGGCTTAGCGGCGGACGCCAGGGCCGTGCGGCTTACCCCGGACAAATCTCGGTAACTGTGCTGACCGCGCACTTGACTAATTCATTAGGCCTTTTGCATTTGCTTTTGGCAACGATTGCATACCTAGCCGTTACGCCTCTGGCGAAATGGAGTAGTCTTCTATGCGGAGAAAGAGCTCACATACGTTAGCCGTCGGCCGCTGACAGGTGCTCGGTGGTCGCTCAGGGCAAGCGGCCGGACACTTAATGCCGGGGTCGAGCGTGCGGCGGCGTGGGTTGCCCGTGCATGGACGACTGCGGGCGCATGGTCGCGGTGGGGCGGTTGCCCGTCGCCGTCACGGTCGCCGTCAGAGCCTTATGACCTCAACGTCCGGCATGGTGTCGCGGTCAGCATCCTGCGTCACGATCGGCACTCTGGTGTGCGATCGGGGTGGCCGCGATGGACCTCCCGGCGGCATGGCCATGGACCTGGAAGTGGCTGCCGCGCATCCGGCACCCCGGGCAAAATCGCAAATGCCTGGTAAAGAGCATTTCGCTCGTAACACGATAGGCGTACGATTCGCCACGAAGTTATGTTCAAGTTTATATCCGAGCAAAAGCACCCCTCCGTCCCGGACCTGACCCGGGACGGAGGGGCTAGGACAGACGCCTGCAAAGGAGGCCCTGCCCATGGCAGCAAATCGTAGCGTCTACCGATCCTGGCAGGGGGGCCGGTCCGCCAAAGCTGCGCCGGCCGGCCTGCTTCGAGAGATTCTCCCCCCAGCCGACGCAGCCGCAGCCCAGGTGCCGCCTCCGTACAGCCAATCGCAAACGGTGGCAGGTACCGCCCGGTACCGTCCGGAAGCGGTCACGTGTGGGCACTAAGGCAGGGCAGCTGGCCGTCAGATCCCCTCTCGCCCCTGGGCGCCCAGCCAGCGAATGGCCCCGTGCGGGGTTTGGCCCATGAGCTCAGACAGCAACTCTCCATTGCCTACCGCGGGCCAAGGGTGGTCCGTGCGCGACCAGCAGTCGCGTGCCGGGCTTGCCGAACTCGTTGAACTGGCGCAGGGAGGACGCCGTGTTTCTGCGCGTCATGGAAGTGGCGGTAATAAGCGCCGCAGGCATCACGACCGCGCTGATCGCCTTGATCCGCCTGTTCTGGCGGCGCCGAAAGTCACTGCAGGAGCCCTGAACAAGCATTACGACCTGCCGCAGGTGCAATACAAGGGCACAGGGATCGTGCCCCTCACGGCAATGGCGATCCTGTTCTTCGCCGGCCGTTTCGTGCTGAGGGCAATGCGGGCAGGGGACGCTGGGCATGTCATGCTCGCCGCTTGGGTGCTGACGCTCGCCGCGGTCACAGCGCAACTGGCGCTGTCCGTATGGGACCGGCCAGCCCGGGTATCGCCTAGGCGGACAGCCCGCCTGGCACGGCTGAACGTGATCGCAGTGATTCCCGTTTACAACGAGGATCCCGAGATACTGGATCGCTCCATCTGGTCGCTGGCCAACTCATCCCGGCCACCGGATCACATCCATGTGGTGGAGGACGGCCCGTCGGAGGACTATTCGGCGCTGCGGGTGCACTGGCGACAGCACCCATCCGTGACATGGGATCAGCTTCCAGAGAATCAGGGCAAGCGGTGCGCCCACGCCCACGGGTTCCGCGCTCACCCATCCGCCGACGTGTTCGTGACGGTGGACTCCGATACCGCCGTCGAGCACCACGCCCTGGAGGAAGCGCTGAAGCCCCTCAGCGACCGACGGGTCATGTCGGTGGCGTTCATCGAGGAAATCATCAACAAGCGCGCCAACCTGCTCACCTGGGTCTCCCAGTCCGCCAGCCTGATCATCCAGTTCGGTGCCTGGGGCGCGCAGTCGGCCCTCGGGGACGTGATCGTGAACCGCGGCACATGCGCGCTATACCGGGCCAGTGTCATCCGGGAGATCATCCCCGCCTATGTGGGCGAGACGTTTCTCGGCCACCCGATCAAGCTCGGGGATGACTCCGCCCTGACGCTGTTCGCCCGCGCCCGCGGGCGCACCGTGCAGCAAGTCAGCGCGTTCAGCCTGCCCGTCTACCCGGAGACGCTGTACCACCATGTGCGGCAGCGCCTGCGGTGGGCGCGGGGATCCACCCTGCGGCACGTCTGGCGCCTCCGGTACCTATCACCGCTGAGTTACGCCTGGTGGTTCGTGGCCGTCTACGTGTTCCTCACGTTCCTGTCGGCGGGGACGCTTGCAGCGCTCGCGGTGACGTGGCCTCACTCGGCGCTCGCGCTGGCCGCCATGGTGTCCGCGCTCGCCCTGTCGGGGTATGCGACCGCGTTCCGCGCGCTGTGCGCTCACCGCAGCGACGATACCTGGCGTGACCGGGCCGTGCAGTTCGCGCTTGCCCCGGTCGCGTGGCTGTGGCTATTCACGGCGCTGCGACTGGTGCGCTACTACGGCATCGTCACCTGCATGCGGCAGTCCTGGGTGACCCGCCAGCACGGTGCTGAGGTCTGGCTCGAGCACGGCGGCGAGCCAGCCGAGGTGACGGATCTCAGGAGTCAGGAAGCGGTGGGGTAGATGCTGGCCCGCCTGTGGAGTCGCGCCTACGCGACGGGGTTGCTGCCACTGGCCGCGGTGGCAGTGGCTTTCATGGCGGTGGTGCTGGCGTCCTCGCCGCTGCGGATGAGTTTCGGCTGGGACGAGGCCGTCTATGCGAGCCAGATCAGCCAGCACCACCCGCTCATGCCGTGGGGCGCGGAACGGGCCCGGGGGATGCCACTGCTGACCGCGCCCGTCGCTATGCTCACCACTTCGGTGCTCGCGCTGCGGGTCTACCTGGCGGTTCTCGCAGGCGCAGGACTGTTCCTGGCATTCGCGGCTTGGCGCAGCCTGCGGCCGCCACGGGTGCTCGTGCTGGCGGCCGCCTTGTTCGGTGGCCTGTGGACCACGCAGTTGTATGCGCCACTGGTGTTCCCGAACCTGTGGACCGCGTTCGGTGCCGTGGCCTCCCTGGGGCTGTTCTTGCGGGCTCTCCGCAAGACCTCCCCTGGCGTCCTGGTCATGCTAGGTGTCGCCGTGGCGTTCACCGGGCTCATGCGCCCCGTCGATGCTGCGGCACTGTGCCTGCCGATGGCGGTCACAGTCATCGCAAAAGCGGGCCGCCATTCGTCGCGGGCGCTCATCGCACTCATCGGTGGCCTGGTGATCGCCTTCGGTGAGTGGGCGGCCGAGGCGTTCGCCTACTTCGGCGGCCCCACCGGCCGCCTGCGGGAAGTCGGCCGCGCAGGCGGTGGCTCCCATTTCAGCCCATGGAACAGCTTGCGGATCATTAGTGGTGGCAACGACAGTTCCATCGCCGTGCCCGGCATCCACGCCACCCACGGCTGGAACTACCCGTGGCTGCTGCTGTGGTGGGCGGCGTTCGCCGTGCTCGCCATTCTGGGGACTTGGCTGGCGCACCGCTCCCAGGGCGTGCTGATCGCGGCGCTTCCGCTGGCCTGCGCCCTGGTGATCTACCTCCTGTACTCCTTCCCCGTGCGCGACAACGTGCGGTACATGCTGCCAGCCTGGGCGCTGATCTCAGTACCTGCCGCGGATGGCCTGACCTGGCTGTACCAGGAAACGCGTGGCCGGGTGCGAGTCCTTGCCGCCGCGGCGGCAGTCGCCTTCGTCGGCGTCGAGCTTATTTACGGCCATGCGATCCTTGCCCGCCAGGCCAACGGGCTGGCCGCCCTGTCGGCAACCAACGAACGGGCGGCCGCGCTGCTTGCCAAGGAGGGCGTGCACCCACCGTGTGTTGTCACCAGCGGCCCCGGTCCGTTCGCGGTCGTCTCCGAGCCGGCGGCCTTTGACTCGGGCTGCTCCTACCAGTGGTCTCTGCGCCACCTCTACCAGGCCAAGGGCAGGCAGATCGTGGTCATCATGGACGGCAACGGCCTGCCGTGGTCATACGCGGTCGCCTGGCGCCCGCACCGGCTCTGGGGACTGAACGGCCTCGTCAGTTACGTGGAGCCCCCGCCCCACCACTATTCTCATCACCGTCACCACCACCGGAAGCGCCGATGATCCAGCGCACGGTTCTCACGGGCGCCCTGGTGGTGGCAGCCCTTGTGGCCGCCGTCGGAGCGTGGCTCACTTTCCGGCACTCCGCCGCCCCACAACCCAGCCCGTCCCCGGCAGTAACGAAGACGGCTCGTGCTCAGCCAGTCTCCCGTCATCCGACAGGGCCGCTCATCGGCATCTTCACCAAAGGGGTGCTGACCTCGTGGAAGCCGGAACAGACGTTTGGCGCCCTCGTGGGGGCGCGGATCAGGCTGGGGCTCGGCTACACCAAGCAAGGCAGCGGATTCCCCCACCGATTCGCCCAGGCCGCGTGGGCGAACGGCGGGGAGGCCGTAATCCAGATCCAGCCCGAAACTGAGCCACTTCGGGCAATCGCGGCCGGACGCTACGACCTATGGATCCGCACCTACGCCAGCGAGGTCCGGGCGTTCGGGCACCCCGTGATCATCGGCTTTGCTCATGAGATGAACGGCGGTTGGTATCCCTGGGGAAAACAGCCGGGCGCTTTCGTAGCCGCCTGGCGGCACATCGTTACGTTGTTCCGCCAGCAAGGAGCTACAAACGTGACCTGGTTGTGGACGCCCAACAGTGGCGGCAAGAACCCCAGCTCCCTGCGCCAGTACTGGCCCGGCGGCAAGTACGTCAACTGGGTTGGGCTTGATGGCTACTACTACGACCCGGCCGACCGATTCTCGCAGATCTTCACGCCCAGCATCCGGGTGATCCGCAAGCTGACCCGCGACCCGATCCTGCTGTCGGAGACCGCAGTCGGCACGCTGGCGGGGCAGGCACGGCTGATCCCCGACTTGTGCGCCGGCGTCAAGCGCTATCACCTTGTCGGGCTTATCTGGTTTGACGTACATCAGTACGACCCACCGACTCACCAGGACTGGCAGCTGGAAGGCCACCCAGCCGCTATCGCAGCACTCCGGCGCGGCCTGCAGACCCTGGGGGCACAGAAAGCGCCGTGACGGCTGCGGCAACTGAAGATCGCCGCCGTGATCCCGGGCGAGCGCGCATGGACAGTCTTCGGCTAAGGTATCCCTATTCCCACCGGCCGGGGAGCGGCAGAGGAGGAACGCCCGAAATGGCCGGCAGGTCTTACCGCAACGTCAGCTTGCCCACTATCGCGGTATTGGTGGCTGCGGTTTTCGCCGTTCTCAAGCTTACGAATAGGATCTCATGGTCCTGGTGGTGGGTGCTGTCTCCGTTGTGGGCCATGGTTGCCATAGTGCTGCTTATCTTCGCTGGGATTCTGGTCACAGCGGCTATCGACATCTGGGTCAGCAGGAAGGACCGGCCGGATACCCGAGGACGGCGCTGAAGTAAGCGCTACTCGGGCTCGCCCCTGCGGTTGGGCCGGGCTGGTCGGCCCGGCTGGGGCCTGTAAATGGGCGGCTACTTATGTCTTTTCAGACCGCCTGGGCCGGCGCAGGCTCGGGTGAGGTGCCCGGCCGGGCGCTCTCTCTAGCGGCTGCCCGTTCGGTTGGTGAGCGTGGCTCTTATCTGGCATGCGTCCCGGCCGGGTGCCGTAGCGAGGCGTGGCTCAAGAAGGGTCTGCACTGCTCGAAGTAGCGTTGCCCGTCCTCGCTGAATCCGCAGGTAAGCGAGCGAGGAGGTGGCCAGGGTGGATCAGGTGATCATCGGAGTCGACCCGC
>Ga0070711_100002698_pt1 | contig 10183 bp, 6 predicted proteins | sample LARL53metaG_FD_65452 | JGI IMG/M metagenome (GOLD analysis project Ga0070711, IMG submission 65452) | Corn, switchgrass and miscanthus rhizosphere microbial communities from Kellogg Biological Station, Michigan, USA - LAR L5-3 metaG | ecosystem: Host-associated > Plants > Roots > Rhizosphere ... | reverse complement strand
AGACCGCCTTGCGATGGCGATCGGCCTGCCAGAACGGGCTGGCCTGGCTCGCCGTCGTCACCGGGAACCAGCGGCCGAGCGCGCCCTCGATATAGGGCCGCAGGTTCTCCTCCTGCATCAGGAACTTGATGAACTCCTTGCCTTCCGCCTTGTTCTTGGCGGCGGTGAAGATCAGACCGGTCTTGACGTCGGAGCGGTATTTGATGACGTCGCCGTCGGGCTTGTGCGGAAAGGACGCGGTAATGATGTCCTCCTCATAGGCCTTCTTGCCGGCGGCGCGCTGCTCGGGGGTCAGCGCCGCGTTGTTGGCGTCGTCGAGCCATTTTGCCGCGATCGAGATCGTGAAGTTGTGGGTCATCACGATGGTCTTGTTGTGGAAGGCGACGTTGTTGTCCGGATCCTTCCAGGTCGTGGAGGAGGGCGGCGTGCAGCCCTTGATGTAGGTGTCGGTATAGTCCTTCATCGCCTTGATCAGGTTCTCGCGCACCTTGGGATCGTCGACCAAGAGCTTGCCGTCATCGTCGACCAGCTTGACGTTGTAGGCGTCCATGAAGGTGTAGAACGACTGGAAGGCGTCGGTGGATTCCACGCCCATCGGCTGGCCGACGCCATAGATGCGCTGGCCGGTCGCTTTCCGGATCGCAGGCTGCACCTTGTCGCACCAGAACGACCAGTAATCCTCCCACTTGGTCGGAATGTCGCTCTCCTTGAAGCCGGCCTTGTCCAGCATGTCCTTCCAGATCTGGACATGCATGCTCTGCTGCTTCAGCGGAAAGCCGTAATAGGCGCGCTTCTTGGCGACGTTGTCGTAGAGATTGGCGGTCTCCAGCGTGTTCGGCGCGAACGCCGATTTCATCGGCAGGAGGATGTCGGTGAGGTCTTCGAGCTTGCCCTCATAGGCCCATTTGCCCTGCGCCTGCACGTCGTAGCTGTCGGAATAGGCGACGTCGGGCACGGTGCCGGCATCGAGCGCCGCCACCGTCTTCGGGATCATGTCCTGGATGGCGTATTGCGACAGTTCGACCTTGATTCCGGTCTTGGCCTCGAATTTCTTGATCACCTCGAGCAGGGCGTCGTCCTCGGACTTGTAAAAGCCCTTGCCGAACCAGACGGTGATGGTCTTCTGCTGGGCGATTGCGGGGGCCGTGGCGTAGAGCAGGCCGATCGCCGCGATCGCGATTGAAAATGTCTTAAGTCCCTTGGATCTCACGTCGTTCTCCCTGATCGCCTTTTTTTAACTGGCTGGGTAATTAGACTAGTCTATGGCCGGTGCGCAATCCAGATGGCCAGGTTACGCCTTGCGTAGGGGGCATCGGGATGGGCACGGCTGTACCAGAATGGGCCTCATACGCTGCGCCCGCGGTGATATCCAATGCGTAGCGTGTATCGATCGATCCATGGATTGTCATGGCGGCGCGCGAAACGAGCGGGCGCGGAATCCATGTCTCGAGACCGCCCGGTTGGGCTTGGGTCTGGAGGCGCGGGCCTGAAATCACGGTGTGAGACATGACGTCGCATTCTCGCGGCGTGGGACGCCCGAGCTGTGCTTGATTCTCGTGCCCTCGAAACAAGAGGGCGCAGGGAAGGCCGGGTGCAGGCCGCACCCATGGCCCGCCAGCAAACAAAAAAGCTGGCGGCAGACACCACAGGTTTGGCCGAACATCCGGCCTTCCCTGCGCAACGGGTTACGGCTTATAGCGCGCTCTCCTCGGAGACCGGGCTTTCTTGCCTCCGTCGCCGCGCGATCATCTCGCGCGACTTGGCCTCAGCGTCGGGAGGCCAGGACCACACGCCTTTGCCGTCCGCGTCGGCATCGCTCGTCCGCGTGCCCAAAGGCCCGCGCGACACTGCCGCGTCCATCGCATCCCGCGCCCAACGTTCGTGACGATCGCGAAACGCCCCTCCTGAGCGAGCGCGGGATGGCGCGATCATGCTTCTGATTATTGTGAAAGTCAAGTCGAATTACGAAAAACAGCAATGTGTCACTGCGACAGATTGGCGCGACGGGCAGTTGCTACGCCGCATTCGTCGTTTCATCGCGATGTCGATGCCGGGATTGTCCCGCTCGACTGGGCAGGTGAGATTGGTCCTGGCGGTATGTTTGGGGAACGGTGAACCGATCTCAGCAACAGAAGAGGCGGATTACGCTTCGCCAAGCCGCCCTGCGCATTGTGCGTTTACTTGCCGCCGATGGCCTGCATCACTTGCTCCCGCTGCGACGCCAGCAGGGTCTTTCCTTCCTGGTCCAGTTCGCCGACGCGGTTTGCAGCGTCCGTCATGGCGCGGGCCACACGATTGTAGCGGTCGTAGGTGAATTGGAGAGGGAAGACGAACTGACCTTTGTCGACCTTGAAGGCGCCGTACTCCCGGGCCAGGAACGCGACGTAATTGTCGTAGGCGCGATAGTAGTCGGCGCGCGCCGATAGCATCCGTGATGCAAAGTCCGTAATCGCGGCTTGCCGCCTGTCGAGGCTCGCCAAAAAGCTGGCGGCGGTGCTTCTGTCGGCATTGGCGCGCGCATATTGGTCCAGGCTGTCGTGCTCGGCTTTGACGATCGCGACGTAGCGCGGCAGAAATGTCCTCGCGTTGGCTTCCGCCGTCTTCAGATCACGTCGAAGTGCCTCGAGGTCTCCAGGACCTGCGGTGGCAAAGAACGCGATGGTCTTCCAGATGCCCGGCGGCGCAATTTCATTGGTCAGGCTTTCGATGGCAACATCGGTCTCATCCGCCGCCTTGTTCGCCATGGCGAGCAGCGCCGGGAATTTGTCTTCGGCGCGCGGCTTGGCGGATTCGCTTGGCTGCTTTGCCTCGGTGGCGCCTTGCGAAGCCGTCCGATTCTGGCGAACGGCCATGCCTTCCTGAAGTTTTGCAAGCTGGCCCGAGAAATAGACCCCAACCGCGAAAACCGCGAAGAGCGACAGGAAGGCCAGTCGTACGCGCCATTTCGCCTTCGGATCTGAAGACATTTTGCATCTCCGAGAATCCATATTGAACGAAGCCGCGTCGCTGCGCGCAAGGGCGATGTCGACCTTCCCACATCCCATTCGCCAGAGGGAGGCAGTTCGTAGGATGGGTTGAGCGCTTCGCGAAACCCATCATGTTCGCAAGGCGAAATCCGCGGCGGCAATTGATGGGTATCGCTCCGCTCAACCCATCCTACGAACCCGATTGGGCACGGGAGATTGATCCGCGTCGGATCAGTTTTGCTTCGCGGAATCGCCGGCCGCCGGCGCGCTCGCGGGCGAGGCGGCAGTGGTGTCGGGGATCGTGATCTTCTGTCCGGTAAAGCGCTCGATCAGCGAGTTGACGGCATCGCGGGTCTTCTTGTCCTTGACCGCGTCGAGCAGCGGTGCTGACGCGGGCGAGCGGCGGATCAGGCTTTCCGGATCGGGGAAGACCAGCGGGTCGTCCCAGGGGCCCTGCACGACGAAGGGCAGTTCGAACTCGCCCGCGCCGTTTCCGCCCTGCGTCAGGCCGGCCGTACCCTTGAGGTCGTATTCGCGCGTCGGCACCGATGCCGTGCCGCTGAGCGTGATGTGCGTCGTCGGGCCTTCGATGCGGACGTCCTCGGCCGTGGCGAGGCCGTCGGCGAATTTCACCGCGACCGTCAGGTTGTCGTAGGGCGTCGCGCCGTTGCGAAAATTGCCGCCGCCCGACAGCGGACTGCGCTGCAGCCGCCTGAGCAATTGCTCGACGTTGAAGCCCGCGATCGCACCGTCATGGCCGCTCAGGCTCGCGGTGCCGCTCAGCGATTGTGCGAGCCCGAATGGCGACGAGCCCGAGGCCACCAGCGAGACGTTGACGTTGCCGCGTCCCGACAGCTTCGACATGCCGAACATCTCACTGGCAAAGGCCTGGAGATCGGCATCGGTGAGCTGGAACTGCGCCTTCACCTCGGCGGCGTTGTCGGCGCGGGCGACGGCGAGCGAACCGCGGGCGACGCCGCCATAGACCTGGGCCTCGCCGACGCTCAAGGCCAGCGCGCCATCGCGTAAGTTGGCGCCGAACGCGGTGCGCCCCAGACGCGAGCCGCCGACCGTGACGCGCGCCGCCGACAGGCGCATGTCGAGATCGGTGCTCGACAGCGCATTGAGGTCGAACATCTGCCGGTTCCAGTCGCGCGCGCCGCTGGCGAGCAGGCGGATGGTCGAGATGTAGGGCGAGAAGTCGAGCGCATCCGCCGCCAGCGTCGCCTGCAGCGTCTGCCGGCCATTATTGGCGTAGGTCATCACGCCCTCGGCGACATTGCCGTCGAGTTCGACATTGACGTTGGTCAGCGCGATCGAGGCGCCGACCACGTTGGCGCGCGCCTTGAGCGCAAAACGGCCAAAACCGCCGCTGCCGGGCGGCGGCTGGCCGGTCCATTGCAGGGCGTTGCGCAGCGACGGGCTGTCGACAGTCAGCGTGCCTTCCATCATCGCGCTGGTGCGGTTGGCGACAGTGCCGTCGAAGGCGAGTTTCAGCGGCGTGCTCGAGAGGCGGGCCTTCAGGCCGGAGCGGTCGCCCGACAGGGTGGCGACAAAGTCGGACACACTGATGGACGTGTCGACGCGCTGGCCGCGCCAGTCGAATTCACCGGTCGCGGCGAACGAGCGCGAGATCGAGGGCCAGGCGAGCGAGAGGTCGAGATCGTCGAGCCTCTCGGAGGTATGATTGGCGTCGTCCTGATAGGTGACGATGCCGTCCTGGATGCGGATTTCGGAGAACGAGACCTGATTGTCGGCGCCCGGCCTCATGGTGCGGGCAATGGTCTGCAGGAACGGCGTCCAGTTGCTCTCGCCGTCGGCCGTGCGCACGACGCGGATCTGCGGGCGCAGCATCATCACGTCGGCGATCTCGAACCGCTGCAGCAAGAGCGGCAGCAGCCGCAGATTGGCCGTGAGCACGTCGACCTTGAGCGCCGGATCGGCGCCGCCGTCCTTCAGGCCGACATCGTGAAACGACACATAGCTGCCGGGAAATACTGAAACGTCGATCGCGCCCCGGGTGACGAGCTCGAGCCCCGTGACGCTGCGAATCTGGGCCGCCACCGCCTGACGCAAGGCGTCGCGGTTGATCAGCCAGGAGGTGATGATCAGCCCGATCAGCAGCACGCCGAGCAATGCCGCAATCGGCGTCCCCAGGCGTTTCATTCCTTGGGCGGTCGTCAATGCGTGATTCCTGATCGGGTTGAGGTGTCGCCCAGTTGCAGTTCAGAGGTAAATCGGCATGGCGCGCCATCCATGCCAACCCTCACAACCTGCAGGGTTTTCTTGACGCTTTCAAGGCCAGCTTTGGTTGCATTTGGTGGGTCGGGCGGATCGGTCGCAGGGCTCTGAAACGCACGCCAGCGTACATTTCCGGCGCGTCATTGCAGGACCAAAGAGGGGGATGACCCATCATTGACGCACTGCGAAGATTTCGCCTAATAATCCGAGAAGGGGGCCGTTGCGAGCCCTTTTTTCTTCCTGCCGCAGCTTCATCAGGTCTTGAGCTTCATGAACAAGGTTTATCCCGACGCCAAATCGGCCCTCGCCGGCCTCCTGAAGGACGGCATGATGATCATGTCCGGCGGTTTTGGGCTCTGCGGTATCGCGGAAACGCTCTCCGATGCGATCCGCGATGCCGGCGTGAAGAACCTCACCGTGGTCTCCAACAATGCCGGTGTCGACGGGATCGGACTGAGCCGCCTGCTGGAGACTCGGCAGATCAGGAAGATGATCTCGTCCTATGTCGGCGAGAACAAGCTGTTCGCCCAGCAATATCTGGCCGGCGAGCTGGAACTCGAGTTCTGCCCGCAGGGCACGCTGGCCGAGCGCATCCGCGCCGGCGGCGCCGGTATTCCGGCCTTCTTCACCAAGACCGGCGTCGGAACGCTGGTGGCCGAGGGCAAGGAGGTGCGCGAATTCGACGGCGAGAAATATCTGATGGAGCGCGGCCTGTTCGCCGATCTCGCCATCGTCCATGCCTGGAAGGGCGACACCGCCGGCAACCTCGTGTTCCGCAAGACCGCGCGCAATTTCAATCCGATGATGGCGACCGCCGCAAAAATCACCGTGGCCGAGGTCGAGCACCTGGTGCCCGCCGGGGAGATCGACCCCGACCATATCCACACGCCCGGCATCTTCGTGCAGCGTATCGTCGATGTCGGAACGGCGCTGAAGCGCATCGAGCAGCGCACCACCCGCAAGCGCGAAACCGCTAGCTGAGCTGAACTTTAGGGAAAATCTGATGGCCTGGACCCGCGAACAGATGGCCGCCCGCGCCGCCAAGGAGCTGCGCGACGGATTTTACGTCAATCTCGGCATCGGCATTCCGACACTGGTGTCGAACTACATTCCCGACGGCGTCGACGTCCAGCTGCAGAGCGAGAACGGCATGCTCGGCATGGGGCCGTTCCCCTACGAGGGCGAGGAAGATCCGGACCTGATCAATGCCGGCAAGCAGACGGTGACGGAGCTGCCGTCCACCAGCTATTTCTCGTCCGCCGATTCCTTCGCCATGGTGCGCGGCGGCCATATCGATCTGTCGATCCTCGGCGCCATGCAGGTCGCCCAGAATGGCGACCTCGCCAACTGGATGATCCCCGGCAAGATGGTCAAGGGCATGGGCGGCGCGATGGACCTCGTCGCCGGCGTCAAGCGCGTCGTCGTGGTGATGGAGCATTCCGCCAAGGATGGGCCGAAGCTGCTGAAGCAGTGTTCGCTGCCTTTGACCGGCGAGCGCGTGGTCGACATGGTGGTCACGGACCTCGCCGTGTTCACGATCGACAAGCACGGCAATGACGGCATGGCGCTGGTCGAGCTCGCCGACGGCGTCACGCTCGACGAGGTCAAGGCCAAGACCGAGGCCGAATTCCGCGTCGCGCTGAAGAACGCGTGAGCATCACGCCGCTGTCGTAGGGTGGGCAAAAGCGCGAAGCGCCGTGCCCGCCATTTCCCTCCGTCATCGCGAGGCGCGCTTGCGCCGAAGCAATCCAGACTGTTCCGCGCGGCTCTGGATTGTGTCGCTTCGCTCGCAATGACGGCCGAGAGACTGCGCCCTTACGACGCCTCCTTCAGCACAGGCACCGCCGTGTCGTCGCGCTTCAGCTCTTCCAGGCTGCGATGGCGCGGCTCGATGCCGAGCGCGAAGACCGTGATGATCTGCACGACCAGGAGGGAGATCATCAGTGCCATCACGCCGGCGACGCCGCGGGCCTCGAACAGCATCACGACCAGGAACGGCGTCACGATGGTGGCGCCGCGGCCGAGCGTGTTGACGAGGCCGGAGGCGCGCATGCGCACCTCGGTCGGGAACAGTTCGGGGATGTAGATGCCGAACAGCAGCGCCACCAGCACGTAGATCGGCACGGTGAGCGCAAAACCGACCGCCGGCAGCAGCACCGGATCCGAAATGACAGCATAGAGGACGCCGAGCGCGACCGAGAGCAGCGAGGCGCCGATGATGGTCGGCTTGCGGCCCCAGTGATCGGCGGTCAGCGCGCCGATCGCCGATCCGACCGGCGCGCCCAAGGCCATCAGCAGCGCGTAGCCGAACGAGCTTGCGACCGACAGCCCCTGCTTGATGAAGAACACCGGCAGCCAGGTGACAAAACCGTAGAGCAGCGTGTTGATGGTGACGAGGCACACCGCGCCGACGATCATGCGCGACAGCAGCGGCGGGGCAAACAGCGTCGCGATGTCGCCTGACGCTGACACGGTCGCGCTCGCCGCCGGCGGCGGCAGCGGGGCGCCCTGCGCCGCCTCGCGCTCGATCGCCTGCATCAGCGCTTCCGCCTCCTCGGTGCGGCCGACCGCTTCCAGCCAGCGCGGCGATTCGGGGAGCGACTTGCGCAGGTACCAGACGATCAGCGCGCCGATGCCGCCAAGCACGAACATCGCCCGCCAGCCGAATTGCGGCACCACCAGCGATGCGATCAGCAGCGAGATCGGCAGGCCCATGACGACGCAGACGGTGGTGAAGCCCGACCATTTGCCGCGCGAGCGGGCGGGCACGAATTCGGTCATGGTGGCATAGCCGACGACGTTCTCGGCGCCGAGCCCGATCCCCATCACGAAGCGGCAGGCGATCAGCACCATCATGTTCGGCGCAAAGGCGGCGGCAAGCGAGGCGAGGCCGAACACCAGGAGATTGAACTGGTAGGTGAAGCGCCGCCCAAAGCGGTCGCCGAGAAAACCGGTGCCGAACGAGCCCAGCATCATGCCGACGAAGGTCGCCGAGATGAAGGTGGCGTTTTGGGGCAGCGTCGAAAAGCCGGTCTTCAGCACGACGCCGAGCACGGAGCCGGCGAGATAGATGTCAAAGCCGTCAAAAAACATGCCGATCCCGATCAGCAGCATGATGCGCCGATGGAACGGGCCGATTGGAAGCCGGTCGAGCCGGCTGCCGGAATTGACCGATGTCATATGTTTGCTCCCCTGATGTTTTTGGTTGTTGCTCGTCGTTCTCCCGTCGACGATCTTCTCTTCCTATCGGCGCGGACGCTCTGCTCCCCTTCCCCTTGCGGGGGTGGGGTGCCAAGTGGACAGATCTTAGGTGGGGACCCCCTCCCCAACCCTCCCCCGAAAGGGGGAGGGGCGCACCGTTCGTGCCGATAGAGATCGATCAAACCTCATGTCGCTTTAATTCAGTCGCCGCTGCGTGGCCGTGTCGCGGTACCAGTCGAAGGGCTGGTCATGCGTCGCGACCATCACGCTCTTGGTGGAAAAATGATCGTCAAAGCTTTCGGTGCCGAACTCGCGGCCGACGCCGGACGCGCTGACGCCGCCCCAGGGCGAGGCCGGATCGAGGCGGTGGTGATCGTTGATCCAGACGATGCCGGCCTTCACGCGTGCGGCGAGGCGATGGGCGCGCGCGACGTCGCGGGTGCGGATCGCGGCCGCCAGGCCGAACGGGGAATCGTTGGCGAGCCGCAGGGCGTCGTCCTCGTCCTTGAACGGCGTCACTGACGTGAACGGCCCAAAAACCTCCTCCTGAAAAATGCGCATGCGGCTGGTCACGTCGGCGAACACGGTCGGCTGGACGAAATAGCCGTTGTCATGGCCGGCCACGCGCGCGGCTGCGCCGCCGGTGACCAGCCGCGCGCCGTCCGCGCAGCCGACAGCGCAATAGGACAATACGCGGTCGCGCTGGCGCGCCGAGATCACCGGCCCGAGCTGCGTTGCGGGATCGAAGGGATCGCCGATGCGGATGCTTTCGGTCTTGGCCTTCAGCCTGGCGACGAACTCGTCATAGATCGAGGCCTGCACCAGATGGCGCGAGGCGCAGACACAGGTCTGTCCGGCGCCGATGAAGGCGCCGAAGGCGGCGTAGTTGACGGCGCGGTCGAGGTCGAAATCCTCGAACACCATGACCGGCGTCTTGCCGCCGAGCTCCAGCGTCTGGTGCGCGAACACTTTTGCCGCCGCCGCGCCTGCGATGCGGCCGGCTTCGGTGCCGCCGGTCAGCACCAGCTTGTTGATGTCGGAATGCTCGGCCAGCATCTTGCCGGCGCTCTGGCCGAGGCCGTTGACGATGTTGAACACGCCAGGCGGCAGGCCGGCCTCGACAAAGATCCTTGCGAGCGCGAGCGTCGTCAGCGGGGTGTATTCCGAGGGCTTGACCACGGTGACGCAGCCCGACGCCAGCACGGCGGCGAGCGACTTGCACAGGATCATCAGCGGATGGTTGAACGGCGTGCAGTTGGCGACGATGCCGATCGGCGTGCGCTGCGTATAGTTGAGATAGGCGCCCTCGACCGGGATCACCGCGTCGCGTCGCGCCAGCGCAAGCCCCGCGAAGTAGCGGAAGAAATCCGGCAGCCGCGACAGCTGCGCGCGGGTCTCGTTGACGGGCCTGCCGTTGTTGAGCGTCTCCAGCCGGTAGAGCGGTTCGAGATTGGTTTCGAACGCATCGGCGAGCCGATTGACCAGCCGTGCCCGGGCGCGCACGTCCATGCCGCCCCACGCCTTGCTCTCGAACGCGGCGCGGGCGCTCCGCATCGCGACATCGACGTCCGCGGCCGTCGAGTTCGGGATCTTTGCGATCACCTCGCCGGTCGCGGGATTGCGGACGTCGAGCATGGCGCCATGACCTGCCTCGATCTCGCGACCATCGACGAAGTTGCCGTGGATCTCGACCGCGACGGCCTCTGGCTTTGCGGGAATGTTCACGCGTCTCTCCCTTCGACGATGACGGCGTTGCGCTTCAGCGCCGGCAGCAC
>Ga0070711_100002695_pt1 | contig 10191 bp, 10 predicted proteins | sample LARL53metaG_FD_65452 | JGI IMG/M metagenome (GOLD analysis project Ga0070711, IMG submission 65452) | Corn, switchgrass and miscanthus rhizosphere microbial communities from Kellogg Biological Station, Michigan, USA - LAR L5-3 metaG | ecosystem: Host-associated > Plants > Roots > Rhizosphere ... | reverse complement strand
ACTGTGATCGTAGTCAGGACTGAATCAGCCCTGAGTTGGAAGGTTGAAAATGTGAATAGAACGAGGCTCGTGAGACTTAGAAGCGCTTTCTTCATACAGGACTTTCTCCGTTCAGTTTAAAGTCCAGGGGTACTGGATACAGCAGCAACTCTCATGCCAATCAATTCAGAAGGAGAGCTGCTGCTGGGTGTGCACGCTTCAGCATCTATTTGGAAGGTCGGTTCCACTTTTGTGGCGATTCAAGGGACCGTCCTGGAATCATGGAAGAAGAGTTAAGGTGTTCTGGTGCTCAGCAGAATGCATCGATAAAAAAATGTAAACCTTTGAAACACAGAGGAAAAGAGTAAGCAGAGGAATTAAGGACATGGAACCAAGACTTTCCTCTGTTACCTCCGTTCCTCTGCGTTTCAAAGGTTTTCATTTAAACGCCACAACCGCACTGTCAGGACTAACGATGGAATAAATTCCCCGCTGCGCAGTTATTCAGCTAAATTTATTGCGACAAAATTTTTGAGGGTGCCGGGGGGACCACTTGCGGAAGACGCTTGCCGTCATACTATTTTTCTACTTGGCGGTAGTCTCGTGGACGCAGGAAGCCAATCCCGGCCGGCCCACGGTTTCCACGCCGGCCACGCTCACGCCCGTGGGTTATCTGCAATTTGAAACCGGCGTACTTGGCGCTGAACGTTCCCCTGATCTGCCCAACCAAACCAGCTTCAATGAAGTGATGAAATTCTCGGTGAACCAGCGCGTGGAACTGCTTCTGCAAACCCAGCCGTTCGCCCACTCTGACCTTGGACCTTTTCAATCCAACGATCCTGGCGATGTCTCCGTGGGAGCGCAAGTGGTTCTTCTTCCCGGCGCAAAAAAGCGGCCCACCATTTCTGCCAGCTACTTCCGTCGGGTCTTTGGCGGCACCGCTCCTGATCTCGACATTGGCTCCAATCGCCAGTCTGCAATCTTTCTGGTTTCAACTGACATCCTGAAATTTCACGTTGATACCAACGCGATGTTCAATGAGCAGATTCAGGACGCGCGGCATCGCGCACAGTTCGGCCAGACGCTTTCAATTTCTCATGCTCTGCCGAATAAGTTCGGATTAGGTGGCGAACTCTGGCACTTCACGCAGCCCTTCCAGAATGGACATGCCGCTGGTTTCCTGTTTGGACCAACGTACACGCCGCGGCCAAACCTGGTTTTCGATGTCGGCTTCAATCGCGGCCTTACCTCGACCAGCACACGGTGGGAATTTTTTATGGGATTTACTTATCTGCTGCCGAAGAAACTGCTTTAGCGCAACTTTATCATTAGTCGGAGCGGATATTGATTTGTGTGGCACAGGCACTCTTCTGCCTATTCACGCGCAAAAGCGGCGCGAGAATGGGGCCCTGCCTGTGGCTGAATGGAATCTGAGGGATGGAGGTACAGACAGGAGTGTCTGTGCCACATAATTCTGTCCAGACGAACCCAAAAACAACCTAGCTTTTCGGTTTGCCTGCCACATCCAGCCGTGCTTGCGCGCGCTGCAATGCTTCCTGCGCTTCCTCATTTACCTCAAGGCCGGACTTCTGCAACTCGGCTTCAGCTTTTCTTTTCGCCGCTTCGGCACGCGCGGTATCTATCTCTTCTGCTTTCTCCGCGGCCTCCGCCAGGATCGTGACTTTGGTTTGCAGGACTTCAGCAAATCCCCAGGCCACCGCCAGCCGCTTTGTCTGGTTGCCCACTCGATAGGTCAGTTCGCCGGGGGCCAGTTCCGTAATGAGCGGAGCATGGCCGGGCAGGATGCCGAGATACCCGGTTTCGCCGGGGATCTCAATGTATTCGGCGGGTTCACTCACCACCAGCCGCTCCGGCGTCACGATCTCGAGTTGGATGGTCTCTGCCATTACTTACGCTGCCGCTCCAGACTTCATCTTTTCCGCCGCTTCCAGCACTTCTTCAATCGCGCCCTTCATGTAGAACGCCTGCTCGGGGACATCATCGTGCTTGCCTTCGATGATCTCCTTGAAGCTGCGCACCGTGTCCGCAACCTTCACAAACCGGCCTTCCATGCCCGTGAATTGTGAGGCCACGAAGAACGGCTGTGACAGGAATTTCTGCACTTTGCGCGCGCGGGAAACCGTCAGCTTGTCTTCTTCGCTCAGTTCCTCGATACCCAGAATGGCGATAATGTCCTGCAAGTCTGTGTAGCGCTGCAGGATTCTCTTCACGCCCTGCGCCACATCGTAATGCTCCTGGCCCACGATGTGTGGATCAAGAATGCGAGAGGTCGATTGCAGTGGATCGACAGCCGGATAAATTCCAATCGCGGTCAGCGGGCGCGAAAGCACCGTGGTTGCGTCCAGGTGGGCAAAGGTCGTTGCCGGCGCGGGATCGGTAAGATCGTCGGCGGGCACGTAAATCGCCTGCACTGAAGTGATCGATCCGCGCTTGGTCGAGGTGATTCGCTCCTGCAACTCACCCATTTCAGTGGCCAGGTTCGGCTGGTATCCCACTGCGGAAGGCATGCGGCCCAGCAGCGCGGATACTTCTGATCCGGCCTGGGTGAAACGGAAAATGTTGTCGATAAAGAGCAGCGTGTCCGCGCCTTCTTCATCACGGAAGTACTCAGCCACGGTCAAACCGGTCAGCGCCACGCGCAAGCGCGCTCCGGGCGGCTCAGTCATCTGGCCATAAATCAATGAGGCCTTGGATTCCGCAGCAGAACCGGGTTTGATTACGCCGGACTCGGTCATTTCCAGCCACAGGTCGTTGCCTTCGCGCGTGCGCTCTCCCACGCCGGCAAACACTGAGTAGCCGCCATGGTGTTTGGCCACGTTGTTGATCAGTTCCATGATCACAACGGTCTTGCCTACTCCGGCGCCGCCAAACAGGCCAATCTTTCCGCCTTTCAGGAACGGCTGGATCAGATCGATAACTTTCACGCCGGTTTCAAACATTTCCGCCTTGGTGGCCTGTTCGTCAAACGAGGGCGCCAGGCGATGGATGGGCAGCCGCTTGGCCGCCTTGATCGGGCCAAGCTGGTCCACCGGCTCGCCGATTACGTTCATCACGCGGCCTAGCGTTTCTTTGCCTACAGGCACAGAGATGGGCCCGCCAAGATCAAGCGCGTTCATGCCGCGCACCATGCCGTCCGTGGCCTGCATTGCGACTGTACGCACGCGGCCTTCGCCCAGATGCTGTTGCACTTCCAGCACCACGTCAATCGGCTCCGGCACTTTAAAGCCTTCACTGGTTACGCGCAGTGCCTGATAAATCGGCGGCAGATTGCCTTCAGAAAATTCCACGTCAACCGCGGGACCCGCGATCTGTATTACCTTGCCAACATTTTGAGTAGCCATAATCTCCTAGCAATTAGCAATTAGCAGTTAGCCTTTGTGTTTTGGCTGCATGCATTTTTGCTAAAGGCCAAATAAAGCTTTTTGTTTCCCAATCACCCGATTCCCTGATCCGCGTTAAGTTTTCTCAATCTGCGATCATCTGCGAAAATCTGCGGCGAAAGCCTTTGCTTTTCGGATCAATCGATCACCCGATATCTTTACTGCGCCGCTGCTGCGCCGCTCACAATCTCAATAATCTCTTTGGTAATTTTCGCCTGGCGGGCGCGATTCATGGCCAGCGTGAGCGAATCAATCATGTCAGAAGCGTTGCTGGTGGCTGAATCCATGGCTGTCATGCGCGCCGCATGCTCGGCGGCCTCTGATTCCAGCATGGCGCGAAACAGCTGCGAGTAAACGTAACGCGGCAGCAGATCGCGGAACAGCTCTTCCGGCGGCTGCTCATAAATGTAGTCAACTTCGGCTGTGGCGAAACCCGCAGCTTTCTTGTCCATCTCAGTTGTGTCGGCCCCGCGCACGCCCACCCCGGCATGCGCGGCCGCTTCCAGTCTCCGGGTGCGCTCCTCGCCGCTGACTTCCTCGGCCAGCTCATGCACGGTCTCGCCAATCGCGCGAATCGGCAAAACGTCATCCACCACGAGCCGCTGCGCAATCACTGACTTAAATTCGTTAAAGGCGATATAAACGGAATCGACCTTGCCTTCCGTGTAAAGCCGGATGACCTTGTCTGCAATTTCACGCGCGCTCTGCAACTGCGCCCGGTTCATCAGGCCCACATACTCCGCTACTACCTGGATAGGCCCTTTGCGTTCCGCGTCCGCCTCAAGCGCCACGGGATAACGGCGGCGGAAGTAGTCACGCGACTTTCTTCCCAGAGACAGAATATCGATGTTCTTGTCCTTCTTGAGGTCAATGAACTTGGCCGCGGCTTTCAGGATGTTGGAGTTGAATGCCCCAGCGAGCCCTTTCTCGCCTGATACCACGATCAGCAGCGTGCTCTTTTCTTCGCGACGCACCAGCAGCGGATGTAGCGCTTCGCCCGTAGTCGGATCATAGACATCGGTCCGCGAGACCAGCGATTTCAGAACGTTCGTGATCATCTGCCCGAAGGGGCGCGTCGCCAGCGCGCGTTCCTGTGCGCGGCGCAGCTTGGCCGCCGAGACCATCTGCATGGCCTTGGTGATCTGCCGCGTGTTGCGCACGCTGCGGATTCGCCGCCGGATGTCTAAAAGGTTCGCCATGTTTTGATGCTACGCTTTCGCTCCGACTTTCTCCGTCTGCCGCTCGGCGACAAAACGCTGCTTGAACTCTTTCAGCGTCTTTTCAATGTCGGCTTTGATCGCGTCGTCGATTGTCTTTTTCTGCATGATCGCATCCAGCAGCTTGGGATTCATCGACTCAACGTATTTGTTCAGCTCTTCTGAGAAGGCGCGCACCTGCTCGACTTCCAGATCGTCAAGGTAGCCGTTGGTTCCGGCAAAGATGATCATGATCTGCTTGCCGAAGGAAAGCGGCTGGTACTGGTCCTGCTTCAGAATTTCCACCAGGCGTTTGCCGCGGCTGAGCTGCGCCTGCGTGGCTTTGTCCAAATCAGAACCAAACTGGGCGAACGCCGCCAACTCGCGATACTGCGCCAGCTCCAGCTTCAGCGTGCCGGCCACCTGCCGCATGGCCTTGATCTGCGCGGAACCGCCGACGCGGCTTACCGAGATACCGACGTTCACAGCGGGACGCACGCCGGAGTTGAACAGATCGGTTTCAAGGAAGATCTGTCCGTCGGTAATGGAAATAACGTTGGTTGGAATGTAGGCCGAAACGTCGCCAGCCTGTGTTTCGATCACGGGTAGCGCCGTGAGAGATCCGCCGCCCTTTTTGTCTGACATTTTGGAAGCGCGCTCCAGTAGGCGTGAGTGAAGATAGAACACGTCTCCGGGATAGGCTTCGCGTCCCGGTGGACGGCGCAGCAGCAAAGAAATTTCGCGGTACGCCGCGGCATGCTTGGAGAGATCGTCATAGATCACCAGCGCGTGCTTCCCGTTATCGCGGAAGTATTCGCCCATGGCGCAGGCCGCATACGGCGCAAGATAAAGCATTGGCGCGGGCTCTGAAGCCGAAGCCGCAACCACAATCGTGTATTCCATGGCGCCGTGGTCTTCCAGCACCTTTACTACTTGCGCGATCGAAGAACGCTTCTGCCCGATAGCGTTGTAGATGCAAATCAGGTTGTTGCCTTTGCTATTGATGATGGTGTCCAGCGCTACGGCGGTCTTGCCGGTCTGGCGGTCGCCAATGATCAGCTCGCGCTGGCCACGGCCAATGGGAATCATGGAGTCGATTGCCTTGATGCCGGTCGCCATCGGCTCACGCACCGGCTGGCGGTCAATCACGCCGGGAGCAATGCGCTCAATCGCAATCTGCTTGTTGGAAGCGATCGGCCCTTTGCCGTCAATCGGCTGGCCCAGCGCGTTCACCACGCGGCCAATCATGCCCTCGCCCACGGGGACTGACATGATTGTCCCGGTACGCTTCACCTCGTCGCCTTCTTTGATTTCGGTGAATTCGCCCAGCAGCACCGCGCCTACCTGGTCTTCTTCCAGGTTCATGGCCAGACCGGAAACGCCATGCCCGAACTGGAGCATTTCGCCGGCCATGACTTTATCCAGCCCGTGAATACGGGCGATTCCGTCACCCAGCGAGATGATCGTACCCACCTCATCCACGGAAACCTTGGATTCGTAATTTTCAATCTGCTCACGGATGAGCTTGGTTATTTCATCTGCTTTGATTTGAGCCATAAATACCTTGTGTAAGACCGAAACTCTCTCGCCAATTTCGTAATTGGGTAAATTGGTAATTTGGTAATTGAAGAGCAACGCGCCGCTTTTCAATTACTCAATTACCAGATTACCCGATTACCAATTGCCTGCGATCTCCGCCCGCATGCGCTGCAAGCGGCCCAGCACTGATCCATCGTAGATCGTGCTGCCCACGCGCACCATCACGCCGCCCAGCAGGCTGGCATCTTCAGAATACGTTGCCCGCACGGTCTTGCCGGTAATTTCCGCCAGTTCCTTTTCCAGCGACTTCTTTTCCGCGGACGACAGCTCGCGGACTGAAGTCACTTTTGCGTGGGCAATTCCCATGCGCCGGTCTAATTCCTGCTTGAATTGCTCCAGCAGATCGCTGATGTTGCCGATGCGCCGGTTGTCGATCAACACGGCCAGAAAATTCCGCAGCATCTTCGTCGCGCCAATGTGATGGATGATCGAATCAAGCAGCTTAAGTTTCTGCTCTCGACTGACAGCGGGGTTCTGCAGCACATTCCGCAATTCGCGGCTGCTGTTCACCACATCAGCTATCTGCTGAAATTCAGCGACGGTCTTTTCCGGATTCAGCTTCTGCTTGACTGCCACGTCGGCGTAAGCTCGCGCATACCGGCCCAGGACTGCCGCCATTAATTGCCGTCCTTTCCCAACTGGGCGGTAAAGGCACGCACCAGGGCATCGTCAGTATCTTTATTTACGCGGATCTTCTTTTCCGCCAGTTCTATGGCCAGCTCCGCGACATACGATTTCAGTTCGCGACGCGCGGTGTTTGCGGCCGTTTCAATTTCCTGCTCAGCAGAGGTCACAATCCTTTTGCGCTCTTCCTCTCCCGCAGCCACGATGCGCTGCTCTTCAGCTCTGGCGTTTTCTTCCGCTTCACTGCGCATCGCCGCGATCTCAGCGTCCAGGCGTGAGAGCCGGCCTTCCACGTCAGCCAGGCGGCGGCGCGCATCTTCACTCATCTTCCGCGCTTCTTCAATCCCCTTCTGGATGGTGGCTGTGCGTCCGCTGAAGTATCCTGGCAGTTTTTTGCGCATCAGCCTGGCCAGAAAGAAGAAGATCACCGCAAAATTCAGGCCGATGCAAAGCCAGTAAGCCCCATCATTCGTCAGCCCGGTATGGCGGGCGATCCATTTGACCGAAGGGGAGTGACGAATCGCGTCCGCGGCTTCGCCTTCTTTCACCTTCTCCTGCCCCTCGGCTTTTTCTGATTGCTGCTCGGCCTTTGCCGTGGGCTCCGCGGTCGCGCTGCTCGCGGGCTTGGCGCTTTCCTGGGCGCGCAAAATCCCGGCAGGCGACATGACGATGAAAAGCGCCAACCCCAGCGCCGCGTTAAGCCAAAGTCTCTGTCTAGTCCTGGCCATTTTTACCGGCCTCCTGCTGCTGCCGGTTTCAGTACCGTGGCGATCACCTGGTCGGCCAGCACACCGGCCTGCTGCTCCAAAGAGCCTTTGGCGGCGGACGTTTCGGCTTCCAGAACGGCGCGCGCTTTTTTCACCATCTCTCCGGCGCGCTGGCGGGATTCAGCGAGCGCGGCGTTACGGTCTTCCATCACCCGCTGCCGGTTGGCCTGCTGTGTCTTGAAAATCTGTGACCGGGCGTCGCGCACGCGCTGCTCGTATTCGGCTGTGCGCTTCTCTGCAATCGCGATCTCCTGCTGGGCGCGCTCAATGGCGCCTTCCGTCAGGGCGTGCCGCTGTTCCAGCACCTGGCGCAGCTTGCCATGGACGATAAAACGGTACGCCGTCCACAAGATCAGCACTGAGATGATCGTGGGGATGGAATTAACCAGTAATTCGCCTATTTGCCTGAGTATCGCGTCCATGCAAAATAATCTTTAAGTTGTGATGAACAAGATGCGGTCGGAGACTTCCACCAAACTCTTTAAAATAACATTCGATTCGCGGCAGTGTCAACGCAGGGCGGCCTGCTGCGGCCCTGAGAATTCGCGGTGAGTCCAGGGCCCCATTGGTCACATTCATTAGCGATTTCTTAAACTGAAACCCCATCCGTAATGGCGCTTGCGATATTATTTCGCGCATGATTTTTCTCTACTTACTGCTTGGATTGCTGGTGGGTGTTCTCTCAGGAATCGTTGGCATCGGCGGCGGGATTCTCATGGTGCCGGCGCTCTATTATTTCTTTCACATGAGCCAGCACAAGGCCCAGGGAACATCCCTGGCCGCGCTGCTGGCGCCGGTGGGCGCCCTGGCATTCTGGGAGTACTACCGTGCCGGCAATGTGGACCTGAAAGCCGGCCTGCTCATCGCCGTAGGGTTCCTGGTGGGCGGGTACTTTGGCGGGCTCTGGGCCCAGCAAATCCCGGAAGTAGCCCTGCGCAGGATATTTGGAACTTTGCTGGTAATCATTGGTATCCGGTTACTACTATCACGCTGAAAATGTGATCTGAAGGCTACTTTTAGAGAGATCTTAGGGCCGAGTTCTCCGCGATTTCCAGGGGTTTCAGGGCTCCGGCAGCTCACGGTCATCAAGTTGATTAAGTAAGTAAAAAAAGAGTTGGCGGACCGCTTGACTTCGCGTTGGAGTGGCCTAAAATGGTACTTATCACCTCCGATCCGATTCAGGATCGAATGGGCTTGTGGCCAAGGAAACCGTCACCGCTTCTTGGTCACCGGCCCATTTTGATTTTTCCGGCATTTGCACAACTACAGCAAATCAACCTCTGACGATCTTTGCTCTTCGGCTAAAAGTCGTCACTCACTGCGTCCAATTCCTGAATGCCCCCAATGCCGCTATAGAGCACGCTTTTCGGATTGTCACTCGCTCGCTTTTCCAGCACCAGAATCCCCACGTCTTTGGTAATAACTTTCCGGAGCCGGTTGATTACCGTGGCTTCGTCATGCGGTTCGCCGAAATAATGCAGGCCCATTCGGGCCGTGGACGCGACCGCCGCATGCCGTTGGAGGTCCCTCCATCCAAACGTGAACTGCCAACCTAGTTCACGCGGGTAAATGTCCTGGGCCGTGATGCCGATAAGGACCACCGATGAATTTCCGGCGTACTCGGGATGAGCACGCAACATTGAAGCAATAAGATTTTCTGCGATCAGCTGTTGGCGCGAATTGTCGATGTCACTTTCCTGGGGACGGAGCGCCGGCAGGACCTTGATTTCGACCCCAAACTTTTCGCGGTAGTAGCCAACCAGTTGTTCCATTTCGGCAAGCGGGGCCTGCCCAATGGGCACGAAATAAACGGTCTTCAAAAGCCTGGCCAACTCTGGATCATGACCCTTAGGAAGATAATCGACAGCAGCGTAACCGGCCGTGGTTTTTGCCGACCGGTCAGCTCCGTGGGCAAGAAGCAGTTGCACCATCTGCAAATTTCCTGACGCTGCCGCCTGTAGCAGCGGAGTTTCTCCGTGGTCGTCCGCAATGTTCACGTTTGCGCCGGCTTTAATCAGCCGTTCAACAAGTTCTATACGTGCGGTACGCACGGCGTGCCGTAAAGCCGTCGCACCTTCATTATCGATTACATTCAACTCCGCACCGGCCGCAATCAGTTGCGCGGCAATTTCCGGCTCGTCTTTTTCCGCCGCCCAAATCAGCGGTGTGGCGCCCAACTCATCGTGCACATTTACGTTTGCCTTAAGCTGAATCAAAAATTGTACGGTCTGTTCATCTCCTGCCCGCACGGCCTTGATCAAGAGATAGGAGCCATTGCAGCGAGCGCCAAAATCCAGCCCCAGTTTCGTCGCGGCTGTAGCCATCCGCACGTTTCCCAGGGAGGCCAGGAAACTCGCCAATGCGCATCGCTGCCAGACCAATGTCGATGCCGTCGCGACCAAAAACACGCTGATGCCCAGCGCCCACTTGCGTCGATCCATAAATCGCCCTCATAAACGGAGGCTGGAACGCCCTCACGTGCGCTCATTGTGGGGTCAAAACCAGAATTTAAGCAGGTTACTTACGTACAGCGCGGGGCCTTACTTCATACTCCCGCAGTGCGTGCGCCAGTGATTCCGGCGCTTCCACGTCCATCTGCACTTTGCTGTCACGGTAAGATCGCTT
>Ga0070711_100002694_pt1 | contig 10195 bp, 10 predicted proteins | sample LARL53metaG_FD_65452 | JGI IMG/M metagenome (GOLD analysis project Ga0070711, IMG submission 65452) | Corn, switchgrass and miscanthus rhizosphere microbial communities from Kellogg Biological Station, Michigan, USA - LAR L5-3 metaG | ecosystem: Host-associated > Plants > Roots > Rhizosphere ... | reverse complement strand
GCGGCAAAGCGGTCGCTGAAGGAAAGCGAAGGCTCCGCCGGAACGGTTGCGGGCGCCGAGATCAGGGGCGGCGATTCAACGCGCGCGATTTGCGAAGCAACGGGCGCGATGCGGGCTGCAAAGCTTGCCGACGGCGCCGCGACCTGCGCATCGAACCTGGCGCTGTCGAGTCGCGGATAGGGGCTCGCTGCGAAAACGTTGGCATAGACGGTCCAGGCGCAACCGAGCAAAAGCGCGGCCGCCGCCGTGCCTGCGATGAAGATCTGAGAGCTTGCTGTTCGGGCAGGTGTTCTACGCTTGGGTGCCGCGAAACTGACAGAGGCAACTCTACTGGTACTCATCCCCACCGTCCAGACTGGTCCCACCCCGATCCCCTCATGGCAGCCGTTCGATCTCGTGCACCCCCCAAGCACAGCGAACGGCGGCCATTGCGCGGTCATCCGCCGAATTCCAGCGGACCATCTCGCAGAGGCACAAGCCAGTATTGAGGCGACCTTTAGTTAAATGCGGATTAAGCGCAGGCAGATGTGAGTGGCATGGTGACAGGCCCCGCTTCCTCGATTTCACGAGGACGCCACCTTTTCCCGCTGATTGGCAATTGCGTCCGGTGCCGGCCCACGCGCGTCGCACTTCAGGGTCCTTGCAATGCGTAGCATCCGGTTTGCGCCGCTGCTTATCTCTGGTCGGTGCGCTACGCAAATGCGCGTAATTTGGAGACGCTTGAGTGCGTCGTTAATGTTTATCTCGTTTTCAACATCCAGATGTGCCGTGCCTTCGTCCAAAAATAGGATCTGCGGCCGTCGATAAAGTGCTCGGGCGAGCAGCACCCGCTGTTTCTGTCCGCCCGACAGCGAGCTGCCCATGTCCCCGATAAGGCTGTTATAGGACATCGGCATTGCCATAATCTCCTCATGGATCCCCGCCAATTGCGTACACTGGATCATCCGATCCTGATCAAAGGATGGATCGAAAAAGCAGATGTTATCGGCAATGGAGCCGGAGAGGAGCTGGTCCTCCTGCATTACTGCTCCGACGTGCTCGCGATAGGCCCTGGGCCCGATCGTTGAGAGGGGAACGCCATCGATCAGCACCTCCCCTCTGGTCGGCTCCAGCAGCCCGAGCATGATCTTGACAAGCGTCGTCTTGCCCGCGCCGGATGGACCCATAATGGTCACGAATTCCCCTGGCTCGATGATAAAGCTGATATCTTCGAGGACAAGGGGCTCCGTTTCGGCATAGCGGAAGAACACGTTTCGAAGCTCGATCCGGCCCTTGATCTGCCGCATGTATGCCAAGTCTTGATTATGCCCACGCTCGAGTGGACTTAGGGCGATGTCAGCCAGGCGCTCGAGGTGCAGCTCTAGAATGCGGAATTCAAGAGCCTTTTCGACCAGCTGGATGGCCTTTTCGGTGAAGTGCTGCTTGTAACTCATAAAGGCGAAGATCATCCCAATGGTCAGGCTGTTGCTCAGCGCCAGCCGGGCCGCGAGATAGATAGTAACGACGTTCTCCAGCGCGAACAGGGCGTCATTGATGGTTGCGAACGCGATCTTGGCGCGACCGAGGCGGACATTGGCGCTCACCACGTCGCCGTGGCGGTTGAGCCACTGGGTCTCGCGGTCGCTTTCGCGGTTAAAAATCTTCAAGCTTTGAACCGCCCGCAGGGTTTCGATGAAAGTCGAGTTCTCGTGGGCCTTGGCTTCGATGGCAGCCAGGCTGCGTTCTCGGAGGAGTCGGTAGAGCCCGAGACGTACGACCGTATAGAGGATAAGTGCAGCCAGAACTACGAGCGCGAGCTGGGTGCTGTAGACGAAGATCATCGCCAGGGTCGCCAGAGCCATTAGGCCATCAATCGTGGCCGCAATCATGCCTTCGGCAAGGGCGCTGCGGATTGGCTCAATGGAGGTGAAACGCGAAAGGATGTCGCCGATGTGCCGCTTCTCGAAATAGGCAATTGGCAGCCGGACCAGATGGTGAAATAGGCGCGCGCCGATCTGAAAGTGCAAGACATTTTGCACAACCAGGATAACCAGGGAGCGGATGGCAGTCGTGCCAACCTTGATCGCCCCCAGCAGGCCAAAGCCGAGAGCCAGGACGATCAGGAGATCGGAGTCGCCCCTGGCGACCACCTCATCGATGGTGAGCTGCAGGTAAAAAGGACTAGCAATCACAAAGATCTCGAGGAAGGCCGAGAGGATCAAGATCTGTATGAGCGCGTGTCTGCTGCCGTGCAGCTGCGTCCAGAAGGTCGAAAATGGAAGCCGTGCTCTCTCATCCTTAGGTCGAAAACCTTCTGATGGCGAGAGCTCAAGCGCGACACCGGTCAGATGCTTCGACGCCTCAGCGATGGGATAGAACCTCTTGCCTAAAGCAGGGTCATGAACCAGGATTCCTCGGCTCGTGACCGATTTCAGAACCACAAAATGGCTCATATCCCAGTGCACGATCGTAGGCATTTGCAGGCGCTTAAGGTGACCAAGTTCGAAGCGCAGCGGTCGGCTGACGAAATGCATCTGGCTGGCTACCTGGACTAGGGCCCTGAGCGTGGCCCCTTTCAGGGACACCGGATGGCGGCGCCGAAGCGTGTTCAGATCGATGCGGCGGCCGTGATACGAGCTAATCATTGCCAGGCAGGCGAGCCCGCATTCAGCCGCCTCGGTCTGCTGGATAACTGGGAGGCGGCCCTGGCCGCCGAAATTCAGCAGGGTCGCCACGATCACATCCTGACACTGAGCAGAGGATCGAGGAGCCAGCTTATAAGCAAGCGCTTCTCGAGAATGATATCTGCCCTCAAGAGCATATCGGCCTGGAGCGGTATTTTTTTGCCGTAGGCATCGATGTCCGGCCGGTCTAGTTCGGCCGTGACCTTGTAGGCTGGCTCTTTGAGCTCGATCGGTCCAGAGGCGTCGGACTTAGTCAGGATCGTCTGCGAGACCTTGCTTACTCGGCCGCCATATGCACCGAACTGCTGGTATGGGAACGCCTCGTAAAGGATTCTGACATGCTGTCCGGCCCGCACGAAGCCGATGGCTCGGGTCGGAACAAACAACTCGGCCTGCAGGACCCTCTCGTTCGGAATGATTTCCATCTGCAGAAGCCGCGGGTCCGCGAACTGACCGACGGTAGCTTGCAGAGTGGAGATACGTCCAGCAGCTGGGGCTCGGATCACGTAGGCACGGCGGCCGCTGACCTCGGCTATGCGCTGCTCGGTTGTCGCGAGTTCGCTGCGCAGGCTCTGGATCTTACCTTCCATGACGGTTGGAAGCTGTTCGAGGGAATAGCGGGTTTCGGTAAGCTGGTTCTGCTTGGCGGCGATCTGTTGGTTCAAAGAGTTTAGCTTCTGTTTTTGGTCAAGAGCCGCCAGTTCCCGCTGTCTGTATTCCGGCTCTGTCATTAAGCCCCGAGCTCTCAGCCCAGCCACGTTTGAGACAAGTACGTCTGAAACTCGAATTCGTTCGTGCTGATTGTCGATCTGGGCTTGAAGCTCATATATCTCAGCCTCAAGGCCACCAATCGACGCAGTGAGGCGCGCCTGCTCGGATTTCGTACGCTCCTGTTCTGCCGCGATCTGAGGGGTCAGCCGATTTCGATGCGACTCCAGAGTGGACAAAATGCTGACATTGACGTCCTGACCGTTTGCCGCGATCTGGCTCGTGTCGATAGCCAAGAGAGGTTGCCGTTCTTCAACTTCTTGTCCCTCTTTCACAAAAATCTCTCTAATTGTACCTTGTTGAGACGCGAAGATCTTCGCTGTGCCGGCAGTCGGCATCAGGTAGCCAATCACCGTCTCCTTTCGAGAATATTGCGCGAGGAACAAGAAGGTGACGATAATTGTAACGGCTGCCACAATGAACCAGGTTATGATCTTGGTCGATAGCGGCTGGAGCAGGGCGACTTGGCCCCAGTGCCGATTGTACTGCTGAAAATCGATCGCTTCTTGTCGGAACAACAACTGCAGCGATGGCACGTGCTACCTCGGAGACGAGATTTAGAGGGGAAGACGAGTTTATGCTCGTTTCATCATTGGTGTTGATTTCCCGTTTGGACGATGTCCTGGTTAGAATGGATCAAGACGACACCTTGCAGGATCCTCCCAGCAAACACCGTTCGAGACCCTCTTCACCTAATTCCTTGAGCGAGGGCGCTCGCGTCCATGAGAATTCTCGATTGAACTCGTACCCGCACACCCCGGTAGCAGCCAAGGAGTGTGCGGACATCCGTGATCTAGATATGGCTGAAGTTCAGCTGACCGAGCACCTGTGCGACGACAGCGTTACCACCGTTACCGAAGACACTGAAGCCGCCGACGGCAACACCAACCTGCGTAGCAATCTGCGGCTGTACGACGATATTGAACGAGTCGAACAACAACCCTCCACCACACACTGCGTCGAGTTCGATATCGGTCAATTCACGCATTTCACTCATGACACACCTCCTTATCCCGAAATGTTTGCCGGGATCTCTGCAACTCTAACGTTGGGTGGGTAAATCAGATTCACAACAGCTCTTTGGGTTGATAACCGCAATAGTTGATCTCCAAGAGAGGAGCGTGTTCGTGCTTGAATTTGTACCCGCACACCCCGTGGGAGCAGCCAAGGAGTGTGCGGGCATCCGAGAGTTAGATAATGCTGATGTTAAACTGTTTGAGCCACTGTGTGTTGGTAGCGTTACCACCGTTGCCGAAGACACTGGAGCCGCCGACAGCCGCACCAACCTGAGTGGCATTATTCGTCTGGCTGACGTAATTGAACGAGTCGGAGATTGAGAACCGTCCACCACACACTGTGTCGAGTTCCTTATCGGTCATTTCACGCATTTCACTCATGACTACCTCCTTGTCCCGAAATGTTGCCGGGATGTTAGCAACTCTAACGTTAGGTCGGTAAGTCAGGTCCCCTCAACAGCTCCTTGGGTTGATAACCAAAATAGTTGATCTCCAAGCGCACCGTGTCTCGGCGCCCTGCTTTCTCGGCTCAAAGCCTAACCGACCTCTGAAGCGGCAGGGCATCTCATATCGGCGGGGCATCTGACCCGGAACTTGCGAGGCTATCTGACGAAACAAGTGGCGTCTGAGCAGGCAGCCGCCAGTACCAATGTCGGGCTTGCTGGTATGACAGCACGCCAAGCCGAAAGCGGGCTCGGCGGAACGCCTTATCCTGGCCGATTGGGCTGTCTTGCGCGAGCAACCCGACAGCGCGAGCGCGCCGTTCGATCTCGATGACGGCAACAGAGCTGTCGTCGCGCAGCAGGAGTTGCAGAAATTTGACTGCACCTTCTCCGCGGGCGGATCGCACTGCGCTGCGTGATTTCTTTGGCCCACTAAAAGCAGGCAATGCTGGTTGAGTCGCGCTATCATCCTTGTGTTCACTTGATTCTTTGCCATCTAGTGCTACTCGCAAAGCGCCTTGGTTCATTGCAGCAACGGCAAGCTGGGTCCGGTTTGCCACTCCGAACTTACGAATGATGCGACGGACGTGCACCTTAACGGTCGCCTCTGACATGTCGAGCTGACGTGCAATCGCCTTGTTCGAGAGGCCTTTACGGAGACGACCGATCACTTCCTCCTGTTTGGCTGTAAGGTCCGAGACGCGGGCCACTCCGTTGATAGTTGCTTCGCGAAGGCTGGTGGAGAGAGCGGCGGGGGGAAAAAACGACCCTCCACTCCTAATGAAAGATAAAGCCTGGAACGCCACGGCAGGCTCAATGCTGGTGGGCATGAAACCGACCGCTCCTTCTTCAAAAGCGGCGCGTATCTCCTGTGGGTCTTCCCGGTCGGAAATAATGACCAAAAGTGCTTGGGGCACAAGCCTACGCACGTTTGTGATCAACTCTTGGTATTGAGTACTTTGGATCGACTCGTTGCCTACGCAAAAAATTGTCATTTCGCAGTTGGCAGGTGCGCAACACGAATCGAGTGGAACGCCCGGGACAACAGGCTTCGCTGTTAGTCCCATTACGTCAGCCCAAGTTTCCAGTAAGCGCGTGATACCGGCTTGGCGCAATCTTTTCGAATCGATAATCAGAACTTCGGTTTTCTTCACTCGTGCAGGGGGAGTATGCATTGCCAAGCCTCCTCAGTTCCAGCGCAACATTTTTCGCATGATATGCTGAATGTGCATTTCCACGGTGTTCTCCGAGAGGTTGAGCCTGACGGCATGACGCTCTCATCCTGATTACTGCTAGCGCCCGGAGTAAGGTTCGCCCTATCGTCGCCGACCGGGGTATCGAAGCTCCGTCGCCAGCCGCGGACTGTTATTTGCATCGCATCACCTGTCCGCTGGACGCGTCCGAGATTACCCACGTGGGGACCGCTTGGATCGGCTCACCTAACGCCAGCGGGTGCTGCCGACCGGCGCGCTCTGATCTTCGCTTGCTGGGAAACGGCATACAAAGCCCGTGTCATGGCGCTTTTGATATTCTCAATCGGAACGACTCGCGATTTTTGATTCCAGATCACGACGTGTCGCCCGATGGTTCCACGTCTTGCCGACTGACAAACGCGTTGGAGCTTGCAACGACAAACGCGGTGCTTGCATGGTTGAAGATTTCACCAACTTCAAACGCGTGGCCGTTACGCTTGTGGACGACGGAAGGCTCCGAAGCGCCGGCACATTCCGAGAGAACTTTGCGGCTCGTCGCTTCATTTTGCCTGACGATCGGTAGTGGTCGGTACACCCCACCTGCGAGAACGAGGCGCAATCCGGCGAGCGCGACCTCGATGGCAATCGAGGTTGGAAAAAACCCGCGTACCACCCGTTGCAGCGACGACGAGGCCGCGGCCTCGGCGGCGCGATTTGTCAACACCGCAATAAACGCATTTGGAAAGGCTTCTTCGAAAAGCGTGAGACGATCCTCAACCGAGGGGTCGGCGATTTGCTTGTCCCCGATATCAAATGCGATCAGGCGGACATTTCTTTCCGACAGCCACCCCAGATCGCTGGTCGTGGTCACTTCGGCGATTTCGAATCCGGTGAGCTCTCTCTTCAATATTTTGACGATGCAAGTACGCGCCAGGACCTGATCGCCGATGATCACGATCATCGGCAAGGTTTGCGACCCGTTGATCGTCTCTTTGGGATTAGCAATTTCTTCCATCATCTTTCCACGTTCAGAGAAAGACCCGGGCCGCTCGCTGGCCTAGAGCTGAGTTGAACAAAAAAATCGCGTCACGCCGCAATCATTCCGTGAGCCGTTCGTTCGGCTCGCAGGCTAGTTGCAGATATTGCGATATGCGGTCGCCGCTATTGAAGTGGCGGGACCGTCGACGACGTATGCTTCATCATCCTTCACGAGATAAAGAAACGGCCTGTCTCCAGTGCTTTCGCCCGACGCTTTTTTGCCTTTGACGTAGCCGCAAATGGTGTCGACGGATTTTCCCAGCGTATTTGTTCGCGTGGCTCGCTTCATCTCGCCGAACTCGGCTGACCTCGGGTCATCCAACTTGGCTGCGATCGTGGTCTTCGCCCTGGCAATGACCTGATCGGAGGTTTCAGCCGGTCGGCCAGCTGCCGCAGGCTCGACCTTCGCTGCCGGCGGCTCGACCTTCGCTGCCGCAGGCCCGACCTTCGCCGCCGCAGGCTCGACCTTCGCCGCCGCAGGCTCAACCTTCACTGCCGGCGGCTCGACCTTCACTGCCGCAGGCTCGACTTTCGCTGCCGCAGGCCCGACCTTCGCCGCCGCAGGCTCGACCTTCGCCGCCGCAGGCTCGACCTTCGCTGCCGCAGGCTCGACCTTCGCTGCCGGCGGCTCGACCTTCACTGCCGGCGGCTCGACCGCCGGCGTAGCGGACTTCGTCGTTGTCATGGCGAGATCGGTTTTGTGGCGGGCGTGAGCAGACGGCGGCTTTTCCGTTCTCGCCGCGATCTTGGATCTAGTTTTTGGGGTCGAGAGACGAGCGTCGAGCGCTGCCGGTTCTGGTTCAATCCTTTGACTGAGGGAGCTCCTGTCAAGGCAGGCAAGCCCGCTCGCCATGCAGGCGTCGAGGCTCGCCTGGGGTGGTGCATAACAACTACAGCCGACAACGGTCGCGGCCAACGCACAAACAAAAGGCGTTCTCATACAACCCCTCCTTAAAGGCTGAGCTACGCTCGCAGTTCTTGCTGCGTAATGATGATGTTGCGCTGGTTGCCTATCAGTCGCGCAAATCTATTAAACGCGCATTAAGCTTGCTCTCTGGGCAGCCACAAGCTCTTTGTTGGTTAATGTTGGCGTAACGCAATTTTCGCCGCCTCAAGAAAACCGTCGCGTCGATATCGGCGATTTCACTCCGGATCGTGGGACGGCCTGCGCCTTGAAGTTCAAGAGCGCCTTGGTTGCTGAAGCGGCCCGTTCGTGAGTTGGCTGTCCCGCACGTTCAGAAAAATTCCAGCGACTCTCGACTCGGAGTCTTCGCTTCATTGCCCGCAAACGAAAGGGACCCGTGCCGCCGCACTGGCCCCTTCGCGCTCGCCGCCGATTTGGTTACGCAACTACTTTGACAAGATGTTCACTGTCGGTTGACGGGAAGTGTTGCTCGGGTAGCGGATGCCGGAGAGGAGCCGAGGTGCGTTGCGGTCCGTGAACTAGATAATGTTAAGGTTCGTACTGTTGCTAATCTGTGAGACGCTGCCGCCGAACAAAGCCACAGCAATTTGCACGGTTATATTGTTCTGAAGGACGCCGTTGAAGAAGTCGGGTTTGAGGAGCGCGAATCCCCCGCCGTAGTGGGGGTGGTGGTGGTGGCCCCCCCCACAGACTGCGTCCACTTCCGTATCGGTCAATTCACGCATTTCACTCATGACAACCTCCTTATCCCGAAGTGTTGCCGGGATATCAGCAACTCCAACGTTACGTGGGTAAATCAGGTCTGATCAACAGCTCTTTGGGTTGATATCCAGAAGCGTTGATCTCGAAGAAAGTAGCGTGTTTCGGCGCCGAACCCAGTAGGATACTGACAAACAAAACGCTGCGTTCCCGGGCTCAAAGGCTTATCGACATCTGAAGCGGCAGGGCATCTTGTGGGTACCGAAAACCCAAGCTCGGGCGTGGCCTCATCCGGCCATCGGTCGGCGCTGACCGCGATCGAAGGGTTGAGATCAGGACGCCGCGAACGCCTTGCTCGCGCAGCTCGGCAAAGGTGCTCTTCTCCCATGCGCCAAGCGAAGAGGAAAGCTTATCTCAGCATTTATGAAGGCGGCTGGCTCTTCCGGTTGAGCGATCCCTTAGTGAATCGCGCTAGCGATGATGAAGGCCATGCCGCTAACAACCGATACGGCAATGAACGTGCCGGCGGCCAGGTCCCAAATCTCAATTTTCGTGCTCTCGTCCATGAGGATCTCCCTCCCATTGGCCTCAGCCGGCAAGATCTAAACCTGCGCCGCCCTGCAGAGTTCTTCCGTATCGGTCAATTTAGGCATTTCACTCAAGACAACCTCCTTATCCCGAAGTGTTGCCGGGATGTCAGCCACTCTAACGTTAGGTAGGTAAAATCAGGTCTGCTCTTTGGGTTGATATCCAGAAGCGTTGATCTCCAAGAACGTAGCGTGTTTCGGCGCCGAACCCATTAGCTCTATACCCCGTTCTTCCCTTGGACAGTTGCGATGAACGACAACGCCTGCGAATGGAGTTTGCGGCGTCACCACCGGAGGCGCTCCAAGACGATTGCCGATCCCATGCTTATCCTCTGTCGGACATTAATATGCCGGGCATGAGTGGGCTTGAAATGCTGCCGAAGCTGAAGGCAGCGCGGCCGAACGTGCCCGTGATCATGATCACCGCCTACGGCGAAGAAGCAGCAAAGAAGGAAGCGGGCGAACTGGGGGCGGCCGGGCTAGCCGATCGATTTTCGGATTGTTGCGCGAGGAAATTGATCTGCGGTTGCAGCAAGCCGCATAGTCCGGTTCTGATGTTGTGGAATGCTCCACTACTGCACGCGAGTGCCAGGATTGGGGCTTCCAAGGTTTCCCAGAGCTACTGACGAACACGGATTTTTGTTGCAGTGCATGAGTATGCTTCGCGTCATTTTGCGTGCGCGCAATAATCGGGTCGCTTTCAGGCTAAAGCAGACATCGAATGGCGTGCAATAATTGCGAGCAGGGTCGCGAATGACCCAGGTTGTGTAAAAACGCGTCGTCGGATTTGATTCTCGCGATATGATTCCTGCGCGATTTGCGGGGGGATCGGATGAGACGCTTCGTTGAGGGCACTGATCGCG
>Ga0070711_100002693_pt1 | contig 10197 bp, 4 predicted proteins | sample LARL53metaG_FD_65452 | JGI IMG/M metagenome (GOLD analysis project Ga0070711, IMG submission 65452) | Corn, switchgrass and miscanthus rhizosphere microbial communities from Kellogg Biological Station, Michigan, USA - LAR L5-3 metaG | ecosystem: Host-associated > Plants > Roots > Rhizosphere ... | reverse complement strand
GAACTTATCCATCTCCACACCGCAGCGGCGCAGCGCGTCTTCCATCTTCACGCCGTCGCGATCGGTGCGCACGCGATCGACAGCAATACTCGACGATCCGGCGAACGCCGACGATCCGAGCAAGCTGCGGCCAAATCGCGCTCCTTCTTCGTCGGCCCAATCGACAAGCTTTACAGTGAACGGAGGGCGGCCGCCATACTCCGATGCGATGCGCCGCAAAATCTCCAGCCCCGCCAATACATTCAGCGAACCATCGAGCCATCCACCGTTCGGCACCGAATCCAGGTGCCCCCCGATCAGCAGCGATTTTTCCGACGCGCCGCGCAACGTCACCCAATTATTTCCTGCCGCGTCGTAGTGATGCTCGACGGGTAAGCCGGCGACCTTTTTCGCGAACCAGTCGCGCGCTTTCAACCATGTGTCGGTCCAGGCAACGCGCTGCGCGCCGGCGTCATCGCCGGTCAGTGCTCGCAACTCCTTCAATTCCGCCACGGTTCGTTTCGGATCAAGCGTCATGGATAGCTCAGCGTCATCGAATTAACGGATAATGGCAGGCCTATTGCGGCTTGGCCGCTGGTTTCGCTGCCGGTGCCGCGGCAGCCGGCGCAGCCTTCTTCTTCACCGGTGTCTCGGCGTTCGGCGCCGATCCATTCGCCGGCTGCAACGGCGACTCGCCAAACCATTCTGCGCGCTGCAACTCGATCGGAACATTCCCGTTGCGCCAGACGAAATCGTTGAACGCCTTGATATCGAACTTGTCGCCGGCCTTCATCCTCGCATCGGCCAGAAACTTCGTGATCTGCAGCTTCCCGGTCTGATACGAAATTGCCTGCCCGGGTTGCGTCGAAAACATCGCGCCTTCCGCCTGCGCCGTCACCGGGTTCATGGGCACCGATTTTGCCAAATACGCCGCCGCCTGTTCGTTGTTCATCTGTCCCAGGGCCAGCTTGACGTCCACTTCGACGCGCAGGGCGCGCAATCGCATGAAGTTGTAAATAATTTCGCGCGAGTGTGGCGTGTCGTCGAATAAACCGGCGACCATCATCATCTCCTCCGCGTAAAATCCGAGCCCTTCGTTCGCGCCCGAATCGTAATAGTGGCGGCGGATGGGGTCGGGATTCTTCCACGAGAGCCACAGTTGCATGTAGTGACCGGGCACGCCTTCGTGCACGATCAGCGCCCGCGGATCCTTTTGCGTCGCGCCCTCGAAATATCCTGGGTTTGCCGACGGCTTCACCGTCCACCGTACGCCATCCTGGTTCAAACGCGACGGGCCCGTGAAATCATCCAGTTCCGCAAAATTCTCGAGGCCTTGCAGATAGGTGGGTACCGGCTTCGCAGTGTAGTGCGGCATATCCATCGGAATCGTCAGGATTCCCTGGCGCGTCAGAAAGTGTCGAATCGCGCTTTCCAGATCGGTCGTGCGCTGGAGTTGATCGTCCAGATTCGAAAACGAAATCATCGCCGGCAATTCGATATTGCGCTGGTGCTCGATTTCTTCGGCGGCGACCGAGCGCGCCCACTCCTGCGTGCTCATCTCCAGTAACTGATCGGGCGTATAGGGATAGAGCGCAACGTTTTTCAGAAAAAACTGGTACGCCTCGCGTCCGATGGGCGAACACGGCGGCATCGACACGATATGCGATTTCAACCACTCGCGATAATTCTCGAGTGACGCGGCGGCGCGCTCGACCGCAGGCGCGAGTTCCTGCAGATTTTCGCCTTTCAGCTGCGGGCCGACGTCGTGCGCCATTTCCCACAGCTGTGTGCGGATGTCTTGCAATGCGGTGATCGAGAGCTTCGCAAACGGCGCGCACGGTTTTTGCAGATTGGCTTCGGCGGCCTCGACGATTTGCGGCACGTTTTGCACGCGGGCAATCAAGTCGCTGCTGCGCACCTTGTCGAATGGGGGCAGCGGCAAGATGGCCTGCACCACCGGGCTCATCGCCTGGTCGACGTAAAACGTGGCGTCGCTTTGGTAGCGCTTGTTGTAATCCAGTTCCCAGCGCACGCGGGAGAGCGCCGAGCCGATAAGCCGATAGTCCACCTGCTGTGGCACGGGCCATTTTGTGGCGTCGAGCTTTTTCCACCGCGCTTCAAAGGCGGCTAGATCGGTGCGCTGTTTGGCGATGGCGGCGGCCGTCCACGACTGCTTCAGGCCGGCAGGTCGCTCCATGCGGGGAACGTCATCCGCGTTAAAGGGCGCCGTCTCGGCGCGCCAGGTCCAAAAGTCGGAGGCCAGCTTGTCGAGCGAATCCTGCGCTTTCAATGTGGGCGCAAAACCTAATACCGCCAAAATCCCGATCAGAGGCAAGCGCTGCAACGACCTGGAAAACCGGTTTGGGTGTGTCATGGATGCGCGAGTTTGCGTGACATTTTCAATGTTGTCAATCGAACCAGGCCTTCGATCGTATGGTCATTCTACCGGTACTTCCGGACCGGAATGACGAATGGAATGGTGCGTACCCGTTCCTCGAACTGCTTGAATTCAGCCCTCCGTAGGAGTAGGTTCACGATGCTGGGGAAACTCTGCGTAACCGAAATTCGACTGCCTCAAGGCAACCGACTCGCGGTTCGCGACCTTCCCAAGCAGTGTAGGGCGACTCTCGGTCCGAACCGAGCGCGAGCGCCCGCAAATCTCCCGGCCGAGATTGCATTCCACCGTCGAAAAGGAGTCCACATGGCAACCGCAGTCGCAACCCCCTCGATCGATTCCAACGTCTCGAGTTTCGTAGCGAAAAAACGGCAATTGCTCATCAACGGAAAGTGGGTTGACGCCGCATCGGGCAAGACTTTCGCCACCTACAACCCGGCCACCGGCGAAGTATTGGCTAACGTCGCCGAAGGCGATAAAGAAGACATCGACCGCGCCGTCAAAGCCGCACGCGACGCATTTGAAACCGGCAAGTGGGCCAAGACTTCGCCCGCTGCGCGCGCAAAGATGATCTGGAAGCTTGCGGATTTGATCGAGCAGCATCTCGAGGAATTCGCCCAAATCGAATCGCTCGACAACGGCAAGCCGCTCGCGGTTGCGCGCGTCGCCGACGTACCGCTCAGCATCGAAAACCTCCGCTATTACGCCGGCTGGGCCACCAAGATTGAAGGCAACACGATTCCCATGACTGGTGCGCCGCCAAACAGATATTTGACATACACGCTGCGTGAGCCGGTGGGCGTGGTCGGGCAGATCATTCCCTGGAATTTTCCGCTGCTCATGGCGGCGTGGAAGCTCGGACCGGCACTTGCTGCAGGCTGCACCATCGTGTTGAAGCCGGCGGAGCAGACGCCGCTTTCGGCGATGCGGCTTGGCGAACTGGTCGAGGCCGCCGGATTTCCTCCCGGCGTGATCAATATCGTCCCCGGATACGGCGAGACTGCCGGCGCGGCTCTTGCGGCGCATCCGGACGTGGACAAGGTTGCGTTCACCGGATCGACGGAAGTTGGCAAGCTGATCATTCACGCGAGCGCAGGCAATTTGAAGAAGGTTTCGCTCGAACTCGGCGGCAAGTCGCCCAACGTCATTCTCGAAGACGCTGATCTCGAAACCGCGATTCCCGGTGCGGCCGGCGCGATCTTTTTCAACCACGGTCAATGCTGCTGCGCGGGTTCGCGGCTCTACGTCGACAAGAAAGTTTTCGACAAAGTCGTCGACGGCATGGCGCAGAGTGCGGAAAAGATCCGCGTGCGTCCCGGCTTCGATCCCGACTGCGACATGGGACCGCTCGTTTCCGAAGAGCAGATGAATCGTGTGGTCGGATATCTCGATTCCGGCAAGAAGGAAGGCGCGAAAGCCGTTGCCGGCGGCGAACGCCACGGCGATAAGGGTTACTTCGTCAAGCCGACCGTGCTCGTCGACACAACCGAGAACATGAAAGTCGTACAGGAGGAAATCTTTGGTCCCGTCGTAACCGCGATTCCCTTCTCCGACCCCGACGAAATCGTCAAGAAAGCCAACGATTCGATCTACGGGTTGGCCGCAGGCGTCTGGTCGCGCGACATCAAGAAAGCGAACAAACTCGCGAACAAACTGCGCGCCGGCACCGTGTGGATCAATTGCTACAACGTCTTCGACGCCGCGTTGCCGTTCGGCGGCTACAAACAGTCAGGCTGGGGCCGCGAAATGGGCCATGCAGCGCTCGAGCACTACACCGAAGTAAAATCGGTTTGCGCCGCCCTGTAGCCCGTCGTCAGACTCCATCGATTCGCTGGGGCGCGGCGTGCCGCGCCCCCATTTTGTGGACTGCACCACATAAGGCGTGAGTACCGAAGCGGCGATTCGTGCACGGGCGTGCTTCAGCCCTCTCGATCCGTCGAAGCTCCGATTCTTGGCTCGACGCAATCCCCGATCTCGTCCCCGTCGCGTCCCAGATCGCCGACCTTCACTTGAATGGCCACCCCTTGTCATCCCAAGCGAAGGCTCAACGGCTTGCCAACGATCTGTCCCTCGAAGCGCCTATCCGCCCGTTGTAAACTGTCACCACGAGAAAACATGAAAACCTACATCGTCCAACAAGGCTCCTCTACGCTCGATGGCCTCAAACTCGTCGAACGCCCCGATCCGCAACCAACGGCCAGTCAAGTCCTCATCCGCGTGCGCGCCACCAGCCTGAACTTCCGCGACGCTCTCGTAGTCAACGGCGCCTATTTCGGCGGCCCAATGAAAAACGACCTCGTCCCTCTCTCGGACGGCGCGGGCGAGGTCGTATCCGTCGGCTCCGCCGTCAAGCGCTTCAAGCCCGGCGATCGCGTCGCAGGCACTTTCTTCCAAACGTGGTTTGACGGCGCCATGCAATACTCCCGCCCGGCAATGGGCGGATCTACCAACGGCATGTTGTCCGAAGTAGTCGCCCTCCATGAAGACGGCGTGGTCCTCTTGCCCGAGGGATGCTCGTTTGAAGAAGGCGCAACGCTTCCGTGCGCCGCGGTAACCGCGTGGCACGCCCTGATGGCCACACGCCAACCCGTTAGCCCCGGCCAAACGGTCTTGTGCCTCGGCACTGGCGGCGTTTCGATTTTTGCGCTGCAACTCGCTAAGGCGGCGGGCGCTCGCGTCATCATCACTTCGTCGAGCGACGACAAGCTCGCGCGCGCAAAAAAGCTCGGCGCCGATGAAGGCATCAACTACAAGGAAATTCCCGACTGGGAGAAGAAAGTAGCCGAAATCACCAACAAGCGCGGCGTAGATCACATCATCGAAGTCGGCGGCCCTGGGACTCTCGCGAAATCCTACAAAGCTGTAGCGCCCGAAGGCCAAATCGCCCTCATCGGCGTAGTCGCCGGATCGAAAGGCGACACGAACCCGCTAACCATGATGATGAAAGGCGCGAACCTTCAGGGCATCTACGTCGGCACCACAAAAATGTTCCAAGACATGAACCGCGCGATTGCACTTCATCGGATTAAGCCTGTGGTCGATCGGGTGTTTGCGTTCGATCAGGCGGCGGACGCGTATCGGCATCTTCCCACCGGGGATTTTATGGGGAAGCTGGTGATTGAGGTTTGAGCTGTTTCATTTTGGGAAGATGTGGGGCATACCCCCGGAAGTCTTAGGCTAGATGTGACGGCTGAGATTGGGTAACGTGGCATCGGGTAAATACGGCCCACTTATTCGCTCCGTAAGACGACGGCGGGATCAACGCCGGTCGCAGCGTGCGCTGGCACATATGACGCTGCAAGTGCAGTTGCTGCCGACATCAACGCGACCATTGCGAACGTGATCGCGTCCGTGGGCTTTACGCCGAACAAAAGTGTGGACAGGAACTTCGCAAGGATCAAAGCACCCATTATCCCCAATACTTCTGCACCCAGGACGATCAGCAGGGAGTCCTTTACTACGAGGGTGGAGACATTCCGTCGATTTGCGCCCAGCGCAATGCGGATAGCAAATTCGCGGGAACGTTGGCCGACCGATAGCGTGAGAGTCGCATAGATTCCAATTAGAGCCAGGAGTAGAGCCACACAGGCCAGCCCACCTAGGAATACGGAAAAGAAACGCGAAGATGCCAAATCATCCGACACAAAAGAAGCCATCGCTCTGACCTTTGGCATTGGCTGATTCCTGTCGACGCTTCTGATTTGATCTCGGATCACAGCAGCGAAAGACGCACCGTGGGATTTGATCCTCACAACTGTTGCTGCGAATGGCGTTACATCTTTCCCGAAAGGCAGATATATCTCAGGAAGGATCGGTGTCGTGCGATTGAAGTCCTTGAAATCCTGGAACACTCCAACCACCGTGTAGGTGTCTTTGGAATCGACGGAAACGCGTTTTCCCACCGCGTTTCCATCGGGCCAGAACGAATGCACAAGCGTCTCATTCACAATCACGACATCGGATTTCGCCGAATAGTCGCTTTCCAGAAACGGACGGCCTTGCGTCAATGTAAGTCCAAGGGTGGAGGCGAAGCCAGTGTCGATGTACCGAATGAACGCATCGCCCTTGTTCGTCGAACTTGGAGATGAGATCGTTCCCATGAACGCCTCATCGCCAAAAGGGAGCGGACTGACAATCGCTGCGGACTCTACACCGGGTGTCGATCGGAGTTTCTCCGTAACCTCCCGATAGTAGTTCCGCCATGCATCTGGCCGGCTCATTACGGCTGGAGACAATTGAATCTCTGACATCATCAGCCCATCCGGATTGAATCCCAACGGGACGCGTGTCGTCAGAACCAGACTCTTCAACATGAGTCCGGTTCCGATGGTTAAGATGATGGCCACCGCCATCTCGAGAATCACAAGCGAAGTTCGTGCCCGCTTTCGCAGCGCATTCGGGATAACCGCACCAGAGCCGCCGCCCAGATGTGCGAAAGGGTCTGTACGAATCATGGTAAACGCGCAGATCAGCCCGAAGATCAGTCCGGTAGAAATAGCCGTAGCGATGGAAAAAGCCAATACCCGGCCGTCCAAGCTCGTTTCATTCAGACGCGGTATATAGACGCTCTCAGGTACCAACGCAACGATTGAACTGGTTCCACAGAAGGCCAGGAGGAGTCCGAGGCCTCCCGCCAGAGTCCCGTACAGAAGCCCTTCCACGAGAAACGCGCCCAACAGTCGCAAACGACTCGCGCCACACGCGAAACGAATCGCGATCTCCTTTTCGCGAGAGAATGCCTTGGCCAGGAGCACGAAAGCCATCGTCGAACACGCGATCAGGAGTAGCAGCGCTACTGCACCTGAAAGTATCGCGAGGGTGGGACGCGCTCCTTTCGTCAGTGAAGGCCACCAGTAGGAAAAGCGGAAGGAGAGAGGTTTGTCGGTTTCTGGATATTGTTCTGCCAGGCTGTGATCCAGAACCGCAGCCTCTGTTTCAGCTTGTTGCAGTGTTACGTCCCTCTTCAAGCGAGCCAGAATGTGAAGATCACCGAGACCACGTTCCGACGGGGATTGCTTCTGTTCGACGAGCGGTAACCAGAGTTCGACAGGTCTGTCGAAGTAGGTCTTGAAAGAGCGCGGCATTACGCCAATGACGATATATTCCGCTCCGTCAAGGACGACTGGCTTACCAAGTATGGTTGGATCGCAGGCGAAGTGGTTGCACCACAATTCGTGGCTGAGAATGACGGTTCGATTTCCTTCCGATTCCGTCTCGGATTCGAAGGTGCGACCCATCGCTGGACTGACCCGGAGCAAATGAAAGAAATTTGTCGAAATACGAGCGCCACGCAGGAGTTCTGGTTCTTCAACACCGGTCAGCACAAAGGTTTGATTGAACGTTCGAAAGGCCGCGACATCTTCGAAGGATCGATTGTCCCTTCGAAAATCCTGAAACCGTCCAGGTGATACCCCGAAGCCGGATCCTCGCTGCGCGTGAAAGTTGGAAACGTACACGATCTGGGCCGCATCCTTATAGGGTGCTGGCCTGAGTATCGCTGCGTTCAGAACTGAAAAGGCGATGGTGCCAATTCCCAACGCCAAGGCCAACACGACGCCTGCCAACAATGTGGGGACCGGCTTCGCCACAAGCCAACGAACGCCATCTCGAAAGATCTGTATATTCACGCTGATACTCCTCTTCGCAGGTTCACACGTGGGTGCCTGCACCAATACCCGGCCCAGGATTTATCCGCTGTAGTTGACGCCGAACCAGCCTTCTATCGGCGAGACGCCACGGGTCGGCAATTGGTTCGTCGCGAACAACAAACCTGCCACCGCCGAAACCGCGGCGGGCAGTCCGTCGCACGAGGTCTGTTTTGAACGGTTTGCAGTCTAGGTGCGGAGGTAGGGGATCCACACTTGCATTGTTGTGGGTTTGCGGTTGGCCCAGACGTAGTACGGGATCAGCGTTAGCGATTCGGGGCGGGTTTTGGGTGGGGCGGCGTTGGCTGAGACGTAGAGCGGGCCCTGGGCTGCGGTCGATTCGTAGGCGGCACCGGTGTGATGGAGAACGGTAACGCCATCGAGGAGCGACGCGTCATAGCGCGACTCGAAGGATTTCATCGATTTTGAATTGATGACGATGGTGACTTCGGAGAAATCCCTGGCGGCAGGGCCTTGCTGGTCTAGGCCTTCCATGCAATACACGATCGGACCGCGCTGCACCGCGACGCGACCGAGGTTTTCGTCCACCCGAGGATTTGACGCGACGATTTCGGGCGCCATCGGAAGCGCGAGCACAACGCTGTCGCCGGGGGACCAGCGGCGCTTGATCGAAAGATATTGGCCGGGCTGCGCGCCATCGAGCGGTTTGCCGTTCACGGTGACCTTCGCGGACTTGGCCCAGCCCGGGATGCGTAGATTCACAGTAAAGTCGGATGGCTCCGCCGGCGACACCGTTAGCTTTACATCACCGTCCCACGGATAATTTGTTTTCTGTACGACTTTCAGCGGCGTGCCGTTGTCCAGATGCCAGTCCAGCGTGGAGTTGTCATAGAGGTGGACGTAGAGTCCATCTTTGCTGGTGCTGTAGAAATAGCCGGGGAGCGAGGCGAAGGTGCGCTCGAGATTGGGTGGGCAGCACGTGGTGTCGTACCACGGGTTGCGGATTTGTTCGCCGGAGTCGGGATTGAACGCGAGCGGATTGCGGTAGCAGTAGGTCGTGCCGTCGAGCGACATGCCGGAATTGATGCCGTTGTAGAGGGCGCGCTCCATGACGTCGGTGAATTTCGCTTCACCGCTGGCGGCTAGCATGCGCCAGTTCCACATCATGTTGCCGATGGCGGCACAGCTTTCGCCGTAGGCTTGGGCGTTGGGGAGTTCGTAGGCGTCGCCGAAGGATTCACCGTCACCTCGAGCGCCGACGCCGCCCGTAATGTACATCTGCCGATTCGAGAGATCGTCCCAGAGCGTGGTGAGCGTTTTCCAGTAGGTCGGGTCACCCGTCTCCATGTAGTAGTCGGTGGCACCGCAGCAGGCGTACATGGCGCGGACGGCGTGGCCTTCGAGTTTCGTGCGCGACGTGAAGGGGATGCCGCAGTACATGTAGACGTATTGCTCTTTTTTCAGGGGAATGCGGTCGTCGCTGCCGAGAATGTAGGCGGCGAGATCGACGTAGCGGCGCTGGCCGGTGGTGCGATAGAGCTCGATCAGTGACATTTCGATCTCCGGGTGGCCGGAGACGATGGGCTTTTTACCGGGGCTTGGGCCGTAGTTGGGAATGAGAAAGTCGTCGACCATTTTCGCGCCTGCGTCGAGGAGCGTGGTGTCGCCGGTGGCGCGGTAGTAGGCCATGGCGCCTTGTAGCAGGTGGCCGAGGCAATAAAGTTCATGGCCGACTTCCTGGCTGCGGGGAAGCATGCGCTGGGATTTGCGGTCATCAACGTAATAGGTGTTGAGGTAGCCGTTGGGCTCCTGTGTGGCGACGACTTCTTTGATCATCGCAGCGGTTTGGTTGTGGACGCCGGGGAGATCGCCCGATTGAAGAGCGAAGCCGACCGCTTCCATCCATTTATAAATGTCGGAGTCGGAATAGACCGGCCCTTTTTGCGGCTCCGAACTTTTGCCGACGAGGCGGCGGAAATTGTCCATGCGGCCGTGTTCGAGGAGTTGGTCACGCATGGTAGGGATGCTGCTCTCGACGTTGGTCTTGCGGCGCTTGGACCAGAAACCTTGTTCGATGGTGACGGCGCGGACGGGGACGGTGTGGAGCTTGGCGTAGGGCGAGTTATTGAGATGGAGAACGCCTTGATCACGCCACGGGAGCTGCGACGAGTCGACGCCGCCTGCGAATGCGAAGGAGAGTTTTGGATTGCCAAGGTA
>Ga0070711_100002691_pt1 | contig 10200 bp, 5 predicted proteins | sample LARL53metaG_FD_65452 | JGI IMG/M metagenome (GOLD analysis project Ga0070711, IMG submission 65452) | Corn, switchgrass and miscanthus rhizosphere microbial communities from Kellogg Biological Station, Michigan, USA - LAR L5-3 metaG | ecosystem: Host-associated > Plants > Roots > Rhizosphere ... | reverse complement strand
TCAAACTCAGAAGAGCTCGGTACGAGCAAATGTCTTCCGGATTGCCCTCGGAAGCGGACATCGTTCGATGCGGTAGGCATGTCTCAAAGATGCCATTAAGGGACAATGGCGTTCGCGGAGCACCCGCCCGAGTCTGTTTTCAATGCACGGATCGCCGGTGCTCGGACGTAAAGCGCGAGTGGCTGTCTGCGGGAACCGTTTTGGCCGTTATCCGCCGTATCGATGCCAAGCGCGCAATCAAGCAGAGACCTTCCTCCCGCTATTGATGTCGCAATCGAGGTAGTAATAAGGGAGTAGGTGCATCAAGCGCGACAATTAAGTAGATCGCGCACTCATTTGACAGAAGGTTTTCTTGACCGGAATATTTACGCATGACTACGCTGTGGCACGCGCTACAGCCGGCGTACTCGAGGCTCGCGAGTTATCGATTACTGCGGTAACCCCGGCTGATATTTGCGCGATTAGCACCGACATTAGCTTCGAAAAGAGCATATCGAACATGGACGAGGTGATCGCTCGCGAACATCGCACGCTTTGCACAACGGATCAGAAAAGAGCGTCGCAATCTCGCTAGGTCGGTGATTGTCGGGTCATACCTCTAAGCGATGCGCTGCGGAGGGAAAACAACTTGGTGATAGGTCCGGCGAGACTGGAACACGCAAAGGCCCATGCCTCTCGACAATACCTTGAGCGGACGAAACAACCAGCGTCGCTTATTACGCTCATTGAGCTTTTCAGACTGGCTACGTACGACGCGCTACGTGTGCGGGAGAGTTCGGTCATGAATGCCCGAAATTTTGGACTAGGCTCATACGCGTCGAGGCGATGCTCCTTCAGAAGGACGCGGACACTTGTCGCCAAGGTTCTCATGCGTTTCAGCGATGCTTACGCTGACCTCGCTCTGTGGATTGCTCCATGGTTGGGTGAGGATGGCGAAGACCGATGAATCGCATCGGTGGATGCCGCGCTAGACCTTGGACGGCGGGGCCCGTTGTTTGCGAAGTTCCCGGAAAATCGATGGCGCGCAATGTCATGGGTGATCATTTTCAAAATGTGAACCAAAACGCAAGAGAACTTGCAATGAAGGCAGTCCTTCTTGGACAATCGAATACTCGCTCAGATCAAATCATGGTCGATGACTTCAAAATACTTCGCATACGTGGTCGTGAGCGTCAAAGCAGGACCGTATGACGCGATCGCCAGTGGAAACAGGTGTCCGTTCTTACGCGAATACTGCGGCGGACAACTATCACGATGGCCGGCGGCGAACAGAATTCAGGTATCTCGTTATGGTGCAGCTCGCCACGATGCGCAGAATAGTAAGGCGCGTATAGCGAAAGGGGTAACCACTTTGATCGTTTTGATTGTGGTTGGCTTTCGTCTAACTTCGAGATGGGCGTATGACGCGGGCGGCGGTCCAGACCATCGCTGAAAAGAAACCATCGCTGAGAACGGCGCGGCTAATCGGAGCGCGGGGTGGCGTTTCGCTGATTGAACTTGAAGGGGGGCAGGGCAAGAAAGTGGACCGGCCGCGAGGCTGTCCTGATCAGCGAGGCTACCATGAAGCGGGAACCTATTGGGACCGTTCTTGTCGGGCCAAGTGCGCTGCTGAGGGAGGGGCTCGGTCGGATCCTGGGTGCGGCCGGTTTTCGCATCCTCGCCTCGGTGTCGTCCGTGAACGATCCCGTCTTGAACTCGCTCCCGCAAGAGCAACCGATCTTGCTCGTCATCGACGTCAGCGATGATTTCGATGCTGCATTGCGATTGATCGAGTCGTTCAAGCAACGGTATCCGGCGGGGCGCGTCGCCGTGCTGGATCATCAGCAGCACCTGACACAGATGTTGTCCGCGTTTCGAGCGGGTGCCAACGCATATCTGGTCAAGGTCGCGACCTGCGATGCATTCATCAAGTCCCTCGAGTTGGTCATGCTCGGCGTGACGCTTTTACCTCCTGAAGTTCTGACTTTCATCTCTGACCGGCACGACCGCAATCAAAACGGCCACGCAAACGGCTACAACGGCCACGCAGTCGGCGAAGATGACGCTGACAACGGGTATGCAGATGACGATGATGGTGGTGACGATCGTGAAATGGTCGGGACCGAACCTGCAACGAATGGACATGAGCAGCATGCGGTGCCGAGCTATACGCCGCAGCTGTCGGCCCGACAACAATCCATCCTGGGCTGCCTGATCCAGGGTGATTCCAACAAGACCATCGCGCGCAAAATGACCATCACCGAGGCAACGGTGAAGGTTCATGTCAAAGCGATCCTTCGGAAGATTCGGGTCCACAACCGCACGCAGGCCGCGATTTGGGCGATGAGCACCGGTCCTTTCACCTCAGCCAAGGACGACGCTTTGCCCGCCTTGGACGGGCTGCCGGCTGAACCGTCCCCCAGTTTGGATATCGCGCGAGTGCGGTCTGCGGGGCAAGAGGACAGATCGATATTTTCGCCGACACCTAAACGGGAAGGGGCGAACCATATCGCGTTGCCCAACATCGTGCGTCTCGTCCGCAAGGGTCTTCGCAGGACCAGTGATTGATCCGCTAGCGCCGCGGCTGGCGGCGATGGTCGCGCGCCGGGGAGGGATTGCAGTGTCCAAGTCCCGTTTCATCAAAATGGGCCTGCTGACGGTCGGCTTCTTCTGTTCGATCATGTCGGAGGCCGCAGCCGAATATAAGATCGACGTCGGAGATGTGATCGAGATCATGGTCGCAAGGGTGCCCGAACTGCAGCGTCGTGTTCCCGTGAGATCAAACGGCACCATTTCGTTTCCACTGCTGGGCACACTTCCCGTAGCTGGCCTGCTTCCATCGGAGGTCGAAGCCAATATTCAGGCCGGGCTGGCTACCAAGATCTTTCGGCAGAGAACACCAGACGGGCGCGAAAACGCGGTGGCGATAGAGCCTGACGAGGTCACCGCCGTCGTGGTGCAGCATAAGCCGATATATGTGAACGGCGACGTGTCCAAGCCCGGTGAGCAGGCCTTCCGTCCATTTATGACCGCGCGCCAAGCCATAGCTCTCTCGGGTGGCTACGACATCCTGCGGCTCCGAATGGAGAATCCCATTCTTCTGTCGGCGGACCTGAGAGGCGAGTACGAGTCGCTTTGGACCGAATTCGCCAAAGAAAGGGCACGCGTATCGCGGTTGAACATCGGACTGGGTGAGAACGACACTCTGGATCAGAAGCTTCTGGCGGATGTGCCTATCTCTCCATCTCGGAAGGCCGAGATCGTAAGCGTCGAAGCCGAGTATTTGCGGACCGATCAAGCCGACTACGAGCGCGAAAAGGCGTTCCTTCAACACTCCATCCAGCAGGGCAATGAGCAAATCAAGGTGCTCTCGGAGCAGAATGCCAAGGAGGAACAGGGAGTGCAGGCCGACGTCGAGGAACTGCAGAGGATTAACGAACTCTTCGGTAAGGGCTCCCTGCCGAGCCCGCGCGTAACCGACGCCCGACGATCGGTGCTGCTATCCTCGACGCGAAAACTGCAGACGGCCGCACAGTTGATGCAGGTCAAGAAACAGCAGGACGACATTGCAAGACAGCTCGAGCGAATCGATGATCAGCGGAGAATCAAGTTGCTTCAGGACCTTCAAGACGCCCGTACGAAGCTCGGCCAGCTTCGAGCGAAGCTGCAGAGTGTCGGCGAGAAGTTGCTGTACACGGCGGCGAGGTCGCAAGTCATGCGCGGAAACGAACTCAAGCCGGACCTTGTGGTCATCAGAATGGGCAAGAGCGGGCCTGAGCGCATGACCGTGGATCAGGACTCCGAGCTTCAGCCCGGCGATGTCGTGGAGGTTACCTTGCGGTTGGACGACACGGCTGGAAAGGATAAGATCGCGCAGACTGCCAGGTCTCCGGCGCAGACGCCGCCCACCGCCGCGGCGCCATCGGTGGAGACACCACGAACGGGCATTACTGCCGCTGAAACGGGGGCCGGGCATAAAATCCTTCCCCGAGAGACGGACCATGAGCCGCCTCGAACAACGGCCGCTGCAACAACCGACGAGCGCAAGCATTGATGGCGGCTACGCTGGCCGAATTGCTGAGCGGCGGGTCTCTTTACAGCCTGCGGGAGGAAAAAAGGTGAAATGACAAAAGTTACAAGGCTCGCCCGCATCGGCACCGGGCTCACCGCGCTCACGATCGTTGTCTTATCGATTATGCCAATGCGTCCGCATCTGTTGGGAAATGACTATTATGAGCATCTCATCGCGTATTTTGTTACAGGCAGCCTGTTTGCTGTCGGATATCCGCGCCCTGGCCAATTACTGTCGGGCGCAGTCCTGTTCGCCGTATGCGCCGGCTCATTAGAGCTTGCCCAATGGTGGATTCCCGCTCGGACCGCAAGCGTCGGAGGTTTCGTGAGCGCCACGATTGGTGCGTGGATCGGTCTCGTGATCACAGTGCTCGTCAGGCGGGTTCAGGAACGTAAGTTCGTCGTCTCGTACAAATGAATAATACTGTTTTCCCGCATGGCGGCAAGATTCACTTGGCACTTGAAAGACGGAACGGTTTGTTCGGGTTCGCGCGCTTCTATCGTTCTCGAAAGACTTCCTGCCGGTAGCGTACGAGCGGAGAAAGCAAGTAACTGATGATGCGGCGCGAACCGGTCTTGATCTCGACTGAAACGGCCATGCCGGACAGAAGCTGAACGGGCTCCCCCTCGATCTCCATCTGCGCGCGATCGAGTACGACGCGCGCGGCGTAGACCAGGTCCTCGCCGTTAGGTTCGCTCGTGGCGCTCTGCCCCTCGGGTGGCGCCGTCCGGGCAGGCCCGTCGTGCCTGTCGCGGGCGATGGCGTCGTGCGAAATACTCTGCACCCTCCCATGGAGGAGACCATAACGCGTGAAATTGAACGCATCGACCTTGATTTCAGCATCTTGGCCGGCGACGACAAAGCCAATGTCGCGGTTCGACACCATTGCCTCGATCTCGAGTTCGCTGTCGCGCGGGACGACGACCGCAAGCGGCTGCGCGGGCGTGACCACTCCGCCGACGGTGTGCACCGCGAGCTGCTGGACGATTCCGTCGATTGGTGCGGTCAGAATCTGTAGCGTGGCCTTGCGTTCAGCCTTGATCACATCCTGGGCAAGGCCGGCTGCCTTTTGTTCGGTTTTGGTCAACTCATCGAACAGGATGCGGCGGTACTCCGCATTCGCCTTGGAGCGCGTTTCGGCGAGCGCTCCAATCGCGGCTTCCGCTTCGCGTCGTCGGCTTTGCTGGACCAGGAGCTCGTGCTGCTGCCCAACGAGATCCTGGAATTCGCTGAGATAAGCGAGCTTCGTGCCGACTTGGCGTTCATAAAGGGTCCGACGGACGTTCACCCGCTCAAGAAGCGGCGGAATGGTCGCTTCGACCTTCTCAATCATGGCCGTGATTGTGTCGCGTTCCGCAGCTTTCTGGGTAAGTTGTCCATCGATCTCGGCAATCCTGGCCCTGTGTTCTGCGATCTGGGTTGCCAGGAATCGGCGGTGCATCTCGACGAGTCCTTCGCTTGCGCCGGCCGGCGGCGTAAAATCTGCGGCCGCATCGCTACGCCCCGCAAGCGCCGATCGGAGCCGGCTGACGTCGAGCTCGGCGCCGACGAGGTCGCTCCGGGCGTGCTCAACGTCCGAGGCGCTGATGGTGGGATCGAGCTCGATCATCACATCGCCGGCCTTGACTGACGCGCCGTCGCGAACGCGGATTGCGCGCACGATGCCGGCTTCGAACGGCTGGACGATCTTGATTCGGCCGCTTGGAACGATTTTGCCCGGAGCCGTCGCCACCATGTCGACCTTGCCGAGTGACGCCCAAATCACGGCAACGCAGAACACCGACATGATCGTTGCGCCAATGGCGCGGCCAATCGGCGAGGGCGGCGTCTCGATGACCTCGAGCGTCGCCGGCAGGAACGCCGTCTCGTGGCCGCGGCGGCGGTCTCGCTTGTTGGGGAATTCGACGACCTTTCTGACCGTCGTCATTGGATCCCCGCTTGCAGGTAATGCAGGTTGGCGTAGGAACCCTTCGTGCGCATCAACTCATCGTGCGTGCCGTCCTCGGCGATCCGGCCGCCCTCGACGGTGATGATTCGATCTGCGCGGCGAACCGTCGACAGGCGGTGAGCGATCACAAACACGGTGCGGCGCTCGCATATCTGCTGCATGTTGTCCTGGATGATCCGCTCACTCTCATAGTCGAGAGCGCTCGTCGCCTCGTCGAAGATCAGGATGCGAGGGTCTGTGACGAGGGCGCGGGCGATTGCGATGCGCTGCCGCTGACCACCGGACAGGCTGCTGCCACGCTCGCCGACAAGCGTGTCGTAGCCCTCGGGAAGCTGGAGAATGAACTCATGTGCTCCCGCGAGCGACGCCGCGGCGACGATCTGCTCCATCGGCATGGCCGGATCGGCAAGCCCGATATTGTCGCGCACTGAGCGGTTGAACAACATGTCCTCCTGAAGGACCACGCCGAGCTGTCGGCGCAGCCAGGCTGGGTCCACCATCGCAAGATCGACGCCATCGATCAGCACCCGCCCGGTTTCCGGCACGTAGAGGCGCTGAACGAGTTTTGCGAGCGTGCTCTTGCCGGAGCCCGACGGCCCGACGATCCCGACGACCTGACCCGGAGGCACGTGGAAGCTGACGTCGTGCATGATCTCCGGTCCGTCGACGCGATAGCGAAAGCCGACGTGCTCAAAGGTGACGTCGCCACGGATCGCCGGCAACGCCGCGCGACCCGAACCAATTGTCGGCTCTGGACGGGTGTTGAGAATGTCGCCGAGTCGCTCGATGGAAAGACGCGCCTGGTGGAAGTCCTGCCAGATTTGGGCGAGCCGCAGCACCGGAATGCTGACGCGACTGGCCAACATGTTGAAGGCGACGAGTTCACCGACAGTCAGGTTTCCCTCGATGACGAGCTTGGCACCAAAGAACAGAATGGCGGCGGTGACCAGCTTGCTGACGAGCTGTATGGCCTGGCTCGCCACGTTGCCGAGGCTGAGAACGCGAAAGCTGGCCGCAACATAGGCGGCGAGTTGTTCGTCCCAGCGGCGCTGCATCTGCGGTTCGACCGCCATGGCTTTTAGCGTCTCGACGCCGGTGATGCTTTCGACGAGGAAGGCCTGGTTTTCGGCTCCGCGTTGAAACTTTTCGTCTAGGCGTCGGCGGAAAAATGGCGTCGCACCCGCCGAGATGCCGATGTAGAAGGGAAAGGCGCCAAGGACGATCAGGGTGAGCAAGGGCGAGTAGATGACCATCACGCCCAGGAACACCACTGTAAACACAAGGTCTATGACCAGGGTGAGGGCCGAACTCGTAAGGAAATTGCGGATGTTCTCGAGCTCGCGTACACGAGCGATCGAATCCCCTGCGCGCCGTGTCTGAAAATAAGAGAGCGGCAGCGACATCAGATGGCGAAACAGGCGCGCACCCAGTTCGACGTCGATGCGATTGGTGGTATGGGCAAACAGATAGGTACGTAGCGCGCCGAGAACTGCTTCGAAAACGGCAATGGTTGCAAGGCCGATCGTGAGGACCTCGAGTGTGCTCAGCCCGCGATGCACGAGCACCTTGTCGATCACGACTTGAAAGAACAAGGGAGTGACGAGCGCGAAGAGCTGGAGGAAGAACGACGCGATGAGCACTTCGCCGAGGAGATGACGATACTTATGAATCGCACCAATAAACCATGTGATGTCGAATCGGCGCGTGAGGTCCGAGAGTGATGCGCGGCGCGCCATGAGGACGAGGCGGCCGTCCCACAGTGCTTCGAATTCAGCGCGGCTCAGCGCTTCCGGGCGTGGTGCCGAGGAACGCTGAACGAGCACACGGTCTGCTCCGGCGTGACCGAGCACCACGAACCCGCCGTCCTTGAGTGCCGCGATCGCCGGCAATGGCGTTTGCGTCAGGCGAGCCCAAGTCGTCCGGACCGTCCGAGCCTTGAGCCCATACTCCTTTGCGCAACGCAGCATCTCCGTGATGCCGACTGCGGCCGTGCCCAAACGATGACGCAGCTGCGCTTGCTCGGCAGCAACGCCGTGAAGTCGCAACAACATGGCAAGGGCGAAGAGCCCCTGGTCGTTGAGCCGTTGGTCGTTGTCTTGGATCATGCGCGGGTTTCCATGGCTCCCAACAGACCACGCAATCCGTCATTCGGTCGCCGCCAATTCCATTCGTTCGACCCTCACCGCGCTCAGGCGTGGTGAGGGTGCGGTGTAGCCAGGAATGCGAGGTTCTCGTGGCCCCCGATCGAACCGAACATCGAAGTGATCGCTCCGGCGCCGGTGTGGTCTTCGTGGAAGCCCGCCGCGGTGAATTGCTCCATCAGCGCCGCAAGATGACCGATCTGGTCCCGGTTCGGGGTCGACGCGACGGCTCCTCCGCGCGGCAAGGCGTTGGGCGCGGCAGCGGACATAGCCGCGGGAGGATCGGTCACGGTGATCGTCTGCGCCGCTGTGGTCGCCGTTTCTCCCGTCGTCGTGTTGCTCGCCGTGACGGTGAACGTGGCAACCGGATGGTCCGTGCCCGTGTATTGGGACGACAGTGTCAGCCCGGTCAGCGGTTTTCCGAGCACGGACGCACCCTCGGTGATCGTCCATGTGTTCGTACCATCCGCTTGGAGGCTGCTCGTGACGGTATTCCCGGTCGGTGCCGTTATCGTCTCATATGTCGGCACGCCGGTGATCTTCACCGATATCGTGTCGTCGGAATCGACGGGTGTCGCCGTAAGCCCGAGCGGAATTGATCCGCCCGCTGTGACGTTCAATGACGTATTGCCGATCGTCAGCGTCGGTACCTCAGCGGTCTCGATCGCAACCTGAGCGACGGACGTCTGCCACCAGTTGCTGGCGACGTATTCGTTCGATATCCAGAACGCATTGGGGTTGTTGGGGTCGACGGTTGCTGCGGAGTAATTGCCCCATGGTTGCACGCTGGCGCCGTTGCCCGAGTTGAAGAAGCTGGTGCTCGCTTGATACAGGGTGGGCGCGCTGAACGAGCCCGCCGGGGCGCTGCCCTGCAGATAGACGTAGTAGTCTCCCGGATACATGTTCGGGCCGCTGGCGGTGAAATTGATGATGACATCGCCAGAGGCATCCACCGCAATGGAAGGGTTGAAGGTCGCCACATTGGTGCCGATCGCGGCGCCGGATATGTCGCCTTGCCCCACGAGAGTCGGAGCATTGGGATTGCTGACGTCGATCTTGAACCAGTGAACCAGTGGCACGCTGGAGCCGATCGGCTTTATCTCGGTCACGCCATAGAGGAAGCCGTTGGCGTAAGCGAGGTTGCGAAGTCGCTTGTCGCTGGCGTCGAGCAGGAGGCTCGTCCCCAACTGCTGGGCGGTGTAGGCGCCACCCTGATCGATATTGCCGAGGCTGATGGTGCTGGACGGCCCGAATGTGTTGCTGGCCGTGTCGTAGGTCTGCAACGCGACCACGACCTGGCTGCCGCCGGGGGAGTAGGTGCTTGCGTAGTAGGTCTTGCCATTGTTGCCGGCCACGAGTTTGAAGATGTTCTGATTGGACGGCAACAGCTGGCTGGCGACGACGGTCGGCGCACCGCCGTTGTAGATGCCACCGCCCGCGCCGGCGGTTTTGCCGATGACCCAGGCTTCCGTACCGGCCGTGCCCGAGACGTTGACGTTGTACTGGGTCGCTGTGATGTAGATGTTGCTGCCGTCGACCGACACCGTGGGGCTGTCGGCCGATGTCAGCTGGCCGTTGATCGTGAGCGATGTATTCAGCGACGAGAAGTACCAGCCGTCGTTGGGATTAGAGTCCTTGGACACGGCAATCGCGATATTGCTGATCGTATGGCCGGAGGCGCTGTTGTCCATGATCACAATGTAGCGTTGGTTCACGCTGTCATACACGGCGCGGGGATGGTTCAGTGAACTGGCCGCCGTTGACCCGAGCGGAGAGAAGAAGGTGTAGACCGATTGCAGCGTCGGCGATCCGCCGGCGAGGTTGGTCCATTCGATCCGCGATCCCTCCATCATGACGACGTTGTTCGGACCGACCGCAAGTCCGTTGTTCGGCGGATAGGTCGATGTCACCGAGGGGCCGGAGAACTGCGTCTCGATCTGCGCCACGGCTGCAGCGGTGGCGATGGTCCAGTTGTAGCTCGCGGGGGAGCCGGAGATGTTCCCCGCGCCATCCGTCGCCTGGATCGCAATCGCGTGCGATCCGTTCGCCAGACCAGACAA